>JACCDW010381516.1_pt1 | contig 105824 bp, 102 predicted proteins | sample 7449781 | NCBI WGS metagenome assembly JACCDW01 (sample SAMN15323449, study PRJNA562643) | freshwater metagenome | isolation source: river surface water | place: USA:Blue River Watershed | collected 2017-08-18 | reverse complement strand
TGAAATTGGTTGCTACTCCAGATAGCATAATTGCAGAAGTTGCAAACGAACAAGTTATAAAGAAGGGAACAACTACCGCATTCCGCTACGTGGATGTTGTAAAAGGGGGGTTGAAATATATGTGTGGCGACTCTGATTGCGGTGCGGCAGTCATAGGGATTTTAGAAAAAGATCCAAGTGATCCATTGAATGTCTTGAAAGCAGATATTACAAATACAGCACCTATTTATGGATTTATGGTTCCTAAGAAAGGTGAACTCATTTTCAAAACAAGTGAGAAACCCGCACAGGTTGGGGCTATCCCTGAAAAAGGAGGAGAATGTGGAAATATCAGTACTGTTTCTTTCCACGTATCCATGCTTGTTCGCCTTGGTGCTCAGATGGTGGCGAGGGGAGAAGTAGAGGTTTCGTTGACAAGCACAAAAGATGGAGAAGGAGTTGAAACTGGAACCTTAACAGAATTGCGTCCTCAATGGTTGGTAAAACATTTGACAACTTTAAAAACAAAGAGTCAATTGAATGAATATTTCAGTCAAAATCCTTGGCAGAAGCATCCTCGTAATTCAGTTCGTGCTTGTGCACTCAAAGATCTTCTTCTACGGTTTCTGGATGCAAAGAAAGTAGGTGGTAAACGTTGGTTCTATAGACCCGTGGCAAGTTTGAAGACAAGACACAAAGGTACTTTGGTTAAAGTCTAAAGATACTGTAGAATGCCTTTACGAAAGCAAAAGAAAACTAGAAAATTAAAGTTGAAATTGAGGGGTGGTAATCCAAACAATAATAAAAGGAGTACGAATAATAAAAAGAATAATAAAAAAAACAATAATGCTGCCCCAGCCCCACTTGCAGAAATGCCACAAATTTGTTTTGGAACAGTGCAGGGTGGTTTACCATTTACATTACCTATGGCACTTGAATTAGGATATCGCCATATAGATGGTGCTGAAGCATATGAAGAAATGCAAAGAGGGATAGACTATAAGAAAATAATTAAAGATATATTAATTGCTTCAAAAATAAAACGAAATGAATTATGGATAACATGGAAAGCTGACGGTCCAACAATAAAAAATATTCAAGATTCTCTTTCTAAACTAGGCTGTGAGTATTTTGATTTATATTTGATACATCACAGTTGTGGATCTGAAAGAGATTTTGCCGTTCTTCAAGAGGCACAAAAAATGGGGCTAATCCGCCATTTTGGTGTTTCTAACTGTGAGGATATTAGAAAAATTGCTGAATTGAAAGAAAAATACAATATCTATGCAAACCAAATTCAAGCCAGGCCTCCTGGGGGGCGTGTAAGCCGACGTGATATGATGGAACCAGAATTTATCGCAAAGTGTAATGCACTAGGTGTACGAGTTATGTTATTCAGTACTATTTCTTCAATAATGATGCTTATGTACGATAGTTTATTAAATCAAAAAAATACCGACTTTTACTACTCAAATATGGATAAAATTAACAAATATTATATACAGAAATTTTTAAAACCATTTAATGTTCTTATGGTTGCTTCGCAAACAGGTTCATCACTAACACCAAATATGAAAGATGTAACAAAGTTTTTATCTGGAACCCCTTTATTAAGTGACGATGAAATGCTAATGATTGAAAACTTTTTATTAAATTTATCCCTTGCATATACATAATAAATTCTATTTTAATTATAGAATGCCTCAACGAAAAAAGAAAACAAGAAAAATAGGGGGTGGAAATAATAATAACAATGCACCTGCAGCAGGCTTATGTGCCAGATTAGGAACATGTTTTAGAAAACGAAAGGCCAAAACAAATAAGAAAAAAAATAACAATGCCCCTGCAGTAACGGCACAAGAAAATAATGGCCTTGTATTTGACGGTCCTCCTCTTGCAGAAATGCCTCAACTTTGTTTTGGAACCTATCAAGGTGCAGGAACATTAGATAAAACTTTACGGAAAGCATTGAATTTGGGGTATAGACATATAGATTGTGCAGAAAAATATGCAGATCAGCATATGAGATACGGAATTGACTATAAAAAATTAATACGAAAAGTCTTACTTGATTTTCAACCAATAATGAAAAGAAATGAACTATGGATTACATGGAAGGATAACCATATAACTGTACAAAAAATACGAGATACAATTGAAAGAACTGGTTGTAAATATTTTGATTTATATTTAGTTCATCATTCTTGTGGATCGCCTGAAGATTTTGCCGCGCTTCAAGAGGCTCAGACATTAGGTCTCATTCGCTATTATGGTGTATCTAATTGTGAAGATTTAGATAGAGTACGTGAACTCAAAGAAAGATACGATATTTATGCAAATCAAATAAGAGCTAGACCTCCTGGAGGAAAAGTAACATCTCGTATTGATATGGACCCTAATTTTATTGAAGAATCTAATAAATTAGGAGTGCGAATTATGTTATTTGGAACAATCACATCTATTGAGAATAGGTATGAAATTTTTACAATTTCTCGTGAACAAAACTTAGAATACAGAAAACATAGAACTAATATTAATAAATACTATATGCAAAAATTTTTACTTCCATTTAATGTTCTTATTGTTTCTTCAAGTTCAGGTGAGACACTTGCACCAAATTTAAATGATTTTCAAACTATAATGTCTGGAAAGCCCTTATTATCTGAAAGAGAGATGAAAACGATTGAAGATTTTTTATTAACTTTAGAACTTTATTCTCCATAAGTAGATGAAGTCTCTGAAACCAATATACATAGGACTAGGATTGCTTGTTTTTATACTAGGAATCTCAGTCTACTATTTTCAAGAAGGGTTCCAATCCACTTCTTGTGGAGCCATCACAAATTGTGCGGATTGTGCGAATACTAACGGATGTGGTTGGTGTACGAATGCAAAGCAGTGTGTTGAACAGAACAGAGTTGGAGGTCCCAAAAAGACCTGTACGATACGTTTTTTTGTAACATCGGCAACCCAATGTCCCCAAGTTCGCCCCTCTTTCTTGAATACCCAAGTCTCTAATGAACTCACAGGTACAGGCCCTGCGGCGAAACAGAATAGAATGACAAAAGTACCTGATTTGATTGGTGGAAATTGCCCTTCTACTGATAAAATTGTTGAAAATGCTCGAACCAGATTGAATGAGATTATTAAAAATGTTGTTGCATCTGAAATGAATAAATATAATATACCCCTCAAAGAAGGATTTTTCGATCAAAATAAAGATATTGCTACTATGTTACTTAGCAGTGTTAAGGATAAAGTAACTAAAATGGTAGATTCTTCCGTGCAAGCCGCTGGATATTCCGCACCCGTTTGAGCCTAAAATTGAAAGTTGAAATTACTTAGAACAGATAGTAAGAATGGAATATACTGCTATCTTTGAAGAACGTATTCCTCTGACTCCAAAGGATTTAAGAAAAGACTTGGAGAATATTGACAATATTCTTTTGGATAAATTAAGTGCTCGCCTTGAAAATAAATGTTCTCGCCACGGATTTGTAAAACCAGATACCATGCAAATTCTTTCTCGTTCTATGGGATATATTGAAAATGGGCGTTTCACTGGAGATGTAGTTTATCATATTCAAGCGCAAGGAAAAGTATACAATCCTCCTGCTGGCTTTCTCTTAGAAGGTGTTGTCATTCGCAAAAACAAAATGGGTATGTATGTTTCCTTTGAAGATGCCATCCGAATTATTCTTCCTCGTGATTTACATCTTGGAAATCAGGAATTTGAGGATTCAGATATTGGATCTATTGTTCGTGTTGAAATTCAGAAATCCCGCTTCCAAGTAAATGATCCCTATATCTTAAGTGTTGGACTCTTTCGTGGACTTGTAAAGAAAGATGCCGTCCAATTTGACAATGAATGCAATCCTGTTGGTGCAAAAGGTTCAGAAGGTGCAGAAGTAGCACAGGAAATCAATATCAATGTTGGTGAACGATTTGGAAATGAAGAAGAACAAGAAAAGGTTGCTGAACCTATTCGCTTCTATAGCAAAAAGCCCGAATTCCGCCAACTCAGTAATTTCTTTGTAGAACCTTTCAAACTCCAAGATGCAAATGGAATTGAAAAACTATGGCCTTCTGTCGAACATTACTTCCAAGCCATGAAATTTCCCAATGACCCTGATTACCGAGAAAAGATTCGCACTGCTCCTACTCCTGAAAAGGCCAAACTTTTGGGTAGCAACAAAGCCAAGAAGATTGATCCTCAGTGGGATGCGAAGCGCGAAGATGTAATGCGCAAAGCCTTGTATGCCAAATTCTCTCAGAACGAACAACTTCGCAATCTGTTACTTTCTACTGGCGATAGAACTCTTATTGAAGAAAGTCCAACAGATGGATATTGGGGAAGTGGAAATGATGGAAATGGAAAGAATCGCTTAGGTGTGCTCTTAATGGAACTCCGGTCTCAATTGCGGAAAGAAGATGAGGAGTAGAGAGTTTTATATGATTAGATATGTCTACTTTAACAAATGAAGAGTATGATGAAAGAAAACGCTTTCTTGAGGATTTGAAGCGATTGGTAAAAGAAGAACAGGAGAATGTGTACAGAATATTGAAACAATCCAATGAAGACTTTAGTGAAAATAGTAACGGCATTTTTTTTGATCTTACCAAAGTCAAAATGGATACATTTCAAAAGATGAAAGCCTATATGGAATTCTGTTCTAAAAATCGTGAGAACTTTTCCATTCGTGAGGAAGAAGAAAGAAAGGCGCAAGAGATATTATCCGGTCATGATTAACCTAAACAGTTCGCGCATAGTACATATAGGTATGTTGTCCGATATTCAACAATGGATTTCTAATAATCCCTCTCGTGATACGAAACTTAGCACGATAGAGATTCAAACGCAAAGTGATACAGGGGGTGCTGAAGTGCTTGCAGGACCAGGTGGTCTTGTATCAACCCCCCTTGAACCTCCCGGTCCAGTTTCCTTATATTTATGGTATACAGATCCTATCTATCGTGCAGGAACTATTCAAATCCGCAGACAAATTCTTAGAGAAACTCTTTTAACAATCGGTGCACGTGTTGATAAAGAGTGCAAAGGTCATAAATTCTGCCGACCACGAATTCACGAGCAACTTGCCTCCCAACAAAGCACCCATGTTTCTCCTACTCAAGATACTCATGACCTTGATAATGCACTTTGTTTCCTATTTGATATTCAAAAACTTGTAATTGACGAGGCAAATAAGAAATTACTCTTTTATCCTGAAAATTTGCAAACATGGTCTTCTTCCAAACCTATTTGGATGTGTGGACTTGGTTCAAGGTGTGTATACCACCTTTCCGGTGAAAGGCTTATGAGTCGTTCTCTTCTTTCTTGGATTCAAGAACGAGAACATGAAGGATTCAAATTCAAATGGCCTGTTGCTGATGGAAAACTTGATGATTTAAAACAACGCGCCGAAACTCTTAGAGTTCAAATTACTCTTGATAAACCTAAAAAAGATGATTACTGTGCTCTTGTAGGCCGTGCAGAGACAATTCAGCACATTCTGAAGGAATTTTCAAATGGACCAACTTCATAATTTTGAAGGCGTGGCCGCCCAAAGGGAAGTCTATATAAGTGAATAGGATTGACACTATGGAACTATATGCCGCAGAAGTTGAAAACTTGAAAAAGTTACTCAATGTTTGGATCAGTGATAGCAAGCAAGAACTTGAAGCCACTTTTGGACTTCAAATCCCTGTAAATATCACTACGTTCCTCGCAGTGGCACAACGTTTACGTGCAAAGGACTTCAATTATGTTCCTGAAGAAGATCGTTTAACGATTTCTACTCCTGAACACTTCCGATTCAGTGTTGTAGGGCCTGGAGATATTCAAGAATACTGTCGTGATGATACTCTTGCTGGAAAGCACTATAGTATCATGATAAAAGACAGAAGCGTTCAAGAAGCAAGTACTAAATTGGAAGATTATGATGTGTCCGTAAAAATTCGCAGAGAGGAACCTGTCGCAAAAGATGATCCAAAGATTGGTGAAATGATTAAAACATGGTCTCAGCAACGAAAGGCGTTTCGTATGATTCGTCGTTGGTCTTTCAAATCACGTGATGAAGGATTCAAAGTGGATATGTCTATTGTTCGTAGCACAAAGAGAAAAGAAGGAGGATTTGCCTGGCAACGCAAGTTCAAAGATCAGGATATTATGAACAATCCTGCTACTTATGAAATTGAAGTGGAACTTCTTCGCCTTGAAAATGACACAGTAGATGCTGCACTCAAACGCCTTGTCAAGGGAATTGGTGAAGTTCTTCGTGGAATTCAAAAGAACACTTTACTCATTCGCAAAACAACAAAGGACAATGTCTTGCGTGCTTATCGTGAGTTAACACATCTTGATAAATTCCGTGGTGTGGCACCCATTACATTAGAAATGGCGAATTTTGTCAAAGAACGAGATGAAACAACGGCCAATATTCGTGATGGATACAATGTAACAGATAAGGCTGATGGTTTGCGTGTGATGGCTTTCTGTGACAGAAAAGGAGAACTCTTCCTTATTGATATGGGTTTGAATGTGTACCGCACAGGAATGAAGCAAGAAACTTGCAGAGCATCTTTATTGGATGGTGAGTGGGTAACAAAGAAGAAAATTGTAGAAGGTGAAGCCGAAGCAAAAGCCACAAATATTCTTCTCCTCTTTGATATCTATATTGATATTGATGGAAAAGATGTTACTCAACTCCCTTTCCAGGCTGCAGAAGAAATTGAAAGCCGTCATGGCCTCTTAAATCGCTGGGTGAACAAATGGAATGAAGGAAGTGGTCCCACTCTTCTTGTTCCTGGTATCACTGCGGCTACAAAACTCAAAGTTTCCTCTAAGGATTTCTTGTTTGCAGAACCTGGTGATAAAGCCATCTTCATTGCAGCCCAAAAAGTACTTGGATCTGAAAAAATATACAATACAGATGGACTTATCTTTACTCCAAATGCACTCCCTTTGCCTCAAAAGGCGAGTGTAGGATTTGAGGAACAATTCAAGTGGAAGCCTGCAGAAGATAATACAATTGACTTCTTTGTAACATTTGAAAAGTATCCGAAGAGTACTGAAGAGCGTGTCTATGTTGATGTGAAAGCCGATACTGGTGAAACTATTCGTTACAAGACTTTGCGTCTCTATGTAGGTTCAAGTCGTGAAAGTGGAGATGAAAATCCTCGTGATACTATTCTTGAGGAAAAGCCGATTGTTCCTGAAGATAAGAAGAAAAAGTACAGACCTGTGCTGTTTACTCCAACTGAATTTCCTGATACAATGGCTAACACTTGCCACCTTTTGATCCAAACAGATGAAAGTACTGGTGAAGATTATGTTATCACAGAAGTTTCAAGAGAACCTATCCAAGATAAAAGTATCGTTGAAATGGCCTATGATCCGAAACGCCTTCCTGGTTGGCGCTGGGTTCCTATGCGCATCCGCTTTGATAAGACTGAACGATTTCAGTCAGGTCAGTTAAGCAGAACTTTGAATAGTGATATGACTGCTGAAGGTGTATGGAACAGCATTCATGATCCTATTACAAAGAGTATGATTAGCACTGGTTCCGAACAGCCTACAGAAGAGGAAGTTGCTGATCTTATGAAAAGTAAAGGTGAACGTGAAGCCCTCAGTCAAAAGTACTTTGAACGCAAGGCTGCGGAACAAGATTTGATGCGTGTTAAAGGTCTTCGTGATTTCCACAACAAATGGATCAAGGAAAATATCTTATATGCTTCTGCTTTGAAAGGTGGTCGTAAAGCAATTGTAGATTTAGCAGTAGGTGTTGCTGCAGATTTACAGCGTTGGAGACGTAGAAATGTATCTTTTGCCCTTGGTGTGGATGTTGCTGGTAAAAATATTATTGGTCCTGGTGATTCAGCCTATGAGCGTTACTTAAGTTCAATGAAGCGTCACTTGGAGGAAAAAGCCAAAGCAGAGAAAATGAAGAGAGGTGAAAAGAGACCCTTCATTTTGGATCTTCCTCCTATGATCTTCGCAATTGCTGACAGCAGTAAACATCTTGTAAGCGGTGAAGCAGGTGCAACAAATCAAGAAAAAGATATTCTACGCAGTGTCTTTGGAAAAGCACAACCACAGGGTCCTGTGCCTCCTTTTGTAGAGAAATATGGTGCTTCTCGTCTTAAGATGGGTGCTGATTGCGTGAGTTTAATGTTTGCTCTTCACTACTTCTTCGAATCCAAGGAAACATTCAATGGACTCTTGCGTAATATTGCAGATATATTGAAGGTTGGTGGTTATTTCATCGCATGCTTCTTTGATGGTGATAAAGTATTTGATATGTTGCGAGGAATTGAAAAAGGATCACGTAAGGCTGGTATAGAAAATGATGTGCTTCTTTGGACGATTACAAAGCAATATGAAAAAGATGATTTACCTATTGATGACAGTGGATTTGGTTTGGGAATTGATGTTGAATTTATTACCATCGGTACTTCTCACCGTGAATACTTGGTACCTCTCAAACTTCTCCAAGAAAAGATGAGACAAATTGGGTGTGAATTAGTGGTTAATAAAGATGAACTCAAAGAACTTGGTCTACAACATAGTACAAACACCTTTGATAATTCATATGATATGGCAGTCAAAGCAGGAAAGAAATTCCAGATGGGTCCTGCAGTGAAGGAATTCTCATTCTTAAATCGCTGGGCTATCTTCAAACGTAAAAAGGATATTCCTTTCATGGTGGAAGAAGAGATTGTTGAACTTCCAGGTGCTGTTACTGCTCCTGGATCACCAGGTTATTCAGGACAAAAGGTTGGAATTGCCGTTCAACAAAGTGTCATTGAGGAAGTGGAGAAGAAAGATGTAGCAGATCGTGTAGCCACTTTGATTGGAATGCCTTTAGCAGAACGTGCAGCCGTGTTAACTGCATTGCCGGCTATGGTACAAAAAGAAACAGTTAACGCGCTACCCGCAGAAGTTAAGAATGAAACAACAACTGCGATGGCAAATGTATCAGCAACACTTAAGAAGAAACCCCGTATTGTCGTGAAAAATGTACCAAAAGCAGAAGGTATTGTAGGTGAAGCAGATGTCTTTGTGGAAGAAGAAACGGATGTGCCAGTCCAACGAACACTCCCTGTAGAAGTCCCTACAGAAGAAGTTGCTGGCAAAAAATATGCTATTGGTGAACTCTTCCAATTCTATGATGGTGCTTCATTAGAAGACGTCTTACGAATCAAGGATGCTGGAGCAGGACGTTGGTTGGCTCCGACTGCTCCCTTCCCTATCCCTGATCCCGAGAATCCCAAGGAACAACCCAATAAGGTCTTATACCCGACTGTCGAACATTACATTGCTGCTATGCAATACAAATTAGCAACCAACAAACCTGAAGCAGCAATCTCTTTGTTGTCACGTGAAGGTTCTATTCACCAAAAGTATCTCCAACAACGACAATTGGAAACAAACGATGGTGCACGTGAACTTGGAAAGAAACGTGACTATGAACTTCTTCGCGAAGAATCTGAGGAAGTAAAGAAAGCCATACGGCCTGCGCAGTTTAAGAAAGAGGGTGCGAAGTTTGATGCAGCCAAGTGGGCTACTATAAAGGATAAAGTCTTAGATGATGCATTGACTTATCGTTGGAAGCACGATGCTCGTTTGCGTAAAATCGTTCAAGCCGCAAAGGAGCAAGGAAAAACGCTTCTGTATTATACACCTGGTTCAGGAGCCAGTAACCTTGGTGGAATTCGCAAAGCAAATACTGGAATGATTCAAGGGGAAAATCGTATTGGAAAGATTCTAATGAAACTTGCAGGATTTCCTGGCTACTAATTAGAAGTAAAATGCCTGTTGTTGTTTCTTGGCCTGGTGGTGTATTTCCTGGTGCTGCAGTAGTTCCTCGTGGAGGAAAGAGAAAGACTCGCAAAGCGGTTAAGAAGACTCGTAAAGTACGCAAAGGTACCAGAAAGTCTCGTTGCTGGTCTCGTAAATAATTAACTTATTCCATATACACTTGTTAATGTTCTAAACTGTTTTACCCAAGCCAACCAGGACTGGAGTTGTACTCCTCCTTGTTGAATTGCTCGTTTTTCAATGAGTTCAAAAACTTTGAATTCATAGTTAATATTAATTCTACCATAGGTATCTGTGAGTTGATCGAATGGGAAACTAGGCTTTCCCAGCCGTTGATTCACATTTTCATGGAGAGACCAAAACCAATTTCGTATGAATGGTTTTAATTCAGAATAAGGCACTGTGTTAATGGATGTTACAGGATGATCTGCTAACCAGGTTTTAAAATGTCCACGACATTCTTCGCAGGGTAACATATTTCCAGTGGCTGTAATGAATGCTACCCATGCTCTTCTTTCATCATTTTTGTAAAGATCAAAGACTACTAGTCCAACTCTTTCTGCAAGCCCATGTAATATTTTCCAAACAAATGGACCCCATTCTTTATTTTCGGGATATGCTGGCCCTGGAACTTGACAACTACACGGCATCTCTAAGAGGCTGTGTTCTTATGAACAAAAAAATATCCGCAAAAGCAGAAGATGGAATCTAGTAAAATAGTACAATTCCTAAATGCATCTTTACTTGGTATTTTTGCACTTTATTTAATTGCTCGTGGCGATATTGCATGGTATGTTATCTTTATTCCATTTATAAGTGCAGGTAAGTATTTCTTTTTATCACAAAAAGAAGATAAAACAATTGAAAGTAATCAATGGGCCCATTATTTGGCATGGTTTTTAACAACACCAGTTATGCTTTTTCTTATCTTCAAATTGAATAACCTTCCTTTCATAGATTCTGCTATTTATATTGCATTGAATCAACTTATGATCTATTCGGGATATATTGCCTATACACAAAAGAATGAAGAAAAACTTTGGAACTGGTTTACAATTGGATGTTTGGCTTTCCTTCCCATTGTATATCAACTTCTCCAGTTTGAAGAGGGTATTCCACTTGTACTTCTGACATTAATAACGTGGTCTTTGTATCCTATTATATGGTATTTAAGTTATAAAAATATAATAGATAATCCTATACGGAATGTTTTCTACAGTTCACTTGATTTTACAAGCAAAGCGGGGCTTGTTACTTTGTACTTGATTGAGATTGGTAAATTAACTATTCCAGGGCTAAAGATTTAAAAATAAGAATAGAAAGAGAATGCCTGCTACTTGGCAAAAACTGGCTTTTCAAAATGAACATGAAAGAGATAAACATGTGCATTTTGATGAGCCAACACACATTTATACAGTAAAAGGAACGAGTAAAGGTTATATTAGTACAACAAAGTTTCTTCATGAATTTTTTCCTCATTTTGATGCAGATGCGACTATAAAAAAAATGATGAGTTCTGCAAATTGGCCGAACAGTAAATGGTATGGAAAGACTGCAGAAGAAATTAAGAAAACCTGGAATGATAGTGGAAAAGAGGCTAGTTCGAAGGGTACTGCGATGCACTTGGCAATAGAACAATTTCTCAATGGAGCACATGATCTTATAGACAATGAAGTAAAAAAGACTCCTGAATGGCTTTATTTTATGAACTTTTGGTCCAAATTCGGACACGACCTTGAACCTTATAGAACAGAATGGGAAGTTTGGACTGAAGAATATAAGTTAACTGGAAGTATTGATATGATCTTCAAGCGAAAATCAGATAATACCTATGTAATTTATGATTGGAAACGTTCAAAGGAAATTAAGACAAATAACGATTTTCAATCTGCATTATATCCAATGGAACATCTTCCTGATACAAACTATTGGCATTATACTTTACAATTAAATGTGTATCGCTGGTTTTTGGAAACCTACTATGGTTTAAAAATCAGTGATTTGTATTTAATTATTCTTCACCCTGACAATAAAAACTTCATTCGTATGAAGTTAAATCGTTTAGAAAAAGAGATTGATATTATGATGACTGCTAGGAAACGTGCAATCGACCAGGGAGGAAAGTATAATGTACTTCTTCCTTTTCCAGAATGTGAGATGATTGATGATTAGACTTATTTCTGTTGTTGTTTCATTTGTTGACGTTTAAGAATTGTTTCGCGCAAAGAACCTTTTGCAGGAACTTTGGGAACACCAATGGCTGACGCTTCTTTTATCTTTTCTTTTATGCTGGTAGGCATATCAGAAACCATGGGTAATGTAAGTGCAATTGGATCTCGTACAAGAACAGAAATTTTCTCAGGTTCAATAACCAAAAAGTATACTCTTGTAATTGCAGATGTTGTGAATGGTTTTCGTATAATAACTTCGAAAGGTTCTTTTCTTATATCTAATTGAATTACAACCATATTGATTTGTCGTACGAGATTTGTAATTTGTTCGAGAGTAAACTTTGTGGCGCTTACTGTTAATTCAGGTACAACATTTTCTGCAGTAATTGGAGTTAGTCCAAGGAGACTTGCCAATGTGCTAGATTTTCTGCGAAGTTCTGCAATCTTTGGATCATCTGTTCCCATAAATGTTTTTACACTTTCTGGAAGTGAGTACTCAGGCCCAATGGTTCCAAAGGCTTCGCTACTCACCTTTGCACTCTTTTCTTCAAGATAGATAGCCTTTTCATCTGCTTTCTGAGCCCATTCCATTCGCATTAATTCATACCAGGCTGCTGATTTTTCAGGAATGATATATTCATTTCCTCTGCGAATAGGATTATCTAGATCGACCATATAGGATACCTGCTTTTCAAATAGTTGATTTCTCTTTTCTGCATAACGCAAGATTTCTTCAATAAGTTTCACATACATGAGGGTTGGAACGTCTACTTCCTGGAATCCTAGATTTGTTTTTACAGGAGTATGGAGAAGACATTTATTTTTGGAATCTACCCATTTACATCTTCCAGAGGCTTTACACTTTCCTTGTTCTTGTGCACTACAGTCAACTCTTCTTAAGAATTGTTCTTTTGGTATTTCATATGCAGGATCTCCAAACATCCATGTGATAGGTTGTCTATTCAAAATCTGATCTAATTTCTTACGCTTAATAAAAATAGGTGTATCTTCGTCTTCTACTACAGCCATGATACGTTTTCTAAGATCTCTTGCGTTAGGAAGAGATGCAATCCAATTTGCAAACCGAATGCGTAAATGTTCATAAATTTCATTCAAATCCTTTTGTTTTGTGTAAACAATGCTAGGTGTAGTTTTTTCAGGACCTTCTCTATCAAATACTATTTGTTTATTCTTATTCCAAGGCAAGTTCTCAGGATCTGCTTTTACATATTCAATTGTAAAAATATCATCTGATGTTACATACGCAATCTCTACTTTCTCCATATTCGCCCTTGCATATAAAATAGCCGCACCTAGAGTCTGTAAAGGAGATTCTTCTGAACCATCATTGGTATCATTTCCATTTTCAGTATCAATAAAAATTGCATCTGTACCAGGAGGAACATTACTTGTCATTGTTTCTGCAACTGCTAGATTCTTTGGATTAGAAACAGGAATCATACAACCATTCACAAGTTCTAATGCTCCAATACGATATTGACCTTCTTTTATTTCTATATCAAAAATACGTGTAGGTGTAAAATCACTTCTGGCTTGTAAAGGTTTTATGAGATATTTTGTATAAAAATCAATTGCATTGTCAACTGTAATTAAATCTGATAGCTTGATGTCATCCCAATCTAAGCAGATCTTTCTCCAAATACGTTTAATATATCCATCATCAACAATCGGAACATGTATGTATTGACCTTTACCATAAATTCTAGTTACATCAAGAAGAATAGCAGCAAGATGGTTATAGGAATCACGAACCATGCCAAATGCTGAGACAGTTTTGCTTTCTCTAAAAAGAGTTATAATTTGAGATAGAGAGGGAAGAAGTACAGGAGAAATTGTGGCACTTGAATAAGAAAGACGACCATCTGTTGAACTTCTGCATTGACCGATAAACTCTTCAATTCGATCTTTCACAGGATAAGGCCATTGTCCTAAACGTTCTTTTTCACGAGAAAATACATCAAAATAAGGACCCTTTCCAGGACGATTGTCAACATAGAAAATAGGTTCCCAAATACCAGAATAGTGTCTCATTATAAAGGCAAAATCATTGTCACTGTGAATAGCAGCATTAAATCCATAGGTTGGACAACGAACTTCTACCTTTTCCTCTTTCGTAATTTCATCAATCACCAAATCAAGAACTATAAATGAAAGGCCTTTTGTTTTTTCTCCACGAAGAAGATTAGGTTCCGCACATAAGGCCGCAAAATGGCGGTATTCTTTTGTGAATGTATCATCTTTCATTTTTGTTATAAAATTATTGTAACTTATATAGAGTCTTATAATGGCTTCGCGAGTAGCATCGTTCAAATCCAACATATACAAATTCTCATCAGAAATCCATTTCTTCAATTCTTCATCATCAGGAACAGGTAGGTTGGGTTTATAGAACTCATGCACGAGATTTCCATAATTTGCTTGCATGAAAATATTCGGTTGCATCACCTTGAGGATCTCATTTAAGAATTCTTTTGCTGTATTCATACCATAAAAAGGAGCAATCGCAGAAATAAAACTATTTGGCTTGAAACGTAAACGATTTTCAACACCAATTCGTAAAAATCCAAACGAGGCTGGTTTTACTTTTTGCGGTACCTTTGTTTTCACGAAATTTTGAGGATGCTGTGCGAAATATTTATCAATCGCAATCGGTAAAAGTCCAACTTGTGGTTTAATACTAAATCTTTGCTTAATAATTTGTCCTTCTTTAGCAATCTTTTTACGTTTGGATACTTCAAGTGGTAGTTTTTCAGCACCAACTATATACTCTTGTCTTTGTGATGCTCTTTCCATTTGCAAAATATAAATATCAGCATATTCCTGTACTGAATAATCTATATCTTCAGTTTCAGGAAACTCAGTATCAGAAACATCACTCTGGTCATCATTTTCATCTTCTTCTTCAAGTTCATAGTCAACAACACCTTCTTCTTCTTTCTTTGCAGGCGTGGGAAGCCCCATCAAGCGAGGTTTCTCAAATTGTACGTCTTTCTTCAAAATTGTTTTAGGAGTTAAGAAACAGCAAGGAAGATAAAATCCATCAGGGTGGTGAGTAGCCTTGAGGAAACCAATGTACTGGTGAATTTCTGTTGACTTTGGTGCTGTAGTTCTAACAAGAACAGTTTCATTGGCTGCTGGTTTTCTGCGATTGCTAATCTCTTTTCCTCCGCAGAAAGGACAGGTTTTTGCAGGTTTAGATGCTAAAGGTTTTTCTTGTCCTGAAGAATTCACAACAGGTCTGCGGTATTTTCCAGGATTCTCAAATTCCTTTGAAATAAGAACTATATTATCTCTAGCACAGAAATATTTCGAACAGACATAGTAATGAGGAATCTTTGGATTTGAACCATATTCTAAAACGTAGAATTTTTCCTTTGTGCGATCCAATGCAGTTGCCTCTTTTACTTCTTCTTCTTTCTTCTTTCCTTTTTTCCCTTTCTCCTTTTCTGGTTCCTTTTCAAGAGGATACTCAATAAATTCAATGAGATTTGCAGTTTCTTCTGTTTGATAAATTTCACGCATATTGTTGTATTCCTTCTTAGACATGACAGCAGGCTGACGAGTTACATTTGCAGCACATTGAGATACATATTTCTTAAGAGAAGGGTGAGTTTTTGTATAGTCAAACAGACGACTATCTGCTTCCTTGAGTTTTTTCAAGAAAAGATCTCCTTCTGTTTCTTCTGTAACGGCTGTTCCAACAGATTCTTCATTAAGATCACGCTCAACAACAACTGTCTTTGCTGCTGGTTTAGGAGGACTGAGAACAACTTCTGCAAGTTCCTCCTTTGGAGCAACAGTATCCCTCTGAATTTGTTCTTTTACACTTGGAGCATCCTCTTTTGCTTCTTCTGCATCGAGTGTATCTTCCTCTCCCAAATCATCGTCTAAAAAGAGAAGGTCATCCAAATAGGTAGGTTTTGCACCCTTCACACCTACAGTGACCTTTGCTTCTTCTTCCTCTTCCTCTTCCTCTTCTTCCTCATCTTCATCATCCTTCTTTTCTTCTTGTTGCTGCATTGTTGCTACTGCAGTTTCTGCTGCTTGAAGAACTTCAACAGTTGACTTGGGAACAAAGAGTAATTTTTCATCAACTGTAAATATCAAACTTAGCAAAGTAATAATTCTTTGCAAGGTTGCAAGAGTATCTGCACGATAAATGTGAAAAGTATAGAAGGGGTGACTGCCAAAGATAGAGATATCAATTCCAGGATTATTTGAACGAATATAAGTGGTTGACTCAGGTATAGCAACTGTCATATCTTTGCGATCCCACCACTGCGAGACTCGTTTATACGCTTCTTCTTCATCGATTTGGAATTCTTCCATTATTTGTTCTAAAACACTTTTTCTCTTTCTCTGTACTACAGCATCCTTTTCATCTTGCCCCTGAAAGAGTTGTATACGTGTAGCATACTGTTCAATAAAAGCAAGAATTTTATCTTGTGCTGTAAAGTTATCTACACGTTTGTATCGTATCATAACAAGAGGATTTTCACCAGGTAAAGGTGAAATTCGTTGGAAAAAACTTGAGAAAGGTTTAAGTTTTTCCAAGAGAACTCTTGTGGTGTAAATAGGATCCACTTTTTCAAGTTTAATACCATAGATAAGTTTACTATCATATAAGTTACAAGGTAGATCTAAATAAGGTGTACCTTCAAGCCCTTGCTCTAAGAAACTCTCGATTTCATCCAAATCAGAAACAGGATTTAATTTTCTCATATTTTTAGGAGGAAGAAGAATCATATCAGCAGTATGTGTTTTATCATCAAATAAACGTAGAGTCATATACATTGGAAAATTTTGACCGACTTGTTCCTTGATTTTAATCTTTGCAAATGCATAATCTCTTCCAGGAAATGGACTCTTTTCACGGGTCCAGTTTAAAAGAATTCTTGCATCAGGGACATCTGGTTTCTCGTTTTCCAAATGAATCTTTGATATAGGAGATCCAGAAGCAGGTAATAGTCTCATATAGGGACGATAAGTACTCACTTTTGCATCATAAAAGATAGCCTCTAATCCTTCAGGGTTTTGTTGTTGCTGAGGCCATGAAAACTGTAAATGGCGAACACCTGCTAAAGTAAGAATTCTGGGTGTAAACTCACCTTTCTCCATTAATCGGTTAATATTTGCAATCAGTAGATTACTTTGACGATAAATTGTAGACTGATAAGAAAGTAATTTCTTATTTTTATCATCCAATTTCGTCTGCTGTTGTGTTAAATAAGGAAAGTAAGGATACAAAAGGCCGTTCCAATCTGCTTCAGAAACTGGTTTCTTCACCGCTTCATATAAATCACGAAAAAAGAATAAAAAGAAAACTGGAGTTGCTACTTTTTCAATAGTTTTCAAGATTTCAGTTTCATAGGTTACACGACTGCTGAATTCAATTCCAAGTACTTGCTTTTCACCTTCTTCCGTTATGAATTGAAGTTTCTTTTTAGTAGATGCTTCATTATCTTGTTTAAGATAAATATAGGGATTTGGTAAAAAGATTTCACTTCGTGTTCCAACACGTGTGAAGAAATAGTCAATTGAAGAATAAGGTGTATTTTCAAGTTCTGTTGATATTTCTCCTGTACGTGTTCTCAGTTTAGAATACAGTACACTTTGGAAAATAGGACTTGCTTCTTCTGCAGTTTCAGTAAATCCAAATTCTTCATGGTGCTCCTTTACATACTCATGAATTCCAATCTTAATATCAAGAATTGTTGAAAAAGGAAATACAGATATTTCAAATTGTTTTGGTTCTCCACGGGGAGGAGCGTACACAATTTTTATTTTTTTCATCTCATCAGGAAAGTCCTTTCCATACAATGAGCGAACTGCTCGTGGATCCTTGATAATTTCAAACATTTTGACGATATTTGCCGGATGAAGATATTTCAGGCCACTGTCTTCTGCCATCTCTACTTTGCTTAGGATACATTTCCTATAGATAAATCACCACCATCTTTGGAAGGGTCGTATTTTGGTTGATCGGTAATTTTCATACCACAATAACTAACGGGATGTGCACTAAAATCACGGGGAGTATAGATTTTTATCTTTTCTGCTTCTTGAAGAAGCCATCCAAAGTTATTCCAGAAATCAGGTCCATGCCCTATTGACTTTGTAATCATATGTGCCATTTCGTGAATGGCTACAAATGTCATGATATCAAGATCAACAAGTTTCTCATGATTTTCATCATTTCTTTGTCTCAAACAAAAATGGACGGCTTCACCTTTATTTACACTGTAACTTGTATAATCCGCATCTGGAGTTGATTCAAACATAGAACCTGCATCTGCGCGATAGTTTCGCATCAATTGTTTCACTTGTTCCTTGTCTGGGTAACTAGATTCCAAGTGGATTTTGAGTTTCTGCATATTTAAACGAATCTGGGCCATTAAATCTGCAGCCTTTTGTTTGTCAGGCATATCACGAACGCGATATACTTTACCGTCTACATTGGATCGTATTTCAACAATTGGATACGATGATAAACCGAATAACATTTTTACTTTTTCAAAAGTATATTGGATCTCAGAAGTCATTCTCTCTGACCGGAATTAGGATAAAATTCAATCTAAAGAAACAATCTAAGTAAAATTAGATGTCATACAAAGCAGCGAATAATGATTATTCTTTATATGAGAAAAATATACTTCATGTATTAAGTAAAGAAGTAGAAGAATTTGATTTTTTTAGATATATGGATATAACAGGTGTATTTGGTGTTTCAGACGAATTTGGAGAAATGTATTGTAAATCTCTTGAGGAAGAATTTCCTGAAGAAGTTCAAAAAATTCGTAACGGATTTTATGATAAATTTTTATCTGAATTTCATTCCATTGGAAAACCGAATTTTTTTTACTCACCAATCTTAGGTCGTCATATTAATGCAAATACTACACGATATCTGTATCATGCATTTCTTATCAAAAAATATATAGAGTCAAAATTTTCAGGTCAGGTACTTCATATTGTGGAAATAGGAGGAGGATATGGAGGTTTGTGTTTTTGGTTATCAAAACTTATCCCATCTTCAATCAAGAAATATGAAATATTTGACCTGAATGTTGTACTTCAACTTCAAAAGCGTTGCTTGACAAAATGGGGTGTAGAATGTTCTTATTCTGAAAATCCTTTTAGTTGGACTAAAACAGATACCACTTTTGTGATTAGTAATTATGGATATGCAGAATTTAATGAACTCTTTCAAAATATTTACAGACAAACTATTACATCAAAGGCCGATGGTGGATTTATGATTTGGAATAATTGGACTGGTATGTTTAAGTTTACTGAAAATCCGATGGTCGCTGAAAATGAACGCCCACCTTTTCCAGGATGTCACAATCTTTTCTTATATTTTTAAATGATGACAAGAAATACGATAAAAACAGATTTTAAAATCTTTCTTTATTGTATTTTAAAGAAAACTCAATTTTATTTAAGCAACCTCAAAGTTACGACGATTTACATCAGGCTCAATAGTGGTATTATTGAAAACTGAAACAGGTACTTGAGGATTGGCGGGTTCAGAACGGAGTTGGTAATTGGCATTACGCAAACTCTGGCCGACAGTGTTAACACCAATTAACGCACCAGCGGAAAGGAAGTTCTTGCCTTTGAGACTTCCGTTGCCCATAGGGTTCTGTTGAGCCCAGACAGAGTTAACGTCCTTAGGGAGGAGTTCACCAGGAGTCAATTGATCGCGGGGGTAGCAACCAGCAGGAGATTCCGCATTGCCGAACTGGGCGGGACCAGGCACTTCCGTAGGAAGTACGTCACCACCCTGGCTGTGAGCATTATCTCTTACTTGGGTTTCACGATTCTCACCAGGAGCAGCGTTCTGACCCGCTTCCTGAGAGTAGTTAGAGGCAGCGCTCATTGTAGACTGGAATCCTTCACGTCTACCAAAGAATGAGGGCTGTAAATAAGCAAGTGCTAAAACTATAATTGCAAGAACCGCGATAGCGCCAAGAGATTGAAGGGTGTAGGAGGATGCCATTGTGCTTCTGTATTAGTAAAAGTGTATATTTTTGCTGGAAAACTTTTTAATTAATCTTCTTCAAATGAAGATTCAGAACTTTCAGAATCACTTTCATCAGGAATATTTCCGTATTTATTGTAATAAGCCTGTAAATGTTTTTCAAGTTTCATTTGTGAAAGTTCAACACGTAGCCGGGCCTCACGAATCAATTGACGTTCTCTTTTCTCTTCCTCAAGGTCAACTTCATCCTCTTGAGTTAGAGGAATATCAAATACCTGCTCCAGATCAGATGTCTGACCAGGTTGATAAGTGAATTGCCGTATGGATCTTTCTTGGGGTTGGGGTGATAAAGAGCGAGGAGTTGGAGGTTCTGAAAGAGATAGGAATCGGGAGGATATACGAGGGCTTGATGCTTCAAAAGAAACAGCCGTCCAAGAAAGAATAAAGGAGTTCGTAGTGATTTCAAGGAGGCTTGGAACCCATTTTGCAGTAAACCATCCCGCGGGTGGTTCTGTGGCTGATTTCCATTTATGCTCTAGGCGCCGTAGTATGGAGCCCTCACGAAGGGTTGTTGCAAACCATTTCACCTCCGTGTTCTTCTTAATTAACTCATTCACTAAGATTTTTACATATTCTGTAAAATTATCTGTATTAACGTCAGGATGTTCTATTTCAATATCATTTGATGATATATCGAGATACTGAGGTTCCCCCTGAATAGAAAATGAGTCTTCTGTAGTCAACGTAATGACATAAGTATTTGTTTTTGAATTCCAAATAGGTCTAGCAAAGGTAATCATTCTCCTGCTGCGTAGATTTTTGACTTTCCCTTTAAACGCATGAAGTAGACATGGAAAAGAAAGATAATGTTCTAAGTAATAAACTTTGGCAAAAACTTTTTGTTTTTATCAATCGTGAAGAAACAAGAAAACAACTTCAAATGTTTCTTGTGGATCCATTACTTAATCACGTCATGGAAAGAATATTACCATATATTATATTGAGTTGTGTTTTTTTAGTCATATTATTATTATTAGTTATGCTAACTCTAGGTATTGTTCTATTTCACTTCCGGAACGTAACGCCCAATGGGGCCATTTTATTGGATTCGAGTTAAGTGGGTCCAAGTTCTTAGAATCCTTTTCATGGGAAGCACTAGAAATGCAGAACAGCCAGGCCACACAGGAATTGGCGAATTTAGTCCGAAATTGGGTCCATTTTGACAATCTTGCGACAAGTTTATCTAAACAAGCCTCTAATGCAAGAAAACTTCGTGATGATTTTGAAACAAATATTATTGGTGTACTTCAATCTAATAATATGGAAAATGCTACAATTCAGATTCAAGGTGGAAAACTTTTAATACAGAATGAGAAACATTCACAACCCTTGACATTTACAAGACTTGAAGATCAATTACATAAATATTTTTTAGAAAAACGTGTGCAGAATCTATCTGCACCCGATGAAACAACTGAGATTTTGAAGTTTTTACGAAAGAATAGAGAAGTAGAATTTTCAAAAAAGTTGAAGAAAGTTCCTATTGTCCCTCCTCTCCCCCCTCCTCCTTCCTTACCAAACTCTTAAAGAGTTACTACAATATTAAAATAGGAGAATCAAACTTCTTAGTTGGATACTATATGTCTGTTGAAATAGGCGCTCTGCGCAGAAAGCGCTTTTGGCTAAATTGGCTAGATGAAGAGATTGAATATGGTACTGAATATCACCCAAGGCAATTTGTTATTTATTGTTTTGTAAAAGAAGATTTAATCCCTTTTGTAAAAGCACAGGGGTATGTTTTTTTGACAAATGAAAGGGTTTTGGCTCAAATTATTGCAAGAGAATTATTCCATTGTTTATGCAATAAGAATAAAAAAATAGCCTGGCATAGTAAAAGGCACAATCGTTCTTATAGAGAAGATGATAAGCAGCATTTTGATGATATCTTTGATACGTTTACATGGGAAAGGTTTTGGAAAAAAACTGTTAAATGGGAAGATATAGAAGAAAATATAAAAACACAAACTATTATTGAGTTCGCTGTGTGGACGTGTATTGATATTCCAAACTCACAACAAACACAGTATCTTAACAATTTGGCAAATGATGGTGAAAGTGATGATGATAGTGATTCAAATACTAGAGAAAAAGAAAGAGATTATGGATATAATTCAGAAAATTAGATCATGATTTTGATATTGTTTTACAATAATTAATCAAGATTTCATTTAATTCTTGCGCTGCTTGCGTATTTTTCTGGTGCAAGTAGCACCCCCTTTTTTAGGTTTCTTTGCCTGTTTCTCATTCCATCCCTCTTCTCCACGATGGATATAAGGACAAACTTTGGAATCATGAGCCCAGCACTGTTCGCCCTGGCACTGCCATTTGCACATTTTCGCAATCTTTTTTAATGTACCTGATGCCCTATTAACGTGACGTGCCTTTTTCTTTGCAACATTCGCCTTTTTTGCTTCAAGTTCCTTTTCTTTGGTTTCTAAGTCTTTGGCTTTCTTAGCCTCCTCTTCACCTTTCTTTACAAGTGCATCAAGTGCATTTCTATCTTTCTTCTCTTTTGCTTCACGAGCACGTCTTTCAGCAGATGTCTCTCGTGCCTTCTTTTCCTCTTCCACTTGATACCAAGCATTTCCCCATTTCTTGCCACGGCTAATAGCATCCCACAAAGCCTTTTCTTCAGCATCAAATCCTTTGATTAAATCTTTAGACATTACTATTAAGAAGAAATACTTTACGCGCTCGACCATTTGCCTTCATTGAAAGGCAAGATACCAAGTTGGGTAGATTCTTCTTGGAATTCTTGGATCTTCTTTTCAATCTTCAATCCAGCCGTAGTCTTAGGAATTACACCTTTCTTCATCAATTCTGCTTCATCATGAGCAGATTGGTTAGGTTTTACACCATAACAGTTCACTCCAAATCTAAGTTCAGGATTGTCAAAATATCCACCATTTAATCCAGGTTTTCCACATGCACCTCTTTCTTCTTCAGGTCCTTGCTGAATACTGGTCCAAGTATCCTTTTGTGTGGGGTAAACTGCAACTTGTCCTTTCACCCAGCCATAATTGCACCAATCCGCACCCTTTTCATACGCATCTTTTACTTGATCGTAAGTTGCTAATTGTGCGCCAAGGGCTTTGCAAAGGGGTTCAGCATCATAAAACGTATAATCATTCTTACTTACATTGAAAACTTCAGGTGAACCCAAAGGCAAGATCTTTTCAACGATATTCTGGGTACTTGAGGGAGGAAGATTCAATTGAGGAGGCATAGGTCCCTGAGTAGAGGGAGGAGGAGCAGGAATGGCATCTTCAAACTTGGGAGGAGGAATCTCAAGGCCAAGAACAGAACGGATGCTTAGTATCAAATTGTCTGCACCATCCTTAATTTCATTTCTAAAGAATGCAAAAATAACAACAAAGACAATCGTACATGCAATAAATACTCCTGCAGGGAAAGCCCAACCTGCACCAACTTCCTCAGGGAGAACAGCAGCACCAGTATTTTCAATGGTATTCTTTATGGCATTTCCAGTATTCACTGCAACTTCACCAACATCATTAAGTCTTTCATTCATCATCTTTCCTGCATTTGTAACTGTATTTGAAACTGTTTTTCCAGCAGTCGCAAATGTGTTTGTAACAGCATTTCCAGCATTCGTAATGCCATTTGAAATTTTTGAACCAAAGTAGTTTACATTATTAGAAACATTTTTAGTCATATTTTGAATATTTCTTGTTAATGTGTTCACTGAGGGCGCAGGGAACAAACTGCTATTCATAGGTGCAGATGGAATAGGTGAGGCAGCAGGAGGTGGTGCAATATTCGGAACTTTTGGTTTATTCGCCGTTCCAAGTGCCTTGTTTATGTTCGCAGCAAGATTACTCATCTCTACAAAGAAGTATGAAAATCAAGCCTCTGATATGCCTCCAAAATTTCAGGAAGTTTTTGTTGCACTTGGTTTGCAAATACAAGTACACTAATATCTTTATGAATTCCATCCGGGGCTGTTGGAGGAAATGCTGCTCCAAACTTCCAGACCCCTGGACCCTCAGTCTCAAAGCCTTGGTTTCTTGATTCAAATCCAATAGCAGAAATAACCCATGTTGCAGAACGAATTTTCTTTATAAAAGTGAGTGTATCATCAATAGAAACAAGATCTATATAGTTGTAGTTCTTTGCCAGCACATCGTCTGCAATTTTTGCTGCCTCTTCTTTTATTCCATCATAATGACCATCTCTATCAAAATAAAATGGCTCTTTGTGTTTGTAGATAGCAGTTGTCGGAATTTTACACTCTTGTAAATTTCTAAGCACAATAGTTCCACTATGAGATGTTCCAAACACTAAAACAGAATCAAATGGTGTTAAAATCTTTGTCAAAAGATCTTTATGAAGGGCAATAGATAAGGGAATTTGGGGTATATCACAAGCATATTCTTTTGTTTTCATTCCAGTGGCTACACAAACAAGTTGACTTTGCAAAGATTGTTTCGAGCAAAGTATAGTCCAGTTTTTTTCACCTTTATCAATTGAAGAAACAGTATCTTGTACTTTTTTACAATTTTGCAGATAGGGAAGTATTGTTTGTCTGATACATTTTGCCAACATGTATACAGGTGTTAATTCATCAGGCTGTATGGATGAAAATTCCAACGGGCATTTCCAATTTGGATTGAAAAGACGAATAGCATTTTGTAATTTAGACCAGGGTGTATTGCTTAGAACAGTAGTCCAAATTCTCTGAAGATCACCTCCATCAAAATATGGATCTATAATACAAATATGATGTGGTGGAATTCCTGATTGTTCTAGCGCTAATAGAAGTAACATTCCAGAAATTCCACATCCAATTATACAAATCGGTATCATCCTTCTTGTATAAGTGGTTTTTACAATGATTATCTTAGACAGAATCATCAGGAAGAGTGCGATTGCCACCACGCTGATTGATGTAATCACGTTGCTTAGGGGTAGTGCAAACACAGCCACCGTCACAAGCAAAAGAAGCACCGCAGCACTCAGGCTTGCATTGATTATTCTTAAAGATGAAAAGGGAATCGGGACCAGGGGCAAATTCAGGACCCATGAGAGGCTCATTAGGAGCCGTGTAGCGCCAAGCAGAAGAGTTACCAGTTGAAAGTTTTACACCATCAAAAGGACCAATAGGCTCATACTTATCCTTTGCACCTCCACCAGTGGCCAACGAATAACTTGCAAAGCCCTCTTTCTTCTTCTCAGTAGAGGCATCAGTTGTAGTAGCAGCAGCAGTATCCATGTCCTGGAAACCAGTGGTTACCATAGCACCAGAAGCATCCATATTCTGGAAACCGGCCATGACCTTAGCACCAGAAGCATCCATATTCTGGAATCGTTCACCATAAACAAGGCCAAAAGGTTTATAGTACATCATAATAACATTTGCAACCAAAAGAAGGACTAAGCCTGAAACTAAGATGGGTATTCTCATTGTAGAATTCTAACCTTAGTATCTATTTTCTTTGGAACCTCAGATTTAAAAAGCCTTGAGAGGACCATAGGTTTTCATAACCCAATCGCGATCAGCCTTGAATGTTTTGGACGCCTCGGGAGCCACACGCAAACTCAACTTTGCAACAGCATTGAGTTTTCTATAAATACTCAAGGCACCAAATTCTGAAATCGCTTTTTCAATTGCCTTGTGTCTCTGTTCTCCAGGTAAACGTGTTGTGTACCCAAACTTTGTTAACTCACCCTTCCGTAAGGGCGCGATTCCTTTTCCTTCAGGAACACCCTCTCCTTTCTTCCCTTTGTCAATGACACAGGCTGCAGGAACATAATAACTTGTGGCTTGAGGAAGAACTTTGTAGGTGGTGCCGGACTTCTTTTTGACAGTATATCCTTTGGTACGAACAGCGGTTGTATATCTTCTTACATAGGCATCACGCAAGATATAACCAGGAGGACACTTCATGGTTCCCTTGGCTTTTGTGCGACGTAAACGCTGAGTCATTCTTTGTTCTTCCCCTTGCTTGAATTCTTTTGAACTTTGTGAATATGGTGACGTAGAACGAACGCAACGAGGAGGAACATACGTTCCTTTTCTTGTCGTATAACCGGAACGTTTATGAAATCCTCGTTGACATCCTTTATTTGGATCATAAGGCCTTGACTTTTCAAAATCATGAGACGACATTCTACTCTTCCTTTTTATTTTCTACTAAATTGGAGTTGATGTGAATGGTATCAATCGTAAATGGATATGTGATTAAATCCCTTCGCAAATAATACATCATTAAGTCTCTATCATCATCACTAAGCGATTTAGAAAGTATATCTCGTAAAAGAATATCAAGGCTATAAGGTTCAAGTGTTGATATAGGCCCTTTTTTCTCAACTACTTTACGGATAGCATGATGTAATTCTCTAAATACCTTTTGAACTTCTTGAACTTGATTTGTATTTTGAGATTGGAGAGTAATTCCTTCTAGAATTTTCTTTTTCAAAGAACTAATTACTTGACGAAATGTCAAAACAGTTGCACTTTCACTCATCTCTACTTCTTCTTGAGATATGCGTTTAAACAAGAAACTTCTTTTCTTAAAGAGAATAGACAATGTCAGGACTTGACCCTAATGGTATTCAAGCAGCCGCTGCAGAAGCCGCTACACGCGAAACTGCATTCCCTGCCAAAGAACGTGCTGAATATGTGCGTGCTATGGTAAAACGTGCAGAAACTTATAAGAAAGATGGTTATACACTCGATCAAATTAAGGAGCGTTTACCTGAATTTTCTCGTGATTATCCAAATCTCCTTGAAATGGTTCTAAGTGATGAGCCTTATCATAAACAGACTCTTATAACTATGCTTGCAATGCTTGATCGCATGGGAGAGGGGTCTCTTTCTCAGCATCAAGCATCTGTGATCGTTGGGCAGCGACTCGTGCAGACATTTGTGAAACCACAGATTCAACCGAATTCCAATTAAGTTTCTTTTGTAAGACAGGTACTTGAAAGTGAGAACACCATTCAAGGCTTTTCTGAAAGTTTTTCTCAACATCTTCTTTCCATAAAGAGGGTTGTTGAATGTATTGAAGACCTCTTCGTAGAAAACTAATCTGATTTTTAAGAGATTCTTGATACTGAGATTCTAGATAAGAACGCTCACTATCAGTTAAAAAATTAGAAGAAGTTGGATATCTTTGTTGAGAACTTTGTTCTTGAAAACAGTCTAATATTTTAAGAATAGCAGGATTTTGTCCTCTATAGCCTTTACCCAAGAAATAACGTTCAGAGTTACAAGGTCTACTTGTTGCAGGTTTGTAAAGCATCCATTCACGAAAGCATCTTGATAAAAGAGTTATAAAAAGTTGTGTATGTTCTGTATTAAGATCAAATAATTTCAAGACAAAGAATCCTCCTTGATTTAACACTCGTAATCCAACGCATGCAGAACAAAGTAAAAGATGAAATACATGTTTTTCCTGTTCATCATAATCTGTTGAAAAATCAAATCCACCATCTGCAGTAAATAAATGAACTCCAGGTTTACTTGCTTCCACAAAGGAGTTCTGATTTTGTTTGTGATATACATCTCCAGTGCCATCTTCTCCATAATGAAGTTTGATTTCATGGTGTTTTTGTAGAAAATAGTTGGCTCTTCTCCATCCTGGAATATTATTGGTTGTAGGTTTCAAGGTCATCGCTGTTACATTTGAAATAAGTCGTTTCTCCTTGTCACTGCACTCATAAAAGGCTTCAATAAAACCACCTGGACCTTCTGCAATATGTGCACTTCGCAATTTAGGAACTTGTTTAGGAATATGTTTGTAAAACTCTGATACATGTAACATTTCAACCATTTTAAAAAAACTTCTACTCAATGGTTTTAGTATACAAAGAGAAGAATGAAAATGTGCATCATCCTGTGTATGTACGAATTCATAAGGGTTCACCATCTTCTTTGCAAGTTCCCAGATATGTGCATTTTCATATTTCTCAACTTCCAACTTGCATTGATTTACTTGAAGATTGGGAGTTCCTTTTTGCCACGGAATAAATGTAAAAAGTGCTGAATGTTTTTGTTGCTGACCTGGTTGAAATTTCTGTTTCACCCATGGTGTAGCATTTTGTTCGGATTCCATATTTAATCATTGTGTCAGGCGTTTAACCTGTTTTTTTTGTTTTATTCAATCACAGCCAATTCAACATCAGGTTCTTCTACAAGAACGGCTTGTTGAGGCATGATTACATTCATACGAAGATGGGCGGAAGAGCAAGCATCCTTAGAGTCTTCTTGAAGTTCTGCTGCGATCTGATCTTCAGTAGCCTCAGGAGCATCATCTTCTTCATCATCCTCCATAGGTGGTAAGCCTTGTTGCAAGCGGAGAAGAGCATCTTCATCCAAGAGGAGTTGAGTAAAGGCTGTTCCACCACGAATGGTTTGACCTGTCATAATATTTGCACTTACACCTGTAACAGGATCAATTTCTCCAAAGACAGAAGCACGCAAGAGAATCTTTTCTGTTTCCTCAAAACTAGCCTTTGCAATAGGACCAATGTCTTTGCGATTGATACCATAACGATCTACTGACATGAGACGACCAGCAGTTGTCATGACATCGCAAAGAAGGCCTAAGTGACGATAATTCACACCTGCTTCCTCAAACAGTGTGGAGATTTCATTCAAGAGTACCTGGCGTGTGGCTTCAATACCAAGATTTTCATAAATATCGTGCACGTGAGAGGATACAAGACGACGACCGTCTACCATAGGATGTGTCATAACTGCTTGGAAGTTTGTACCATCTGTATCAAGTACATATTGAGTAAGTGTCTTGTAGACACCATCCTTGAGTTCAAGTTGATTCTTATCTTGACGGAAAGCAACTGCTTTGATTCCAGGTACACCACGAATGACAATACCATTGAGAAGTCTCACAATGAATTTCTTGAGATTGGCAAGATCATCCAATCCTGAATTGGCAAGTGAAGGGAGACGCATACGCATAATGAGACGAGGACTATTGAAATCACTGTAGATGAGGTTCACTTCACTGGCAAATTCAGAGCGGAGTACAAGTGCAATATCATCCATGCTGATATTTTTCATGAAGAGACGTTCACGATCAAGTTCAAGACGTAACATCCAACGGCTCCATTCTTTCTTATCCTCTTTCTTCTCTTCTGATTCGGCTTTGTTGAATGTTTGTTCGAACACTTTGTAGAACTTAATCAAATCTCTGTCCTCAGATAGAATTGTTTCATCATCCTGGGGATCATAATAGATTGCTGCACGAGTAGCCACATCACGCAAGAGGGTTAATTCTAAATCTTGCATAACTTCACGTGCCTTATCCTTATCTTCACGGAATTCAGGTTTCAATCCAATTGTCAGTGAAATAGCCTTGGGTGTCTTTGTAACTTTGAGAAGTTCTTTGAGACGAGGAACACCACGCGTTACGTTTGACTTTGATGCTACACCTGCTAAGTGGAACGTGTTAAGAGTCATCTGCGTAGAAGGTTCACCAATACTTTGAGCTGCAATAATACCCACCTGCTCACCAGGTTGGGCCCAGGCTTGCCAGTTCTTAATAATGATCATTTCACACAATGCATCGAACGCAATCTTTGTAAACTTTTCAACTCCAATAATCTTATGAGGAGAAAGGTAGAATCTAAGCATAGCAGCCCAGAGAGCATGATAATTCTGAGTCCGCTCAATCACTTTGTTGATTCCTTCAAGAACATACGCAGGTACAAGATCAGTAGGGGTAGCCTCAGCATTTTTCTTGAGTCCAAACTTATTTTGGATATTCAAGAGAATACGCTCAAGATTTGTACTTGCAAAGGTAGATCCCTTTGAACTGATACGAAGAATTCCATCTACAAGCATCTCACGATCAGCAAGTACTTGACGTGCAAACTCATCAAGGGCAACTTGTTCTTCTGCACTGCGTGCTACATCAGGAACTCCACGCATAGAATAATCGCGAAGAATATCTTGTTCGCTGAGTTTTTGAAGAGGAAGTCCCTGAGTTTCTACTTTGGTGCTATTCAAGCCATCTTCACCATAGTGGAATTGGACGATATTGTTAAGAGAATCACGAACAGTTCCATCAAAGTGTGTTACTAAGTCTTCCATGGCTTTGATAAGTTGACGCTGAATATAACCAGTATCTGCTGTTTTGACTGCAGTATCAATCAAACCTTCACGACCTGACATGGCGTGGAAGAAGAATTCTTGAGGGGTGAGACCCTTGATGAAAGAACTCTCAACAAATCCACGTGCTTCAGCACCATCATCATATTTCTTGTAGTGAGGAAGAGTGCGGTCAGAGAAACCATAGGCAATACGCTTACCATCGATAGAAACTTGTCCTACACACGCCAACATCTGTGCAATATTGATAACGGAACCCTTGGAGCCAGCACGAACCATCGCAATAAGACGATTTTCTTCAGCAAGAGATGCCAGGCCAATCTTACCTGCTGCTTCTGTGGCTTTGTTCAACTCAGTATACACTTTATCTTCAAACTCCTGTTGATTACTCTTACCTGTGTTATTATCTAAGAGGCCCAAATGCACTTGAAGCAGGATATTCTCAATCTCTGCTTTGTGTTGCTTGATCCCCTTTTCCATGGCTTTGCGGGTATCCTCATCTGCTACAAGATCGCTGATACCGACTGAGAAACCATTATAGACTAAGAACTGTTCGATCGTATTTTGCATTGAATCAATGAAATTAACTGCTTCAGTAGAACCATAGTCCTTCACAATTGTGTGCACGACAGAACGAGGAGGCTTACTGAAGATATCCTTATCAAGAATACCTTGGACGATCTGACCTTCACGAATGATTACAAAGTTGTCCTTCTTTTCTTCAGCCGTCTTAGCATCATTGTAGAAACTGTTACCAGTTTCTAAGTTGATAGGAGGAAGAAGGGAACTGACAATTTGTTGACCGGTCCATTTCTTACCTTTTGCAGGAAGAGGTACCTCACCATCAAAGCGACGATTCCACATCATCATATTCATGAACTCACGACGAGTGAAATCAACCTTAGGACGAGTGATACGCCAGGAGCCGGCAAGAGTATCTTGTACGATACCAATCACAGGCTTCGCATGACGAGGTGCAACGATTTGGTGAGGAACGGCTGCAATTTCAGAAAGTTCAGTAGAAGCCTCTAAACTCTGAGGAATGTGTGCATTCATTTCATCACCATCAAAGTCTGCATTGTAAGGACTTACTACACATACATTCAGACGGAATGTGTTGTAAGGAAGAACTTTGACTCTGTGGCCCATCATAGACATTCTGTGGAGTGTAGGTTGACGATTGAAGAGGATAATGTCTCCATCATTCAAGTGACGATTGACAATATCACCTTGGAAGAGTACAATCTCATTGGCTTTCACGTGACGAAGACTAATCATGCGACCATCCTGCCTGACAAGTGTCTTTGCACCAGGGTGCTTATCAGGCCCATTTTGGATGAGTTTGTAGAGTTCAGCACGATTGTATTGAGTTACACGTTCAGGTACAGTCAAGTTCATAGCAATCTTGAGAGGTACACCAATTTCAGCAACAGATAAGTTAGGATCAGGAGTAATAACTGAACGGGCCGAGAATTCAACACGCTTACCTTGAATGTTGTAACGGATACGACCTTCCTTTGAACCTAGACGTTGTTGAATGGACTTCAAAGGACGACCAGAACGTTGTGCACTGGGTGCTACACCGGGAATTTGGTTATCAACAAGAGTTGCAATGTGATACTGAAGAACATTTGTGTATTCATCAATGATTTTCTTGTCTGCATTTGCATTAATCTTATCTTGAAGAGTCATATTTGTATTCACAATCTCAAAGAGTTTGTGAGTCAAATCATCTTCAGAACGCTGATTGTTGTCCTGAATCACAGAGGGACGAACCTGGGGAGGAGGAACTGCAAGCGTAGTGCAGATCATCCAATCAGGACGACACCAGAACCGGTTGAATCCCATGAAGTCTACATCTTCGTCTGTGATGCGGCGGAAAAGACGAAGCACATATTCAACTTCAAGATCCTGGGCTACAGCAGTACCTGAGTGAACTTCTGGGCCTTCAATCTTATCCCACTCAGCAACAATGCGTGCAATGCCTTCACGCTTGTAGCGATCGGGTTGACGAGCACCACATCCATCTTCAATATCTTGGCCGCAACGTGTCATATTGCTACAGGCTGTAAGAATAGCACGCCAGCGGGCTTCTCCACGACGCTTTGTAATATCTTTGTAACGTTCTTTGTCAATGAGAAGTTTGCTACAACGAATACATACACATCGGAGAATGTTAAGAACAAGATGGAAGAACTGGTAGTAATAGACTGGGCGAGCAAGTTTCAAGTGGCCAAAGTGACCAGGACAATTGTGATTGCTCTGTCCACAACTGCGGCATGTCTTGCCATTGTCTAGAACACCCATACGAGGATCAAAGAGACCACCAATACGAGGTTCTGCACCATCATACGTTCCACTGTTTGTGATTTCCACAACAGAACGCTTTTCAATTTCCTCGGGACTAAATATGCCAAATTGAATCCCAACGATAGGTTCAATTTCAGAATTAGGTCTAACTAAACCAGATGGCATCTTCCTTTTAATTAGTGCGGGTTTTCTAAGTGGTTTCTGGAACCACCTTTGCCTCAATTTTTTGAACTCACTTTTTGGTTTAAGCAGTTATATTCAAAATGAGTTTCAAATCGGACTTCATCATTTCCTTCACTAAGTCGGAGAATGATGTTGTCGGTTCCCATCCAAGAACATCCTTTGCCTTTTTTGCATCTCCAAGCAATGTGGATACTTCTGCTGGACGGAAAAACTCTGGATTTACCTTTACTACAAGTGCACTCGTAAGTATATCATACCCTTTTTCATCTACTCCCTCTCCTTCCCAGCGAATCATATTTCCTGTTGCATATTCATAAGCAATTTCAATAAACTTTTTTACACTATGTTGAATACCTGTTGATAATACAAAATCTTCTGGAACTTCCGTTTGTAACATACGCCACATACCCTCCACATAATCACGAGCATGACCCCAATCTCGTTTTGCATCTAAATTGCCGATTTGCAGAACTTCTTTGGTCCCATGAAGGAAGTTTGCTAAACCAAGAGTTACTTTTCGCGTTACAAAGTCCTCACCTCTTCTTGGTGATTCATGATTGAATAAAATACCATTTACAGCAAAGAGATTATAACTTTCTCTGTAGTTTTTTACAATCCAGTAAGCATAAAGTTTTGCGACTGCATATGGACTACGAGGATAAAAAGGTGTATCTTCTGTTTGAGGCATTGTTTGTACTTTTCCGAAAAGTTCAGAGGTGCTGGCCTGATAAAACTTGATCTTTGATGTATCACGTTGTACTCTCATCCATTCCAATATATACAAAGGACCAAGGCCATCTGCTTTTGCTGTATAATCCGGCATTTTGAACGATTGGTGAACATGGCTCTGGGCTGCAAGATTATAGATCTCAAGCGAAGCAGAATCTTGATGAGGAGTCCAAATTGTAGTCAGTATATTTTGAATAGAAGATGCATCTGTAATGTCTCCGGTGTGAACTTGAAGATTTGGATGCGTTAGAATATGACTAAGACGAGTTGTATTCTGATGATTGGAAGTTCTTCTTACAAGCCCGTGAACCTTATAATCCTTGCTTAACAGAAATTCTGTTAGATAAGATCCATCCTGACCTGTAATTCCTGTAATAAATGCAATCTTCATCTGTATAGAATTCCTTCTTTTACTTTAGACCAAAAAATATCTTCAAATAGTAGAATGGACCGATTTTTAAGTATATTTGGACAACATAAACTTAAATTACTTGTCACACAATTAAAGGCTGCGAATAGTTTGGCTGTAGGTTCACAGGCAAGAAAGAATGTTTTAGATGATATCCAAACTCAGATTGAGGAACAGAAAACAATCAGAAAAACACAGGAAGATGCTGATAAACTTTTCGCCATTCAACTTTTGACAAATGTTCTTAAAGCAAAGGATATTGAAGGATTTAGAAACCAAAAAAAGTTATATGACGAATATTTAAGGGCTTCTATAACAAATTCTCGTTTTGCGAATTCAGCGAATAAGCCTGCCCCGAAAACAATCAAACTAGCAAAACAAATCATTGATGAAAGTCTTGATAGTTTGTTAAGTATTATTAATAAAAAGAGAATTGAATCACCTGAATATATTGCAAGAAGAGAGGCTGAAAGAAGAGAAAGAACCCAAGAGGCTGCAAGAGAGGCCGGTCAAATAATTGCTTCTGCAATACGTAGCCAACTTCCTCCTAATCCTCCTGGAGTTGAAGATGATAGATTAGCCAGATTGCGCGCGCAATTGAATGCAGAAACAGAAAGATCTGACGCTATGCGTTTGGCTGAATTGCGAGCAAGATTAAATACTGCAATGGGAAGAACAGGAACTCAGGGTGGTAAACGAAAGGCTACTCGCACCCGCAAAGCAAGAAAGGGAAAGAAAGGCACACGTAAGCACTAAAGTGTACCTGTTTCAAACACACCAATACGTAGATTTGAATTATCAAAGGCTTCATAACAGAGTTTCTTAGAAACCTTTGATAAATCTAGGTGTGATGCCATACAATAAATACTACTTTCAAGCATGTGGATTTCCTTCGCATTTTCTATCAGAATTTTATAATAAAGAAGAGGTACATTTAGAACAAGTTGTGCTAATTCAAAATACTTGTGATCGGGAGAATAATGATTTTCATTAAGATCTAAAATAAGCATGTCAGGTTGTTCGCTCTGCAACTTCTCCCAAATGGGGAGTCTTTTGAATTGCGATTGCTGGTGAACTAGAATATATTCCTGTGAAGACAATTTAGCATAGAGTTCTTCTGCTTCTGGAAGAGTTGGAATATGAAAGTACTTCTTTTGATACTCACGAGGAATGCCCATGTCATCATAAAAACAAAAAGGAAAATCGTAAATCTGGCTGCGAGCATGTTGACCGCATGCATACATCATAATATTTTCTGTTTTATTATACCAAACTGCTTCAGGAAAAGGGGGCAGTAATTGATCTCCTGGTAAGCAAAATAGTTTAATAGTAGGATCATCTGAATACATGAGCGCAACATTCTTTTGATATTTTTCCTTGCAAACTACAATTATTTCATCATAGCACGTGGATAGGTACCTCACTGCCCCGTTCATCCAAAACATATCTCCTAACCCCAAATGTGTGTAGACAAATGCTCGTTTCTTTCCATAACCTTTCTGCTCGCGAAGATTAGAAGAACAAATTGTGTTGAGTTTTGCTTTGACTCGAAATCTGCGATCATTTTCTTCCAAAATTTGTTTACAAATCTTTCCAGCCACTTCTACTGGTAAATCTTTACCATGAAATTTATCTTGCAAATTCCAAATTTCGAGATTGATTTCACGTAGCAACTTGTAAAAATAGGAATACTTTTCTCTGTAAACTTTTAAAGAAGAATCAAGAACAGAAAACTCCTTTTCACAGTCTTTTTTTCTGTCATCCGAGATTTTTTCAATCTTAATATCCAAGATTGTTAATTTGTCTAAGGCTTCACCAACAGAAACTGGGAGAACGATATCCATTTACTTGTAAGAAATACAAATCGTTTAGGAGGAAAATTGACGCGGGAGCGTACAGTTATTTAGGTAGGCAATAAAATGTCATTTTACTATCGTCTTGAACTTCTTCCCACAGATCAAGGTGCACGCTATTATAAAAGTAAAGTTTATGAGCGGAATGAAAATGCAGGAATTGATCTTTATCTTGTAAATGAGTTTCCCTTTACTAATTTAATGAATGGAGTACCAACACTTCTTGATCTAGGAACTTCTGCACGGATGGTTCGTGTCTATGCAGATGGAACTGAAGAAGAGGTTCATTATTGGCTTTGTCCACGTTCATCAATCTTTAAAACTGGACTTATAATGGCAAATTCTCAAGGTGTAATTGATCGGTCCTATCGTGGAACTCTCAAAGCACCTGTATGGTTAGTTTCTAAAGATGCATTTAGTCAACTTATCTCTGATACGAATACGGAAGGCATGCGACTTTTCCAAATTGTAGCACCCGATATGGGATGGATCCGTGAAGTTCGTGTCGTGAACTCACTTTCAGTAACAAGCAGAGGAGAAGGTGGATTTGGGAGCACAGGCCGTTAGCGCTAAAAACTGACACTTCCAAACCTTACCACTAGGTAGCCAAAATGTCTCTTGAATTAATTGTAGGTCCAATGTTTGCAGGAAAATCATCCCATCTTCTTAGCATTATTAGAAGATATCAATCCATCCAATATCCTATTCTTATCCTAACATCTGCCCTTGATAATCGGTATGAAAAGGATGCTATTCATAGTCATAATCATGAAAGTTATCCTGCACTTGCAGTACCTGAACTTAAGTATGTTCCTCAAAGGAAAGAATATCTAGAAGCCAAAATTGTAATTATTGAAGAATCTCAATTCTTTGAAGACTTATTTAAATTTGTACTTCATGCTGTTGAAAATGATAACAAACATGTGATTGTGGTTGGGCTTGATGGAGATTCTGAACGTAGACCTTTCGGTCAAATTCTTAGACTTGTTCCTTATTGTGATAAAATTACAAAGATTACATCTTTCTGTTCGAAGTGTGGCGATGGAACTCCTGCTTTGTTCACTCATAGAAAAACAAGCGAACAAAGTGTTATTAGTGTTGGAACTGCAAATGATTATGAACCTCTATGCAGAAAGCATTTTATACTAGAAAAAAAAGGAGGGGATTTTTTAAAAGGAATGATGAAGAATGTTGTATCATGTGAAGATCTTGATCTTTGGGGATGTTAGAAGAGTAATATTAAAGATTATTTCTGTTTCCAGTTAAACGTGAAGGTTTTTGAATATGCCAATGATAAGTTACATAATGATAATCAGTATTTGGAGTTTCCCAGCGTTGGCCAAAGTTAGAGTATTGTAAGGGACGTAATACTACTCTTTTTTCATAATTTCTCATAATATAATGAAAATAAATTTCATACTCTGATGCACCAGATGATCCCTTTTCAGTAATACAATCGAGAAAACTTTCCCAAAATGGTTTTTTATGATAAGCCTCCACTTTATCCATCAATTCACCAAGAATTATTTTATTTAACACCATACAATTCACAATTCCTGAAAAATTCTTCTTCCACATATCAAAAGAAGGATGAAGGCGTTTCATATGATCGAAATAAGGTTGATGAACTTCGTGATTTTTATCAAGAAGGAATTTTTCTCCTTCCATGAATTTTACTCTTCTATAAAAAACAACATCTGCATCTACAATTACGCAATTTTCAAGAGAACCTGAAATCATAAGAGGTGCGTAGAGTTTTACAAGTTGTTGAAGATACCATCCTGCTCGTTTCTCACTTGTTCGTTTCGCAACTTCTTCACGAGTAAAAGGAAAAAGACTCTCATCAATTACAAAGACACCCTGAATTTCCATAGGTTTATGTGCAATTACAAAAATGTGACGAACACCATTTACCCATTGGCGCACAGATGCAATACAACGGCCAACAATATCTTCATCTTTCGGTCCAAGTGGAATAATAACATCAACAGACATTTCTACCCAATAAACAAAAACCTCTTTAGACGGATGGATAAAAATTGATAATATACTGTACGTATAAATAGGTACAACATGTTATCAACAAAAGATTATAAGCATTTTAAGATTCTATCTGAAAAAGGTGAACTTCAGTTTGAGTTTGAAGGAGCACAACTTGCAGGCAAAGCATTGCCTGGAGATTTTGTACGGAAAATAGAAAATGGTTGTGCACTTATTAAAAGAACTTCTCATCCACCTCTTGTAGGCATAGTGCATTTTGACAGCAAAATAAAATATGGCTTTACTTCAAGAAATGTACCTATTTACTTGTTTACACCTATGAATGAATCTTATCCATGTTTTCTTGTTGGATCTTCGCTAAAAGAGAGAGTAAATCATTTAGGAGTTGCTACCTTTGAGAATTGGGAAACAACCACGTTTCCTCGTGGCTCTTTACAAAAGATTTTAGGGCCTTGTGGACGAGAAAGTATTGAAAAGGAGGCACTCGCTATCTTATATTCTCCTTGGATCCAAAAACAAAAAGAGATTCCTCTTCATCTAGAACTTCCCCCTAAGGAAAATCGGTTTATTTTAGATGTTCCAACTATAAACATAGATCCAGAAGACTGTAGAGATATTGATGATGTAATTTCTTTATGGAAAGATGGATCTGGGTGGAAATGTGCGATCAGTATTGCAGATGTTGCTGCACTTTATTTACAAAATCCTTTTATGAGATTTGCAGAAAAAATAGGTCAGAGCCTTTACCAAAATGGTTGCCTTATCCGCCCTTTGTTCGATCATAAAATTACCTATGGAATGTCTCTCAATCCTAATGAAGAACACTTTGCAATCAGTTTACTCTTTGATTGGGATGGTCAACAAATTTCGAATCTAGAGTGGAAAGAAACACTTGTTACAAATAAAGCAAGTTACACGTACGAAAATTGCTACACTGCAAAAGAAATTGATATTCCTATTCTTAAAGAAATTTGTAAAGCCCTTGGTGAAGATTCAGAAGATTCCCACAAATGGATTGAATGTTTGATGCTCTTTTATAATACAGAAGCAGCCAAAGTTCTCATTCATAAAGGACAAGGCCTTTTGCGCGCGCATTCTGCACCCAAACAAGAGAAATTAGAACTCTATGAAAAACTTGGTTTGCCTGCAAAAGAACTGGCTTTTCCTGCAGCAACCTATGTACCAGTAGGCACACCTGCTAAACATTGGGGCCTTGACAAAGAAGTCTATTGTCATGCATCTTCTCCTATCCGCAGATTTGCAGATCTTCTAAATCAGATTATACTCAAAGGGAATACTTTGGAAAATACAGATCTTTATTGTTACAAATTAAATACTTTGCAGAAACTCGCAAAACAACATGATCGTGATCTCTTCTTTCTTGAACGAATCTTTCAAAATCAGAAAAAAGAGGTTGAAGGAATTGTAATTGGAGAAAAAATTTATATTTCAGAATGGAAACGGTTTGTAAGAGTAAATATTAAGAAACAAGAAGGTGAGAAAGTAAACTTGCGCTTTTATGCCCGAATGGGAGAGCGTCGTTGGAAAGATAGAATTGTATTTGAAGAAATAAACTAAATCCGCAGATACAAACTATCAGGAATTACAATATCACGAAGAAGTCTCTGCTGCAAACCCTCCATTTTTTCCAGCATTTTTGTGTTGTTTGTATAAGTTGCAAGGTTCGTCCATTCTTCAACTAAATTTGCCATTTTGAGAATTGCGCGGATGAAGTTTCCTTCATAGATTTCATAGGTTGCACAGAGTTCTGCTGCTGAGACATCTTCAGTAATCCAACGCCAAATAAGGTCGATCCAAGCACTATTCAAATCCCAGAAGCCTTCAGGACTCTTACATGCATGTTTCTTTTCTGCATTCCAAAATGTGTCTACAAAGGAATCTAATTTCTTAAGAGAGTCTACAACTGAAGAAGGAACTTGAAGAGAATCTAATCCTGGAATATTTTCTGAATCAACCTTTTCCATTAGGAAAGCAGAAAGAAAGGCTACAATTTCTTCTCCTGAAAGATTTTCACAAAGATTATTTGTAAAGGCTTCTGTAAGCAGAAGAGGATGGCCTTCATTGATTTCAGTTGCTAAGATTCCCTTTTCAGTAAGATGCTGAGATGTAAGATCATAAGGAGATTCAAAGGGCTTTAGAAATCCAGTTGTTTGGAGAACTTCGAGAAAAGGAAGAACATGAGATGCATATTCATTCAAATCTTCAAGCATGGCCTTTTCTTCATAAAGTTTTGCTTCTAGATTTTTGTATTCTTTATAATTTTTCCACAGTACATCATAAATGGGAGATTGATGTTTATTTCTCCATGCTTCTAGTTTTTTCTGTGCATCTTTCTTTGCAGCATTAGTAGAACTTTTGAAGGTGGTTTCTAACACATCACGCAATTCCATATCTTCCATTTGTTCTTTTGTAAGTCCCAATCCTTTCATTTTTTCCTCTAAAGAACTTATTTCTTTTTGAGTAAGTTCTTTGGATTTCTGTGATTGCGTAAACCAATAAGATTGTTCCATGAGTTTTAACCAATTGAGATTACCAGATTGAAGTGTTTTGAGAAGAAAGTCATAGTGGAAACTCATGCGAGAAGTAATAGATTTCTTATGACCTTTCATCATACTTTGCAATTCATGGAGAGAAACAGGATCACGTTCAGGAACATAGAGTACAAGTCCCTCTTTATCCTTTCCTCGTCTTCCTGCTCGTCCAGCCATTTGTATATATTCATCTGTATCAAGAAGTCTGTGACCCCCTGTAGTTTCATCAAACTTATGGAATCCAGTAAAGAGAACTGTTTTGGTTGGCATATTAATTCCTACTGCAAATGTTTCTGTTGCAAAGAGAACTTTGATTAACCCTTTTCCAAAGAGAATTTCTACAATTTCCTTTAGAAGAGGAAGTAGACCGCTATGGTGGAAAGCGATACCTCGTTCTAGAAGTGATATTAGAGTAAAGTACTGCGGAACTTTCTCAAAGAGGGATGGAAATCTATGAAGATGGAATCGCACAATATGTTTTACAGAAGCACTTTCTGATCCAGTAAGAAAAGTTCCTTCTAGTTTATTTGCAAAGGCTTCGCATCCTTTCCGTGAGAAAGAGAAGACGAGTGCAGGGAGAAGTTCTTTTTCCTCAAGATTGCGAAGAGTTTCATTCAATGTATGTTGAAAGGAGACAGGTTTCTTTGTTCCTCGAATTGAAGGATCTTCATATCCACCTGCTCTTCTTCCTGCTACATTTTGTTTGTGCATTCTGTAATCATCTTCCAATTGCTTTCTGCTTTTCAACCAATTATTATATGTTTCTGCATGAAAGACTTCTTTGTGATCCATGATTGTATAGGGGTTTTTACCCATAAGAATTGCATGTGTAAGAGGAACAATTCTATATTGGGTTGAAATGAGATGAATAGGTTTTTGTTTGAGTTCTCCTAACCAAGATGCAAAGTACTCTGGTTGTTCTATCGTTGCAGATAAGAGTACAAGATTTACAGAAGGAGGAAGAAGAATAAGTGTTTCTTCCCAAACTCGTCCACGTTCCTTATTATTAATATAATGCACTTCATCAAAGACGACAGCATCAAGATTTTCAAGGCTGAGAGATGCAGTCAAACCAAGTTGCTTTGTAGTAGAATCATATTTGTAAAGAAGGTTCTTTAGAATCTCCGTGGTCATAATAACAATTTCTGCATCTGGTTTGAATTTAATATCTCCTGTCATAATTCCAACACGATCTCCATAGATTTGCTTAAGATCGTAAAATTTCTGATTGGAAAGAGATTTAATGGGAGTTGTATAGAACACACGTTTTCCTTTCTGTAAACTATGTGCGATCTGAAACTCTCCAACAAGAGTTTTTCCTGATCCTGTTTTTGCAGTGACAAGTACATTCTCATGATTGTAAATGGCTGAAATTGCATGCTTTTGGAATGGATCCAAGGGAAATGGAAATAGAGCCTTTGCAGAATCAGGAAGTGTCTGTGGATCCTTTGATAGATTGTCTACAATGTGAAGATATTGTGATAACGTCATATTGTATACATGATTATACTCCTAAGGTGCTTCAAATTTACTGCTTAGTATCATTACGATTTTTGCGGCGTGTTTTGCGTTTTCCACCTTTCATGCTTTTCTTATTCTCAGCATACTTAGTTCTTGTGAATCCCTGAACGGGCATTGGTGATCTAAAAAAGAACTTATGGCCGACTCCATCACCTTTTCCTACTCTATCACCATTCCATTCATTTACTAATCTTGTTAGGTACTTTGAATCTATACCAAATAATTTTCGTATTTTTTCACCTCTTTTACCAACTTGTCTTCCATCTATTTGAATTGTACTTGAGGGACTTAACTCTTTTATTATTTGAAATAATTCCTCATTATTTTTTGTTCTATTTGCTCTATCAAGTAAATCCTTTATTTCTTCCTTGCTTTTTTGAGAAATTGGTGCGGAGGGAGGTGGTTTATTTGTTTGAGCGGGTGGAGGAGGAGGTGCCTCTCTTGTTGGTGCTGGTGGAGGAGTTTCTTCTCTTGTTGGGGCAGGAGGAGGTGCTTCTCTTGTTGGTGCTGGAGGAGGTACTGGTGCCGCCGTCGCATATTGTCTACGTAAGGCTTCAATTGCGGGAAATGGTCCGCCTGTTTTGCGCTTCCAAAGTAAAATATAGGCTTTTTTTTCAATGTCTGAGGCAGTTGAAAGGCGTATATATGTATCATCTTTAATATTTTTATGATATGATACAATTGAATCATTAAATTCTATCCATGTTTTACTACAGGGGTCTTTCCACATATACCAATAATGCCCTCCACTAACACCTCCACCATGCATAACCATGCCTACTAATTCAAATGTTACTCTTTCAACACTAAATCCATCTTCCTTAATAATTGTATTATCTATTGTTATTTGCTTATTTAATTTTATTTTTCTGTCATTTTTAATTCTGGTATCGGTTTCCCAATTATGAATAAATCTCTTGATTGTTGTTATCCAGTATTTTTGTTCGGGTGGGAAAAAGAAACCATCTTTTTGTTGAATATTAGTAGGAGTAAATCTAAATTCACCTGATCTTTGTGTTTTTGATAAAACCTCACCTACTTTAGGAATATTTAACCCCCTAGATTCTACTTCTCTTAGTTCAGGAGTAATTAAATCTTGAAGATCTATTTCACCGCGTTCTGGAAGATCACGCCTAGTTAAGTCAAGTTGTGTTCCTATGCTTCGCTCAGGTGTAAGTACAGCCGTCATTTTTTTTCTTCTTCCATCATCTACTAAACCAAGATTATAAATTGTTTGAGGTAAATCATCTTCATCTCTTATTGTAAATAAGGCCGCTTTTCTATTTTCAGGAAGATCTGCTTCATTAAAGAGTCCTGTTGTTACTTTTACATCATTGCATGTAAATAATTTCACCAAATTATGATTTCTTTTCTTATATAATATACAATCAGTTAAAAAATCACCTGCATCTTGTTGTCTTCTTCCTGTGTATTCCCCAAGTGATGCTGTAAGATTTGTTACTGCAGCCTCTTGTGCATTTCTAAGTTTTTGTTCCTGTGCTTTTTTCTCAGCCTCAGTTGCTCTAGAATTTATCCCAGCAATATTTCTTTCAAGTTTTTCATCTAAAAATGCTTTCCTTATTCTTTCATCAAAGGAGGGATTTGAGTAACGTTTTAAATTTTCTTCTGTAAAATATCCTCTTTCTACACCAAGTTGTTTGAACTTTTTATTTCTCTTTATTTCTGCCTGTTCTGAACTGGCTGCATATGTTTCCTCACTATATGTTGTCGAACACTCAAACAAATAGGTTAATAAATCATCTATTTGAATAAATTTAGTTCTATTTCGTTTTGCTTCTTCAAGCCTTGAAAAAATATTGTATAAAGTCAAATAGGGTTCAGAGACCCTTTCTTCTTCAGTTAATGCCAAAAGGCCTGTTCTAAATTCATAGGTATTATACAACATTTGTAGTATAGCGTTCATAAAACAAGAGTTACCACAATTTTCTATACCAACATGACCGGGTACAAGGGCATTTGCAGCAGAAACAGTAGAAACAGGAGCAGGGGGAGGTGTAAAAACAAATCTACTATACTCTTCTGCTTGTAATTTTTTTGCAAAATTTTCATTAGATTCCATCTCTATTTAGTAGATTTTTTTTTCATAGTTCGTTGACGTTTACGAGATCCCCCCTTTTTTGGTTGGGCCTTTTTATTCTTCTCTAATTTGCCAGGTGGATATGAATCTTTAAGAATACCTCCTATTCCAAATAATTCTTGTTCGGTAAATATTTTTTCACCCTTGAATTTCTGTTCTAATATATTCAAAATGTATGATGTATCCCCTTGTATATCAATATTTTCAAAATATTTAATAATTTTCTCTTCAAACTTTTGTAAGACGCTATAATTTGGGTTACTTTTTTCTACATCACGTTTTTTAAGACGTAAAAATACTAAAAATTCTACTAAATTAACTGCTTTTAATTCTCCTATAATTTTATCAATTTTGGTTTGTCCGAAAGTAAGATCAGTTAACAATTCAATAAATTTATTCTTTAAATTTTCCTTTTTAATTTCTGCCTTCAAACCATCACTATGCCAAAATACATCTCGCCATGCAGCCTGCTTGAGTTCAAATTCTCTTTGTCTCCACTTTTCTTGAGTATCTGATACTAATTTCGTTTCTTTTTCACCTTGTTTCTTCAATGCTGCTTCTGCTTCTTTTGCTTGGCTCGCTCTTATTTCTGTAAGTTTTCTTGTAAAGTATCCATATTCATCCGCAGTTATGATGCCTGAATTTCTAAATAATGCTGCAGCATCAGTCATATCTCTTTTTGTCATAATGTCTAAAATTTTATTTCGGATTTCCCTTGTAGCATTGCTTGCATTTTCTTTAGGATATTTATTGCGTAAAAGTTCACTATAATAACGAATATCTCTTAATTTAACAGTTTCAGCAGAAGTTGTTTCTGCAACATTTTTACTCGTCTGTTCGAGAGTTTCTTGCTGTAATCTCTCATACTCCGTTACATATTGCACTATATTTTCCTTAGTTATATTTTGATCTATCTCAGTAATTTTTTTAAGAGAAGAAATACCTGCAAGTTCAGTATTCATTTCAGCAATATATGCGGCATATTGATCTTCGGAAAAATTAGTTAGTTTCTCATAAAGGAAACAATAACCAGATTTACTAAGATCTAATCCTTCAACAGAAACAAATGAACTATAAACTTTTTGTTCGGACCTAGATCTTACATTTGCATCATTAAACTCAATCCAGTTTCCTTCACTTTCTTTATGTACGTAGGCATAGTGACCAGAGTTGATACCTCCAAATTGACATCCAACACCTACACATTCAAAAAAAGTATTTCCAATTTTTATAATCGTATTTATATGTACTGGATTATACACTTTTTCTAAATTATTATTCATTCTTACAAGTTGAATCAATAAATGAGTCATTTTGGCAGGAAAAACATAATCAGTTTTATCAATGGCTAATTTTGCATCTTTTAACTTTGCACCCACTGCTTTGAAAAGAAAATTAGCATCAAAGGTATTAAATAATTTTGTACTATTTATATTTATTAAATTTTGCAAATAAAAATTATCATTTGAATCAAATGTATCCTTAAAGTATATCATTAAAGTTGTATCAGGTAATGCATCTCTTACAATAGTTTGTTTTTTGTAACCACCGATAATTTCTCCCTCCAAAGCAAGTTTACTCTTAAAATAAAGATCCTTCTTTTCTTGATATTGAAATAAAAATGGTACTAGCAATGGCTGGGTACTTGTTTTATCAAGTCTACCAAAGATACATTTTGTAATAAATTCTCCTATATCGTGTTGCTTTCTTGGACCACCTCCTTTACTATTGGCAAGTGGATTTCCATCTAAATCTCTTTTATCCTTCGTATCAAATAACTCATTCACCTGGTTTCCCAGAATAGCATATTGTTTTATTAATTCAGCCTCATTTTGACCTGCAGCAGTTTTTACTCGAATTATTCTTCTTCTTCTATCCGCTTCACTCTCACCAGGTTTATAATCTGCTTCTTGATACATACCCACATCAATTTCTAAACGTTTTTTAAATTGTTCTTCTGTCTCAAATTTTTTTCCTGGTAATCTGTAAGGGCCTACCCATAAACATTCAAAGTAAGGATTCATATCAATAACAATATTTATAGCCTTTTGATTTATAACTTCTGCATTTTGTAATTTATTAAATATACTATGCAAACCTTTTATAGGTTCTAATTTAGAAGAAGCAAATTCTCTTTTAAAAATATCGTCATTAAGATTAAAATTTAGAATTAAATCTCTAAATTCTGGCACATGATAAAGAAGTTGTAATGAAGTATTTATAAAGCAAAGATTTTCATTAAATGGATAATCCTCACTCTTATTTTCTATACCAACGTGAAAGCGTGTACTTTCTACCAAATCTTTATTCTTATCAGCAGGAAAGTATTTCTTTAAAGTCGGTACATTTGTATTTGATGATGTTTCAAATAATCGACTTTGCAAAGTAAAATAAGGACTTTCTGTTTGACCCGTTACTAAAACCGCATCGGCAGCAGCAGCATTTTTATAGTATTTAAGAAGGTTTCTTGCTTTTTTATCATCATATTCTTTACCAGTTTGTATATAATAAGCCTTCATATCATTAATTTCTTCCGTCGTTGGTTTATACAAATAATAATCTATAATACTTCTAGCGTCTAACTCACTACCATTTGTATATTCAACAATTTTCACAAGAAGAGGATTTGATATTTGATCGATTGTATACTCTTTTCTTAATTTCTGAACTACTGCTTTTATATCATCTTCCGATGAATTATTATTATTATTTGTATTTACCTCTTGTTGTTGAGCGTGTAATAATTTATAAAAGTTAAATCCAGACTTTCCTTTTGCAGACATTCTATTTACAACCAAGGTTTTTCGACTGCTGGAACTTTTGTACTTTGTACGGAAGGCATTAAGTTGTTCCAACTGTTTGTACTATAAATAGGTTTCTGTGTTTGTTTTCCTTCTTCTTTTTCTTTTTCCACTTTTCTTAGCATGTCTGCCGTACCGGGTTGCATTTTTGTATTGAGTATATGAGGTAATGCATAGATTGTTACAGCACCTACAAAGATTGCGGCAGGAACAGGGATAGACAAAAGTCCAAATGTTGCAATGGCGGATCCAATCATGAGAAGTGAATCTCCTGCTAAAATCTTAGCCCCATTTTCTTCAGCATACACTTTATATGTATCTATCATTGCATTATGTCCTTTGGGGATAGGTTTAATAACACCATAATAAAATCCTAGATCATGGAGTAATTGTATACAAACAAGAAGTACTACAAATAAGAAAGGACTCCATCCGTAAAGAGGGGCTACGTAAAAACTGTAAATATACTGTGCAAGCAAGAATCCAATAAAGATGATTCCAACATCGGCTATAACACCCTCAAGTCCAAATGTATCATACCACAAATTCAAACTCTTTCCGCCAACTTGATAATATCGCGTAAGAAAGAGAACAAATACATCAACAAATAAGATACCTGTGGCTAAAAAGGGCAATATGCTTGTATCTTTAAAATCAGAAATATTTGGTAAATCATTTATATTTGTCATGAACGAACTAGGAGCACCACCCTGCATTTAAATCTAGTAGAAGGAAAGAGATTATGTGGAAAGTATATGTGTTAACAAACGAAGAAAAGAACCAAACCTATGTTGGAGCAACAGTAGATATTCATAGAAGATTAAGACAACATAATTCTGAACTTTCAGGAGGTGCTAAATATACAACCTCTCGCTCCTCACAAAATCATACGTTTTGGAAACGGGCACTCTACGTAGATGGGTTTCAGAATAAGATTGAAGCCCTGCAATTTGAGTGGGCCCTCAAATATCATTCCAGAAAATGTGCTAAAAAGAACTACACAAATGCCCTATCAAAACGGCTTTTTGCATTGCAATTGCTACTAGAACTTCCTCAATGGAATCATGTATCCGTTCATGAAGAAATTCCAGTAACTTTATAGATGGAAGGTCAAGAAGAATTAAATTTAAATAATACTTTTTTACAACGATCAACAACTGGATGGGTACTTGTCTGGGATCTCGATCAGACAATTGTTGGAGAATATTCAGATCAAAGAAGATTAGATTCTGAAGAATTGGTACTCAATCCGAAAGCAGTTGAACTCCTACGATTGGCAGTAGAAGCCCGAGAGAAAGATATCGTTTCTGCGATTTTTCTTTTAACAAACAATGCAGACGATTTCTTCATTAAAGTTGTTGAATTAACTTTATCTATGAAATATAAGAAAAATTATCATTCAACTGTCTTTGACTATATTATGTCAAGAACACATCCGTTTCGTGCACCTCCTGAGGGTGACCCCCCCAAGTCATTGCGTGAAGTTGCCTATATGATGAGAGAAGTTGAAGCGCCTATTGAGAATTTGGCTCAAAGAGTTATCTTCATTGATGATAAAAAAAATCACATGATTGCGAATGAAATACCCAAAGAAAATTATATTCATGTATCTCCCCCGTTTACCAAAGGAAGTGTAGATACAACGGATTACAGTTTTTTAGAGGCAGCTTTGAAAACAAAGAAGGGTGGGCGTAGAAGAACTACGCGGAAAAGAACCCTTTTTCGGGTTCCATTTCAAACAAAAAGGCATAAAAAAAGAAATCTAAAAACACATAAATATAAGTAAGTAGATGAAGGGTTCGGATTCCACGAATTCCCTAACAGAACTTACTGCTGTAAAACAAGATGATAGTTCATGTTTCATATGCTTAGAAGAAGAAACCTTAGGATTTCCACTTATTAGTTCAAAGATTCTGCGAAACTGCGGGTGTCGCTTTTACGTCCACGCAGATTGTTGGAATGTATGGATTAAAAATAAAACAGACTATGATTGTCCCATTTGTCATCGTGCAAGTATGTTAAAAATTCATATTCCTCCAAATCCTGTTCTTACAATGGACTTACCTCCTCCTACAAGAAATATTCGTATTCAGCGACTACTTTGTGTTTTTACAATCCTTTTTATTTTTGGAGTTTCCTCGATCATTATAGAAAGAATTATAAATTCTTAGTACTAGGAAGAGAATGCCGAATAAAAATAACAATAAGAATAAAAAAACTAGAAAAAGAATTCCACGAACTCTTCTTCCAGTACTTGCCGCTACTGCTGCGTATGCTGCTACAACTCCTACACCTGTAAATCCTTATCCTGAGACATATGCCTATTGTCATTTACCTGAAGGCGAAACAAAATATAAATGTGAATACAGTCAAAGTCTTGAAGCGGTAGTTCCATCTTGGAATCCTTCTATTCATGGTCACGTGTATACATTACAAGGAACACCCGGTGCAGATCCAAAAGCAATTGATAATGTAGGCTGCCCTATTAATCTTAATTCAAGAAATAGATCAGAATGCAGAAGAAATAGAACTAATAATCTTACTCTCGTTAATAGACGTAATAATCATGTTATTGGACCATGGGAGCCTCATTATTTTTCAGAAGGATTTCGCTTTCCTACTTATGAAGAAATGCAACAGATCAAAGCAGCGGATCCAACTGCACCTGATCCTAGAGAGCCTGCATCTCGTTGGAAAAATTATTTACAATTCTGCAAAGAGTTTCCTAAAATCTGTGGTGCGGCTGCTTTGATTGCTGCACTTGGATTAGGTACTGCCGTCTATAGCAATAAAAAAGAATATAACAGTCAAGTACGTGAAGGAACAAGAAAATATTTAAGAAAACTTGCGAATGAGGAAAGAAAGTTTACACGAAGCAAAGGAAATCAAGGAAACAAAGGAAAAGGAAGACCATCATGGGCTCCTAAGAGATAAAAGTTTAGCGGGAAAGAATTTCATCTAATGTCATAATAATAAATTCTGCATTTTTTAGATCTTTTCCAGTAAGTGCTGAAATCGCATCATTGTGAGAGGAAATAAGGATATATGAATTTTCATCTTGATCTTTGTAAAGTTTATTCAACATGAGAACAAAGGAAAGCATTCTTGACCACAGGGAGGTTTGATTTTCTCGTTCTTTCCAGAACATAGGTGTTTCAGGAAGAAACTGGAAGTTATAATGAGAATATTCTTTCTGAAGTTCTTTTTTTGTTCTTCTATAATTGCATACATGATTACCTCCTTGACGTTCAAGCAGATTATCATGTAAATATAAAGTTCCTACATTTAACTCTTCAAAGAGTTCATCTGTTGTCTGAATACAACGAGTCAGTGGTGAAGACCAGATATCCAGGATTTTGTACTCAAAGAGTTTTTTTGCAGATTCTCGAACTTGTTGAATTCCATTTTTGGTTAACTTTGCATCCTTGTACGTTTCATCTTCAAACGCAGATTCACCCTGCTCATGAAATGCCACATTATGTTCCGCCTCACCGTGACGAATAAATATATATTTCGGACCCATACCCAAAAGAGGTATACTAAACTGTCAATTTTAGCAGAGGGCACTTATCATCCACCGAAAGGACGGGGACGAGGATTCGCAAGTTTCCAGGCTCTGGTATATTGATTTATTGATCGTTTAACTTCATCATTTTCTACTCTCTCTATTTTATCTAGAACAGACCAGATAAATTCAGGATCATTTAACAACACAGTTAAAAGATCTATTTGATCATTTGAGTTTCTTCTTCTTATATCTCTTGCTATTATTGAACGACCACGATCCGCACATGTCAGATCACGACAGATAACATTATAATGGATTCCTGGAAATTTTTCCATTAAATAGGTATTACTAAAGAAGGCATCAGGCCCATCTTCTCTTGAAATTCCCCTAAAAAAACCATATTCTTTTTCAATATCTTCTGCAATATCATAAAAATAATTTTTACCCTCATCAACATCAGTTGGATAATAATTAGCAGGCCTATCTCTTAGAGCATGTCTTACCCTTTCCATAGTTGGATATGAACTTGCTGCAAATTTTCCAATTACTTGTTCTTTATTAATATAAGGATACAATTCTCCTGGCAAAAAAGGAAGCATGTGTGCTTCTTTAGCAACTATTTCAGGATGTAATTCAAGATCTGCTTTTTCACATAATCCTGAATATCTAAGTTTCGGATAATCAAGTCTATACCAGTAAGCCAATGGTGTAAATTTGGAAACAGCGTAGGTTTGACCTGGTAAACGTACAGTGATTATATCTTCATCTACAAACAACAATTCAGCAAGTCTTCTCTTTGTTAAATTCAAATATGGATATTTCAGTAATGCTGAATCCTCTCTAATGCGGCTATGTAAAAAAGAATTTCTTTCATCCTTATAATATGCTGTATTTCCACATTGTTCTATCGTAATATATATACAATTATCTGGAACAGTATGTGTAATTACCCTGTTAGAATCTGGATCACAAACATCTGAACCATGACCTATATAAAAATATGACTTTACATCATTCGGGAGGGCAAGAGTTTTTTTAAGAGATTCATCCATTCTTTCTTCTTATACGTTTTTTTAGTTTTTTGGTTTTTGAACCACCTTTTAAGAAATTAGGGAGTTTTCCAAAGGCTTTTGTTTCTTTTTTCTTAGGGCGCTGTGAAAACTTATCTCTCTTTGTTTTATTTTCTTTTAAAGGAAGATTAAAAATATTATTTAATTCATATTTGGACTTTTTGGAAAGACCTTTCTCATAATTTAATATTTCTTTTTCAAGTGCTTCCAAGTTTACTTCACGCACTTCAACATTTTCATTCTCAGTAAATGTGTTATCCATTCTAATATATACTGATTTTTAGATTTAAAGTTGGGAATATATATTATAGTAGAATTATGTATACCTGGATTTTTGCAGTTGGTATACTTAACTCATTTTTAGATGCTTGTGGTATTGGAAGTAATGACTTAGCAAATTCTTTTGGAACAACTTATGGTTCAAAAGTATTAACTGTTCGTCAGATTGTTATTTTAGCCGCTATTTGTGAATTTGCTGGTGCAATGTTATTAGGTTCTTCAGTTACCAGTACATTGGCAGGAAGTATTTCAAATGTATCTTTTTTTAAAGCACAGCCTGGAGTCCTCATGTATGGTATGTTAACTGCTCTTGCTGGTTCTACTACCTGGTTATTTACAGCAAGTTATCTTGGATTACCAGTTAGTACAACACACAGTATTGTTGGAGGAATTATGGGATTTTCTCTTGTTTATAAAGGAATTGATGGTGTTATCTGGACGAAACCTACTACTGAATTTCCTTACACAACAGGTTTCGTTCCCATTGTTGTTTCTTGGGTAACATCTCCGTTAATTTCTGCAGTGTTAAGTTCACTCTTTTATTTAGGTTTAAAATATTTGGTCCTAAAACCCAAACGGAGTGCAGAACGAGCGATCTATTTATTGCCTCCCATGGTTTTTGTTACTATTTTTATTGAAGCATTGTTTGTTTTATCTAAAGCTGCAAAATCGCGTTTGAGTTGGCCTTTTGAGCAGACACTATGGGTTTCTATTTGTATTGGTCTAGGTTCAGGACTTCTTTCTATCGCAGGTATTCCTTATTTGCAAAAGAAACTTAAAAATTATACAGAAAATCCTCTTGCTATTGAGGATTCCTCTTCTACCCAAATTGTCCCTGTTGATGTCTCGGGTGCACTTATGAAAGCAGAAATTTATGATCCTCGCTTAGAATTTGTGTTCAAATATTTCCAGATTTTTACTTCTATTTGCACTTCTTTTGCTCATGGGGCGAATGATGTCAGTAACGCTGTAGGCCCTCTTGCTGCTATTTACTATATCTGGAAGAATGATGCTGTGGCTTCCAAAATAGAAGTGGAAGACTGGATTCTTGCCCTTGGGGGAGCAGGAATTATTGTAGGGTTATCCACGTATGGAGTTAATATTATGCGCGTCCTTGGAGAAAAAATTACTTATATTTCTTCTTCTCGTGGATTTTGTGCTGAATTAGCAACTGCATTAGTTGTCAGTTTTGCCTCTCGTTATGGTTTACCTATTTCAACCACACAATGCATAACTGGAGCCATTATTGGAATTAGCCTTTGTGATAGAGACTGGAAACATTTGGAATGGAAACTTTTTAGCAAGATTTTTGTATCTTGGATTTTTACTATTTTAGTCACCATGGGAATTTCTGCAACCCTTTTTGCGCAGGGAGTCTATTCACCAAATATTTAACCTTCCTAAAAGTAGAGAAAAATGGCAACTTCTATTTCAGGAAATGGTGGCACAGATACTTTCTATATTCAACAATCAGGTTCAAATATCCAGTATAAAAAGAATTCTGGAAGTTGGACCACGATTTCCAGTTGGCCTTTAGAAATTACTAATGATACACCTTCTAGTGGTTATTTACCTATACTCTTTACAACAAATATTACTTTTTCAACGAGCACTTCCCAATATTTTTCATGCAAAAGTTCAAAAATTCAGTTTGGTAGTCAAAGCACAAATGCTGATGGAAGTATTCCGACAATTACAATAAGTGGTATAACAGGATTTCTTGGGTTAATCCGAAATGGTATATCAGGTGCGGGACAAACTGGATATGCAAATATCCTAGTTTTTAATCTTTCTATTATCTTCTCAAGTTCAACACTCGCAAATGGAGGTGGTATGATCGGCCAGGGATATTATGCAAGAGGAGTCACAGGATGTTATATTATAAATTGTAACTCCAATGGAGCGATAAGCACATTAAGTGGAGGAATAGTGGGGCAATATGCCGCTTCTAATAATGGAAATCTTACTATACTTGGATGCTATAGTCTTGGTGCTATTTCTGATAATGGGGCTGGAGGAATTGTAGGAGTTTATTCTTGTTATCAGGGAGGAACATTACTTATTGATAGATGTTATAGTACAGGAACTATAGCAGTAAATGCGGGAGGAATTGCTGGTTATTATACTGCAACTGGAAACCTTGGCAATACTGCAGATGTAACTATTCAAAATTCTTTTAGTTTAGGAAATATTACAGGAGGTGATTCTGGAGGAATTGTGGGAATTAGCGCTGCAAATGCCTATGGTTCGCTTACCATTACAAAATGTTATAGCAGAGGAAATATTTCCGCAAATGCAGGAGGAATTGTTGGTGGTTCTGCTGGAAATGGCACAACTGGATCAGTTACAGTTACAAATTGTTATAGTACAGGGTCTATTAATTCAACAGGTGGAGGTATTTTTGCTAGAAACTACACATCAACAGCACTTGCCTATAATTGTTACACATCAGGTTCTGGAAGTACAGGTGGTATTTATTACAATTCAACAAATGATAACGTTCAAGGTAGTGGAAATTATTCAGAGGCAAATAATTCAGGGAGTGGATGGAATGATAGCAATGCTTCTGCTAAACTTACAGGCGTTTCAAACAACATAACTTGGATAAGTTTATCTTCAAATACTGCATACGTTTTAGTAAATTTCGGATATTCTACATATTCTGTTGATAATATTATTGGTTCTTATTCATTGAAATCTTCGGAAAGTTTTAATATTTATTTAGGAAGCACAAGTTTACCTGCAATAAAAAGTGGTCCAACTTATTCTCTGTTAAAAGTGGATGGAAGTACTTCTTTTTCAAGTTTCACAATCAATTCCTCTACAGGTGTAATCACTCCTGCTTCTTCAACACCGGTTGGAACATATACACTTTTCATTTATGCAGTAGAAGGTGATAGTTATGCATTTATAACCTATACACTTAGTATTTTTAATGTTCTCATCAATGTAAGTACAATAACATGTTGTGAAAGCACTTATAATTTAGAAAATCCTTCGTATAATCTTTTAAATGAATTAAAAATGGCGAATGCAGTTTTAGTAGACTTTAGATACAATTCTAAGAGACAATTTACTTCCTATGCAGAATATATAAAGATGCTTCAAGCAAGAAGATAATGCATCTAAGTATTTTTATATGAAACATCAGGTTTAAAGTGAACGAGTTTTGAATGAAAGTATGCTGCTACTTTCATATCATCTTCAAGTCCAAGGGTTATGAAAATCATCGCACAGACATTTGAATCCGCACATTTGCCAGGAAAGTATCGATAAGTATTGTCATGAATGACAACAATAGGAATATTTGATGTTCTTGCAATTTCACTTATGACAAAACTCTTTCCTGTTGCACCACCCCCTGCAATGACAAGAGGACACATTTCTTCTCCACATTCTACCTCTGTAAGATACTTTTGAACGTAAGCCACCTTCGATTCATGAGTAGTAAGAGTAGGAGGAACCATTTTATGACTTCCTTAATGGAATTTGTACCGTCAATTTTTTTTAATCTATATTTATCCTGTAATACAGAATCAATATAGTTTTTAAGAATTATCTATCCATTAGTTACATACAACAATCAAGACTATACAACAACCAAAACCACACACAGTATCTTTGAAGATACAGGGTGCTTAGTTGGAGTAGGCAAGACCACCCATACCAGACATTACACGGAGAACGTTGTAGTTGGTGGCATAAACGTAGACGGTGGAAGAAGTGGTGGTACCGACGGCGTTGTTGGAGACGGTGAGGAGGAGAGTGGTGTTGTCAATACGAGACAAGTTGCAAGTACCAGAAGGCTGGTGTTGCTCGGGCTGGAGGGCGAAGGAGTAGACGTTGATACCGACCGCAGGGACGTTGGTGTGGTGCTGGTAAGGCTGGACTTCGTTGAAGTAGCGACCCTCACGAACCTGGAAGCGATCGTGGCCGTTGAGCTGGAGGAGAGCAGTGATGACAGGGTTCTTACCAGCCATACCCTCAACACGAGTGACGGAGTAACCGGACTCGAGGACAGAGCGGTCCCACCAGTCAGAGAAGTTGAAGGGTTGCTGACCCTTCCAGGGGTTGATGATGGTGTCATCGCAGGAGACATAAGAGTCACGCTGGACTACCCAAACAAGTTCCTTACAAGGGTGGTTGAAGTTCAACTTGAGCTTGTTGGAAGAAGAGGTGATGGACTCACCGCCAGTGAACTGGAGGGTCTCGATGAGGTACTCGTGGGAGACCTGGGCGAACTTACGACGCTCATCAGTGTCGAGGTAGATGTAGTCGACGTAGAGAGAAGCGGCAGTCAAGTTGGCAGCGGCAACACGATCACGGATGGTGTGGGTGTTGGTGAGCTGAGGAGTGATATCAAAGCACAAGTTACGGAGATCGTTGAACTCGAGGTTGATACGGACTTCGTGGTACTGGAGAGCGATCAAGGGGAGAGCAAGACCAGGATTGCGGCAGAACCAGAACTGGAGGGGGATGTAGAGGGTGTACTCAGGGGAGCAGTTGAGGACCTCAGCAGAGGAGTTGGGCTCACCACCAGCGCAGTCATCGTCGCAGCCCTCACCACCCTGAACGAGCAAGTTGGTGAGCTGAGGGATGTTACCTACCATCTTGGCGTAACCGGCCTGCTTACCAGGCTCCTGGGTGAGTTCATTCCAGATGTGGAGCCATTGACCGTAGTGCTTATCAATACGTTGACCACCGATTTCGAGTTCGACGGACTTAACGAGGTTGTGGCCAACCCAGTTGAGCCAGCGGAACTGAGCACCAGAACCGTCAGAGCCCTGGAGGGTGACCTTAGGGAGAGTGGCCTGGAGGTAGATACGGTGGATCAAGTCACCGTTACGTTGGATGGTGCAGGTTACACGCTTGCCGAAGCCAGGGGAACCGTTGAAAGGGTTCTCAATGGACTCCATGGCGAAGTTAGTGTGACGACGATAGACAACCTTGAAGAAGGTGATCTGGGGATTACCAGTAAGGTAAACATCTTGGGCGCCATAAGCGACGAGTTGCATCAAGCCACCACCTGTCATTGTATATCCCTTGGAAAGAAAAAAATTTTGGCAGAGCCGGAAATGCGAAAAAAAGAAACTTTTTCCAAGAGAAACAGGCTAACCCTTTTTAGCAAGGGTCTAAACATTCATGAGACAACAAAGTAGCAAAATGTCAGTAGAAGATGCATTTTTTAAGATACGTCCTACAAAAAGAAGCAATCCTGAGGCAAGAACAACACTTGATGCTTTACATCAAGCACAAATGAATGCAATTCAAACACGTGTCAAGCAAAAAGATGAGTTGTATTTCCAAAAGCAACAACTTGAAACTCAATTGGAAAACACTACAGATGATGTTCTTTATGAGAAATTGGATCAACAATTAAAGGATCTTAATGAAGAGATTGAGAAACGAGATAAGAATACAGAACTTTATGATTATTTCTTAGAAACAGGTGAACTTTTATATAAATACTATGATATTCAAGAAAAGATCGCTCATGGTGCTGAGGGATCCAAGAAAATAACAACAAAAAAGACAAATCCTGGAGATATTTTATCAGCCTTGCAGCAGGCCGCAGAATCTGAGGGAGATGTGCTTCAAGTAGAAAGTCAAGAAACATTACGAAGAGATAAATTACTTGAATCTTACATTCAAAAGATTGATCCTGAATATTCTCGTCAAGCCGCGGATGCGTTAAATGACCCTTATGGAGAGTGTGCTTTCTGTGGTATTGAAATGATCTTTAGCGCAAATGAAGCACTTTTTACTTGTACCAAATGTGGATACCAGGATTTTGTACTTATTGATTCTGATAAGCCAAGTTACAAAGATCCTCCTCGTGAAGTAAGTTATTATGCTTATAAGAGAATTAATCATTTTAATGAATGGATTGCACAATTCCAGGCAAAAGAAAGCACAGAAATTCCAAATGATGTGTATGAGGCTATTTTGGCTGAATTGAAAAAAGAGCGAATCAATGATACACGAATGTTGAAAGCGAATAAGATTCGTGAGATTCTGAAGAAATTGAAATTCAATAAATATTATGAACATGTACCTCACATCCTAAATCGTCTCAATGGCCAGAACGCGCCTGTTATGTCCCGTGAAGTAGAAGAAAAACTTCGTTACATGTTCAAAGAAATTCAACCTAGTTTCCAAAAACATTGTCCTGAGGGACGCAGTAATTTCTTGAGTTATTCTTATGTTTTGTATAAATTTTGTGAACTTCTTGAATTGGATGAGTATCTGCCCTCATTCCCTTTGTTAAAAAATCGTGATAAACTTTATGTTCAGGATAAGATCTGGCAAAAGATCTGTGCCGATTTGAAATGGGAATTTATTCGCAGCATTTAATTACTAGTTTCTTCTGCATATATATTTAACAAAATCAATCCATAACCAAATGAGTATGATGAAATGTATTATCTCAAAGAATGAGTACCAGTCCATACTTCAATTTAGTAGTTGGAGCATTCCAATTTTTTAACACCACTTAGAGATAAAAGGTTAAAGGTTTTTCGCTATATAAATTTGATGAAACAACAAAGCCTTGATTTGTTCTTTCAAAAAGAAGTAGTAAAACGAGAAAAGAAATCTATAGGCGATGAAAAATCTGCAAAAGAGATTCTTGGACCTCTCTTTATTCGCCCTATCCCTGAGAATAAAAAATACATAGATCAATTAGAAGAAGAATATTCTCTTATTGATAGAAATCAATTTGCACCTGTTTTCATTCAAGTGTGTACGATTTTAGAACTTATTCGCACTATTTCAGAGGAAACGGGAAATCCTATTCCCCATATTATTCGTGGATCTGCTGGAAGTAGTCTTGTTTGCTTTCTCCTTGGAATTACTCAAATTGATCCTCTTCTCCATAAGATTCAACTTGCGAGATTTATGAATACAAATCGTACAGATATGCCAGATATTGATATTGATGTTCCTTATAATCGCCGTGAAGAAATCTATGGAAGAATTGCAAGCACATGGCCTGGAATGGTTGCACGCATTAGTAATTATTGCACATGGAGCAACAAAACTGCAATGCGTGAGTCTATAAAACAAATTCTAAAAGAAAATGGAGAAGCCATTCCACAAGCCTTGAATAGAAAACATTACAATGCTGAAAAAATTCTTGGAGATAAAGAAAAGGTTGGACTTGCAAAACAAAATGCAGAAGGAATGGTTGGAAAACTAAAACACTATAGTAAACATTGTGCTGGAATAGTTATCTTTGAAAGAGAAGGTGAAGTTCCAGAAGAGTATATTTTACAACCTCTAGAGGCAGATGGTAAACCTCTCGTTCAAATTAAACTAAATAAGGATGATACTGAGAAGAAAGGATTTATTAAGATTGATTTACTGAGTAATCGTGGACTTGCACAACTCGCACAAATTTGTCCTGATCGCCCTTTTACTGCCTATCCATCACGTGATGCTGCCACGGAACGAATCTTTGAAAAAGGGTGGAATCTTGGAATTACATTTGGCGAATCTCGCGGAATGCGCAAATTATTTATGGAAATGAAACCCCGTAATGTACACGATATAGCAGTTGCGTTGGCTTTGATTCGCCCTGCGGCGGCGGCAGAAGGTAGAAAACAAGAATTTCTAGACAAATGGAAAATAGGAAAACGAGATAATCCTTTAGAGAGGCCAATTATTTATGATGATGATGCAATTCTAAAGATTAAAATGGCACTCGGATGTGATTCTGCGGAAGCAGATACATGGAGAAAAGCGTTTGCCAAAGGAAATGCAAAAGCGCGTGTTGAATTTCGCCAAAAGATGGCAACTCTAGGACATTCACAGGCCATTATTAATAGTATTGTGGATGATCTTAATCAACTGGTTTACTACAGTTTCTGTAAATCTCATGCAGTTTCGTATGCGCAACTTGTCTGGGCGTTGGCTTATTGGAAAGCCCATAGACCCCATGAATTCTGGACCGCTGCATTGAATCATTGTCACAGTGAATATAGAAAATGGGTCCATTATCGTGAAGCCCGTTGTTCGGGTTTACTGCTCACCACTTCACCACCTCCATATAAACTTACATCTCGGAATGAACGACCTATTTTAGTTTCTTCATCAGGAGAACAGACTCTTCTTCTTCCACTTCCATCACTGAAAGAGTATCGCCAACATGGTTATTGGACCTCCGAACAATTTCTTCCAGGCTGTGGTCTTTGGGCGGACCCCCAAACAAGATTGGATGGACGGAAAAGTTTTGCATTTCGTGGACTTATTGCATCTTGTCGTGCAATTACGCGGGATTGGGGAGCATGTACGTTGATTTGCTTAGGCGTTGATAATCGTAAATATATTGATTTAGTCATCCCAGGTAACCATCGTACCGATCTATTCAAATGGGCTATCTTAGAGGGAGTTGGACTACTTACAAAACAAGATACCTATGAAGTACAAAAAATTCATGGAATCTCATTAACAAAATTAAAGATATAATCAATACTTCTTAAAGAAATACTGGTTCTTTAATTTAAGTATGGAAGATTATTCAAACTATCCTTGGATTAGCTTCATTCAAGATGAATTAGATCCTCGTTATGGTGTAAAAGTAGGGAAATTAATTTCAGCCAATGACGGTGATGTCACGAATTCAATTGTAACAAAGAAAATCATACAAACGAATGGAGAAAAATACGTAATTGATATTGGAGCTGATGAAGGTTGGTGGGCATTCTTTTGCCTGGAAATGAATCCAAAGACAACTGTGGATGCCTTTGAACCCAATCCTATTTCTTATAAGAAATTGAAGGAACAACTTGAAGAATATCCTTCTTTTCACCTTCACAATGTGGCTGTTTCAGATAAAAATGGGACTATTCCATTTTCTTTAGGGGGAGAACAATCTCATTCACGAACCGAACATGGTGACATTCAAATTCCTTGCAAACCTCTGATGGACTACGTGAAGGATAGAACTGTTGATTTAATGAAGATTGATGTAGAAGGCCATGAGTTAACTATTCTTCATTCTCTCCATCCATATATCAATCAATTCAATGCAATTATCTTTGAGTTTACTACACATTGGTATGGAAATACACGTGAAGAATGCATTAATAGATCAATTGAAGAATTATTTTTCCTCAAAAATCACTATAAGTATATGCAGACACTATCTAGAAGAACAAATATAGAATTAATGGATTTAGAAGAAGAAGATATTATCCCTTTTGTAAAACAATGTTATGAAAAAAAAATACAAACTGATATTCTCGTATCTAACACCCATATTCTAATATAAGCCGCTTCCAGTCATCTCAAATAGGTCACGATTAACAATTCTGGGATAAATATAACGTATATAGTCTTCATCTTCCTCCGTAGGGACATGTGATGTAGCAAGTTGGACCATTGTTCCTGGAGATGTAGCCCCGAATCCTTCCAACCGCGGCAATGCTAAACTTACAAGAAGAAGAACTGTAAAAGCAGTTAACAAAATACAGGTAGTTTTATTCATTCTAATTAGGATGAGTACAATAAAACTGCGTATATTTTTAAAGGGAGGACTTGAAAAAGAAATTAAAATTAGCGAACTAAAACCTACTTCTTATATCTTTGAAGAAGCAAGTAAACTTGCTGGACGAAAGATCGATCATTTAGAAAGAGAAAATGGAAAAGAAATTCCAGAAAAAGGTGTTATGATCAAAAATATTCCATTAACAAATGGAATGTCTGTGCATGAAGATGCAGATGAAGTTCCTCAAATTGATCCACGCGCCCATTATAAAAATCCTTATTTGAGTAGTGAAGTATGGATTGGAAAAGTAAAGCGCGATGAAGTATTTCATGTAAAACTTTTCTTTTTAGGGCGCAAATCTTACATAACATTTATGGTATACAAAGATACAACGGTAGATGAATTTAAGGAAATTATAGCACAACTCAAGCGAGCAAATGGGATGCGCGATATAGTTTATGAGTATACATTTGACTATGAAAGAGAAACGTGGGGTAGTACTATGACTACAAGGGAATGGCTAGGATGGCATGGAAATGTTGAGAGGAATGGGCGAAGATATATTGGAAGTGAAACACTTGCATCCAGAGGTGTAAAAGATGAACAAGTTTTCATGGAGAATCTACTGCCTGTTACACGTGAACAGGAAGAAAGAGAATACAGGGAAGCAACGAGAAGAAGACAAAAAAATAGAGAAGAACAAGCAGAAAGAGCAAAACGTGCTCAAGAAGAAAGAGCAAAACGTGGTGAGGCAGAAACGGAAGATTGGTGGAGTAAGTTTGAGAGAGAAGATTCCTCCTCTTCTTCTTCTACACCACATCCCCCGCAACGTGAAAATAAAAAGAAATCATGTTCGGACATTCTCAGAGAAGAAAAGATTTCCTCCAGGAAAGATTTTTTGAAATGGGCTATTGCCAATCATCCTGATAAATTCCCAGAAACAACGAATCTAGAAAAAAAATCCATTACTGAAAAATTTCAGATAGTGAGTGCTTGTGTAGATTCTACATATTCACGTGGTGGAAAGAGAGGGACAAGAAAACAAAAAAGAAAAGTGCGTAAGTATTCTCGCAAACATTAATAGAATGAGTGGTGATATTAAACTAACTATAATATTTCAAGATGGAAGGTACGAACAAGTTTCTATTAGTGAAAAGAAACCTATTGGTGCACTCTTTGAAAAATTGGTAGAAATGGAAGGACGACCTATCTATTCTCTTTATAAAGATGGGGTTGAAATTCCAAAAAGCCGAGAAATGATTAAATATGTTCCTCTGAAAAATGGAGATAAGTTAACGGAAGGAGGGCCCAAAATGACAAACTCTGGAATGAAAAATATGTCTATTCATTCTTACCAAAACTCAATTCTACGGAAAAAAGTTCAGTTGGGAACAATTCCAAGAGAAAATGTACTAGAATTACGATTTACAACAGATACCCATTTTGCTCCTATTGATGTTATGGTTTTGAAGACTGCTACAGTGGATGATTTGAAAGTAAGTATTTCTGAAATACTACAACGTGCTGTAGGTGAGATAGCATTTTATGGAGAGGAAGGTAAATTACCTCTTGGATGGTCTGGTGATCTTAGAAATAATTCTCGTTCTTATGATGGATCACAAAAACTTGGAGACTTAGGTGTTGAAGATAGAAAAACAATACTCAAAGAATTCCGTTTACCCAAAACAAAGCAGAATATTCTAAGAGAAAAAGAAGCTTATGAGAGAAAAGAAGCAGCTAAACAAGAAGCGCAACGGAAAGCAGCGGAAGCAGCCGCAAAAGAACAAGAAGAATTCTTAAGAAGACAAAAAGAGTGGGAGGAAATGCAGCGCAAAGCAGCCGCCGCCGCAGCCGAATGGGAAGCAGAAATGCAGAAAAAAAAGAAGAAACAAAAAGAGGAAAGAGAAAGAATGAGAAGAGAAGCCGAGGCTAGAAGAGCAAGGGGAGAAGGATTTGGTCATGGTGGTCCAAGATTTTCTTATGGTAGCCCACCACCCCCTCCTCGTGAATATGTTGCACCAAAATCATGCGAACAAAAACTTCGGGAGTTAGGGATCATAACAAGAAAACATTATTTGAAATGGACTCTTACAGTTCACCCTGATAAATTCCCTGTAAACTTAAATCAAAAAGAACGAAATGCTCGAATTGCAAAGTTCAAAGAAATTAGTGTTTGTGCAGCCGAGATGGAAACCAAATATGGCAAGGATTGGGATCTAGATAAAAAGGAAGGTGGGAGAAGCAAAAACAGAACAAAGCGAGTTACACGTAAACGTAAGGGAACCCGCAAACAACGTGGGCCTAAAAATTGAACCTCCCCCACCCCACCTAAGGAATCAACCCACAACACACAATGAATTTGTTTATCCTTCATAAAAATGCTATTGAATCTGCAAAGGCTCATGGTGATAAGCATGTTATCAAGATGCTTCTAGAAGCCTGTCAAATGCTGTATACAGCACATTGGACTACCGCTCATCCTGCACTCCTTGAGTGTAAGTCGGCTGTAGCCATTTCAAAGTATCAAAAGACACTTCCTTTGCCGGCTTATTTAGAGGAAGCCCCTAAGCGCAAAAATGGTGAGCGAGGGTTTCGCCCAGTCCACGTTCATCATCCTTGCACTCAATGGGTTCGTGCATCCATGCAAAATTATCTATTCACTTGCCAACTTGCGATGGCATTGGCAGATGAATATGAGTATCGCTGGTCTGGAAAGGGTCCTCATGAATGTAAAAAGCATGCACGCTGGTTGTACGAAAATCCTCCAGATATCGAACAAAAAGGTTTAGATCAATTTGCAATTGCGATGGATGATGAATATCGCATTAGTTCAGATCCTATTGTTTGCTATCGTCATTATTATAAAACTAGTAAGAAAGAGCGTGGATTGATGACATATACTAAGCGTACACTTCCTTTCTTTCTCGTATAATTATGTAAACCTATAGGGTAGATTTGCATAAATATTATAAAAGGTTACTTATACTTTTTTAGTATAGGGTTGTTCCGTAGCGGTTTTAAGCACGCATAGGGAAGCCGACGAGGTTGGCACCGATACCGAAGCCGGCACCCTGACGAGCCGTAACACCAATGCTAGGGCTGACAACATCAAGGATGGCGAAGACAGCAGCAGCGACTACACCAAGAGTGAGGATGTCCTGGAAGGGGAGAGACTTAGTAGGGACAAAGATAGCAGCAACGGCTACAAAGAGACCCTCTACGAGGTATTTGATAAGACGGTTAACGATTTCAGTAGTGGCGTCCATGGTTCTATATTTCTCCATAAGATTTTTTTGGAACGCAGAAAAAAAAGAAGTTATCGGTTTAAACAAACTCCACAATTCAAGGCAGAATGCCTAAGCCGGACCGTGAAGAATTTCTTGAAGATGATCCTGAGATCTCTGGTCAAAAGTACTGTCTTTTGAGTTTCCTAAGCCCTGAAAAGGTTCTTGCCGATAAGAATGTTTTCCTTTTCCACAAGTTCGTGCAACAGTATGAATGGTCACTTCGCCTTCGTAACCTTGAAGCCTTCATGGCCAAGACAATCCAAGGTATCAATTCTAAGTTAGAGGAACAGGCCACGGAATTTGAAAAGAAAGATTTGAGCGGTGTAGCCGATCTCTGTCGGGCTTCTCGTATCCGTATTGATACCCATATGGATAGTTTACAAACTTTTGTAAAGGAAAACGAGCAGGCTGTGAAGGAGTCCAAACTCAAGGAAGATTTTGATGATTACTTATTCAAGAATCGTGAGAAATTGGAAGAGGAGTTCTTTACCAAGAATAACTTCCAAACCACTGTTCGTGGAATGAAGGTTCGTGGTGTCTTTGGATCTCAGGCTGAGGCTGAACTTCGTTCGAAGAAACTTCAGCGCTCAGATCCTCTTCACAACATCTATATCGGTGAAATCGGTAAGTGGCTCCCTTGGGATCCTTCTCCTGTTGACGTTCCCAATCAGGAATATGCAGAAGATCAGTTGAATACTCTCATGAAGAAATATAAGGAGAATGAAGAGGCTCGTGAACTCTTCATGCGTGAAAACCGTAATAGAGGTCAACGCTCGGGCGCTCCTATCAGTATCTCTCGTGAGGATGGTACCACTAATAGCGGTGTAAATGAAATGTTCAATGGCTCTGCAGATTTGGCTATTCAGCGCAAGATGGAAAAGAAGGATGAATAAATAATTACATCAAAGAATGATAATCATTTCAAAATGTAGTTTTAATTAAGCAGGTACACAGTTCTCCTGTCCATTTTCTGTGCTCTTCTTTGTTCCAGGGGGGCAAGTGGTTCCTTGGAATCCTTCCGCGAAATAGTTGTTGGTGACAGGAGGATTGATATTGCGGCAAACATTGTCTTGGCAGAACTGACCTTCTGCACACTTTACACCATAGCAGTTTACATCGCGGAAACCATCATAATACTGAGGGAACATAGCCTTCAAGAAATATAAGAGTGTTACAACACCAACGAATACCACAACAAGACCAACAAGTCCGTAACGTTTTGTGCGTGCCATTTCTAAAAGAGCGTGAGAGATTCTAGGAATCCTCTTTCTCAGTACATTTTCCTTCTTTGCAAAAAGCATTTGATCCGCATTGCCCTACTAACTCAGGTAAACAGTCATCACCAATCCCTTTTTCAAAGAAAATATTCATTTCTCCTTTGTAAAATATATAAGTATACAGAAATGCTATAGTGCATAAAAGAAGTAGAGCCAATATGCTATATAAAATATATAACGTATTCATATCTAGTTCTAAAGAAAGTATTTCTAAGGAAGAACCGGGAGTGATGTAGGTGGTAAATAAGGCATTGCTTCACTGCGGCAAATTCCATTCATGCAGCGCAAAGGAAAATCACAAGGAGGAAGATCTACTCCACAGCGACTTCCAATACCTGAATTACCTTGAAATCCTTCCAAATAGGCTGAAATGCGATAGTAACGATCAGCAACTAATAATAAGAATGCAATGAAGGCTATAGTTAAAAGGGCAGTTACAGAGTTTCCACTCATCTCTTACATCTTGCGAACGTTTATTTGCGGACCTTTGAGTCTTCGCGCGTCATTTGGATTGTAATTATTGTAATCCTCTTCATCTTTATCACGGAAATGAGCGGCAGAATGAGCCCAGAACTCGGGAGCACCAATTCGGAAATCAGGATGGATTTCGGCTTTATAGTAAAAGATACAATCTTCTAATTTGCTGCTTTGACTGGTATTGTCAATTACTAAACATTCGTAATTCTGAGTGCACTGATCCATAATTTGACAGAAAAATTCAAAAGAAGGGAAGGCTGATCCATAGTTATCAAAGATACGTTTACGATTGGATAAATAGGGCTCACGCAAAATAAACACAAAATCGACGTTAGTACGAAGTGCTGGTTGAATACCAAGTGGATACTGCATCGTAATTAAAAAGAAACATTTCAACCAACGACCGTTCATGAATAAATAGCGAATATTCTTATCGTGCGTCCAACTATCGTCGTACATACAATCATCAAGAATCATAAAGGAACGAGGATCTATACGTGAACGCTGACCGCTTTGTTGCTCTCTCATAATTTTAGCCATAACAAGTTTCTGACGTTTAACAAAGTTTGCTAAGATAACAGGACTATATTCACCATGAATGAATAAAGGAGGAATCATTTTACCATAAGCACCGTTAGATTCTTCTGTACCTGAAATAACCGTTCCTAAAGGCATATCCTGGTGGTGAAACAAAAGATCGCGAACAAGCGTTGATTTACCTGTTCTTCGTCTTCCGATAAAGACGCAAACTGCATCCTGGGGAATTCGCTTCATATCAAAACGCTTAAGGCTTACACTTACTGAGTCACTGACTGGCATTTCTGGTTCTTTTTAGAAAATTAATCGCGCGCTTTTATACGAAGATAGGTTTGTAAAATTAGAAAAGATGACAGAAACATATGAGAATGAACTCCGGGGGATCAAATTGCCTCCTCCCAAATTCTATAATGCCCCTCTTTCATCACAGTTACAGTGTGTAAAAGGTTACAAACATCTTCAAACATTCTTTCCGACTTTATCAAAACTCTTCCGTTTGAATAAATTTAATGCAGAGAATGTTTGGTTTGATACTCAATGGAGAGTCCATTCCATTGATTGTTCTGGAACTTCAGGAAACTGCAGTCTTCTTCTTGAAAAAAATGTGATGGATTGTTCCTCTCAAGAGTTTAAATCAACTCCTGCGTACATGAAAGTTTCCCATCTCCTTGATCCCATCCGTTGGATTCAAGGTAGATATAGTCTTCCTAAGGAATCTGGTCTTCCATGGCATTCCAAGACATGGACTAATGCCTGGCATAAACTTCAAGATCCCTGGAATCAAGCCTATGTAGAAACACTTGCTAGTTATGCACTTGGTAGACTTAGGGAAGAAGACGTCAGTCCTCATTTTAATCATTTTTATGGGGCATTCTGTGCTCGTGCAGATGCCTATAGATATAATATGAACGATGAATTTGCAAGTTTTCGCAATCATCGCTGGTTTTGGAAAGCCAAAAGTAACAATCTTTACAAAATGATTGTTATTAATGGAGACAACCCTTCAGAACCAGTAGATGAAGAAATTCTTGAAGAATTTACAAATCCGCCAGAGTTTGAAGATGATTCAGAGGAAGAAGAGAGTTCACAACTTTCAGAAATAGATGTTGGTAATTGTGATGTTGGAGAATTAGAAAGTTTAGAAAGTGCATCTCTTAAAACTGATGACGAGGAGAAAGATGAAGATGAGGAAGAAGAGAGTGATTCCGAATTTAGTGATGATGATCAGTATATTGTATATGCAGAAATCCCTTATTTCCCTGTCATGTTACTCTTAACAGAACAGAATGAGAACACTATGGATTCTCTTCTCTCAGCAAGAGATTCAAAGGTTATTCCAAACACTCCTCAATGGGACGAACAGTGGTCTGCATGGATCTTCCAAGTGATTGCTGCTTGCAGTGTGATGCAGAAATTCTTTGGAATGACACACAATGATCTTCACACAAATAATATTGTGTGGACGAGAACTGACATTGAGTATCTTTATTATAAGAGAATTGGAGGACAAACGTACAAAGTTCCTACCTTTGGTAAAATCTTCAAAATCATAGATTTTGGAAGAGCCATTTTTAAGATTAATAATAATTTGTTTATCAGTGATGATTTCAGAAAAGGAAATGATGCCGAGGGGCAATACGCATTTCCTCCACTTGTTCCAAAACCCGCCGAGGTTGTTGCACCCAATCCCTCTTTTGATTTAGCGCGATTGGCTGTAAGTTTATTTGAAGCCTTATTTCCAGTGAAACCAAAAGAAAAGAAGAGCAGAAAAATAATTTCTGAAGAGGAAGGATTAGTTGTTCGCGAAACAGAAAGTGATCTTTATAATATTTTATGGACCTGGATGGTAGATGAAGAAGATTGCAATATTTTAATGGAACCTGATGGATCAGAAAGATTTCCAGATTTTGATCTGTATAAACACATTGCAGCAAAATGCCACAATGCGAAACCTGTCGACCAATTTGATAAGCCGGCCTTTTCTCGCTTTTTAGCCAAGAAGATTCCTGCAAATGCAAAGGTATACTCTCTCTTTTGCTAAAAATTATAATTTATTCTATCAGAATAATTCTGAAATAAATAAATTAGTACAGATGTTTCTTAAAACTTAGGGATACCAGTCTGGATTTCAAAATCAGAAACTGCTGAACTTACACTGGAAGTGACACTTGGAATAGAAGATACTGCATTTGAAACACTATCAAGTATAGATCCAGTTGTATCAGGCATTATTTGGAGTAACATCATCACAAGTACTGCTCCAATTATAAAGTCACGTAAGATAGTCTTTAATTTAGGTTTCTGCTTTTCCATCATGTAAACACTGCCAGCACCAAGTGCAGAAATTACTGCGCCGCCAAAAATCATACCTGTTAGCATTCCATTTGAAGTTGTTGCCTCGGACATTCTGGCGCATTGGGGGAAAAATAATTCTTTTTCTAAACGCTTAGAGTGTTTCAAAATCATCAATGGCTTCTCCTCCATCCAAATCATCCACAAATTCAATATGCTCATCTTCTTCAATTGTTGTGGGTTTGAACGTATGTTTATTAGGGTCTACCGTATCAAAAACAGTATCTATATTTGAAAATCGTACACTTGGTTCAGTATCAACCACAATAGTTGGAGATTCGGGAGGTAATGCTCCAGCATCCGGGACAGCAGGAGACATAGGAGAAGGAGGAGGAGCAATAATCTGACTAGGCGTTGTATCCTCAGATTTCTCTTCCTCTGCTGTTGATTCCTCAGTATTCGCAGGTACCTCTTCTAAAGGCTTCTGCTCCTCAGATTTTTCCTCAATACTCGCAGGTGCCTCTTCTACAGGTTTTTGATCCTCAGTTTTTTCTTCTTCACCCTTCTCTTCAGTTGCCTTTTGCTCTTCAGTATTTGCAGAAGCCTCTTCTTGAGTCTCTTCATCATCACCATCCGTTTGAAGATATTCACGTAAGATACTCTTCACCGGAAGCATGTTACGAATGGTCTGTAAAACACCTTCATTCAACAAGGTCTCAACTTGATTCAAGTTTTTCTGTTTCTCAATGGATGGAATATTAGGCTTCAATAAGAAAGCATTAGACCATAAGAGACGAGCACAATCACAAAGAGTTCTATGAAGAAAGTGGTCTACCTTTGGCACAGTGATCTGAAGTTTCTTATTTTTACTCGTGAGGCGAATCGCAGAAAGAACCTTTGTGTGTGCAATAAACACAGCAGTTAAGAGTTCCTCTAGATAATCACAATTTGTCATGTCAACAATCTTTTCAGTCTCACGCTTCACCTTATCAATATTCCAATCTGGAATTTCTTTGAGGAGATCCTGAAACGCCCAGACAGGACCTTTCGAATCTGTTGTTCCTCTTACAGTCTCAAACAATTGTAAAAAATATTGTTTTAATGCTGGAATAACAAAACCACACAGTTGTTTAGTGTATTCTCCTTTTGCCTCAGCATACACGCTGATGTTTTCATTGGAAGAGTCCATATTTCTTCCGTAGTTGTTAGAAGTTCTTAGTTTACGCAATCCGCATTGTATAAAAATTTCGTAATTTGAATCCAAGGAGAAGATCCACTTCCAATTCCTCGTATACAATCTTGCAAGTGAGTATTTTCAATTCCATAGACTTCAATGCATTTGCGTAAAATAGCATAAGGATCACTGCCTTGTTTTCTGAGTTTTACAATATCCTTCCAAGAAGGAACTTCCTTAAACGTTTCCTGTACGTGAAATCCACATCGTTTTGCAATTTCCAGATTTCTTTTTTGTCGGAATGAAGTATTGGAAGACATGGAAATAATTTGACATCTTGACAAAATGGGAGGTGAAAGTTTCCAGGGTTCACGAACTTCCAAAATACATGTTACATTTTCAGAAGATGTTTCAAGAATTCTTCTCAAAAATGCCTGTGCTTCTTGGGTTAAATCATCTGCTCCTTCCAACCAAACATATAACAATTCTTTAGAACGAACTTGTTGGTGAAGAATTTCTCGTCCTTCACGGAGAGAACGATCCATTCGTGTGTTCCAACGAAAGATCTTTGCTCCTTTTCTTTGTGCTTGAAGTTGAATCCATTGACTTTTTCCTGTTCCAGGTTCTCCTGCAACTAAAAGGGTTGCTTTTGCATTTGATATTTTAATAGGAAATGACATTGCCTATCAAAATATGTTTTAACGGTTTAGACTCTCATTTAATATATTACATTCCACGCAACATCTCTTGTAAGAGTGCTTCATCATGGGCTGCATTCTTATTCAAACTTTGCTGGAGAGGATTGCGTTCAACAGCCGCAACAACATCTGGGGTATTTCTTTGCATAGAAACATCTAATTTAAGAGGTGCTCTATACTTGATTTGACCTAAATCACCAACACCTGTAGGTATACCTGTTACACGATTGATAGCGTTTGCGCGATCATTAATACTATCCGCATCAAGTTTCTTATAAGTTACACCATTCTTATCACCTGTGAAAATAGCGACGTTTCCATTTCCAGCAATAGGTTTACGTCCACGAGCAATTTGTTCCTTAGAAGGATTGGTACGCATATTGTATGCAGCATCGTGGCTTGTGAAATCCTTATTCACTGAGATACTAGGACCATAATACTCAGACTTAGCACTGATCTGCGATTTCTGAGTCGGTTTCGCGATATCATCAGGATCATAGACTTTGAGTCTTGTAGGGGCATCCGCAGCAGATGCTACACCATAGTAGCCCCAGTAAACTGTGCTTTCCTTTACAGTTGTACGTGCAACATCATTTGGATCCCACACTGTAACAGCAGGTGCACCACCTGCATACCCAACAGGTGTACCTGTCTGACGAATATTTCCTGAAATTTCTTCCTTACGTGATGGTCTGGCTTCGTCATTATAATGAATAGTTACAGCACCCGTTTCAGCAGGAGTTAAGTTCAGTCCCATTACACGTTCTCCAGTAGCAGCGCGTTCATTGGGACGAATCTCAATAGAAGAGCGGCCATAGTCGGCTTCAGATGCATCAGTATTTTTCGTATAATAGGAAGTCATGTCAGCATTACGATATCCAGCACCACCATATTGCTGAGTCATGGGTGTGCGGTACGCACCTGTTACGTAACTCTCACCAAAGGCTTGAGAAGCAGCAGGACCTTCATATTCTACAGACGTCTCAGGACGAGCCGTGTGCTTGAGAACCTGAATAGAACGTACCATTTCCTTTTGCGCATCTTGGGCGAAGGCACCCACAAATCGTTCACCAGTGTTATCAATAAAGAAACCATCGGGCTTGTATTTACGAACTTCACCAGGATTATGAGCACTATCAGCAACATAGTGCTGACCTGGAACCATAGGGCGATCATAGGTTAATTTAGGATTATCAGATGTACGTAAGTCATCCGTTTTGCGAATGGCTGACATCATATAGTCATTTACTTCAGTCTGTTGAAATCCACCCTTTCCAGTCATACCATATTTCTCATTTACTGCAGGTCCAACGCGAACAGGCTCAAATGGCTTCTCACCTGCACGATTACGAGGGACATTGACACGGCTTTGGACGAAATCACTATTGTCTTCCATTCCGAAGGGATTTCCATAAGGAGTCTGTGCTGTATTAAACATAGTTTCAACTTCTTTCTTTGCAATCTGTGTAGTTCCAGAACCAGTAAACGAATCTAAGATACCAGTATTCTTAGTAGCATCTACATTTTGACGCACCTTTCCACCAAAAAATGGCGTCATATTATTGTGAGTAAAATCAGTTGTTTTCATCTTTTCACCAGATAAAGGGCTTGTAATAAAATCACCATCTACATAATTCGGATCAGATTCAAATCCACCAGCATTCATCATAACTTGAGATGTTGCAGAGGTAATACTTTCGGGTGCAGGAGACCAAGAAGAAACCTGTTTTTGCGTGGGAGGTTTCTCAGTGGCATAACCAAATGCTGAGCCTTGAGGACCGGGATTAATTTCACTAGGAAGTGTTTGACCTCTGGGTTCTTTGTAGTATTGATCTAGTTCCTGTTTGGGTCCAGATGCAGTTCCTCCTTTTGGCATTGCACTAAGAGGTGAACCTACTGGACCTCTGGGATCAGAGGCGGATTGAAATGGTTCCTGAAGAAAACTTAATTCTCCTTTCTTCTTGTTATTAATGGGGGGTTCTGGCATGCTTTTGGTATTTGAACTCAAATTAGCAACAGCATATCCTAAACCAAGAATTCCTAAGAGTCCTACTGCTTCCATACTACACTATCTACTCCTTTTCCGTGAATTAATCATACCCAAACGGGTTGCTTACTCATACCCAAACGGGTTGCTTAGTCATACCCATTCGGTTTATTAAAACAAGCACCGTGGGTTTTCCATTTTTCTTTATCCAAATTGCGAGCAGGAATGAAGAAATCAAACGGTGTCTCAAATGTAAGTTGAGGATTGTGGGGCATAGGCTGCCAACGATTCCATCCAGTCGCACGAAGAGTGCATGGAGGATTGGTTAAACGGTTGAAGATTTCAGGAAAACTTTCATCGGGCGCGGGTACCAAAGGAACTTGGTTAACAGCATTTGTGTTGGGATTGTAAGAAGCATCATTGCTACGAACTCGTGTACTCAAACGATTAATATTTTTTAAATCGGATTCTACATCTGTCTTCCACATTCCCTGAGGCCAACTTGCACCACTTTTCTGAATGCGAACAGTTGCATCAACCGGAAATGTTGTTGGACAGTTAGCAGCAGGAGGATTAATATAGTAATTCAATGCAAATCCAGTGATTCTCATATCATCGGCTTGATGGAAATCATCAAATCTAGGGCGGGTAAGTGCCTGTTGTTTTATAGAGAGACTTTGGCCTTCCATTCTATTTACTAGAGCGTACCTTTTTGATTTTTCTTGTTTTAGATTTTGATCTATGAGGCTTATTAATCTTTCTGCGAGCCCAATAAGGTGTGTCCCTTTCTTTCACGCTATAAGATGCATTTGGTCTTATAATGTGCTCGTGTGGTTCACGGTATAATCTTTCATCTTTCTCTTTATTTGGCATTCCTGATTACTTCTAATATTTCTCAGGGCGACCACAAGTTTCTTTGACAAACGGAGGAGGAGCAAATGTGGCAGGATAAGCCCACATCTGATAGGTCTTCAAATGCACGGGTGTTATATCAATTTTGACGTCATTTTTAGGATTCTTACGTTCAATAGTAGTATCATTTACACGAGGAGGAAGATGTTCTCTAGAATTACCCCAAGTGATAGGGCGTGTAATTCCAAGTAAATCAGATTCTAAATCAACACGATTGCCTTGAATGGCGGAGACTTCATTTCCACCAACAAGTCCAAGAATGTGACGAGCCTCTTTTTTATGTTGAAAGGCATTAAGCATTTGGTCATAGGCTTGAGGATTTTCAGTGCGCTCTTCACCTGCTTTCAGTGAAGTTTGTGGGAACGCCTCTGAAAGATTGTTTAACTGGAGTGCCATCTCTATTATTCCTTTTTGTTTTAGCAGTTCGTATTATATCTAAAGATACAAGCCCAATTGTCTTAACAATTGGTATCTCTTATATAAGCACGACTGGGGAGACCACCACGAACCCATCCTGAAGCAGCAACTTCCTCAACAAGATTCTTAGGATTCTGGATATTATCTTTTACAGTCGGGATAAGGGGAACAAAAACATTATCAAACTGTTGCTCGGTTACAGTTCCACATTCCTTTCCTTGACGAACTTGCTCGCTGTGGAGCAAGAGACTCTCAACATCGGGATTTCCACGACCTCCACCCATGTAAGGAACTGTGGTAAAGGGACGGGCCTGTGCACGAATGTTGCAACGATTATTCTTAAACTCGGGTTGATTCCGGAGAACACTGTCAGCATCAATAGCCTTATTATTATAGCCATATCCCTCACGTTGAAAGACCATCAAATTATCAATTGCTAAGGGGTTCACTTCACGAGCATTGGGAACAAGATTTGTGGTATAATAAGCACCATTAGCGAGAGATTGTTTGTAGTATTGCTCAATACCACAGTTATCATCCTTGGTGTGTGTAGAACGATTGATCTGGAACATCCTTTCTGCCTAGGAGAAAGTTTTCTCATCAAGAAGAAATGAAAAAGAATTCCTTATCTTCCAAGTTTTGCCGTTGCGTTAAAAAGGTAAGTAAAACCATTAAGTTACGAAAAGGACAAAAGAAAACAGCAAGTGCGAAAGAATCTGCCGCTATTGCAATCTGTACCAAAAGTATCCTTCAAACTAGAGGAAGAACACTGAAGAAATTTTCTTGTAAAAAGGGTGCTAAACTTCAAACTCAGAAGCCTATTTCTCAACATTAAGGAATGTAAGGTGACCACCATCTGTTCCGGGAAGACAGGCTTCACGACCACCCTCCTTGCATGTCTTTCCAGGTATTTTATAAAGCCAATTTTGATAACTATCCACATCATTAGGAACTGTTGTGCTAGGCATCGTTATGAATTGACGCTGGCTTTGTGTCTTACCAAATACATCCGTAGGATCACTTGAGAACTGTACACGGAAGAAATCATCCAATGTTTTGGCTGTGATAGGATTTTGAAGACTACCTGCAGGAGGTCGGGTAGGATTGTATTTAATTTCATCCAGAAGCACGTTCATAAAAGGGTTTCGGGCAGTAGGATATGTTTCTGAAATTACTTCCTCGGGTTGTTCCACTTTGTCAAATGTAGTAAATGCTTCTTTCGGTTTCTCTACTGCGACTTTTACAACAGAATTTTTGAAAGCCAAAATGGCTGGTGTAACAATAAGTACACCAATAAGTATACTGATAACTAAAATTAGCCAGTTATCAAGATATACACTGGCACCAATACCAACTAGTATAGATACGATCGCCCATGAAATAAAAGAATTGATTAATTCACTGCGGCAAATACCGTTCTTTCTAGAACTCCAAGAGTAATCTAAACTATTGAAAAATATGGAAGGTTGTTCCCAAATAGGAGGTTCACATAATACATCCTTCATCTCTCTACTTGTTCCCAGACTTCTTCTTGGCTTCTAACTTTTTGCGCAAACGTGATCGTGCAAGGGCAAGTCTTCCATCACCATCTCTTCCCGCAGATCGTGCTACATCGGGGTCTTCAAATGAGAAGACATCACGGAAACTCTGCATCATTTGTACGAACATAGGATGATTTTGGAATTCCTTCATGAGTTCTTCTGCTTCAGCAGCAAGTTCTTGAGGTTTTAGTTCACCAGACTGAATCTTGGCTTGGAGTTTGCGTGCAACTTTTTGCATAGCACGTTGAAGATTCTCGGGATTTTGGGTAGCGGCCTGCATTAGAATTTCAAAGGCGCGTGTGGGATCATCATTGCATCTAGCAATATCATCCTCTGAAATACCAAAGTCTTCAGGTTTGATTTCACGAACCATGTCTTCCGCAAGTTTTGCAAGTTTTCCACGGAGAAAGCGTTCAGGTAAAGGAGGAAGAGCATCTCCTCCTGCAGAGTTACCAAACATAGACATGATTTTCTCAGAAATCTTCTTGAAGTCAACACCACCAAGTCGTGCACGCCAGTCTCTTAGGATATTATCAGCCCATTCACGATTCATTTCACCATCTGCATCCGTAAAAGAGTCAAAAGCACTAAACATATCCAAAATGGCAAGGTAATCAAGAATTGCCTTTTGTGTCTTCTCAGAAAGTTCCGTCCATACAGAGTCAGTGATCCTGACTCCAGGAAGAACAAATCCGGGATTTACATCAGCAGAACGTTTAGTGTTTCGCTGAAGAATCTCATTCTTATATCTTTCTTTGCGATCATTGGTTGCAAGTGCCTTTGCAGCGACAATCTGTGATGAGAATTCGGGGCAAGCACCAAGTAAATCATCACAAAATTCATTGTACTTCGCATCAAAGAAATCAGAAAACATCGTTTCACTCATTCTCTTTGTATCTTGGAAGACCTAGAACCACTTCTTTACGCCTCCTTACACTTTTACAAACCTTTGGCTTTTTCACAAAGTAATACCAAAACTTTCATATGATTCCAAATCGCCTTGCGATTATTATCAGTCATATCAGGCCAGTACTTATCAAAGATAAGAAGCGAGGCGTGCATTTCATTGTATTGTTCTTTAATTAAACTCTTTGCTGTTGAAATTACAAACTCCTCATCTTCGCGTTTAATGGCTTCTCCCATTTTCAAGTAAACATAATCATAAAAGAGATCCAATATCATTTTTGGATTGATCTTTGCTAGACCTTGAATAGCCTCAAGCGCATATTTAATATCACGCTCTTCAGGATATGATTCATTGAGGTCCGTAAAGAAATCAATCAGTTTTGTATTAAAGGCCTTCAAATAAGACATCCTCTAAAGTATTTTAGTGTTAGACCTTTAGATAATTTTATTGACGAGCAGCAACTTTAGGCATACCTTCTTCACGAGCACGTTGATAGGCTTCCATTTGTTTATCAAAAAGTTCCTCTTTCTTTGTCTTAGATCGTCCTTGTTGTGAACCACCGGGAAATTCATTCGCTGTTCTTTCGCCAGTAGCAGCCTGACCATTGAGTAATGAAAATGCACCAGGAAGTCTTAATCCACCATTTCCATCATTCGTAGTATCAGAATCATTAAAACTATAACCAAATCCTTTTGCAAAACTTACATGTTCCATGCTATTCCAACCCATTGGCTCTCCTCCCGGAGCACCATCAGGAGAATTGGCCTGTGTAGATGCTTGTTTAGCAGTCTCCTTCATCCTTTTCTCATATAGCCAATTCATAACATCACTTCCAAATCTGGGTTCAGGTTCACCAGTAATTAAAATACAGGGTACAGAAGCCTTTGAATTCACTTTTGGATTTAAGAAAGAAGGAAGAGATGGACGATTCGGTGAAGGATCAATACAAACATATCGGAATTCCTTTTTATAAGGGGTTTGTGCGAGTTCTTCTAAAAATGCCTTCGACCATTTACAGGAATTACTGTAAAAACAAATGTGAATCGGAGGGACACTCATTACAGAGTTCTAAGAACAAATGAGGATTGACAAACCGCATAAAAGGGAAATTGTGACTTCATAAAATTGAGGCCTTGAGGCAGATGGAGAAGCCAGTAGGAACCATGTCTTCAAAGAAAACAGCAGTACGTGTTCGTGCAAAGCCTGTTGCAGTAAAAAGCGCTGATCCAGCAGCAGGACCCTTTCAAAATGTCACTCGCCAATCTCCTTTTGATATGACATTTACACTAAATCCTTCTCATGTATCCTATGCCAATACCCTAAGACGTGCTATTTTAACACTCGTTGAATCGGTAGCATTCCGCGCTGATATCAATGAACGAGGGGCTACAACAGATGTTAAAATCGAGAAAAATAGTACTCCCATGAGCAATGAAATGCTCGCACACAGAATTGGTCTCATTCCGATTCATGTTTCTCAACCTCTCACTTGGAAAAAAGAGGATTACACATTTGAAATCAATCTAAAAAATGAAGATGCAAATCCCAGAGATGTATGTGCGGGAGATATTATTGTAAAACGAATTAAGAAAGATGAAGAACCTCAGAATGTACCAGGTAAAGAATTCTTTCACCCTGATCGTGTCACTCAGGATACTTCATTAATCACAGTGCTAAAAGGAAAGCATGGAACACAAGCGGCTGAAGAACTTATTTGCTCTATGGTTGCAACAATTGGAACTGGTCGTGAAAATGCACGTTTTATTCCTGTTAGCCAGTGTTCTTACAGTTACACAATTGATCCGAGTCCTGAAAAACAGAAGAAAGTCTTCCAAGATTGGTTGTCTTCCCACAAGAAAGTAAATATTGGAGAACTTGAAAGTAATCCTGAACGCAAAGGTGAACTTGAACGTGAATTTAAGACAATGGAAATTGCTAGATGCTTTCTTCAAGATGAAAATGGAGAACCTTATAGTTTTGACTTTACAATTGAAAGTATTGGAGTGTTAACTTGTGACTACATTATTGGACGTGCATTGGATATCTTACAGGCTAAGTGTCTCAAATATGGTGGAATTGATTCTGGTGATCTTCCTGCAAATATTGAAATTCGTCCTGCAGAGGCTCGCATGCGTGGGTATGATTTCATCTTTACCGGTGAAGATCATACTATGGGAAATCTCCTCCAGACTTACATGGAACAAAATCTGATGGCTTCTGGTGAACTCACCTTTGTAGGCTATAAAGTTCCTCATCCTCTTCGCGATGAAATGGTGCTCCGTGTTGGAATCAAATCAGAAGATAAGACTCAAATTCCTGCAAAACAAATGATTGCAAAGGCAGCGAGAGATCTTGCTGAGATGTTTAGAGTATGGAGAGCCTCTTGGGAGTTGCAAAAGAGTTCTTAAAAAAATTATTATTGATTGTGTATATATATTCTATTTTATCCTACACTAAACTTTACGCATGAAGGAACTGAGCCTGTTGCCAGTGAGGCATGGAGTTAATGAGTTCAATTGCAGTGGCAAGAGAAACATGTTGATTCTGAGGACGAAGATCTTTTAGATAATGAGAGTGAAGTAGATAAACGGCTGTGCGAATTGGATTTTCTAGATCGCCCAACTTTTTTGCATGCGCCTTGTGTACTTCTACATATGCATCATAGACTGCACGAGTCTCTTTGCGCAACTTTTGTTCGAAGTTCCAAAAGGTCTGACGATCTTCATGATAATGCTTGAGGTAATCAGGAACTTTTCCATCATAACGTAGGCGGAGGAAGCGGAGATCAGCACCTGCTTCAGATCCACGAAGACTACGTAGTATCTTGTAGGTATTGCTACGAATACGCCAACGATTTCCTTCTCCATCTTTGAAGACATATCCCTGCCAAGTCCAACCGCGTTGATAGGCCTGTTCACGGAACCAATCAAATAAAGACTTTTCGTCCTCAAATTCAATGGATGTACTGACAAGTGACAGATGTTCAAGGAAATGATTCTTTGCAGTAAATTCTACTTCACCTGTCGACTTAACCCGTCCAGTCTGTACTAGATAAACAGTTGGGCGTTTTACGCGCTCTACGACACGGTGTTCAGGATGCTGAAGCACAAAACTCAAGAATGTTGAGGGATAATCAGAAGTAGGCATATCAGAAGGTCCAAAGAGATCTTGAAGAGCAGTAATTTTCTTTTCGGCTAGGGCTTCCATAAACATCGCTTGGAAGGTCTTTTCAGAGTAAAAGGTTCCACTTGCATTAAGTTGAGAACGTGAAGCACATTGATAGTCAACTTGGTTTGTCTTACAGTTGCGCGTAGCAAAGACATTAATCATGCTTCCATCCACAAAGTTTTCATACTGGAGTTGCTTTTTGCAAGGAGGTTGACCGTAAGACGCTTTACGAGGGGCAACACAAACTGGGCGATGAGTATCTACATTCCAGATAACTGAACGCGCCCAAACAAGTTCAGGTGTTTTCTCAAAATCAGTCTTCCCTTTTACATAACGAACAACAGCATATGGAGAAGATTCAAATTCCCGGACACTGACACCAACGCTTTCCAGATAAGTCTTCAAATCCGCCCAAGAGGAGTAGTTCTGCACCCAATTTTGAAATGTGTTTACAGTAACGTTTGACATTCCTTCCTATAGTTTTATTTTGGGAATTCAATCGTCAATTTTTTAGGATGAATCCCTTTGTTAGGAAGGAATAGGAGCATGACTGAAGAATCCAAAGAAGACTTTAAAAATAAAGTTGCTTCTGACAACGTACAAGTTGAAGAGGAGGCATCATTTGAACTAGGTGATACAATCTATCTTTCAGGTAAAAATGGTGCATGGGAAGTTTCAGGTAGAATCTATTATCTTGATGAATCCAGAATTCAAATTCTTCCAGCCGATAAAGCAAGAAATCTTGAGACAATTCAAATTATTGACGGTGAATTTGATCCTGAAGCACAAATTGAAAGAGTTATTTTAGTCAATAAAAGAACAAATCCTGCATTTGTGGTGCAATCTAATTTTCATGTGGGTCAGGTTGTAGACACTATTAAAGAAGATGGTACACTTGGATCTACATTTACGATTACCGCTGTGGATAAAGAAAAAGATACAGCCACATTCAAAAATGAAGCAGAAGACTTACAAACAATAGAGTTTAATTTTACTGGTATACCCCAAGAGTTCAATTCAGAGTTTGTTATTATGCGTAGTCGTGAAGCACCCATTCCAGTTCTTCAACTTGAAGAGGTTGATCGTCCTCGTGAAGAAGTAGAAGAAAAGAAGGATGAAGATGAGGAGGATCTTGAGGTCATTGGAGAACTTGAACTTCAAGAAACACGTGAAGTTGTCTTTGTTCCGAAAAGCGATCAAATCATTGAGGATCCAATTCAATACAGTGACATGTTCCAAGACTTATTAAACTGTCTCAAAGTCTATAAACAAAAAAGTCCTAAGTATCAAGCGAAAACACGACAACTTGTGGAACTTATGATGTCATTGCGTAATGATGTAACAAGATATTCAAAATCAGGTGAACCAATTGGATTAAAGCAAAATTCATTTTTAACACTCGACCAACTTTTAGAAACAAAAAATATTCCTCTTGCAAAGCCTGTTCTTCAGGTGGACCGAGTACATTTTTACGATCGCACTTCTGAAGATTATAAAAAAGGAAACTACAAGTATCCTGAGGTAGCCAAAGGTATAGACGGACAATTTCTTCACAATACTATTCAAAATTCAATATATTATCAAGAAGAAACTATTGGAAGCAGAAAAGAACAAGAAACGGCACAAGATTCATTACCAAATTGGTATGTGGATTGGGATGGATTTTTCCAACGATTCTTTTCATCCTGGGTTCCAACTGGACCAGGAAAACAAAAGGCCTTTGTGGAAGATCAAGAATTCTTCCGCGCTCCCTTACCTGAACTTGATGAAAAGAAACAATTTGTACCTTTAGTACCAGGATTAGCAGCGGATTCAGAAAAAAAGAAAGATAAACCATTATTTCCTGGAACTGCTACAATGATTGGCCTCAGTGTACTACGTGGTACATCTGGAAGAGTTGGAAGAGTAAAAACAAAGGAACCAGTAAGAGTTATTGAATCTGCAGAACGCGGTGTTGTTCTCAGCCAAGTTTTATTTCCTTTACAATTCATGCGTGAAATGGGATCCACACGCAGTAGCAAACTTGCCATTGATATGGGAACTTCCATGATGAAACCGATCCCTTTAACAAAAATACTTCGTGATAAAAATGGAATAACGGATATTCCTTCCGCTGGTGCAATACTTGCAGTTCTTTCTTCTTCTCTTGGAAATATTTCCATTGAGGATTGGCTTGAAAATCAACCCTTGGAATCACGTGGCCTTGGTGACATGCAAATGTATCTTAATTCTCTTGGTCTTTCTAATGTGGAGTTTACAATCGATCAACTTTCAACTCTTACATCAAAAGTAAATCTCTATTTAGCAAATATCCGTGATGCTATTGTAAAAATTAATGCTGAATCTCAAAAAGAATTATCAGAAATTACATTAACAAATAAGACATTCCTTGCAACAGACAGGGCAAAGGAGTTCATTGATAATCTCCATGCTGATTTTCTGAATGAGCAGATTGAACTTTTCCGTAACCGCTTTCCAAGTTACCGAGAAAATGACCTTGCACTTTTTTCTTTCTTAATGGCACAAAAATATACTGATTATGCTTTAGCAGTTCTCGCAAAGGGTGAAGGTTTAGCCAGAGAAACAGTTCGCATTCGCCGTGATAACTATATTGAGGCTGTTTTACGAAGAACTATGATGAATAGAAAAAAGAAACTAATAGGAGAAATCCCCAAGCCAAATCCTTGTGCGCACGTACGCTCTTTAGCCATTATTCGCAAAGTCAAAGATGAATCTGATTTCTACAAACTTCTTGCAAAATTCATCACAAAGTTTGGATCTGAAAGAAAAAATAATTGGCTCTATTGTACTCTTTGTAACCAGGAATGTCTCTGCTATCACGAAATGCTCCTCCTTCAAGAATTCTTAAAACCTCGTGAAAAAGATGTTCTTCACAAGGAACTTCTTCTTTCGTTCAGTGACGGCCAATTCCATGGTCGCTATTGCTGTAAGAATTGTGGACAGGGTATTTCAGATATAGGATATGATAATGGTTTGGAATATGATGAAGATGGAAGACCTATGAGTGGTCGTGCAGAACTTGTAGATAAAGATGCAGTTGTAGAAGAACAATTGAAACTTTTCTTAGATGCACCCGTTGAAAAAGTGGAGCAGTTTGATTTCAAGACTGAGAGAGAAAATCTGATTTATAAGACCGCCCTACAATTAGCAGATAAGATTGGTATTCTTTTTTCCAAAGATGATATTAAGAAAATTGTACGCCGTGTTGAAAATGAACTTCTTCGTCAGCCTTCTGTAGAAGAATATGCAGAAAAATATAAGGCGGCGAAGGCTGCAGGAAAGGCTATTCCAGATTATTCAACCTTGTATCATCGTGTACTTGTTTGTTCTACTGCCGCCCATCTTCTTATTTGCGTACAAACAAATATTCCTGGATATTCTGTTCGGTATGTGATTGAAGGTTGCAAAGCAGGATTTAGTGGATTTCCTCTTGGTGATGAATCTGAAAAGACAGGAATTAACTATTTAGCCTGCGCTGTTGGAGGAATTATGAAAAATGAGTCTCCTTGGAATCTTACTGGCTTCCAAAAAGGTGCAAAAGATAAGAGGGAGGTACTTATTGCAAGTTATATCGCCAGACTCGCACAGGCAGCACTCAATGATATGAGCGTTCAGGAAGAGATTGATAGAAAACGAGAACATAATGAAAAAATTTATGGCGAAGGTTCAGAAGAAGGAAAGTTCAAAGAAAGTATACCTCAAGGATTTTTGCCTCCTATGCTTAATGCAAAGGATGCCGCTCAAGCCCCTATTATTGAAGCCGCTGCATCAGAACCCCAGAAAATACGAGCCTGGTTCTTGCAAGCCAATAAACAGGCCTTAGCAACAGGAGTTCTTGATCCTGCTTCAGTATACACTGCTACAACTTGTTGTTTTACTTCTGTAAAAGAGCCTGGTAAATACTGGAAGGACCAAAAAGATCTTCCTGCACTTCCTAAGGATGAGAAACTTTCAGGGCCCCATGGAAGTTCTCTTCACGTCCATTTTAAAGCCCCTCGCTTAGATTCTTTGAATGTAATAGCCTCTGAAAAAGATTATTATAAAATTTTCTTACTTATTTGTTTTACAGGTCCTCGTGAAGGTATGAAACATGAACCTGGATACGATCATGTATGCCCTCATTGTAAATTTGTTTTCCCAAAGGATCCTACTATTATGAACTTTGAAACAGAAGGCAGGGCCGCACTTCAAAGCCAAGGAATTGATACATCGAAGCCTGCATTTGAAGCCCTGATCAATAAGATGAATTTAACCTATCAGATTGAAAAGCCTAAGAAAATTAAGGTAGTAGCAGGTGTTGATTTATTGATGAAACTTGCAGATTTGCCCCACGTTCCTTTTGAAGGATGGAAAGAAATGCTCTATGAAGCAAAGGAAAAACTTGTGGCAATTCCTGAAGATAAGAAAGAGGATGAACTTGAAATTGCAACTGCATACAATAAATTATCCAATAAAGCACAAGAAGATTTTGATGAAATTGTAAAGCGAATGGGACAAGAAAATGCAGATACAATTAAGCAAATAGTAGAACAAAGCACAAGTTCGGCCATTCAAAGTATACACGATTATATTATGATTCCTTATTTACGTTTGGCAAACCGCTTCAATATTCGCACTTTGTATGATCTTAGAAACTTTTCTGATTTACCTTCTCAAACTCAAGATGATATAAAAGAAGATTTAAATGAACATTTTAAGTACAATAATGATATCATTACGAAAAATTATCTTCGTGGTATGACAAAGGCTAAAGTGCTTTATATTTCAAAACAATTAAATGATTTATTCCCCATACTGCAAAAGGAAATCCGTGCACCCCTTGTGCCTGGCGGTAAGGTTGGTCTTCCTTATATAATTAAAGCAGCAATGTACGGAATGATTCAGAGTTTTATTAATACAAATGAAGTTCCTGATACAGAGACACTCAGTTCAGTCCCTTATGAAGAATTAACTGTAGATGTTTCATCACGTGCGAATTTACAAATCCTCTTTTTATTCTTAAAGAGATTCCGCGAAGAAGGCATTCATTTTTCTTCAGATCAAATTCGTGAAGCACTAGCAAAGAGAAAAGAAGCAGAGAAACTTCGTATCATTAATCGTCTTGATAAAATGTCAGATGAAGAAAAACGTGCCGATTTAATTAATAAAAAGTATGGCCTTGGAGAGTGGGCGCGAGGAAATGCCAAAGGGATTGCTGTGTTGAATGCAGAACAATATGATTATGAAAATTGGGAACTCTTCCAAATGGGAGTGCAGAAGCGACGTGAACGAGAGCCAGATCACTCTGGTTTTATGACTGGTGCAGCACCTTCTGAGGGTTATGATACATATGATAGATCTAAAGATGATGAGTAATGTAAACTAGATGGAAAACGTAGATTCAATTGTTCGTGCTGTGATTGATAAATTTCTAGCACGAGCCGCTTTTGGAAAGAAAAAGTATGGTACGGATTTGGACCGCACTGATTTAGGTGTGGTGGATTGGATTCAGCATGCACAGGAAGAACATATGGATGCAATCTTATATTTGGAAAAACTCAAACAGGTGTATTTAGAGGAAAAGAAAACTCTGACTACCAAAACAGAATGAGAGTTTTACTCTTCAGCATATTGTTATATTTAACTGGTGTAACTGTTTTACTCTATTTGCGCCCATCTTATATGTTTAAGGAAGATGGAAGTTGGAAAGAATTTAGTTTGAAAAGTACTGAAGATGGAACACCCTTTCCTATTTGGGCGTTTTGCATAGTGTGGGCTTTAGCAAGTTTTGCAATTGTAAAAACTATTTCAGGCGTTTCTCCAACAAAATTTGTGGAATCAATTCCTTTACCTTCTAAGGTAAACACATCGGTCCCAACACTCAAGCCCGGTTATTATATGTTGAATCGTGAGGGTTCTGCAGAGGCAGGTGTTCCAAGATATGTATATATAGGTGCTACAGAGCCTGAAGGCCCAATAGAGACAAATTAAGGGAATTCTGAAAGATAAGTACAATCTAGAATGGCTGATCTTGAACCTCCTCAAATGGAACCTGCCCAAGTAGAAGCAAAAAAAAGACTTGAAACGCCTCCTGAAATACCTTATACAGATGAGGAACGATTAGATATTGAAGATTTCTTTACTGGGATGACTGGACGTTACCGAAGCCGTTACAAACTTGGTCCTGCAGGACAACTTCAGGTGTTTTCCAAAGAAAATACTTTATTGAAGACAATTCAACTCAAGCACTATCGCCCAATCACTACGGAAGAACGTGCTGACATGGAAGAAACAAGAAAAGAACAGTTAGCGGCTTTGGATACACTTTTTGAAGAAAAGAAGCAAGCCTTGCGTGAAGCCTTGGTGAATTATCAAGCAACAGGTGCAATTGAACCTGTATTAGTAGCAAATGAAGAAGTTTCAGATGTGGAACTCAAGCGTGTTAGAGTAAGAACACCAGTAAGAAATGTTATTCAAATCCCTATGCCTGTTACAAAAGAAGTTCTTTTTGACGAGCCCTATGAAGAACGAAAATTATTTGGTATGCATAACTTATTCAAACTGCCTGTTGGTTCAGATAAATTGGAAGCAGGAATTTTTCGTCTTGAACGAAAAGCCTTTCCCAGTTCACTTTTCTACGGACGATATGAAAATGTTGCCACTCAAGTGGATCCTCGTGCAACACAAGTGGTAGAAGAATCAGGTCAAGGCCGTGTTCGCCTGGCCACAGGTACAATTGCTCGCATTTTTGATGAGGCAGATGATGAGCACAATGGATTCTTGAGCCCTGCCTGGCCTGTAGAGTTTGTTTATAAGGAAACCAAATATAGTTCAGCATTCCAGGCCTATGAAGCAGAACGTATGAGAGAAAATAATGAAGATCGTGTTCGCACAGCCCTCCTCAAGACACGATCTGTAAGAACTATACGAACTCTAACACGAAAGGTAACACAAACAGTAAAAAATCCCCGCAAATTATGGACTGATATACTTACTGCTTTGTATGCACAGCATGCAGACCTTGCAAAGAAACTAGAAGCGACAGGTACTGACGCACTCGTCTATGCGGATCCTGTTGGTGGTGTAGGTCTTGCACGTGATGACAAAAAGATTCTTGATCCCAAACAATGGAGTCAAGAAAATATTGTTGGAAGTATACTTGAAATAGTACGTGCACGTCTTCGTGAAAAGGCTCCTGGAGAAGTTGCGCCTGCTGGTGGAGCACTAGAATCTGTAATTAGTGAAGAAGAACAGAAGAAAGCACGCGTTGGTGCGATTATTCATCATCGGCGTAGATAAAGGGTTTATGATGCTTTCTCTTTGCATTAATAAGTTTAGCAATATTTAATTCTTTTGATAAGATTTTTAGAGCACATGTTTCACAGGGAATATACCCCTTTAAACTCGTTTTTTGACGTGCAGCACTCAGTTTCTCAAATTCTATACGTTGGTAGAAATAGTCTGTGAATGCTTTGATACAACAATCTGGATATCCATAGTAATCTCCATATGATAAGATAACTGATGACATGATTAGGTTAATTATATCATCAATACACCTTTTTCAATTTTATTGTAACGGATACGGTTTTAGACTGTCTTCATTTGCATCACAACTGACTTCATTACTCTTATACTGGTAGCAAGTTCCATTTCTATCTTTATAAATTCTTCCATTGACATTATTTGGATGAGGATATCTCATTACAACAGGTGTTTCAGGTTTAAAACAAGTTAAAAGAAGGACTCCAGCAAGTATTCCTGCTAAAAAGGGAAGTATATGAAATCGTTCCAACATCTACAATAGGAAGAGAATGTTTGAATTTCTCAAGTCAACAAAGTTTCATTATCTCTTTAGTTTTATACTGGGACTTGGTTTAATGGCACTCTTACGTCCTATTTGTCATGGAAATGAATGTTTAATTGAAAAGGCGCCACCACTTCAAGAAGTAAATAGTTCAACCTATCAACTTGGTGCAAAATGTTATCAATTCCGCAGCACTCCAGTGGAATGTCCCGCAAGTGGAGTTGTAGAATCTTTCTATGTGAAAATTTAGTGCGATTGAGTTTATTATTTCATTTTCCTTTTGGTAAAGAGAAAAATGAGTTCATCGGGAACATTGATCAGTGACCTTGAAAGTGGTGGTGCTAATTTTGAACAGGATAATGATCTTATTAAGAGAATTATGGCCGATGTAAACAGCGGAAATGCTAATCAAGTGTTGGCTCCTCCGGCTCCTGCGCCCCCTATGAATGTAATCTCGGCACCAAATCCGAATTCAACCATTCAGCATACTATGGATAATCAACCTGCAACAGCCCATATGATTGGTCGCGATCATCCATCTGCTGGTGATTTTCAAGATGCAATTCAAAATATGGCAATGCCAACTCTTTCTCCTATGCAATCCGGCCAGGGAATGCCCGCACAATGGCAACCTCAACAACAAGTAATGCCTGTGTATGCTCCTCCTTCAAAGAAATGGGGAAGTTTTATTTTTGATGAGATGAAAGTCCCTATTTTTGTTGCACTTATTGTTTTTGTATTTAGTCTACCGATTCTAAATATTATCATGTCAAACTATTTACCTTCTATGGTAAAGCCTTCAGGTGATCTTACAACGGTTGGTTTGGTACTCAAATCTCTTCTTGCTGGAGCAACATTTTGGATTTTACAGCGTATTGTAGTTCCTCTTTTATCACTCTAAACTAGAATGGCAAATAAGATCCCACAGATAGCCCCCCTTTCACTTGCAGTAGGGTTGTTAGTCATTTACAGTCTTTTTGTACTCCCTTTTACTACATCTCTTTTATCAATCGGCATTTCACTCATCGCCTTTAGTGTAACAAAGTCACTCATTTTAGTTATTGTAATTTTGGCTGTAGCCCCTCTTTTAATACTTTCTGAGCGTGTTCGTGTTGAGCGATTCGCTGATACTACGGATAATGCAGTAAAGGTTTCTGATCGTGTAAAGGCTATGAAGGAAGCCCAAATGACTGCTCCTCAAGAAACTACTGGTGTTTTAGAGACTACTGAGATTGCTAATTTTCAAGATATGAATGCTACCCAGGATATTTCTGGTGCACCTACACCTGATAGCATTCCTGCTTTTGTAAAGGAAAAGGGTCGTATGCTTCTTGTTCCTGAGTTTTCTGTTGAGCGTTTGGAAATGCAGGATAGCAATCCTAGACCTCAACTTGTGTTGCAAAATGGCGAAGATGCTGAAGGTGTAAACACTGCTCTTACACCCGATGCTACTCAATTGCAAGGACCTGAAACGAGTGCTGCTTCTGTAGCCACTCCTACTATGTAAATTAAAGTAGGCTCAAGCGTTAGATGAGAAGAGTCCTGAATAGTGTAAGTTCCATTTGTCCTCCAGGAGTTTTTTGTATTACACCCGGTTTTGTTCTCTTATTATTTTTACTTGCTGCAATTGTTTTTCTTGTGATTCGCATCCCAGCCTATTCAGTTTCTTCAAATATGACTTCTGTATTGGAGAGAAAAAAAGATCCCGTCCAAGTGGAAATTTATCAAGAAGCACCTGTTACAAATGATCGTTATATGAGACCTCCTCGTCCGCAACGATTTTGGGATGCTGGACCTGAACTTCCTCCGCGTGGTGGCTTAATTGCTCCTGATGGTGGGTACATTTTCCAGGAACCGACACGTGGACTTCCAGAACAATATCAAAGCATGGGCGTTTTAAAGACAGATGACGGTCAACTTCTTCCACTCTACGGAAGAAGAACTGCATATCGCAGTGATAGATATAATTATTATACACGAACGGATACAAATAATCCTGTTCCACTACCCATTTCTTATAAGCGAAAAGATTGTCAAGATGACATCGGCTGTGAAGAATTATCATCAGGAGATGAAATTCACATTGTTCCAACGGGTCAACATGCCAATGCAACAATTTATAGATTTGATGGTCCAATGTATCTCCCAGGACTTCTATGATAAGAAAAGAAATGGCTAAGTGCTCCTCAAACGGAAATCAATCGTTTCCGATTGATATAAATTTTACACCAACACAAGATATTTATGATGGTGTAAAATCGGGTTTTTCAGTTGAATTTAACTGGCAAAAAAGAAACACTCCTCCTATCTTTTCAAATCAAACAAAGGCGATTTTGGATGAGACAAGTACGACAGCGAGATTTCAAGGAGCAGACTATAATCTTCTTTCAGCGCAAATTACCAATGCAACTCACTCTAAATGGATCTTAAGTGCAGATGCAAGTTCTGCAAATCGTCTTGATATTTTTTGTGTGTTGAAAAGTCGTAATGCCGATGCTGAATATCCTTATCTCTTTGTTGTGATCCCTATCATTTCAATGGATAGTGCAATTCCAGAATCAACATATTTGCTTGGTTTATCAGGTTTGTGTGCAGATAAACGTGTATACTCACTTGAGAGTGCATTACCTCCTGATACGTCACGTATTTTTGCGTCCTACACTACCTGTTTTGAACCTAATGGAGATAAGGCATTAGTTCTTGTTTTTATTAATGGAAGATACGCATCTTTGAAGACAACGAATGCCATTTACGATAGGGCTGGACGTGGTCCTACAACTCCTTGGCCTACGCTAAACATTCCTACAAGCCTTACACTCACGCAACCAACGCAACTTTCACAGAATCTTTTTGAAAAAAGAGTTCGTATTTCAACTTTGAGTGTTCGTCAAACCACAGGGGGTCAGTTTAGGGCTGATGATACATATGCGTATACTTGTGTTGTAATGGATCCTGATAGAGATGTTAAAGATGGAAAACTTGTAATTGACACTGTTACAGGAAATCCAGTACCTCTTAATCAGGTGCTACTAGAAAGAGATAAGATTCGTGAGTTTGAAATTCCAGTTTCCGGTTTGAAACCAGGTCAATTAGAGATGGCAGTTGCTATTTTTCTTGGAATTTTACTTGGAATTCTTGTAATTATTGCAATTGTGTATTTAGTTTTGCGGTATAGAGATCCAGGTGCATCTCCTATATTCCCAGCATGGTTTCAACAAATATCAGGAATATCAATCTCTGCAGTTCTCTTCGCATTTATTGGGTTTATGATTGGTATTTTTATACATTAATCTCTTGTAGAAGAATGAAAGTTGATATGGTATGGATTGTACTTATTATAGCAGTCCTTTGTGCGGTATTAATTGCATTTTCAACATCTGCACCATTGAAAAGGGGATTTTTACGAAAGATTTTAACAAAGGAAGGATTTCAAGTAATTCAGATGACAAAACCTTTAATGAGATGTCCTGCTGGATCTGTACCGTTTACAAATAAGAAAGGAGATATGGATTGCTGCAATACAACCTTGATTGATGGGACCTGTCCTGATATTCTATGTACACTATCTCCTGCTCATGACAATCTTCGTAGTTGCAAAGACGTTCTTACAGAAAGATTAGAACAGAGAGCAACCTCTTATTGTCCTAAATCTAAGCCATACTACTTTGAAAATTCACTCTATTCTGGTTGTTCTTCTATAAAACCTGATTTGGATGGAACACTAGATGAAGCGGTTGCAAAATCAGACACCTGTAAGGTATTTGCTACCGATACTGAGAATTATACAAATAAAGAAAGTTGTATTCTTCAGAAATTTAAGGAGGAATTTACTTGCCCCTTTCCTCCTGAAACATCAAGTTTAGCCATTCTTCAAAGTGAGAGCAATCCTGCCATTATTTGGTGCACTTCCGTGACTGAAAATGGAATTAAGCAATGTGGTGAAGACAAAACATTGCTAAATTATTTGAATTCTGTATACCCCACATGGAGAAATACATTTAGTTTAGAACAAAAGAGTCTTTTCTGCTCTCTTCAAGATAGAGCCATGAGGGAAAATAAAGATATTACATCGTTTGATTTTCCTTAATCTAATCAGACTGTCTTTCAGCCAGTCCATGTTCAATTAAGAACTGTTCTGTCTTTTCAGGAAGACGAACACCGCCTAAATCGGTTTTGGCATTGATGGAACTTCCAACAGCCTCAAAATCGTTTGACTGATTCTCAAGAGGTCTATATCCAACAACAGTTTCATCAGGCGTCTCAAATGGAGGGTGAACTTCTGTTGGGACTACAGGAGGAGCAGAGACTATTTGATCGACAGCAGCAGGCTGTTCCTTTGGAGTATTGGCAACTACATGAAGAATTGTCATAGCCCTCTTTCTATGTTCAATAAATAAGGCGCCTATTGCAACAATAAGAGCAATAGAACCTACTTTGCTATATCCAACACTTGCTAGGATAGCCACTAAAAGAATAAAAGGTCCAACTATATTATTAAAAAGTTGGAAGTAAAGACTAGTGGACAGATAGGGTGCAGCAATAAATAAAAGTACGGAAACTCCTATTAAGAGTGTATCAACTTTCTTCATTCTTCTACTTATGCGTTTTTTTGTTTTGTAAGAAAATTGACTTTGCTAAGCAGATGGACCAAGAATCAAAAGAAACTATGGCAAATCCAGCAGATAAAAATAAACTTCTTACAACAAAAGGATATGCAATCCGTAAAGATTTCTTATCACCCCAACAAACGGACCAACTTCGTGAGGCACTCTTAGTTACTCCAACTTTGAATCAAAAGTTTGTAAGGCAAGCAGATCGTGATGCACTCTCTTTCCGTTTATTCAAAGAATCACCTACAAGATTCTATGTTCCTCGTGCATGGGGGCGCCAAATCTATGGATCTGAAGAGGCTAATCTTGTTCCGGAAGGAACGTCATTGCGTAGTGAATTACAATTTGTTGGAAAACCCTATGATTATCAAAAAGCAATTGTGGACCAATTTATCTTTGCAGGAGGAAATGGATTGATTTGTGTTCCTTGTGGTCGTGGAAAAACATTTATGGCAATTTGGACTGCTCTTCGTATTGGTAAAAAATTCTTAATTGTAGTTGACAAGGAATTCTTAATGAATCAATGGAAAGGAGAACTAGAGGCCTTGGTTCCAGGGATACAGATTGGAATCTTACAGGAAGATAAATGTCAAGTTGAAGAGGAAACTGTTTTAGGAAAGAAAATGACATTGCCTGAATTGAAAGTTGTTTGTAAAGAAAAAGGGTTGAAAGTTGGTGGAAAACGGGAAGAACTTCTTGAACGAATTCGCCAAGTAGAACCTGATTTTCAGGATTTAGAAAAAAGCACAATTCGGTTTGATTGCACGATTGCTATGATTCAAACTCTCGTCCAGCGAGACTTTCCTCCAACCATCTTCAATTCATTTGGATTTACAATCTTTGATGAATGTCACCATTTAGGCGCACAGCATTTTAGTAAAGTGTTTAATAAAGTTCAAACAAAATATGCACTTGGATTATCTGCAACTCCTGTTCGTGATGATGGATTAACAAAAGTATTTGAATGGCATCTTGGAAAGCCTGTTTACTGGGAGAAAACCCGTGAACCAGATCCTGATGTAATTGTTAAGCCCCTTTATATTGATTTTGAAGATGAAGCCTATACACATCTTCCTTTGGATTGGAGAAGAGAGGTAGTGCTACCACGTCTTTTAACACAGATTCTTGAGTATGCGCCGAGAACTAAACAGATCGTGGATACTATTAAAGAATTATGCACACATCAAGAACGACGTGTACTTGTCTTATCAGAAAGAATTAGTCATTTAGAAAGCATTGAGGCTGGATTGAAATCATCAGGATATTCTATGAGTTATTACATTGGAGGCATGAAAGAAGAAGAACGGGAAGGAGGAGCAGCAACAGCGAAGGTTCTTCTTGCAACATATGCAATGGCAAGTGAAGCCATGAATATTAAAACATTAAACAGTGTTATTTTAGCAAGTCCACGAAAGAAAGTGGAACAAAGTACTGGTCGCATCTTACGTATTCGTGCACATGAGCGAAAGATCTCTCCAGTCATTGTTGATGTGATTGATTCACATGATATGTACCGAGGACAATATAGAAAACGGTTGGCTTATTATCGTAAATGTAACTATACAATTCAAGATAACAAGAAACAAGAAGTTGCTGCAGGTGTTGAAATTCGCGCAGCCGATGAAAACGGTTGTTTATTTGCCGATTCAGATTCTGAAGAAAATTAATGCTTTCTGCTTCCTTTCTTTACTTTTCTTACCTTCTTAGAAGTTCTACGACTTCTCTTCTTACCACCGCCTGTCTTCAAGCAAGCAGGATTCCAAGCGCGAGCCTCATAAGGAACTTGAATCTGGACGGGGGCACCTACACTCGATACCCAAGAACTCGCCATGTTACCATATCCAGCAGTGGGAGCATAGTAGGCTAAATTAGCAGAGCCAATTCCTCCAAGTTGTCCACCACCACCTTGAATAGGGGGTTGTGTGCTAGGAGTATGAGGGCCAGGATTGAGAGGATTTGGTGTACTGCCTTCACAAGCAATGCGTTGGACGTTCGGAATTCCACCAAGGGCAGGAGTAGCAGGTGCAATTTGGGCTGATAAATCAAAGGAATAACGACCACCAGTCTGTCTTCTGCGACTTCCTCCAGAAAGACCCGGAAGACCAACAGGACCAGAATATCCCATGATGTCAGACTTGGAGGCAGCAACACAATCAGGGGTCAAAGGCTTGCCTGTGGTTTGCCATTCTTGTCCATAATTACTGATAGTGCCAGGAGCGCCGATTGTAGCACCTGTAAAACTATAAGCACCACCTCTTTGTTTTTGCTTGCGTGAACTTGATTTTTTCATTTTTCTTGAGTGTCTTGATTTACGAGACTTTGCCATTCTAATTAGGTTTAAGCAAAAAATACGAGTTAAGAGAAAGGAAAACTTGATGGACCAAATACAGTTTGATATAGAAAACTACACAGAATTGTTTGAGTTATTCGGACAAGAACTATTTTGTGTAGTGTGTCAAGGACAAGCTGAAGAAGGAGAACGTATATTAGAAATTACAAATTGCAAACATATGTTCCATGAGACTTGTCTTGAACCTTGGTTACGTCAAAAGGGAACATGTCCTCTTTGTCGTAGATCGGTCCTTGGTGAAAATCATAGACAATTTCTTCAACGGGCACATTTGCTTGCTCTTCTTCAAATTGTTGAACGACAAATACTCAATGAAAGAAGAATTCTAACTTGGATTCTTTGTGATGGAATTTTAAGAAGACTTCCAAATGCCGCTCAATTTCAAACAGAACGAGAACGTTGTGAACACCTTTTAAGAAACTTTTCTATTCATTCGATTCGTGTTCTTCCCATGGAACTTGCAAATCGCAATCGTTTAACTCATTTTGCCGGGCAAATACGCCAACAATTGCTTCAAACATTTACTGAAAGAACAACACGTTTAAGAAACTGGACTGATGTTATTATGATGCGGAGACACATTGAAAATCATGCTCTCATAAATCCTGAGTTCCAGTTGATTTGGCAGTAAGATCTACACTTAAGATTTCATAGCGTCCAAACTCAGATTTCCATTCGGCAAATACAGGAATAGAAGAAACTTTCTGATTTCGTAAGGCTTGACTGAGTGTAATTTGTTGCACGGCTGCTCGTGATAAAGGCATACCATCTTTACTAAACAAATCATATACATCTGGAAGTCCGTCTACACGAACCGCATTAGCAGAAATTTTCTTGGCAATAAGAGAAGAAGGAATAACAGGTGCAGGGGAGGGAGTAGTTTGTGTTACAGGCACAGGAACTTGTGGAGAAGGTGTAGGAAGAGCAGGTTCTTGTTGTTTTACTTTTGTAGTTTCTTGTAAAATGAAAGTAAATCTTCTGCGATTAGGAGCATCAGGGATTAGATCAACCGAAAAGCAAGTTGCAGGAGTCATTTCTGATAAATATGAAAGTGGTTTTGGATTTGCAACAACAGTAGAAATTCCACTCATGAGACGTTTATCTGGAATCCAGTGATTTTCCACAAAGTCTTTGAGTGTTTGGCGACGTTTTGTGAATGTTTCTGTAGTAACTAAATTTTCACCTTTCCAAATCCAAACATCTTCAATTCGTAATACATGTTGTACTTTGTCAAGCGTAGCAATCAATAAAGAACCTCCTCCAAGTCCAAGACTTTGATCTACACGCATACGTAAGGTCCAAGCGGGTGGTTTTCTTCCATCTTTTCCACTCCGTGTTCCCATAAAAATAACTGGTTTTTGAGGTAAGAAAATGAGAAATCCAGGGTCTGTGCGAGCATCATTTTCTAGTACAAAAAATGTACCTTTTTTTAAGGGTCCTTGTGCGGATTCAGGATTTAGACGTTGACGAATGCACCGATCTGCTAGGCGTGTTTCCACAAACTGGTGTGCCAGTTCGTGCAAAGACGAATGTACGGGTTTTAATTTCACTTCACGCTGCTCTCGCATTGACGTGCGTAGGCTTCCTTCTTCGGCTTCCATTCTATTCTTTCTTTGTGACAAACCTTTAAAAGGTTGCATATTCAGTTTCTTGAAGAGTATCATTTGCTGAGACACCTTGTAAGAACATTCCACCATTCTGTGCAGTTTCAGGAGAGAATTGTTGAATCGCTTGAGATGTAGTCTGCTCATATTGGCTCGCAACTCCACTGTCTACAGCAATCGACGTATTTATAGGTTTAACACCAGGAGCAAATGCACGTTCAGGGTGTCTCAAATTATCCTTGATATTACTTGATCCGTTAGGATTGTCATAAGGATCCTTGGCATTGACTTCCGGAGGATCTATTTCTTCAGGCGGTGAAGGTACCTTGGCATTTGGTGTAGAAGGTCCACCAGGTGAAATTACTCTAGGAGGTTCCATAGGAGGATATTGCTGGACGGGAGGGGCCTCCTCGGGCATGGAAGCATTTGTAACGTTAGGATAAAAGGTTTCTTTACCAAAAGCACCAGGATAAGCGGCAGTAAGAAGAAGGTATCCAACAAACAAGGCAGAAGCTAAAATAACTGCAAGAAGGAGTTTGTTAAACATCTGCGACTAACAGCGAAAAAAGAGATGAAAGAAAATCACAAAATAAGTAGAATGGAACACCTTAATTCTTTGGTTGCTGAGGGTGAGGCTCTTTTGTCTTCTCAGGCCCGCGGTGTTGATGCTGGTGCCTTGATCTCTGCTGGTGTGAAGATGTCTGTTCGTGTGAATGCGTTGACTCAGTTGAATGGTGTGCAGAAGCGTGATTTGGTTGTTGCTGCTTTGCTTTCCGTCTTGGAGAAGGTTGAAAAGAAGGAGAAGGAGAGAGCCTCTCCAGAGGAGTCCACTGCGATTGCAAAGAAGTATGATCACTTAGAACAGGTTGTTCGTTCTGCTGTACCTTCGGCGATTGATGCTGCGATTGACGCTGCTCGTGGAAAGTTGAATTTGAAGAAGGTTCGTCCTTCCGTGTTTTTGCGTTTCTGTCTCTGTTTCTCAAAGCAGGCTGTTTCTGTTTTGAATGATGTTGGTTTGATCTCTGATGAAACTGAGAAGAAGGCTGAACTTGTGTTACGTAAGGCTGAGGCTGTTGAGGAGAAGATCGGTGAGAAGTTGGATTCCGCTGCTGGTGTTGATGCCTCTGCTGCTTCTGCTGGTGTTGCCCCTGTTGAAGAGGAGAAGGTGATAATTGAGAATCCGATGCTTGCTGAACGGACCAAGAACCAAACTCAAGAAGAGGAGAAAGTGAATAAAGAGGATACTCCTCAGTAGAAAAGATCTGAAAAGGGACCCAGTCTTCTGACATTTTTTCAACAAATTCTATCTTTTGAGATTCAATGATAGACTCTGTTTTTAATATTTTATAACAAGCAAAAAAATTATCAGAAACAAAAAGCCTATATACACCTGCATCATAAACAGTAAGTGTACCTATTGAAGTCTTTTCTTGGGATTTCTTATTCCAATGAAGTTGCATCCCCCCTACTTCATAAACTTGACGAATCATTTAAGCAATTAAGGCAATTAGAAACCAGATGAGTAGATCTTCCGAACAAGTACAATGTGTTCTTTTGGCTCAAAAGGCTGAAATTAAACAGGTAAAAGTACCTTTGAATAATGGAACACTCACTATGGATACTATTAAACAATTTCTAAAGAAAAAGGAAACACCCAAAATTCTTGGAAAGTATCCTTTTAAAACACAAATTCTTACCCTCTTTGGATTTGGATCTGGAAAGGCAGGTTCTGAAAATAAGCATGAGTTACCTCCTCCCCTTGATTCTCAACTCTTCTTCTATGATATTCTTGTAATTGCTTGCAAGAATACAGAAGATTATCGTCAGCCTATTCCACTCACAACAGCCACATATGAGACATTCTACACAGCAGCCTTTGGTGGATTTGAAGATTTAGATGAAGAGGATGATGAAGAAGATGAGGTTGGTGAAGAAGTTGAGGGTGATGCTGATGTAGACCTTAATGATGAAGAAGAGGAAGAAGGAGGTGAAGAGGGAGTAGATGAAGAGGAGGAGGAGGAGGAAGAAGTATTAGAAGATGAAGAGGGAGGGGAAGATGGTGCAGATTTTGAAGAAGAACGTCCTGCCCCCAAAGCCAAGAAACCATCCAAAAAGAAAAAACAAAGTCAGTCTACTCTTTCTAACAATATAAGCCATGTTCTTATGAATATTCCTGTTGAAGAACATCTTCGTGAAGATTACTCTATGAAAATGCCAACAGATGCTCACCGTCTAAAAGCAATTTCAACTATTGAACGAATGATGAAAGAAAATAAGATTCAGTCTCTCAATTATCTTCAACTTGAATCTATTGTTTATAATTCAAGTCTACAAGAAGCCTATAAGAAACATATTACACCCCACTGGAATTGTAATGTATTTCATTATTTGTACACTATGAAGTTAAGAACATTGCTTGGAAATCTTCTACCGAATTCTTATGTGAAAAATAATTATTTATTGCCTGAACTTGAAGCAAAGAATATTACTGTTGAGGCATTGTCGTCTATGAATCCTTATACAATGAATAATGCACTTTGGAAAGATTTCATTCACAGACGCCAACAACGTGAGAAACGTCAACTTGAGGGAAATAAAGCCATGGCTACCGACCAATTCCTTTGTACTCGTTGCCATAAACGTGAATGCACTTATTATGAAATGCAGACACGTTCTGCTGATGAACCTATGACTATATTCATTACTTGTATGAACTGCGGAAAACACTGGAGACAATAAATCCGCAAAAAAAATATATGTCCGACACTTCTGTTAATAAGATTAAAGTTAAATTAGTTGGTGAAGGAAATGAAAAATGGCCGATGTTAGAAATACTTTGGGATTTTTTTTCAGAAAAAGGAGTGAAAACTGTATTCATGTCTGTTGGAACTGATTCCAATCCTCATGCAGATCTTGAAATTGCTGAGACTCTTGGATGTCCGCTTCATATCTTTGAAGTAAGAGAATCTGCATTATCCAATTGGGAATCCGTTCAAACCATCTTAAAAAGCCGTAAACAAATGGAAACTACAAATGACTTTTTGACAAATGTAGAAAAAAAATGGGTTCTTCCTAAAAATATTCGTATTCACAAAGAATTACCCTCTCCATTTACTGGAACAGCCATTCTTAATGGAACTTCCTATCCTACAAAGGATGTTCTTTCTTGTGCGCAAGATTGCATTTCAAGCATGGCTCTAAAGGAGGACCAACTTCGTATTGATATACTTAAGATTTCCTTGGGAAATGCTTATGAACTTCCAATTCTTCAAGCAGTTCTTACAAGTGGTTTCCGCCCTGGAATGATTTTAATAAATTGGTCGAATCTTCCAGATGAGAATTTAGCCTCGTGTATTACTGCAGGTCATTTACAGACATGTGGGTATACACTTTTTGCTCATTATGGAAATCATTTTCTCTACATATCAAATGATAGATGCATGTACGAAATCTGCTCCTGGCATGTAAATACTATTGACAATCCTATGATTTCTGAAATTGTAAAAGATTGCACTAATCCTTCTAGACAAAATGTTACCTCCAACTAAGAAGGTTTAATGCACTCTATATGTTCTTCACCACTTCATGAGAAGCGTCTGCTTTTGAATTTGGTTCAAAAACAGATGATCGGTAGACGAGCCTACTCCGATATAACAAAACTAAAAACTAACAATAGGGAGGTTGAACTCTATGAGCGATACACGAAAACAAAAAAGAGAACATCCACGCGAAAAAGTCCCAGGGCAAATAGAAATACCCCAGTTTGATACTTCTGTAAAACCCGGCGATGATTTTTTTCGGTATATTAATGGAAAATGGTTAAAACATATCCCTATTCCAACCTTTCGCACGAGTTATGGTGTAAGTGAAGAAATTGAAGTTCTTATTCAGCAGAAACTTCAAAAAATTCTAAAGGATGCTTATGAATTTTCCTCACATGGTTTGAAACCGAAAAATAAAGAGGAAGAAATGAAAGATTTACTTGGTCGACTTGGTCTTTCTGCTTTGCGTGTAGGAAAACAAAAGAAGAATGTGGAAACACTCAAACAGACAATTCAATCCTTTCAATGTATGAGAGATAAGAATGATGTAACTGAAACTCTTGCCAAAATGGTTCGTCATGGAATTCCAACATTTCTTAACTTTGCTATCTACCAAAATAAACCTCTTCTAATTCCTGGTTCACTTGGATTGCCTGATGTTTCTTATTATGAAGCCACTGCTCCTGGTAAAACAAGAACATTATTTGCCTATGTGAACCTCTGTAAGAAGGTTTCTAAAGAATTAGCTATTCCAGATATTTCAAGTGGGATTCAAGTAGAAAGTTTACTTGCGCAGACTCTTGATGATTTAACAGATGAAATAAAACAAAAGAAAAAGGGTAAAGAATTAGAAAAAGATTTTGCTGAGATTCCTTTTGAAATCTTCTTTTCAACAATGGGAATCAAAGGTTGGAAAGAGATTATATTTTCTGTGAATTATCGTTTCTTACGTTTTGCAAATAAACTTTTTCGCACATGGCCTGTTGAAAACTGGAAACAATTATTTACGCTTCATACTGTTTTGGATGCACTTCCTATTCTTCCTTCTCCTTTTGATACACTTCATTTTGAATTTTTTGGAAAGAAACTTCGTGGTCAACTTGAAAAACTTCCTCAGGATGAACTATATTTTAATTTATGTAAAGATCTGTTAAGTATTCCTCTTTCTTATTTGTATGTAAAGAAATATTTATCCAATGAATTCAAAGAAAACATCACAAAGTTTGTGGAACACATTCGTGAACTTTCAGTGGAACACATGAAAAAATCTTGGCTAGAAGATCAAACAAAACAAACTGCAATTAAGAAACTTCAGGAAATGAACCTCAGTATTTCTCATCCCAAAGATTTTCCTGAACTTGAAATCCCTTTTTTAGATACAGAGCAGTTTCTATACAATATTTATTTATTGCGTGAAATGGATATGAAAGAAGGAATAGCCTCTATAGGTAAAAAATATGATCCTCGTGTCTACTGGCAAGAACCTCCTTACGCAGTGAATGCCTACTACAACAATGAAACAAATCAATTTATTCTTCCAGCAGGAAGTTTAATGGAACCGTTTTATTATAATTCAGAGAAAAGATTAGGATGGAACTATGGTGGATTGGGTGCAATTATAGGTCACGAGATGACACATGCATTTGATGTAGACGGAAAAGAATACAATGAAAAAGGACAACGAGTGAATTGGTGGACACTAAAAGATACACGTGAATATAATAAACGCACAGGCGCCTTAGTAAAATTATATGACAAACAGAGAATTCTTGGAAAACCAGTGGATGGTTATAAAACTCTATCGGAAAATATTGCTGATTTGGGTGGATTATCCATTGCATTGGATGCCTTGAAACAAACATTGAAGAATGTATCAGAAGAAGAAAAGAAAAAACAATTAAAAGAATTCTTTGTTTCCTACGCAGTTTCTTGGAGAGTAAAAGAAAGACCCAAAAAACAATTGCAGGCACTTTTCTTAGATGTGCACGCACCCACTGAATTGCGAGTGAACTTAATTGTTTCTCAATTTCAAGAATGGTATGATAGTTTTGATGTTGTAACTAAAAACGAACATTATTATTTACCAGAAGAACGAATATCTATTTTCTAATACAATATGCTTTTGTTTGAATAGCCTCTTTTGAAAGAGCATCTGCATCCTGATTTTCTTCACGTGGTATATGGGATATTGTATATGACTTGAATTTTAAAAGGAGAGAACTGGCAGTTGCGCAGAGTGGTATAAGAGAAGATGCTTTCACTTTCCAAAGATGTTGAACTTGTTGAATGACCAGATTTGAATCTCCTTCTATTCGTATTGATTCTATCCCTAATTTTAGTGCTTCTTTTAGTCCTAAAATTAGAGCATTATATTCTGCTTCATTATTTGTAGCATGAGGAATATATTGATATCCTTCCTGAATCACCTCTCTTATTAATTCTGATTGCTGCAGATGAGGAGGTGAGTAAATTACATAGGCTGCTCCAGAAGGTCCTGGATTGGGTTCTGAAGCCCCATCAAATTGCAATAAATAATTTTCCATGTCTTAGGATTTAAATCTTTTTCTTGTCAATTTTCTGTAAAAAATTCTTATATACTTTCATGGCTTCACGCATATTTTTTGTTTGTTGTGCGTGGAATTTTGCACGGAAATACATACTTTGTGCTCCTCTTATTCGTTCACCTCTAGGTCTCGTTTTCAAATATTTTATTGTTTGACGTGCTTTCTTTGCAGATCCATAATGAAGATGTGATTTCTTCTTTTTTCTTGTATTGTTAAATAACATTCCTATTAGATAAGAAGCAAATCTGAGAGACGCCAGTATTCAAACGTTCCATCAGGCATAGGGCGTTTTAGAATCAAAGGAAGACGACGTTGTTCGAGTTCTAGTTTTGCAATGTCTAATACATTGGAAATATGTTCGGGAACAAGAATATAAGGTCGTGCACCTTGGGCGAGTTGATTGGCACGGAATCCTAGAATCTTTGTCTTTTCAAATACACTCAAGAAAGGTTGTGAACGGTGATTATCATCCAAATGTTTCTTCAAGTCTGAAACAGTGGGCATAGCGGCACGAAGAGGAACCTTAGGTTTAATAGAATCTGCATAATCAAGAATACTTTCAGGGTGGAATTTGTACAAGTTTTTCAAGGGATCAGGAACAATAGGGCGAAGACCTTCTTCTTCTTCAAGAACTTCTGTTTCTTCTACATTTAGTTCTTCCTGTTCTTCATCGCCTTCATAATATGCATTTTCATCATCTGCCATCTTTCTACTAAGAAGTGGGAAAGGCGAACCTTCAAATTTACCTAGTTGGTTCCTCCAAAAAATTGACTTAAGCAAGTTCAACAAAGTAATTAGTAGGATGAATTCACAACCAATGTCCGTAGTTGAAAGTGCCGATGTCCGTCTTTACGAAAGTTTTGATCTGATGAATTTACCAGATGAACTTTTGCGTGGAATTTATAGTTATGGTTTTGAAAAACCTTCTTTGATTCAACAAAAGGGAATTGTACCCATTAAGGAAGGACGTGATCTTATTGCACAGGCCCAGAGTGGTACTGGAAAAACCGGTACGTTCAGTATTGGTTCCATTTGTCGCATTGATCCTTCTTTAAAGAAGCCTCAAGTTCTTGTTCTTGTTCCCACACGTGAACTTGCTCAACAGATTGAATCTGTTGCGAATTCTCTAGGGCAACACATTCCTATTACAACATATGCTGCTACTGGTGGCACTCCTTTGAATGTAGATCTTCGTGCAATGGAAAAGGGGGCTCAGTTCGTTGTAGGAACTCCTGGGCGCATTTATGATTTGATCCATCGTGGTGCACTCCAACGTCAAAATATCAAGGTGTTAGCCATGGATGAAGCAGATCAGATGTTGGAAGATCGTTTCCGTGAACAAGTGATGTGTATTCTTGAAAAGGGTTTCCCTAAGGATACTCAAGTAGCACTCTTTAGTGCAACGATGCCTCAAGAAGTTCTTGAATTTGCAGAAAAACTCTTAAATAATCCTATTCGTATTCTTGTTCCTCCTGAGGAAGTAACTTTGGAAGGTATTAAACAATATTATATTCAACTAGATCGTGAAGAATGGAAATATGAAGTTCTTTGTGATCTTTATCAGCAACTCAATATTAATCAAGCCATGATTTATTGTAATAAAAGACAGCGTGCTGAGTGGTTGGCTGAGAAGATGGGTCAACAAGGTTTCCCTCTTTCGTACATTCATGGTGAAATGGATGTAGAAGAGCGTCGTCGTCGCATGAAAGATTTCCGCACAGGTAATATTCGTGTATTAATTAGTACTGATTTGCTTGCTCGTGGTATTGATGTACAACAAGTAAGCCTTGTCATTAACTATGAACTTCCTATGCAGCGTGAAAATTACGTTCACCGCATTGGTCGTTCTGGTCGATTTGGCCGCAAAGGTGTAGCCATTAATTTACTCACTAAAGATGAAATGACCGCAATGAAAGAAATTGAAAATCACTATGCAACTCATTGCGAAGCACTTCCTGAAGATTTGGCTGGACTCAATTTATAAATGTGCACGTGTCTTCTTCTTTTGTAATTTCCTTCTTTTAAGAGTTCTTCTAGCAGATGTTACTTTGTTAGATGATCCTCCTTCTGGCGCAAGGCCTTGTAACTCCCTTTGTAGTATTGATAATGAAGTAGTTAAGTTTATTATTTCATTTACTACATCCTCTGAATTACCTCTACTTTCTAATTCTTGTATTCTTGTGATTATTTGATTTATTTCTAAAATTAACTGTTCTCTTGTTTTTTTAGTTACAGGAGGAGGGGGAACATTTTTAGAAGGTGGTTTGGGAGCATTTTTCGTAGGAGGAGGGGGTGGAGCATTTTTAGGGGGTGGTTTGGGAGCATTCTTTTGTCCAGAACCAATTTCTCTGCGTACACGTGCTTCTACTTCAGCACGATTTGGTTCATTGACTGGCGGAATTATAAGTAGATCACGTGGATTAGGCCCTTCTTCCCATTGTCTATTATCATATATAGTATTTACTCTTTCAAATACATTAATTCTTACTAATGTCCACATATTATCTTCGTTAAATTTTGCTGTTCCAGCAGAACCAGTTTTACTAAAAAAGATATTATTATTGTTAATTATATAAGAATTAGGAGGATACCTTGTATTGACAGCCCACTCTTTTATAGATCCATCCTCTATTTTAGTAATTGCATGTCTTACTAAATCCTTTATTGATTCAGGCATCGGTAAAGCAAGTAATTTGTTCTTATCATTATCCATAATTCTTGGTAAATTTGGCTCAGTCCGAAATGCCCTCTCATTTTTTATTTGTCCTGGTCGTGTAAGATTAATACGAATTATTCTTGCATAAATATCTGCTAAAACTGCTAATTCTTCATGTTTAATTCCAAACTTGTGTGATGGGGGGCTTGTTGTTATTTTCATTTTAATAACATCACGAAACGCAAGGTTACGAGCAATACCTTCTAGTATACCACCACCACCAGTTAATAAACAAGTCCTATCTAAATTACCGCCTTTGATCCTATTATTATCTCTCACACATAAATTTTCATCTCCTGGATGAGGTGGTGCATCTGTTGCCTCAAAACCTTTAACAATTGGATTTTCAACATCTAATAAAAAATGTGCATGACCTGCAACGGGCCCATTACAGACACCACAAATATCTGTGCGTTTATTTCTATAATTATGACCGACAGGTAATTTGCCATCTATTAAATGGTGAAAGTGTTGTTTTCTTTCCTGATCTTCTTTATAATAAAATCTGCAGCCATCTTCTGCGCCTCTTTCTTCAATCCATTCAGAACAATAAGGGCAAAAAATGCTTGAGTTATTTGGTTGGAATTTAGTATGTTCACTAAAGAATGTTTCAACACTTCGAATATATCCTTTCTTTTCTAAAAAATCGCTATATTTTTTTTGCTGTTTAATAAGTTCAATATTTACTCTATCCAAAATTTGTCGTTCAAAGTCATCTTTTGCTTTCTTTGTTTGAATAGCAATATTTATATTTTCTTGTAAGTTATTTATTTCATTATTGAATTTTTTTTCTAGTATTTTTTTTCCTTCACTTTTTATATTTATATAAGGTTGAAGAATTAATACTTTATAAAATTCTTCCCTTAATTTTGTTTGTTGAATTTTGTATAACTCTTTTCTTATATCTCTTAAACATCTCCAAATTTGATACAATGTGTAAACTCTTTTACAACCTAAATTATAAATTTCAGTTCCTTCAGAGCGGAAACATTTAAATGGTCTAATAATTTCTTGATTTAAAATGACAT
>JACCDW011717935.1_pt1 | contig 105836 bp, 97 predicted proteins | sample 7449781 | NCBI WGS metagenome assembly JACCDW01 (sample SAMN15323449, study PRJNA562643) | freshwater metagenome | isolation source: river surface water | place: USA:Blue River Watershed | collected 2017-08-18 | reverse complement strand
TGTTGCCCTTCACCGGCTACAACATGAGCGAGTACTTCCAGCACTGGCTCGACTTGGGCACCCAACTGGCCGCCAGCGGGGCCAAATTGCCCGCCATTTACTGCGTCAACTGGTTCCGCAAAGGCGAAGACGGCAAGTTTGTGTGGCCCGGTTACGGCGAAAACATGCGCGTGCTCAAGTGGATGATCGACCGCATCGAAGAAAAGGCCAAAGGCCAAGAGCACGTGTTTGGTGTCAGCCCATCGTTCGAGGAAATCACCTGGACCGGCCTGAGCTTCACCCAAGAACAGTTCCACACCGTGACCCACATCGACAAAAATGCCTGGGTCGAAGAGCTCAAGCTGCACGAAGAGTTGTTCGTTCAGCTCTCACACAAACTGCCAGCGGCCTTGCCCCAAACCAAAGCCGCCATCGAAAAGCGTTTGCACGCCTGATGCGCTGAGCCCCCTTGTCCCAAACCCGGGGCATGAAAAAAGCCGTTGCTTGCAACGGCTTTTTTCTTTGGGGCAGCGAAACGTGCCCGGGCGCGGCGCGGATCAGCCCTTGGCGCGGATCAAAGCCCCTTGCAGTTCGGCCATGATGCGCGGGTCCACCTGGGCCAAGGCCCACAAGCGGCGGTCGGCCTCGGCTTGTCTGCGGCGCAGGTTCCAAGCCGCCAAGCGCTCACCCAAACGCAGTTGGTGCAAGGGGCGGGCGAAAAACGCCAGAGCCGACAAAGCCACCAACCACATGGCCAACCAGGCCAGCATCCAATGGTCTTCGCTCAGGCTGTCAATGGCTTGCATGGCGGCCACCAACACAGCGGCCACCACCGACCACTGCAACAAAGCGGCCAAGCCGCGCTCTTGCGACAAACGGGCGGCAAAGCCCTGGAACTTGCGGGCCACGCGCAGTGCGCGCTCCACGCCGGGGTGGGATTGGGCGTAATCAATGTGGACAAAGCTGGTCATGGTCAATTCCCTTTCAAAGCAAAAATCAATTTCTGATGGACGAATACTAGGGTTATCCCTTGTTTAACACAAGTGATGATTAAACATGTCATACATTCACAGTAGTTATGAATCAAGTCAACTTTCGCACCCTCGACCTCAACCTGCTGCGCATCTTTGACGAGGTCATGGCCGAGCGCAGCCTGACCCGGGCGGCGCAAAAAATGGCCCTGACCCAACCAGCGGTCAGCAACGCCATGCGCCGTTTGCGCGACCGCTTGGGCGAGGACTTGATGCGCCGCGACGGCCAAGGCTTGACACCCACACCCCGGGCGCTGGCCTTGTGGCCGCTGGTGCGCACGGCCTTGTCGCAGTTGGAGCAAGGCCTCAACCCCGGCGAGTTCGAACCCGCCCAGGCCGATGCCACCTTTGTGCTGGCCATGGCCGATGCCACCGCCGCCGAATTGATGCCCGGTTTGGTCGACATCTTGGAGCGCGAAGCCCCTGGCGTGTCCATGCGCACCGTGCCGCTGAGCACCCGCAACCCCAGCAGCCTGTTGGCCCAAGAACAGGCCGATGTGGCGATTGGCTACTTTCCCGCCTTGCTGGCCGAACTCCATGCACCCACCCCGCTGGAGGGCGGCCATGCCCTGGACCACCAACGCCTGTTCGATGGCGAATATGTGTGCGTGATGCGCCAAAGCCACCCCTTGGCCGCGCAAACCCTGGACCTGGACACCTTTTGCCAAGCCCGCCACCTGTTGGTGAGCTTTTCCGGTCGGCCCTACGGATTTGTCGACGAGGCCCTGGCCAGCCTGGGGCGCGAGCGCCGCGTGGTGTTGACGGTGAACCAGTTTTTCACCGCTGGCCAGGTGGTGGCGCATTCCAATTTGCTCACTGTGCTGCCGCAGCACTTTTTGAGCGTGACCGGCGTGTTCGACCAGTTGGTGATCAAGCCCTTGCCGTTTCAGGTGCCCACGGTGCATGTGGACATGGTGTGGCGCAAGCGCTTGCGCCAACCCGGGCCCCACCGCTGGCTGCGCCAAGCCCTGGTGCGCGCCAGCCAAGCGGCGCTGGAAAAGATCAAACCTTGAACGGGCCTGCGCGACCGCGCTCGACCTGAAAGCGCGCTTGCACGCTCAGGTCTTGGCGGGTACCGGCAGGAAACGGGGTGCTGCGAAATTCGCAAGTGGCCGCCTGCGCTTGGATGTCGATCAAGGCATAACCGCGCTCGTCGGCACGGGCATAAACCATGTCGGGGTTGGCCGACAGCGCGGCATTGAGCACGCTCTCGCTCAAGCCCCGTGAGGTGATGGAGGTGGTGACAAACTCGCTGGCCAACACCGGCGAGCCCTCGTCATTGGCTTGCAAGCGCAACCGCGCGGCCACGTTCATGTGCACATCGCCGCCCAGGGTCAACACATCGCTGATGCGCCCATCGGCCAGGGTTTGCAACAAGCGACGGCGCGCCTGCGGGTAGCCGTCCCAGGCATCGGTGTAGGTGGCCCGGCCCAAGGGGGTGTTCACCGATGTCGGGCTGATTTGGGTGGCCTGGGCCAACACCTTCCAAGCCGCCGTGGACTGGCGCAAGCCCTCGAACAACCAGGCCTCTTGGGCGCTGCCCAGCATGGTGCGGTTGGCCTCATCGAGTTCGGCGCATTGGGTGACCACCCGGCCACCGCCCCGGTTGGGGTCGGGGCAGGCCTGCGGGCTGCGGTACTGGCGGCAGTCCAAGGTCCAGATATCGGCCAAGCGGCCCCAGGCGTATTTGTCGTGCAGCCGCATGCTGGCAGCCCACGGGCTGGCGGTGTCGGGCCCCAAGGCCAGGGGCAGGTGCTCAAAGTAAGCCTGGTAGGCGGCGGCGCGGCGCTGCATGAACACGGCCAGCGGTGTGTTGCGCGGGTCGCGGTCGTTGGCATAGTCGTTGACCACCTCGTGGTCGTCCCACATCAACAACCAGGGGTGGGCCGCGTGCGCGGCTTGCAAATGCGGGTCCGACTTGTACAAGGCGTAACGCTGGCGGTATTCGTCCAGGGTTTTGGGCTCGCCGCCGGTGTGTTTGCGCAGCGCAAAACGCGGGTTGGTGCTCTCGTATATATAGTCACCGACAAACACCACCAGGTCCAGGTCTTGGCGGGCGATGTCGGCATGGGCCACGTACTCGCCTTGCTCGTAGTGCTGGCACGAGGCCAAGGCCAAACGCAAGCGGCGCACGGGGTCTTGCGCGCGCGGTGCGGTGCGGGTGCGCCCTGTGGGGCTGACGGCATCGCCGCAGCGAAACCGGTACCAATATGAGCGGTCTGCGACCAAACCCTGGGCGGTGGCATGCACGCTGTGGCCGCGCTGGCCATCGGTGGTGATGTCGCTGTGCCACACCCGCTGGCGCAATCCTTCATCGGCAAACACCTCGCAAGTGACCCGCGCCGGATCGGCCCCCGCGTCCATGCGGTCTTGCGGGCCGATCAGCAAGCGCGTCCACAGCACCACCGAGTCGGCACGCGGTTGGCCGCTGGCCACACCCAGCACAAAGGGGTTGTCGCGCCAGCGCCGCGCTTCGCTGTTGGCCTGGGCCAGCACCTGCTGCCACGGTGCCAAGGCCATGGCCAGGGCTTGGGCCTGGGCCCAACGGTGAAATTCACGCCGGCGCATGGGTGCGGTTTTCAGCAAGTGGTGGCGCTGGGCTCAGGTGTTGAGCAAGGTCCACAAGCGGTAAGGCGTGAGGGGCATTTGCAATTGGCTGGCTTTGGCCGCATGGCCGTTGCGGGCCAAGGCATCGGCCACCGCGTTGACCACGGCGGGGGTGGCCCCAATCGTGCCCAACTCGCCCACGCCTTTGACACCCATGGGGTTGTTTTTGCACGGCACGGACTCATCCATTTCGGTCACAAAGTCGGCCCGCATGATGTCGGCATGGGGCACGGCATAGTCCATCAGGCTGCCGGTGAGCAACTGGCCGGTTTCGGTGTCGTAGGTCATTTGCTCGCACAGGGCTTGGCCAATGCCTTGCACCGCGCCACCGTCGAGTTGGCCGCGCACGATGGTGGGGTTGACCACTCGGCCCACATCATTGACCGAGCTGTAGGCCACCAAGTCCACCGTGCCGGTGTGCGGGTCGACTTCCACTTCGCACACATGGCAACCATTGGGCCAGGTGGGGCCGCTGACCTTGGTGGTCGAGGCCAAATGAATGCGGCCCTCGGGTTGGCGCTGGGCCAACTCGGCCAAGCTCAAACCCAGATCGGTGCCCTTGACCTGAAAGCGCCCGGCTTGGTATTGCAAGTCGGCCCCCGACACCTCCAGCGATTGGGCGGCGAGTTCGCGCGCCTTGTCCAAGCTGCGCTGCGAGCCCTCGGCCACCGCCGAGCCGCCGGTGAACAGCGAGCGCGAGCCCGCGCTGCCAAAACCGTCCCCGCGATCGGTATCCCCCAACACGATGCGCACTTGCGACAGGGGCACGCCAAACACGTCGACCACCAATTGCGCCAGCGAAGTGGCAATGCCCTGGCCCATGGGGGCGACCGCGCTGAACACCTCGATCACGCCATCGGCCGCAATGGTGACGGTGACGTTTTCTTCCAAGGCGTTGCCGCCGGTCCACTCCAAAAAGGTGGCCAGTCCCAGGCCACGCCATTTGCCTTGCGCTTTTGACGCGGCTTCGCGCTGTGCAAAACCATCCCACTGGGCCAAGGCCAGGCCCTTGTCCATGACCTGCTCAAACGCGCCCACGTCATAGGTTTGGCCCATGGCGTTTTTGTAGGGCATTTGGCTGGGGGCGATCATGTTGCGCCGGCGCAAAGCCACGCGGTCGATGCCGGTTTGGCGCGCCGCCTCGTCCATCAAGCGCTCCATGTTGAAGATGGCCTCGGGTCGGCCCGCGCCCCGGTATGCGCCCATGGTGGCGGTGTTGGTCATCACCGCGGTGAAGTGAAAGTCGATGGTTTGGATGTCGTACACGCTGGTTTGCACCCAGGGGCCAATCATCACCTGAATGGCCACGCCAGTGGGGGCCGGGTAGGCACCCACATTGGCCAAGGTGTCGATGCGCAAGGCCAAAATTTTGCCGTCGGCGGCCAACGCCATTTCGGCGTGACAAGCAATGTCGCGCCCGTGGGTGGAGCTCAAAAAGTCTTCGCCCCGCTCGGCCATCCATTTCACCGGACGCTGCAACACATGGCAGCAATACGCGACCATGCCGTCTTCGGGGTACATGCCGGTTTTCATGCCAAAACCGCCACCCACATCGCCCACCAAGACCCGCACGTTTTCTTTCGGCAGGCCCAGCAATTCGCTGACCAGGGTGCGCACACCGCTGGGCATTTGGCTGCTCATGCGCAGGGTCAAACGGCCTTGGTCGATGTAGGCCAACACACTGCGCGGCTCCAAGGTGAGCGCGGCCACGCGCTGGTTGTGGATGTCGAGCTTGACCACATGGGCGGCTTTGTCAAAAGCTTGTTGCGCGGCTTGCGCATCGCCATAACGGGTTTCGGCCAAGATGTTGTCGGGGATGTCCTCACACAAGCGCGGCGCATCTTTGGCCAAGGCGGCGGGCAGGCTGGTGGCATTGGGCAGCTCTTCGTAATCGACCATGACGGCTTCGGCCGCGTTGCGCGCGTTCTCCAGCGTGTCGGCCACCACAGCGGCCACCACTTCCCCGACAAAGCGCACCCGCTCATGGGCCATCAAATAACGCGACGGGCTGGCCGGGGGCGAGCCGTCGGCCCGCTTGAAACCAGCCGCCTTGGGCAAGGCCTTGATGCCCGCCTGCGCCAGCTCGGCCCCAGTGACCACCAGCGACACACCGGGCATGCTGCGCGCTTGCGCCACATCGACGCTGCGCAAAATGGCATGCGGGTAAACCGAGCGCACAAACCATATGTGTTGCACACCCGCGACCTGGGCATCATCGGTGAACAGGCCTTGGCCCTTGAGCAATAAATCGTCCTCCAGGCGCTTGACCGCCTGACCGCTTCCAAATCGCATGTTTTCTGTATTCACTTCTGGCCTTTGAGGGTCGGGATGGCTTGCAAGTGTAGTGCCGCCGCTTTATCGCTGCCGGTGTTGGGGCGCTGCCAAGGCGAAACCACTGAATGAATACTTTGGTATTTAAATTAATCGATTTATTTTTAATTTGTTTACTTTTGTGTAGTTACTCAAAAATTATCACTCTTTTACAATAAGTAATACTTTCAGCAGACAAAGCCCCAGCAACGACATGAACCAACGATTTCTGCGCCCACACCCCCCGGCCGATGGCTTGGGGGCTGCACCCGGCGCCCGTTCGGATGCGGCTGGGGCAGCGCCAACCACCCCCCCCGACGATGCCCATGGGGTGGAAGGCCAACTGCGGCGCATCCGCTGGGTGGTGTGGCTGGTCATGGGTTTGCTAGCCGCAAGTTGGTTGGCCTATGGGGTTCGCAGCCACCGATTGGCCCTGCAAGAGCAACAAGCCCAGGCCAAGATCGCCGCCACCTCGGTGCGCGCGCAATTGGACAATGCCTTGCGCCACATGGACGACATCTTGGCCTATACCTCTGCTGCATTTGTGCGACACGGGGCGGGCCTGATCGACAGCGACACCTTGGCCCAGGTGCGCGGGCGCGAACTGCGCAACCCCTACCGCCAAGTGCTGATCACCAACGCTGTGGGCGAGCCCATGCTGTCCATCCCAGCCCCGCCCTTGGACGCACCGCTGCAAGCCATGGCGCGGGCGCAGTCGGCCAACACCAGCGGCACCATCTTGAGCCATGTGGTGCACACCCAGGGGCAAGCCCTGCTGGCGCGCAGCATGCGGCTGACCCAGCGCGACGGCCGCTTTGCGGGCATGGCCGTGGCCTTGCTCGACCCCGCCTTGGTGCGCGACGCGCTCAACACCAGCAATGAGCAAAACGCCTGGGCCATGCAGCTGCTGCTGGGTGCCCAGCCAGTGGCCAAAGGCTGGGGCAGCGCCGCCGCACCGGTGGGCGCGCCGGTGTACACCTTGGCCACCGCCGCCCCCGATTTGTCGGTGCAAGCCTGGGTGCAAGCCCCAGCGGTGCGCCAAGCCTGGTTGGCACAACTGTGGTGGCCGAGTTTTTTCATGTGCTGCCTGATGGCTTTGTTTTTGTGGGGCAGCCGCAACCTCAGCCGCTCTTTGCGCCAAGAGCTCGACCACCAGCGGCTGGCCGATCAGCGGGCCATTGAAGCGCGGGTGCATGCCATGTTTTTGGCCAACATCAGCCATGAAATCCGCACCCCCATGAACGGGGTGTTGGGGGCCTGCGATTTATTGGTCGCATCGCGCTTGGACGCGCAGCAAACCGAGCTGATCGGGCTGATGCGCCGCTCGGGCGAAAACCTGATGGCCATCATCAACGACATCTTGGACTTCAGCAAACTGCAAGCGGGCCACTTCGAGCTGGAAACCAAGCCCTTTGCCCTGCTGCCACACCTGCAAGACAGTTGCGCGCATTTGGCCCCATTGGCCGAAAGCAAGGGTTTGGCGCTGCGCCATGCGCTTGAGCTCGATGCCGCCGATTGGGTGGCCAGCGACCCGGTGCGCTTGCGCCAAATCGTGCACCAATTGCTGGGCAATGCCATCAAGTTCACCGAGTCGGGTGAGGTGGTGTTATCGGCCCAATGGCAAGCCACACCGCCCGCGCGGCAACTGCACTTGCGGGTGCAAGACACCGGCATTGGCATGGACGCACAACAACTCCAGCGCTTGTACAACCCCTTTCAACAAGCCGACAGTTCGCATGCGCGCCGCTACGGTGGCACCGGCCTGGGGCTGAGCATCACCCAACACCTGGTGGCCTTGTTGGGGGGGCGGTTGTCGGTGCAAAGCGCCCTGGGCCAAGGCACGGTGTTTGAGCTGTGGCTGCCCATGCCCGCCGTGCCCGCCGAAACAAGCATCCACCCCGAACCCAGCAAAGCCAGCGCCGTTGCCCTCGCACTTCCCTGTGCCCCAGCGCCCGGCTTGCACGCGCCCGCGCCCACCAAGGTGTTGGTGGTTGAAGACCACCCGGTCAACCAAACCATCATCCAGGCCATGCTGGAGCGCTTGGGCTGCGCGGTGGAAATGGCCGGCAACGGCTTGCAAGCCCTGAACGCTTTTGAAACCCAGATGTACGACCTGGTGTTGATGGACTGCCAAATGCCCGAGATGGACGGCTTTGAAGCCACCCGCGCCATTCGCCGGCGCGAGGCCGTCAACCCCACCTTGGGCCGGGTACCGGTGATCGCACTCACCGCTTTGGCCATGCAAGGCGATGCCGAGCGCTGCTTGGCCGCGGGCATGGACGACTACCTCACCAAGCCCATCCAACTCGAGCAACTCAGCGCCAAATTACAACACTGGCGCGGGCGCGACGCCATGCCTTTGGCCCCCGCGCCCACCCAGGCACAATGAACGCGCACACCGCAGGCCCGCCGGGGCAGAACCCGGCCCCCGCTTTGGCGGCAGCACCCCAACCAGCCACACACCATGCCCGCACGCCGCTCAGAACTCGATCTACTGGCCATCGGCTTGCTGCTGACCTGTTGCTTCATTTGGGGTTTTCAACAGGTTTTGATCAAGCAAACCCTGCCCGAGGTGGCCCCCGTTTTTCAGGCCGCGCTGCGTTTGATGGGTGCCACCATTTGCCTGTTGCTGTGGTGCCGCTGGCGCGGCATTTCACTGTGGCAGCGCGACGGCAGCGGCCCCAGCGGCTTGCTCGCCGCCTTGCTGTTCGCCTTTGAGTTCGCCTGCATTTACCTGGGCCTGCGCGACACCAGTGCCTCGCGGTTGACGATTTTTTTATACACCGCGCCGTTTTGGGTGGCCGCCTGCGTGCCCTTGCTGGTGGCCGCCGAGCGGCTGCGCCCGGTGCAGTGGCTGGGCTTGCTGCTGGCTTTTGGTTCGGTGGGTTTTGCCCTGCAAGACGGCTGGAGCGCCCGCGCCGACAACCCCTTGCAGTGGCGCGGCGACCTGCTCGGCCTGATGGCCGGTGCCCTGTGGGGCTTGACCACGGTGGTCATCCGCTCGACCCGGCTGGGCCAAGTGGGGGCCGAAAAAATGCTGCTCTACCAAATTGGCGGCAGCGCCTTGATCTTGCCCTTCATCTCGCTGGCCATGGACGAGCCCTGGAACTGGGCCATGCCCACCTGGGCCTGGGGCTCGCTGGCCATCCAAAGCGTGCTGGGTGCCTTTGTGACCATCCTGATTTGGATGTGGCTGCTTGGCCGCTACCCGGTCACCCGGGTCAGCGCGTTCTCGTTTTTCTCACCCCTGTTTGCCCTGGTGGTGGCCAACCTGTGGCTGGACGAGCCCTGGTCGCTCAGCGTGGTGGTGGCCTTGCTGGGCGTGGCCATCGGCATCGTGCTGGTCAACCGGCCTGCGGCTGTGCCTTCAAGCGGCGATTCGGTCTGACGCGCGGATCAGCACATCAGCTGGAATGTTGAGCGCCACGCTGAGCCGTCGGATCATGTTCAATGACAAGCTGCGTTTGTAATTCAAAACCTCATAAACGCGATGGGTTGGACCGATATAGGGCACCAGGTCTTTCACGCTCAGGTTTTTTTGTTCCATCCGAAATTTGATCGCATCGATCGGGTCGGGGAGGTCAATGGGGTAATGCTTGGCCTCAAAGGCCTGCAACAGCGTACCCAAGACATCGAGTCGCTCACCCTCTGGGGTGTCTGGCGAGGGGTCGATATCAATCAAAGCTGAAACCTCGCGCAGTGCAGCGAGATAGTCTTGTTCGGTGCGAATCGCTTTGATCTCCATCCTCAATCTCCTGAAAACTGATCCACCGTGGCGGCATCGACTTTGTCGTACTCGGCATGGCTGCCAATGAACTTCACATAGACATATTGCATCTTGTATGCAACGGCCACGATCAGCCTGTAGTCGTTGCCTTTGATGTTGAACACAATTCGGTTGTTGGCAATGAAGCTGGCATTGGCATACTGTTTTTTCACATCTTGCGGCGAAGACCATTTCGCAACCTTGGCTTCAGCGAACCACGCTTTCAAAGCGCCCTGCGCTGCTTTGCCTTTGGGTTTTTGCCAAAACCTTTCCAGATTGCGCAAGGCGACGATGTGCATCGCCGCAGTTTAGTCCCAAAACAGGACCAGGGCAAACTTCCGGTTTTTTCTTGTTTGCACCAAATGAAAAGGCCGCTATAAGCGGCCTTTTTTCTGTCTGCTGTGGATGAATTTCATCCACGCAGTGGGGGGTGTGGTTCACCTCAGTTGGCAAACGCCGCAATGCCGGTGATGGCGCGGCCCAAGATGAGGGCGTGGATGTCGTGGGTGCCTTCGTAGGTGTTGACCACCTCCAAATTGACCAGGTGACGGGCCACGCCAAATTCGTCGCTGATGCCGTTGCCGCCCATCATGTCGCGGGCCATGCGGGCGATGTCGAGCGCCTTGCCGCAAGAGTTGCGCTTCAAGATGGAGGTGATTTCCACGCTGGCCGAGCCTTCGTCTTTCATGCGGCCCAGGCGCAAACAGCCTTGCAGGCCAAGCGAGATTTCGGTTTGCATGTCGGCCAGTTTTTTCTGGATGAGTTGGTTGGCCGCCAAGGGCCGGCCAAACTGCTGGCGGTCCAAGGTGTACTGACGGGCGCGGTGAAAGCAGTCTTCGGCCGCACCCAAAGCGCCCCAGGCAATGCCGTAGCGCGCGCTGTTCAAGCAGGTGAACGGGCCTTTCAAGCCCTGCACTTCGGGGAAGGCGTTTTCTTCGGGCACAAACACGCCGTCCATCACGATCTCGCCGGTGATGGATGCGCGCAAACCCACCTTGCTGTGGATGGCCGGGGCGGTCAAGCCCTTCATGCCTTTTTCCAGCACAAAGCCACGGATGGGGCCGACCGCGCCAGACTCGCTGACCTCTTTGGCCCACACCACAAACACATCGGCAATCGGTGAATTGGAAATCCACATCTTGTTGCCCTTCATCATGTAGCCGCCGGGTACTTTTTGGGCGCGGGTGGCCATGCTGGCGGGGTCGGACCCGTGGTCGGGTTCGGTCAGTCCGAAGCAACCGATCCACTCGCCGGTGGCGAGTTTGGGCAGGTATTTTTGGCGCTGGGCTTCGGTGCCAAACTCATAAATGGGCAGCATCACCAAAGACGACTGCACGCTCATCATGGAGCGGTAGCCCGAGTCCACCCGCTCGACTTCGCGGGCGATCAAACCGTAGGCCACATAGCTCAGGCCTGGGCCGCCGTATTCGGTGGGGATGGTCGGGCCGATCAGGCCGAGTTCGCCCATTTCCCGAAAAATCGCCACATCGGTTTTCTCGTGGCGAAAGGCTTCGGTCACGCGCGGCAGCAATTTGTCTTGGCAGTAGGCGCGCGCGGCCTCTTCGATCATGCGCTCGTCTTCGGTCAGTTGCTGCTGCAATAAAAAGGGGTCGTCCCAATGGAAGGAGGCCTTGGCCATGAAAACTCCTGGTGAATGGTCGGCTGATAAAAGACAGGCATCATAAGCCCTGGCCCGCCCGCCATGAATGGGCCCTGACCGAGTGGTGACATGCTGGCGGCAGCGGCCAATGCCGCCCGTGTTCACACGCCCAAATGGGTGCGCCGCAGCTCGGTGTTGGCGGCCAATTCGCGCATGCTGCCCTGGTGGCAAATTTGCCCTTTTTCCAGCACATAGGCGCGGTCGCACACCAGTTCGGCAAAGTGCAGGTTTTGCTCGGACAGCAAAATGCTGACCCCTTGCGCTTTGAGGGCCAAGATCATTTGCACCATTTGCTCGACGATCACCGGGGCCACCCCCTCCGAGGGTTCGTCGAGCAACACCAACAAGGGGTTGCCCATCAGGGTGCGGGCCACGGTGAGCATTTGCTGCTCGCCGCCGCTCATGCGCCCACCCAGGCGCTGCGGCATCTCGCCCAGGTTGGGAAAGAGTTCAAACAAACGCGCGGGTGTCCAGTGCGGCGCGGGCGTGCCGTCGGGCCAGTGGCGCTGTTTTTGCTGGCCCACGGCGAGGTTTTCCAGCACGGTGAGGTCGGTGAAGATGCGCCGCTCTTCGGGCACAAAGCCCAGGCCCAGGCGGGCCGCTTGGTGCGGCTCGCTGTGCGAGAGGTCGTGGCCCATGAAGTGGATCTGGCCTTGGCGACGCGCCACCAAACCGACCAGGGCTTTGAGGGTGGTGGACTTGCCCGCGCCATTGCGCCCCATCAGGGCCACCACCTCACCACGGCGCACCTGCACATCCACATCAAACAAAATTTGGGCCGCGCCATACCAGGCCGACAGGCCTTGGGCGTGGAGCAAGAGGTCGGTGGTCATGGTGTGGGGCGGGCCAAGGGTGTCAGGCGGCTTCAAAGGTTTTGCCACTGCCGAAATAAACCGCTTGCACCTGCGGGTCGTCGCGGATGTCTTGCGGTTTGCCTTGGGCGATCAGGCGGCCACGGGCCAGCACGATCACCCGGTCGGCATAGGCAAACACCACGTCCATGCTGTGCTCGGTGAACAGCACCGCCAAGCCGCGCTGCACCACCAGTGCTTTGGTCAGGGCCATCAGGTCTTTGCGCTCCGACGGGGCCATGCCTGCGGTGGGCTCGTCCATCAGCAGCAGCTTGGGGCCGTGGGCCAGGGCCACCGCCAATTCAACCCGCTTGACATCGCCATAGGCCAGCTCGCTGCAAGGCCGATCGGCTTGGGCTTTCATGCCCACTTGGTCGAGCAGGTTCAATGCATCCACACGCCGGTGCTTGGCCGCAGGCCGCCATAACTGCCCCAATTGGTGGTCGTGCGAGAGCAAGGCCATTTGCACGTTTTCCACCACGGTGAGGGTGGCAAAGGTTTCGGCAATTTGAAAGGTGCGCCCCACGCCCATGCGCCAAATGTCGCGCGGCTTGCGCCCGAGTAGCGATTGGCCTTGCAAGCTGATCTGGCCCTGATCGGGCCGCAACTGGCCGTTGAGCATGTTGAAGGTGGTGGACTTGCCCGCGCCGTTGGGGCCAATCATGGCCAGCAGCTCGCCTGGGGCGAGGTCAAAGCCCACACCGTCCACCGCCTGAACCCCGCCAAAAGACTTGCACAGGTTTGTGACTTGCAGCAAGGCGCTCATGCCGCACCCCCAGGGGCTGGTTTGGCACGCCAGCGGCCCCACAGCATTTGCGCCGCGCCCGCCATGCCTTGCGGGAACAAAAGCACCAAGACCAAGATCACCGAGCCCAACATGGCACGCCAGTAATCGGTGTTGCGGGCCACCACATCGTGCAACCAGGTGAAGCCAAATGCGCCCAGCACCGGGCCCACCAGGGTTTGCACACCGCCCAGCAAGACCATGACCAGGCCGTCCACCGACTTGCCCACGGCCATGGATTCGGGCGAGATGCTGCCCTTGGAAAACGCATACAAAGCCCCGGCCAATCCGGCCATGGCCCCAGCCCACACAAAGGCCTGCCACTGCAGGCGGGCCACATCGATGCCAATGGCATCGGCCCGCAGTGGCGAGTCGCGGCCTGCGCGCAGCGCATAACCAAAGGGGGCCAACAAGACCCGGCGCAACCACAGCACCCCGGCCACCACCAGGCCCAGGGTGAGCCAGTAATACATGCGCTTGTCGCCAAAAGCTGGCGATGGCCACACCCCGGTCAGGCCGTTGCTGCCGCCAGTGAAGCTGTCCCACTGAAAGGTCACCGCCCAAATGATTTGGGCAAAGGCCAAGGTGAGCATGGCCAAATAAACCCCCGACAAGCGCACCGCAAACCAACCCAGCACCAAGGCCCCCAAGGCCGCCACCAAGGGCGCGATGCACAAAGCCGCCTCCATGCCCAACCCCAAGGTGCGCACCAACAGCGCGGCCGCATACGCGCCCAAACCAAAATACGCCGCATGGCCAAAGGAGTGCATGCCCGCAGGCCCCATGATGAAGTGCAAGCTGGTGGCAAACAAAGCGGCGATCAGCAAATCGATCAGCAGCACCGTGGTGTAGGGCGAGTCGGCACTCAACCACGGCATGGCCAGCAACACCAAGCCCAGCATGGCAGCGGCCCACTTCTGGCCCTGGCTGGCCGCGCGCAAGGGCGCTTCGCGCCAGCCCATGTAACGGCTGGCCGACTGGGGCTTGCCCAGCAGCCCCCAAGGCCGCCACACCAACACCACGGCCATGACCACAAAGTCCACCACCAAGGTGAGCTTGGAAAACGACACCGCCACCCCAAACACATCCACCAAGCCCAGCCAAATGCACACCGCTTTGACCTCGGCAATCAACAAAGCCGCCAAATACGCACCCGGGATGGAGCCCATGCCACCGACCACCACCACCACAAAGGCCGCGCCGATGGTGTTCAAGTCCATCTCCAAATGCGCGGGCTCGCGCGGCAACTGCAAAGCCCCGCCCAAGCCCGCGAGCATGGCCCCCAATGCAAACACCGCGGTGAACAACCAGGCTTGGTTGACCCCCAGGGCGCTGACCATTTCGCGGTCTTGGGTGGCGGCCCGCACCAACAGGCCAAAGCGGGTGCGGTGCAGCAGCCACCACAGCAGGGCCAGCACCACCGGACCGGCCGCGATCAAAAACAAGTCGTACATCGGAAACGGGCGGCCCCAAATCGATACCGCCCCCGACAGGCCGGGCGCGCGCGGGCCCAGCAACTCCTCGGGGCCCCACAGCCACAGCACCGCGTCTTTGATGACCAGCACCACGGCAAAGGTGGCGAGCAACTGAAACAACTCGGGCGCTTTGTATATGCGGCGCAGCAACAGCATTTCGATCAAGGCCCCGAGCAGGCCCACGGCCAGCGCGGCCAAGGCCAGGCAGGGCCAAAACCCCAAGGGGCTGGCGAACCGGTCAACCATGCTGTAGGCGATGTAAATGCCCGCCATGAAAAACGAGCCGTGGGCAAAGTTCACGATGCGGGTGACCCCAAAAATCAGGGACAAACCAGCGGCCACAAAAAACAGCGAGGAAGCCGCCGCCAAGCCGTTGAGCAGCTGAACAAAAAACCCGGACAAACTCATGGGGGGCTGGGCTCGCGCAAACGGCGCACGGCCAGGTTCAGTCGGGGGCGCGTGATTTTTTCACCTCGGCCGCTGGCGGCTGGTACTGCGCGCCATCGAAGTAACGCGCCTCGACCATCACGCCTTTGCCGCCTTCGTTTTTGGTGCGGCCCACAAATGCGCCCATGGTGGACTGGTGGTCTTCGCTGCGGTAGGTGATCTTGCCAAATGGCGTGTCCACCTGCAGGCCACGAAACGCCACGCGCAGTTTTTCGGAGTCGCTGCTCTGGGCCTTGGCCACACCGGCCGCCACCGACTTGATCATGGCGTAGCCCACCACCGAGCCCAAGCGCGGATAGTCTTTGTACTTGGCCTGGTAGGCCTGCAAAAACTGCTTGTGCTCGCTGGTGTTGATGGCATGCCAGGGGTAGCCGGTGACCCACCAGCCATTGGGGGTTTCATCTTTGAGCGGGTCCAGGTACTCGGGCTCACCGGTCAACAGGCTGAAGACTTCGCGGCCCTGGAACAGGCCACGGGTATTGCCCTCGCGCACAAACCGGGCCAGGTCGGCCGCGAACAACACATTGAAGATGGCATCGGGCTTGGCATCGGCCAGGGCTTGCACCACGCTGCCCGCATCGAGCTTGCCCAAGGGCGGGGCTTGTTCGGCCACAAATTCCACATCGGGTTGGGCGGCTTTGAGCAAGGCCTTGAACGCGGCCACCGCCGATTGACCATATTCATAGTTGGGGTAGACCAAGGCCCAGCGCTTTTTCTTGAGCTTGGCCGCCTCGGGCACCAGCATGGCCGCTTGCATATACGTGCCCGGGCGCAAGCGGAAGGTGTAGGCATTGCCGCCTTGCCAGGTGAGCTTGTCGGTCAAGGGTTCGCCCGCCAGGAAAAAGGCTTTGCGCTGTTTGGCAAAGTCGGCCACCGCCAAACCGGTGTTGGACAAAAAGGTGCCGGTGAGCACGTCGATTTTTTCGCGCGAGAGCAGCTCTTCGGCCACCCGCACCGCGTCGCCGGGGTTGGCGTTGTCGTCGCGGGTGATGAGCTCCAGTTTTTTGCCGAGCAAGCCGCCAGCGGCATTGATCTCGTCAATGGCCAGCTCCATGCCTTTTTTATAGGGCTCTAAAAACGCGGGCTGGGCTTTGTAGCTGTTGATTTCGCCAATTTTGAGGGTGGTTTGGGCCAGCGCTGGCGATGCGGCCCATGCCAGGGCCACCAGTGCAACAGAGCGGCGAACAGTGCGTCGAAATGTGTGGAAGGCTTTCATGGGTGCTCGTGAGATGGGGGGAAGCGAATTATGGGCGCTATTGTGGGTTCATCCGGAACAACCCTAGGGTGTGAACAGGCTTGCATTAACATGCGCCCATGCAACCATTCCATCTGGCCTTTCCCGTCACGTCTTTGGCCAAGGCGCGTGCTTTTTATGGCGACTTGCTGGGCTGTCCGGAAGGCCGCTCATCCGACGACTGGGTGGACTTCAATTTTTATGGGCACCAAATCGTGGCCCATTTGAGCCCCAACGAAGCCGGACACCACAACACCAGCGCGGTCGATGGCGACAACGTGCCGGTGCGCCATTTCGGCATGGTGCTCGACATGCCCGAGTGGGAGCGCATGGCGGCCAAGCTCAAAGACGCGCACATCAAATTCATCATCGAGCCGCACATCCGCTTCAAAGGCCAGGTGGGCGAGCAAGCCACCATGTTCTTTTTGGACCCCTGTGGCAATGCGGTCGAGTTCAAAGCCTTTGCCGACCCTTCGCGCTTGTTTGCCAAATAGCCTGCGCCAGCGGGGTTGTTCAGCGGGCCAGACCCGCAGTGGGCACAGCCCAGCGTCTTTTTAGGAGGTTTGCATGTGCAGATGGGTGGCCTATGCGGGACCAGAGATTTACCTGGAAGACCTGATCTTTCACCAAGAGCACTCGATCGTGCGACAAAGCCTGGCGGCCACCCAATCGGCCTGGGTGACCAACGGCGACGGCTTTGGTGTGGCTTGGTACACCCGGCGCACCACCCCTGGCCTGTTCAAAGACATCCTCCCCGCCTGGAACGACGGCAATCTGCGCTCTTTGGCCGCGCATGTTCAGTCGCAGTTGTTTTTTGCCCATGTGCGGGCCACCACGGGCACCGCCGTGTCACGCACCAATTGCCACCCCTTCATTTGGAAAAACTGGACCTTCATGCACAACGGCAAAGTGGGCAACTGGCAGCACTGTCGCAAAGATGTGGAGGACTTGATTGACCATGTGCATTACCCCCACCGCGAAGGCACCACCGACAGCGAGGCTTTGTTTTTGGTGGCGCTGAGCAAGGGCTTGGTGCACGACCCGATTGGTGCGATGGCGCAAACCTTGGCCGATGTGTCGCGCATCATGGACAAGCACCATGCCGATGAGCCCATGCGAATCTCCTGTGCCTTGACCAACGGCCAAGACATTTGGGCATTTCGCCACTCCAGCGACGACCAATCGCCCAGCATGTACTTTGGCTCACCGCACACCCGCGCTTCAACGCCCGGTGCCAACCCGATCAACACCATTGCCTCCGAGCCCTCGGATGGCGATGCGTCGCATTGGTTCAAGGTCGATGAACGCCGTGGCGTTCATTGGACCGCCCAAGGTCTGGAAGACTTTTCCTTTTCGGTCTAGGCCGTCAAGGTTTGTGCGGCGCGGCCTGCAAGGCGGCCCACAAGCGCGCTGGCGTGAACGGCATGTCCATCGGCGGCGCGCCCACTTGGCGCAGGGCATCGGTCACCGCATTGGCCAGCGCGGGCAACGAGCCCGAGCATCCCGATTCACCCACGCCTTTGGCACCCAGCAAATTGAGCGAGGTGTGCACCGCATGGGTTTCGTGTTGAAAGTGGCGCAGCAAGCCACCGGCGCGCGGCATGGGGTAGTCCATGTAGGAGCCGGTCAACAGCTGGCCGGTCTCGCGGTCGTAAATGGCATGTTCGCCAAAGGCTTGGCCCATGCCCTGCACCACACCGCCTTGCACCTGACCGAGCACCTGGGCCGGTGAGATGACCCGGCCCACATCGTCCACCGCCCAGTAGTGGGCCACCTCGGCCACACCGGTGGCGCGGTGGATCTCCACCTCGGCAATGTGGCAACCATTGGGAAAGGTGGCCCCAGAGCTGGCCTCGCCCACTGCATGCACCTGGGCCGCTTGCGCGCCCAAGCTGGCGATCCAGTCGGCATAGCGCAAGCGGCGCTGGGCACCGCTTTTTTCTTGGAACTCGCCCCCCACATGGCCGATGTCGGATTCGGCACACCCCCACAGCTGGGCGATGGCGGGTTGGGCCTGGTTCATCAACTGCTGGCACAGGTTTTTGATGGCGCTGCCCATGCCATACAAGGTGCGCGAGCCGCCGGTGCTGTTGCCCACCAAGCCTTGCTCGGGCTCGCCAGCAAAGTAACGCACCGCGCTGGCGGGCAGGCCGATTTCGTTTTCCACAATTTGCGCAAAACTGGTTTCGTGGCCTTGGCCAGATGCGCCGGTCAGGGCATGCAGCGACAACACACCGTGCGCATCAAAACTGGCGCGCACCTGGTCTTTGGCCGCCCCACCCGGGCCCGAGGCCTCCAGGTAATACGCCACACCGCGTCCGAGCAAACAACCGCGTTGCAAGGCCTCGGCGCGCCGCTGGGCAAAGCCTGGCGCATCGCTGATGCGCAAGGCATGGTCCATCACCGCCTCGAAGTGGCCGCTGTCGTAAACGGTTTGGTTGGCGGTGGTGTAGGGAAAGGCCTGCGGCGGGATGAAGTTTTTGCGCCGAACCGCCAGCCCATCGAGCCCGTGTTGGTGCGCGGCATGGTCGATCAAGCGGTCGATCACATAGGCAATGTCGGGCCGCCCAGCGCCCCGGTAGGCCGACACTGGCACGGTGTTGGTGAAGAAAATGTGCGACGACATGTGCAGCGCAGGCACTTGGTACGCACCGCCCATGGTGATGGACAGGTTGCGCGCCCCAATGTGGGTGCTGAAGTAAACGTTGTAGGCCCCGGCATCGACCTGGTTTTCAAAGCGCATGGCCAAGATGCGGCCTTCTGGGTCCAGCGCGATGTGACCGTGCAAGCGCAGCGCGCGGCCATGCCAGTCGCTGACAAACACCTCTGAGCGCGAGCCCACCCAACGCACCGGGCACTTCAACAAACGCGCCGACAGCATGACCAAGGCATGCTCGCTGTAGGCGCTGCTGCGCAGGCCAAACGAGCCGCCCACATCATGGGTGTGGACCTCGATGCTGGCCGCGTCCCAACGGGTGATGTGGGTCAGGTAGGCCGCCATGCCGCCCACCCCTTGGCTGGGTGTGTGCACATGGGTCAGGCCTTGGGCGGGGTCGTGCCAAGCCCATACCGCGCGCGGCTCCATGGGCGCGCCCACCAATCGCTGGCTCTCGACCGCGATGTCGCTGACAAAGTGGGCCTTGGCAAAAGCCGCATCCACCGCCGCACGGTCACCGGCTTCAAACTTGACCGATGTATTGCCCGGTGCTTGCGGGTGCAGCTGCACCGCAGCCGGGGCGGTGGCATCCGCGTAGGTCACCACCACGTCCAAGGTTTCGTACTCGATGTGCGCGAGTTCGGCCGCGTCTTGCGCTTGCAAAGCGGTATCGGCCACCACCCACACCAAGGGCTGGCCGACAAACAACACCCGGTCGTGGGCCAACACCGGCATGGTGCACACCACCTGGGCTTGGCCCTGGGCGTTTTTCACCTGCGTGGCATTGGGCAGGTCGGCAAAGCCAGCGGCTTGCACATCTTGGGCGGTCAGCACCTGGCGCACACCGGGGGCCGTGCGCACGGCGCTGACATCCAAATGGGTGATGCGCGCATGCGCGTGGGGCGAGCGGATCACATGGCCGTGGCACATGCCAGCGGCTTGGCCATCGGCACTGAATTGACCGGTGCCGGTGATCAGGCGCTGGTCTTCCTTGCGCAACAAGGCCTGCGAGATGGGCGCGTTCATGTCGCCTCCTTTTGCAGGTTTTCGCTGGCCTGTTGCACCGCGCGGATGATGTTGACATAGCCGGTGCAGCGGCACAGGTTGCCGGCCAAGCCTTCGACAATTTGCGCGGGCGTGGGCTTGGGGTTGCGCCGCAGCAGGTCGACCGAGGCCATCACCATGCCCGGTGTGCAAAAGCCGCATTGCAAACCATGGCACTGCGAAAACGCTTGTTGCACCGGGTGCAGCCCTTGGGCCCCCAAGCCTTCGATGGTGGTGATGCTGCAACCTTCGGCTTGGACCGCCAGCATGGTGCAGGACTTGACCGCCTGGCCGTCCACATGCACGGTGCAGCAACCGCATTGGCTGGTGTCGCAACCCACGTGGGTGCCGGTCATGCCAAAGGTGTCGCGCAACAAGTCGGCCAACAAAGTGCGCTCGGGCACATCGGCGCTGCGCGCTGTGCCATTGAGGGTGAGGTTGATTTTCATGCGAGGGATGGGCGCTGCACGGGCAACGCAAAGTAAATGGTCAAAGGGCTTGGCGGGCTTGGTCGAGCATTTGCACGGCCAAGTGGGTGCGGTAGGCCGCTGGGGCATGCACATCGTCGATCACATCATCGCGCTGCAAGGGCGGCGTGGGGCTTTGCTGGGCCAAGGCTTGCTCGGCCTCGTGCCAGCGAAACACGCCATTGGCCACGCCAGTGACCGCCACCCGCCAGCCGCCATGTTGTGCGCCCGCAGCCGGGTATTGCGCGACAAACACGCCAGCCATGGCATAGCCCGATGCCGGGTGTTTGAACTTGGCATAGGCACTGCGCAAAGGGGTGCAAAAGCGCACGCCGGTGATGATTTCATCGGGCTGCAAAGCGGTGGCAAACATGCCCAAGAAAAAATCATCGGCCGCGATGTCGCGCCGCTCGGTGAGGATGCGCGCTTGCAAGGCCAGGGCCGCTGCGGGGTAGTCCGCGCTGGGGTCGTTGTTGGCCAACGAGCCGCCCAAGGTGCCGCGCGCGCGCACCTGCGGGTCGCCAATCAGGCCGGCCAAGCTGGCCAATCCGGGAATGGCTTGTTGCAAGCCCGCATGGGCGGCCACATCTTGGTGGCGGGTTGCTGCGCCCACCCACCAGTGGGGGCCTTCTTCTCGCACACCGATCAACTCGGGCAAGCGGGCCAAATCGATCAATGCGCTGGGCGCGATCAAGCGGTGCTTCATCGACGGCAGCAAGGTCATGCCGCCCGATAACACCTTGGCCGACGCATCGGCGCTCAAGGCCGCCGCAGCGCTGCCCACCGATTCGGCGCGTTGGTAATTGAATGCATACACCTGCAGTTCCTCCAGACAACCGGGTTTCCGGTCCATGCCGCAATCTACCCTAAATGTGCCAAAGCGCGCTCGACTGTATAAAATTCAGGCCCTTGGCCCAGGCCCCCTTTTGCCCCACCCCACGCAGCCTTGTGCGGGTCCACCCAGCCCTATGCTTTATCCACAAACTTTCGACGTGATCGTGGTCGGCGGCGGCCACGCCGGAACCGAGGCCGCCTTGGCCGCTGCCCGCATGGGTTGCAAGACCTTGCTGCTGTCGCACAACATCGAAACCCTGGGCCAGATGAGTTGCAACCCCTCGATTGGCGGCATTGGCAAGGGCCACCTGGTCAAAGAGATCGATGCCATGGGCGGGGCCATGGCCTTGGCCACCGATGAGGCGGGCATTCAATTTCGCATCCTCAACCGCTCCAAAGGCCCAGCCGTGCGCGCCACCCGCGCCCAAGCCGACCGGGTGTTGTACAAAGCGGCCATCCGCAGGCGCTTGGAAAACCAGGCCAATTTGTGGCTTTTCCAGCAAGCCGTGGACGATTTGATGGTCGAAGGTGACCGCGTGGTGGGGGCTGTCACACAAGTTGGTATTCGCTTTCGTTCGCGCACGGTGGTGTTGACCGCCGGGACTTTTTTGGACGGCAAGATCCATGTGGGCATGAACAACCACGCGGGCGGGCGCGCGGGCGACCCACCGGCGGTGAGCCTGTCGGCCCGGCTCAAAGAGCTCAAGCTGCCGCAAGGTCGGCTCAAAACCGGCACGCCACCGCGCTTGGATGGGCGCAGCATCGACTTCAGCCGCTGCCAGGAGCAGCCCGGCGACGGCATGGTCGGTGCCGATCAGGCCGCCGACAAAGGCGTGACCGCTGGCGCGGTTCCGGTGTTCAGCTTCATGGGGCGCGCCGACATGCACCCGCAGCAGGTGCCATGCTGGATCACCCACACCACTGAGGCAACCCACGCCATCATCCGCAGCGGCTTTGACCGCAGCCCCATGTTCACCGGGCAAATCGAAGGCGTGGGGCCGCGCTACTGCCCCAGCGTGGAAGACAAGGTCAACCGCTTTGCCGACAAAAACAGCCACCAGATTTTTTTGGAGCCCGAGGGCTTGAACACCCACGAGGTCTACCCCAACGGCATCAGCACCAGCTTGCCGTTTGACATCCAGTACGCCTTGGTGCGCTCCATCCCCGGGCTGGAAAACGCCCACATCCTGCGCCCAGGCTATGCGATCGAATACGACTACTTCGACCCGCGTGGTCTGCAACGGCATTTTGAAACCCGCGCCATCCAAGGTTTGTTTTTTGCAGGCCAGATCAATGGCACCACCGGCTATGAAGAGGCCGCCGCCCAGGGTTTGTTCGCGGGCATCAATGCCGCCTTGCAATGCCGGGGCGAGTCGCCTTGGGTGCCCGCCCGCGACCAAGCCTATTTGGGCGTGCTGGCCGACGACCTGGTCACCAAGGGCGTGACCGAACCTTACCGCATGTTCACCAGCCGCGCCGAGTTCCGCTTGCAACTGCGCGAAGACAACGCCGACTTGCGGCTGACCGAAACCGCCCGCCGCTTTGGCTTGATCGACGATGAGCGCTGGCGCGCCTTCGAAGCCAAGCGCGAGGCCGTGGCCCAAGAGGCCGCCCGGCTGCGCAGCCTGTGGGTGCACCCGCGCAACCTGAGCGAGGCCGAGGCCGTGCGGGTGCTGGGCAAGCCCATCGAACACGAGCACAGCCTGGCCGATTTGTTGCGCCGCCCCGGCGTGGGCTACCAAGATTTGATGGGCCTTGACGGTGGCCGCTTTCAAAACCCCAGCCTGTCGGCCGACCTGGCCGGGGGCGGTGTTTCACATGAAACAGCCCTGGCCGTGGTCGAGCAAGTCGAGATCGCCGCCAAATATGCGGGCTACATCGACCGCCAGCGCGACGAGGTCGGGCGCGCCGCCCACTTTGAAAACATGCCCCTGCCCGCCGATCTGGACTATGCCCAGGTCAGCGCCCTGAGCATGGAGGTGCGGCAAAAGCTCAACCGCCACAAGCCCGAAACCTTGGGCCAGGCATCGCGCATTTCGGGTGTCACGCCCGCAGCCATCTCTTTGTTGCTCATCCACCTGCGCCGGGGGCGCTTCAGCGGCTTTGCCCCCGAGCAGGCCGAGGCCACCCCTTGAACCCGCCCCGGCCGGCCAAGCCCAGCGCCGGGCGCAGCCCAAAACCCGCCGCCCAAAATGCCCCCCGGCCCTGGGACAGCGCCACCCAGGAACAGGCCCGCGCCCTGCTGAGCGCTGGCGCAACCCAACTGGGCCTGGCTTTGTCGGCCACCCAAACCCAGGCCTTGCTCGACTACCTGGGCTTGCTGAACCAATGGTCCAAGGTCTATAACCTGACCGCTGTGCGCGACCCACTGGAGATGGTCACCCTGCACCTGCTCGACAGCCTGGCCGTGATCCCGGCCCTTGAGCGCCATTTGCACAACAGGCCCGCCCAGGCCGCGCCCGTACAACTGCTGGACGTGGGCTCGGGCGCTGGCTTGCCCGGCGTGGTGGTGGCCATCGCCTGCCCCCACATCCAAGTGACCTGCGTGGATGCGGTGGCCAAAAAAGCCGCCTTTGTGCAACAAGTGGCCGCCAGCCTGGGGCTGCCACATTTGCGCGGCCTGCACCAGCGGGTGGAACACATCCAAACACCGCACGATGTGGTGTGCTCGCGCGCCTTTGCCTCGCTGACCGACTTTGTCCAAGGCTCTGCCGCCGCCCTCGCGCCGGGCGGCGTGTGGCTGGCCCTCAAAGGAAAAATGCCCGATGACGAGCTGGCGCAGCTGGGCCCAGCCGCTCAAGTGTTTCATGTGGAACCACTGCAAGTGCCCGGGCTCGATGCCCAGCGCTGCCTGGTGTGGATGCGCCCCGCCACCGCCTAAAACGCCACGCAGGGCCGCCGGGCCTGTTTGTTTCATGTGAAACAAGGCGCTGAGCGACGCAAGCACGCCACACCGCCCGCCGCCCCCACCACCCGCAACCACTGCCAGCCAGGTGCGCGACGCGCCAGGGCTTACACTCACTGCCCCAGCAACAAGAGGTGAACATGTTTGGCGTGTCAGATTACGGGGCCTATGTGGTGGCCGTTTTGGTGTTTTTGTTCATCCCCGGGCCGGGCAATTTGGCCATCTTGAACTCGACCGCCAAGGGCGGCATCCGTGCTGGCCTGGCCTCCACCTGCGGCATCCTTGTGGGCGACCAGGTGCTGATTTGGCTGGCCGTGGCCGGTGTTGCAACCGTGTTGCTCACCACGCCCGCCTTGTTTATCGCCATCCAATGGCTGGGCGCGGCCTATCTGGCCTGGCTGGGCCTGAAAATGGTGCTGGCCAAACCGGGCGCGGCCTCGGTGGTGGACATCCCGGTGGGCGCGTATTTTCGGCAGTCTTTCTTCATCACCCTGCTCAACCCCAAAGCGATTGTGTTTTACATGGCGTTTTTTCCCCTGTTTCTGGACCCGGCCGTGCCGCCGAGCCTGGGCACATTTGCGGCCATGGCCTTGACCGCCGCCGGCTTGGCCGCCCTGTACGGCCTGGGCTTGACGGTGCTGGCCGAGCGTTTGGCCGAGCGGGTCAAAGCCCGCCCCTGGTTGTCGCAAGCCCTGCAAAAAACAGCCGGTGGCTTGCTGATCGCTTTTGGCCTGCGCCTGGTCTTGACCAAATAAACATCCACCGCACCACACAAGGCGCTTTTCATGTCGCATATTTTCTGTGTCGCCAATCAAAAAGGGGGGGTGGGCAAAACCACCACCACCGTCAACCTGGCCGCTGGTTTGGCCGCCGTGGGCCAGCGCGTGCTGATGATCGACCTCGACCCCCAGGGCAATGCCACCATGAGTTCGGGCGTGGACAAGCGCAAACTCATGCTCAGCGTTTACGACGTGCTGCTCGAAACCGCCAGCATCACCGAAGCCCGGGTGCGCAGCCGCTGGGGTGGCGAGCCAGCCCAGCAAAAAATGCCCACCTACGATGTGCTCGGTGCCAGCCGCGAACTGGCCGGTGCCGAGGTCGAGTTGGTGGGCTTGGAGCGGCGTGAAAACCGCCTCAAGCAAGCCCTGGCCGTGGTCGATGCCGAATACGATTTCGTGCTGATCGACTGCCCGCCCTCTTTGTCCATGCTCACCCTCAACGGCCTGTGCTGCGCCCATGGCGTGATCGTGCCCATGCAATGCGAGTACTTTGCCTTGGAAGGCCTGACCGATTTGGTCAACACCATCAAACAAGTGCATGCCAACCTCAACCGCGATTTGAAAATCATTGGCCTGTTGCGGGTGATGTTCGACCCCCGCATCACCTTGCAGCAACAGGTGAGCGAACAACTCAAGGGCCACTTTGGCGACAAGGTATTCAACACCTTGATACCGCGCAATGTGCGCTTGGCCGAAGCCCCCAGCTACGGCATGCCTGGCGTGGTGTTCGACCCCGCCGCCAAAGGCAGCCAAGCCTTTGTGGAATTCGCCCGCGAACTCGTTGAGCGCGCCCCCCAACTCTAACCCCCCACCCCACCATGGCAACCAAAAAACCCAAAGGCTTGGGCCGCGGCCTCGAAGCATTGCTCGGCCCCACCGTCAGCGAATCCCCCGAGCCCAGCGCCGACGGCGTGCCGCACGAACTGGCATTGAGCGAGTTGGTCGCAGGCACCTACCAGCCGCGCACCCGCATGGACGAAGGCGCCTTGTACGAGCTGGCCGAGAGCATCAAAAGCCAGGGCATCATGCAGCCGATCTTGGTGCGCCGCTTGAGCCCGGCCGATGCCGAGCAGCGCCGCGCCAGCGGGGCCAGCAGCCAAAACCCCCAGCACCCGGGGCAAGACCAGCCGCTGTATGAAATCATCGCCGGTGAGCGGCGCTTTCGGGCCGCCCAAATCGCGGGCCTGGAGCGCGTGCCGGTGCTGGTGCGCGATGTGCCCAATGAGTCGGCCGCGCTCATGGCCTTGATCGAAAACATCCAGCGCGAAGACCTCAACCCGCTGGAAGAAGCCCAGGCGCTGCAACGCTTAATCAAAGAGTTCGGACTAACTCATGACGCAGTGGCCCAGGCCGTGGGCCGCTCGCGCAGCGCGGCCAGCAACCTGCTGCGCCTGCTCAATTTGGCCGAACCGGTGCAAAACATGCTGATGGCCGGCGACCTGGACATGGGCCATGCCCGCGCCCTGCTCGCGCTCGACCGGGCCAGCCAAATCACCACTGCGCATCAAATCACGGCCAAAAAATTGTCGGTGCGCGAGGCCGAAAGCCTGGTCAAAAAAGTCGGGGCCGAGTTCAATCTGGTCACCCAAAAGCCCAAAAAAGAAAAGTCACGCGACCTGCGCCGGGTGGAAGAAGAGCTGTCCGACCTGCTCACCGCCGAGGTGGAAGTGCGCATCAAAAAGCGGGTCAAGCGCCACGGGCGGATGGAAGAAATGGGCGAGCTGGCCATTCAGTTCGGCTCGCTCGATGCCCTCAACGGTTTGATCGACAAACTGCGCCGCTGATGCGGCGGGCGCTTAACCCCAGCCCCGCACCGCTACTGCTATTGGTGCTGGTGCCCCATCACCAGGCAAAAATTTTGCCCGGGTTCATGATGTTGTGCGGGTCGAGTGCGCGCTTGATGGTGCGCATCATGGCCACCGCCGGGGCACCTGCTTCGGTCACCAAAAAGTCCATTTTGTGCAAACCAATGCCGTGCTCGCCGGTGCACGTGCCTTCCATGCTCAAGGCACGCGCCACCAGTTGCTGGTTGAGGGCCTCGGCCGTGGCCCGCTCTTGCGGGTCTTCGGGGTTGATCAAATAGCCAAAGTGAAAATTGCCGTCGCCCACATGGCCGACCAAGAAATAAGGGATGCCCGAGGCATCGGCCTCGGCCACCGAGGTCAACAAACAATCGGCCAATCGGCTGATGGGCACACAGGTATCGGTGCTGATGGCGCGGCAACCCGGGCGGCTTTGCACCGCCGCAAAGTAAGCGTTGTGGCGCGCCGCCCACAAGCGGGTGCGCTCCTCGGGGGTGCTGGCCCATTCAAAGGCTTGCCCGCCAAACTCATCGGCAATCGCTTGCACCGTCTCGGCCTGCTCTTTGACGCTGGCCGGGGTGCCATGGAACTCCATCAACAACATGGGCTCTTCGCGCAAGGCCAGCTTGGCATGGTGGTTGACCATGCGCACCGTGTTCACATCGATCAACTCCACCCGCGCAATCGGCACGCCCATTTGGATCACCTGGATGGTGGTGCGCACCGCCGCTTCAATGCTGGGGAAGGAACAGGTGGCCGCCGACACCGCTTCGGGCAAGGGGTAGAGTTTTAAAGTGACTTCGGTGATCACGCCCAGCGTGCCCTCGCTGCCGACCATCAAGCGGGTCAGGTCGTAACCGGCGGAGGATTTTTTGGCGCGGGTGCCGGTGCGAATGACTTCGCCCGAGGCGGTGACCACCTCCAAGCCCAACACGTTCTCGCGCATGGTGCCGTAACGCACGGCATTGGTGCCGCTGGCGCGGGTGGCGGTCATGCCGCCCAAGCTGGCATCGGCCCCCGGATCGATGGGGAAAAACAAACCCGTGCTTTTGATTTCTTCGTTGAGTTGCTTGCGGGTCACGCCGGGCTGCACGGTGACCGTCAGGTCCTCGGGGTTGACCGCCAGCACCCGGTTCATGCGGCCCACATCAATGCTGATGCCGCCTTGCACCGCCAACAAATGGCCCTCCAATGAAGAGCCCACGCCAAACGGAATCACCGGCACGCGCGCCTCTTGCGCCCAGGTGACCACTTGGGCCACATCGGCGGTGGACTCGGCAAACACCACGGCGGCGGGCGGTGGCACGGTGGTGTAGGACGACTCGTCGCGGCCATGCTGCTCGCGCACCGCCATGGCCGTGCTGCAACGCTCGCCAAAATGCGCTTTGAGCCGCGCCACCAAGGCATCGGGCACGGGCCGGGGTTCGACATGGGGGATCAAGTGCTGGGCCGTGGTGGGTGCGTTCATGGGGTGTGTCTCCTGTGGCCGCCATTCTAGGCAAGCCACCCCAAACGCGCAGCCCGCACGGGCTTGATGGACAATCGGCCCCCACAACCAGGCCACACAGGACACACCGCATGGGAAACCGACTCACACAAATTGCCACCCGTACCGGTGACGACGGCACCACCGGCCTGGGTGACAACCGGCGCGTGAGCAAAAACAGCTTGCGCGTGCATGCCATGGGCGAGGTCGATGAGCTCAACAGCCACATCGGCGTGCTGCTGTGCGAGGCCATGCCCGACGCTGTGCGCGATTTGCTGGTCGAGGTGCAGCACCAATTGTTCAACCTCGGCGGCGAGCTGAGCATTCCCGGCTTTGAGCTGCTCAAGCCCGAAGCGGTGGTGGCCCTGGACCTGGCCTTGGCCGAGCACAACGCGGCATTGCCCAAGCTGCAAGAGTTCATCTTGCCCGCTGGCAGCCGGGCCGCATCGCTGGCCCATGTGTGCCGCACGGTGGCGCGCCGCGCTGAACGCGCCGTGGTCGCCCTGGGGGCCGAAGAGGCCTTGAACGACACACCGCGCCAATACCTCAACCGCTTGTCCGATCTGATGTTCGTGCTGGCGCGGGTGCTCAACCGCATGGGCGGCGGCGACGATGTCTACTGGAAAAGCGAGCGCCTGAAAAGCGCCGAATAAACCGCTCTGCGCGCTCAGCGCGGTGCCAAGATGGCCATGGTGATGCGCGAGACACAAGTCAGCTCTCCCGCCTCGTTGTGCATGTCGATGTGCCACACCTGGGTGCTGCGCCCAATGTGCACCGCACGGGTGATGCCACGCACCCAACCCGAAGTGGCCCCCTTGATGTGGTTGGCATTGATGTCCAAGCCCACCGCCCGGTGGTCGGGCGGGCACGAGTAGTAGGCCCCACAAGAACCCAAAGTTTCGGCCAGCACCACGCTCACGCCGCCGTGCAACAAACCATAGGGCTGGCGGGTGCGCTCATCCACCGGGATGCGGGCCACGATGAAGTCGTCCCCCACCTCCACAAACTCCATGCCCAACAACTCGGGGGCGGTGCGGTGGTGGGATTGGGTGAGGATGTCCACCGAGATGGGTTTTTTCCAAATGCGCATGACAAGTTCCAAAAAAAGGGGCTGGCCCAACAGGCCCGCGATGTTAGCCCCAGCGCCAAGCCCAGAGATTGCCGCCAGCCACCATCGGCTGATAACCTTGGGGGCATGAAGCCCAGCAACCCCCCCTTTGTGCCCCAAATCCGTTTGTACCAAGACTGGCTGGCCCGCACCCATGGCCTGCGCTTTGCCAACTACGAGGCCTTGTGGCAATGGTCGGTGACCGAGCTCGATGCCTTTTGGCAAAGCATGTGGGACTACCTGGACCTGCGCTCGCCCACACCCCACCGGGCCGTATTGGCGCGCAACACCATGCCCGGGGCGCAGTGGTTTCCAGGCGCGCAGGTGAACTACGCGCAACAGGTTTTCCGCCATGTGGACGAAGCCCACCAAGCAGGCATGCCCGCCATCATTGGCAACAACGAACGCGGCCAGCGCCAAGAAATGTCCTGGCCCGAGCTGCGCCGCCAAGCCAATGCCCTGGCCTTGCACCTGCAAGCACAAGGCGTGGTGCCGGGCGACCGGGTGGCCGCTTATTTGCCCAACATCGCCCAAACCATGGTGGCGTTTTTGGCGGTGGTGTCGGTGGGCGGTGTGTGGAGCGTTTGCGCGCCCGACATGGGCACCAATGCTGTCCTTGACCGCTTTGCCCAAATCACCCCAAAGGTGTTGATCGGTTGCGACGGCGTGACCTATGGTGGCAAAGAACACCCGCGCACCGAGGTGCTGGACCAGTTGCGCCAAGCCCTGCCCAGCGTGCAACACACCATCGTCTGCCAGGTGTTGGGCCACACCCCTGCCCTGCCCGGTGCCGTCGATTGGGCGAGCATCGTGGCCCGCGACGATGCCGCAGTGGCCGCATTTCAACCCCTGTGGTTGCCGTTTGACCACCCCTTGTGGATTGTGTATTCCAGCGGCACCACCGGCATGCCCAAACCCTTGGTGCACGACCATGGCGGCACCTTGCTCAATGGCATGGCCCACAAAACCGTCATGTACGACGTGGGCTGCAGCTATGAGGCCAACTCCTGGGGCGAGCGCTTCATGTGGTACAGCTCCACCGGCTGGGTGATGTGGAACGCGCAACTCAGCGGCTTGCTCAGTGGCACCACCTGCGTCATCTACGACGGCAACCCCGGGGGCAGCAAAGACAAGCCCGACTGGGGTGTGTTGTGGCGCTATGCCGCGCAAGAAGGGGTCACCTTTTTTGGGGCCGGTGCCGCTTACTTCAACAACTGCATGAAGGCCGAGCTCAAGCTGTGGGACCACCCGGGCTTGGCGCGGGTGCGGGCCTTGGGCACCACCGGCTCGCCCTTATCGGCCGAGGTGCAAAACTGGGGCACCGAACAGTTCCGGCGCGTGCATGCCCAAGCCGGGCTGCCCGCGCACGACATCTGGTGGTGCAACATCTCGGGCGGCACCGATGCCGGGGCATTTGTGGGGGCCAACCGCGAGCTGCCCTTGGTGCCCGGCGAGATGCAATGCCGCTTGCTCGGCGTGTCGGTGCAGGCCTGGGACGAAGAAGGGCAAGCGGTGATCGACCAAGTGGGCGAATTGGTGGTCACCCAGCCGGTACCGGCCATGCCACCGTTTTTTTGGGGCGACACCGATCACCAACGCTATTTGGGCAGTTACTTTGAACACTACCCCAAGGGCCAGGGCCGCCGACCGGGCGGGGGCGACACCAGCGCCGATGCGGGCGCGGTGTGGCGACACGGCGACTGGATCAAGATCACCCCCGAGGGGCGCTGCATCATTTATGGCCGCAGCGATGCCACCATCAACCGCCACGGCTTGCGCATGGGCACCAGCGAGTTGTACCGCGCGGTCGAGGCCTTGCCCGAAGTGCTCGATGCCTTGGTGGTGGACTTGGAGTATTTGGGCCGCGACAGCTACATGCCCTTGTTCGTGGTGCTGCGCCCGGGCCTGGATTTGGACGCGGCTTTGCGCCAACGCCTGCAAGCGGCCATCCGCAACGCACTCAGCCCGCGCTTTGTGCCCGATGACATCTTTCAAGTGGCCGAAGTGCCCCGCACCTTGTCGGGCAAAAAGCAAGAGTTGCCCATCAAAAAACTGTTGCTCGGTCAGCCCATCGACAAGGTGCTCAACCGCGATGCCATGGCCAACCCGGCTTGTCTGGATTGGTACATCGCCTTTGCCCAGCAGCGCTTGCAAGCCTCTCAGTGAGGGGCGCGGTGGCGGCGCAACAGCAAGGCATTGAGCATCACGCTCAGTGAGCTCATCGACATGGCCAAACCGGCCAACACCGGTGTGAGCCAACCGCTGGCCGCCAAGGGAATGCCCGCCGCATTGAACACAAAGGCCCAAAACAAGTTCTGTCGGATTTTTTGCACCGTCAAGCGGCATACATCGAGCGCTTGACCAACCAAACGCAATTCACCGCGCATCAGCGTCAAGCCCGCCGCATGCATGGCCACATCGGTGCCGCTGTCGGCCTGGGCCATGGCCATGCCCAAATCGGCGGCCACCAAGGCGGGCGCATCGTTGATGCCGTCGCCCACAAAAGCCACCACATGGCCTTGCGCGTGCCATTGGCGCACCGCATCGGCTTTGTCGCCGGGCAACATGCCCGCTTGCACCTCGCTGGGCGCAAAGCCCAGTTGCGCCGCCACCGCTTGGGCCGTCACCGGGCTGTCGCCCGAGAGCATGCGCAGCTGCAAACCGCGCGCGCGCAAGGCATCCAAATCGGCCCGCGCACCCGGTTTGATGGCATCGCCAAAGGCCAACAAGGCCAAGACCTGAGGGGCTGCGCCCGCTTCGGGCCACAGCAGCGACACGCTGTGGCCTTGCCTCTGGTGCGCGTCCACCTGTGCTTGCCAGGCCGACACATCCACGCCTTGCAGCGCGGCCCAGCGCACGCTGCCCAAACACCAGCGTTGGCCATGGACCTCACCCGCCAAACCCATGCCGGGCACGGCAACCACTTGGCTGGCTTGGGCAAAGGCCAGGCTTTGCGCTGCCGCCGCCTGCAACACAGCGCGCGCCAGCGGATGCTCGCTGGCCGCTTGCAAGGATGCTGCGACTGACAAGGCCTGCGTTTCGGTCTGGGTCTGAGGGTCGCCCGTGGGCGACACCACCAAGGCCTGCAACGTGGGCTTGCCCTGGGTGAGCGTGCCGGTTTTGTCAAACACCACCATATCGATGTGTTGCGCGGTCTCCAGGGTTTGCGGGTCGCGGATCAAAATGCCGCGTTGCGCGGCCATGCCCGTGCCCGCCACGATGGCCATGGGCGTGGCCAAGCCCAAGGCGCAGGGGCAGGCGATCACCAGCACCGCCACCGCATGGATCAAGGCCACATCGGCAGAAGCGCCCACCCACCACCACACCAAACCCGTCAGCACCGCAATGCCCAACACCGTGGGCACAAACACCGCCGCCACCCGGTCGACCAACCGCTGAATCGGCGCTTTGTGCGACTGCGCCTCCTCCACCATGCGGATGATGTGCGCCAACACCGAGCCCGCGCCCGAGGCCGACACCCGCATCACCAAACGCCCATTGCCATTGATGCTGCCACCCGTCACCCGGTCTTGCGGCCCTTTGCTCACCGGCAGGGGCTCGCCGGTCAGCAGCGACTCATCGGCCTGCGAATGCCCCTCCAGCACCACCCCATCGGCGGGAATGCGCTCGCCGGGCAAAACCGACAAATGGTCCCCCACCAACACATCGGCCAGGTCAATGTCTTGCTCACCATCGGGGCCCAGCCAATGCGCATGCAAAGGCCGCAAGGCTTGCAAGGCGCGAATGGCTTGGGTGGTGCTGCGCTTGACCCGCGCCTCCATCCACTTGCCCAGCAGCACCAGGGTGATGACCACCGCCGCGCTTTCAAAATACACATGCGGCTCGTGGCCCGGTGGGGCCGCCCACCACAGGCCCACCGACAAAGCCCACCCGGCCGTGGTGCCCAAGGCCACCAGCAAATCCATGTTGCCGCTGCCCGCCTTGATAGCATACCAAGCCGCCCGGTAAAACCGCGCGCCCATCACAAACTGCACCGGCGTGGCCAAGGCAAACTGCCAGGCCACGGGCAACATCGCATGCTGGCCCCACAACGATGCCAGCATCGGCCACACCAGCGGCAGGCTCAGGGCCGCTGCGGCCAGCACCGGCCACAGCTCGCGCCAATGCTGGGCATCGCGCTCTTGGGGACTGTTGGTCTCGGCCCGCACCGCATAACCCGCATCGCGGATGGCGCGGCGCAAACGCGCCGGGGTGTCTTCGGCCATGTCGCCGGGCTTGAGCACAATGTGGGCGCGCTCGGTGGCCAAATTCACACTCACCTGGGCCACGCCATCCAGGCCACTCAAAGCGCGCTCCACCCGGCTGGAACAGCTCGCGCAGGTCATGCCGTCAATGCCCCAATCCAGGACGCAGGTTTGTGGCGCGGGGGTGGCAATGGTCTGGCTCATGGTTTTGTTATTCTCCCCTTGGCGCACACCCCTTGTTTTGTGCTGCATCAAACCCATCTCTTTTCCATGAAACACCCCCTCACCGTCACCGGCATGACCTGTGGCCACTGCGAAAAAGCCGTCACCCGCACCGTGCTGCGCTGGGACCCCCAAGCCCAGGTGCACATCGACCGCCCCCACAACCGGGTTGAGGTTGAAACCGACAAAGACATCACCCCCTTGCTGGCCCTGATTGCCACCGAGGGCTACAACGCCAGCTTGGCCTCTGCCTGAAAGACACCATGACACAACCCACATCCCGACGGCTGGAGCGCTTGGTGCGCGGCCAAGCCACCAGCGACGGCGCTGGTGTCAAACTCACCCGCGTGGTGGCCAACGATTTGCAGCAGCGGCTGGACCCGTTTTTGATGCTCGATGCCTTTGGCAGCGACAAGGCGGGCGACTACATCGCAGGCTTTCCCGACCATCCGCACCGTGGCTTTGAAACCGTCACCTACATGCTGCACGGGCGCATGCGCCACCGCGACAGCGCGGGCAACGAAGGCTTGCTGAAAAACGGCGACGTGCAGTGGATGACCGCTGGGCGCGGCGTGATCCACAGCGAAATGCCCGAGCAAGAGGAGGGCCTCATGTCGGGCTTTCAGCTGTGGCTCAACCTGCCCGCCAAAGACAAAATGTGCCCGCCTTGGTACCGCGACATCCCCAGCGCCCAAGTGCCGCAGTTCACCACCGAACAAGGTGTCACGGTGCGGGTGATCGCAGGCCACAGCCACGGCACCGACGGCAGCGTGCAGCGCGAACACACCCAGGTGTTGTACCTGGACTTGCACTTCCCCGAGGGCGAGAGCGTGACGTTTGAACAAGCCTTGCCCAGCACCCACAACGCCATGGCCTATGTGTACCAAGGCAAGGCCGATGTGCTGTGCGGCGAAGACACCGCCGCTGTGCCCACCCACCACCTGGCCATCTTGCGCAACGAAGGCGACCGCGTGCGCCTGAGCGCAGGCCAAGGCACACGCGCCCTGCTGCTGGCGGGCCAACCCTTGCGCGAGCCCATTGTTCAGTACGGCCCGTTTGTGATGAACACCAAAGAGCAAATCATCGCCGCCATGGACGATTACCGGGCGGGGCGGTTGGCTTGAGGGGTTGCGCGGCTTGAGGACAGGCTTTCTTGACTTGCGCCACCCCTTACAGCAAAGTGTGGATAAAAGGAGCATCCGCATGTCCACAGCCACCATCAGGACAAAAGGCCAAATCACGATCCCGGTTGAAGTCCGCAATGCCCTGAACTTGAAGGCAGGCGACCGGGTTGAATTCGTTCAGATTGCCCCAGACCGCTACGAGTTTGTGGCAGCAACGCGTGAGGTGACCGCGATCAAAGGGATGTTTGGGCCTGCTAAAAAACCCTTACTTCCTTGACATGAGTGAAAAGTCGATCTGGCTCGCCCTTCTAGCTTACCCATTCATATTTAATTTGAAGTTCGGCTTCATTTCGTGCGGCGCGATTCGACGATGTAGAGCAAATGTGAGACCAAGATAATCATGTCACGTGCCTCATTGGCTTCAATCTCAACTCGTCGGTGTGATGCCGGATTCTTGTAGCTACCCAGCGCCCCGGTCATCAGGCTCATTAGTGCGACTCTTTCTCCTTTCTCAGCGCCCGTGTCTGTGAGAGGACCATCTTCGGGGTTAAACGCACGACTAGCCAGTGGAACTCCGACAAGATCATGTCCAAGACCGGCAGCAGTTCGAATAGCGACTTCTAGCGTCTTGAATGCCTCGAATACTGCGGTCTCGAATCTCGCCTGAAAAAAAAGTGGCCGAACGTGCTGCAACAACTCGGGTTGAAGAAACGACTCCGGCAAGCGCTCACTAGTCATGAGCTGATGCAGTTCCTGATGATTCCGTAGTGCTTCACCTCTAAGGGTTGGCAGATACCAATCATTGTCTTGTTCGGGGTGCCTTGCAATAAAGCCATTTGCTTCTAGCCAGGACCAGGCCGAGGAACACGCTACGCCGACGCTCTCATTGCCACCCTGTCCCAACGGGGCATAGTCACGGGAGGTTTGCATGCAGAAGTTGCGGCGATTCCAAACGCCACGCTCCGCAGGACCTGCGGACATCAGCACCTCAAGGATGTATCCTGCCAAATCGGAGTTCAGCATTCCTACGACCGCGGGGGCTTCTGGGAAGAGTGCGCGGAGAGGTGTCATGAGTGACACATATCTTGTTTAGAGATAAAGCCTGTATGCATAACAAGGGCGCTGCGCATCAAGTATTCTCTGGTTGCTTTTTTTTAAGTCTTTTATTTTATATCCGGCTTTTTCGGTTAGTCCTACATGATCAGACTGCAAAAAACTCAGCAATGTTGAGTTCCCGCCATAAAAATTAAAACTGCTGCCCTGCAGTTGGCTAAGGTTGAACGTTGTCAACCCACCTAAAGCGGTCAAACTATTTACTAGTTACAAAAAAGCCCGGAATTCCGGGCTTTTGTTATTTGAGTAGCCGAGGAAATTTGCACGACTTCTGAAAACATACACCATCAAACGTCAATATTCCCCGCCCGCAGCGCATTCGTTTCAATGAACACACGGCGCGGCTCCACCTCGTCGCCCATCAGCATGGTGAACACGCGGTCGGCTTCGATGGCATCGTCAATTTGCACGCGCAGCAGGCGGCGCACTTCGGGGTCCATGGTGGTTTCCCACAGTTGCTGAGGGTTCATCTCGCCCAGGCCTTTGTAGCGCTGGCGTGCCGTGGCCGATTCGGCCTGGGTGATGAGCCAGCGCATCGCTTGGCGAAAGTCTGAAACTTTTTCTTCCTTGTGGCGCTCGCCCTCACCTCGGCCCACTTTGGCACCTGGGCCCAACAAACCCTGGAAGGTTTGCGCCACCAAGGCCAATGCGGCGTAGTCTGCGCCATGCACAAACTCTTGGGTGATCAAGCTGCTCTTGGTGTTGCCATGGTGTTTGCGGCTGATGCGCAAAATCGGCTTGTCGCTGCGCACGTCAAACTCACCGCTCACCTCGGCACCGCTGCCCAAGGCACGCAGTTTGACTTGCAGTTGCGCGGCCGATGCCTGCGCTTGCTCCAAGTTGTCGAGTGACAAGGCCACGCCATCGGCAATGGCGCGCAAGGCTTCCACGTCCATGAAGTTGCTCAAGCGCTCGATCACCGCCTCGGCCAATTGGTGCTGGTGCGCCAGTTGCGACAAGGTGTCGCCCTTGAGTTCTTGCGGCGCGTCGCCACCGGTGTGGATGACCGCGTCTTTGAGCGCAATGCGCAACAAAAAGCCGTCGAGTGCCGCGCCGTCTTTGAGGTATTGCTCCTCTTTGCCCACCTTCACTTTGTACAAAGGTGGTTGAGCGATATAGATGTGGCCGCGCTCGACCAACTCGGGCATTTGGCGGTAGAAGAAGGTCAACAGCAGGGTGCGGATGTGCGCACCGTCCACGTCGGCATCGGTCATGATGATGATGCGGTGGTAGCGCAATTTGTCGATGTTGAAGTCATCGGTGCCCGATTTGCCCGACTCGGCACTCACCTTGCCAATGCCCGTGCCCAATGCGGTGATGAGGGTCAAAATTTCGTTGCTGGTGAGCAGCTTTTCGTAACGCGCTTTTTCGACGTTCAAAATTTTGCCGCGCAAGGGCAAGATGGCCTGAAATTTTCGGTCACGGCCTTGCTTGGCTGAACCCCCGGCAGAGTCACCCTCGACGATATAGATTTCGCACAAGGCCGGGTCTTTTTCTTGGCAATCGGCCAGTTTGCCGGGCAAGCCCATGCCATCGAGCACGCCTTTGCGGCGCGTCATTTCACGCGCTTTGCGCGCCGCCTCGCGGGCGCGGGCCGCATCAATGATCTTGCCGCAAATCATCTTGGCATCGTTGGGGCGCTCTTGCAAATAGTCGCCCAACACCTTGCCCACAATGTCTTCCACCGGGGCGCGCACTTCGCTCGATACCAATTTGTCTTTGGTTTGGCTGCTGAATTTGGGCTCGGGCACTTTGACCGACAGCACACAACACAAGCCTTCGCGCATGTCGTCGCCCGTCACCTCGACCTTGGCTTTTTTGGCCAATTCATTTTCTTCAATGTATTTGTTGATCACCCGTGTCATGGCCGCACGCAGGCCTGTGAGGTGGGTGCCCCCATCGCGCTGCGGGATGTTGTTGGTGAAGCACAGCACGCTCTCGTTGTAGCTCTCGTTCCACTGCATGGCCACTTCCACGCCAATGTGGGTGCCTGGAATGCCACCATAGGTTTCGGCCGGACGCTCGCCTTCGGCATAAAACGCATTGGGGTGCAACACTTTTTTGCCCGCGTTGATGAACTGCACAAAACCAGCCACACCGCCCGCGCCCGAGTAATCGTCAGACTTGCCAGAGCGCTCGTCGATCAAACGGATGCGCACACCGTTGTTGAGGTAGCTGAGTTCCCGCAAACGCTTGCTCAAAATTTCGTAATGAAACTCATGGTTTTGAACAAAGATATCGGTGTCGGGCAAAAAATGCACTTCGGTACCGCGCTTGTCGGTGTCCCCGGTGATGCGCATGGGAGAAACTTCCACGCCATCGACGGTTTCAAGCAAACGGTTTTGCACAAAGCCTTTGGCAAACTCAATCGTGTGCACCTTGCCTTCGCGGCGCACCACCAAGCGCAACCACTTGGAGAGTGCATTCACGCAAGACACACCCACGCCATGCAAACCGCCTGAAACCTTGTAGCTGTTTTGGTTGAACTTGCCACCGGCATGCAATTCGGTGAGGGCAATTTCAGCGGCACTGCGTTTGGGCTCGTGCTTGTCGTCCATCTTCACACCAGTGGGAATGCCACGGCCGTTGTCGGTCACGCTGATGGAGTTGTCAGAATGGATGGTGACCACGATGTCATCGCAATGCCCGGCCAAAGCCTCGTCGATCGAGTTGTCCACCACCTCAAACACCAAATGGTGCAGGCCCGTGCCATCGGACGTGTCACCGATGTACATACCAGGGCGTTTGCGCACAGCCTCCAAGCCCTCCAAAATTTGGATAGACCCTTCGCCATAAGCATCTTTGGCCGTCAGATCGCTGGGGTCTGTGGGGGATTGGGGTTCTTCGTGATCGGTCATGGACTCATTCGACCCCGTTGGGGCCGCTCAAATAAAGCAACTAGAAAAACAAACAAATCAGATGCGCATGGGCATCACAACGTATTTAAAGTTGGCATCGTCCGGAATGGTGAGCAAAGCAGAACTGTTGCTGTCAGACACCTCGATCTTGACCATCTCTTGTTCCATATTGGTCAAGGCATCGATCAAATAGCTGATGTTGAAACCAATTTCCACCGAGTCACCGTCGTAATCGATTTCGATTTCATCGGTGGCCTCTTCTTGCTCGGTGTTGTTGCACACCACGCGCAAGCAACCGGGCTCCAAGGTCAGGCGCACGCCTTTGAATTTTTCGCTGGTCAAAATGGCGGTGCGCTGCAAACTGGACAACAAGGGTTGCCGGCCCAAAATGACCATGTTCTTGTGGCCTTTGGGGATGACGCGGTTGTAGTCTGGGAATTTGCCTTCCACGAGTTTGGTCACAAACTCCATTTGGTCAAACCTGAAACGCGCTTGGTTGTTGGCAAACTGAAGCTCCAAGGAACCTTCTTTGTCGCTGAGCAAGCGCTGCAACTCCAACACGGTTTTGCGCGGCAATATGACCTCTTGGCGCGGCACTTCGTTGTCCAAGGTGGACGAGGCAAATGCCAAGCGATGGCCATCGGTGGCGACCAAACTCAATTGCTTGCCATCGGCCACAAACAAAATGCCATTGAGGTAGTAACGGATGTCATGCACAGCCATGGCAAACGAGACTTGCTGTAACAAGTTTTTGAGCGTCTTTTGCGGCAAGCTGAATGCAGGACCAAACTCAGCCGACTCTTGCACCAAAGGAAAGTCTTCGGCAGGCATGGTCTGAAGGCTAAAGCGGCTCTTACCGCCTTTGAACAACATCTTGTTTTGGTTGGATTCCAAAACCACGTTTTGATCCGACGGCATGGAGCGCAAGATATCGATCAATTTGCGCGCAGCCACGGTGGTGGCAAACGCACCGGCATCGCCATCGAGCTCCACCGATGTTTTGATTTGAATTTCCAAGTCACTGGTGGTGAATTGCAATTGGCGGCCTGTTTTGCGAATCAATACATTGCCCAATATGGGCAGTGTTTGGCGACGCTCCACGATGCCAGCGACTGCTTGCAATGCAGATAAAACCTTGTCTTGCGTGGATTTGAAGACGATCATGTCAACCTCTTGATGAATTATTAAAGAGTAGTAGCTAGTAGTAGAGCAGCGCTTGGTGTGTGGAGAACCTCATTTTCCCCTTTTTCATCAAGCACTTGTTTCATGCCAAACCATGTGCGCAAGCCCGCTTGTTGACCCCAGTCCAATGGGGATAACTTTTGAAAAACTGCTTGGCCTGTGGACAAGTGTACTGTTGTGCGCATTTCATCCACAGGGTTTGCCGTGGGCCGATGGTGGATCAATCTCATTTTGATATCAGCCCTTGAGTGTTTGTTCCAACACATGCAACTGTTGGTTGAGTTCATTGTGTTGTTGGCGTTCGGTGGTTATTTTGCGCACCGCATGCAACACCGTGGTGTGGTCGCGCCCGCCAAACAGCTCGCCGATCTCGGGCAGGCTCTTTTGGGTCAACTCCTTGGCCAGGTACATGGCAATTTGACGCGGCCTGGCGATGGAGGTGGGCCGCTTCTTGGAATACATGTCCGCAACCTTGATCTTGTAATAGTCGGCCACGGTTTTCTGGATGTTCTCTACCGAGATCTGGCGGTTTTGAATCGACAACAAGTCGCGCAAGGCTTCGCGTGCCAGCGGAATAGAGATGTCTTTTTGATTAAAACGCGAGTAAGCCAAGATTTTTCGCAAGGCACCTTCCAACTCTCGCACGTTGGAGCGCACATTCTTGGCGGCGAAAAAAGCCACTTCTTCGGGCATTTCCACGCCTTCGAGCCGGGCTTTGCTGATCAAAATGGCCACCCGCATTTCCAACTCAGGCGGTTCAATCGCGACGGTCAAACCCGAGTCAAAGCGCGAGACCAAGCGCTCGTGGATATCGGTCAAGCCCTTGGGATAGGTGTCGCTGGTCATCACCAAATGCGATTTTTTGGCCAATAAAGCCTCAAAAGCATTGAAAAACTCTTCTTGCGTGCGCTCTTTGTTGGCAAAAAACTGAACATCGTCGATCAGCAACAGGTCCAAGGAGTGGTAGCGGGTCTTGAACTCGTCAAAAGTTTTGCGCTGATAGGCTTTGACCACATCCGACACAAATTGCTCGGCGTGGATGTACAAAACTTTGGCATCGGGCCGGTCTTGTAACAACTTGTTGCCGACCGCATGCACCAAATGGGTCTTGCCCAGGCCCACCCCACCATAAATGAACAAGGGGTTGTACAACTGACCCGGAATGGTGGCCACATGCATGGCCGCGGCACGGGCCATGCGGTTGGCCGAACCCTCGACCAATGAATCAAAAGTGAGTGCACTGTTGAGCCGGGTGCGAAAACCAGCGCCTGCGGGGACATCGGTCTCGACCGCCGGGTCCAACACCAGCTCCGGCTCGGGCATGGGGCGAAAAGTATTTGATTTAACAGGCGTTTCTCTGGGCATCAGAGACAACTCCAAGGTCATGGGATGGCCTTGAAGCTGCTGCAAGATGGCCGACAAGCGGTGGGCATATTGGGTGCGCACCCAATCCAATTTGAAACGGTTGCCCACCAGCACAGTGACCTTGGTTTGGTCTTCAGAGACCCGCGCTTGCAGGGGTCGAATCCAGGTGTTGAACTGCTGCTCGGGCAGCTCTTGGGCCAGTTGCTCCACACAATCGAGCCACAGTTGATCGCCAGGACCGGTGCTGTGGGGAGGGGGGATGTAGGGCGACATAAAACTGTGGACAGACAGCCGATTATCGGGCCAAAAAACGCATTTATCAAAAAATTATCCACAGGCTGGGCAAAGACACATGTCAGCGGGTGCAAACTTTCGGCATATTCTTTGAAGGGCTTTCAAGTGACTGAAAATTTTGAGATAATCATGGGTTTCCCCGATTGAGCGGGGCATACAGATGGGACCCACATGAAACGCACTTACCAACCTTCCAAAACCCGCCGCGCTCGCACCCACGGCTTCTTGGTTCGCATGAAAACCCGCGGCGGTCGCGCTGTGATCAACGCACGCCGGGCCAAAGGGCGCAAGCGCTTGGCGGTTTGATCGGCGCAGGCCGCGACCGACCCGGCAGGAACTGCGCAGCATGCCGCAAATAAAACGCATCAAAGCGTGGGCGCAGTTTCAGCAACTCATGGCTTATCCACCGGTGGCCCGTTCGCAACATTTTGTGGTGCACAGGGCTTCGGGGAATGTGGCGATAACGTCCTCGGGCACCTCGACGGACGGCGCGCCACCAGAAATGCCATTGCAGGGTTTGTGCATGGCCACCTTGATCCCCAAGCGTTGGGCCAAAAGGGCGGTGACCCGCAATGCGGTCCGGCGCCAGATCATGGCCGCTTTCAGCCACGAACAAACAAACCTGCTGCCGGTCCCCCACTTGGTTCGCTTGCAATCGCCTTTTGATGTCAAAGCGTTCAACAGCGCCAGTTCTGTTGCGCTCAAGCAAGCCGTTTCCCAAGAAATGGGTCAATTGCTCAAGCGCTTGGTGAGCCCATGACCAAGGCACTGATGGCGCTGGTGAAAGCCTACCGCTTGTTGCTCAGCCCCTGGCTGGGCGGGGCCTGTCGCTTTTACCCGACCTGCTCGGCCTATACCTTGGAAGCTTTGCAAGTGCACGGCGCACTCAAGGGCAGCTATTTGGGCTTGCACCGCATTTGCAGGTGCCAGCCCTTTTGCCAAGGCGGACTCGACCCCGTACCGCCCAAACACCCCATGGAGCCGCCTTTGAATCCAAGGGCCGCACCCATTTCCGTCACACCAACCAAGAAAACGACATGAACGATATCCGGCGCACCATTTTGTGGGCGGCATTTGCCTTTTCGATGGTCTTGTTGTGGGACCAATGGCAATTGCACAACGGCAGACCCGCGACGTTTTTCCCGGCCCCCGTGAAAACGGCGGAAGCGCCCGTGGCAAAGTCCGCTGACAAAGGTGCCACAGACAGCAAGGCCAATGATGTGCCTGTGTCAAACAACACGATGGCGGGTGAAGTCCCCAACCAAGCCGCGCCCAGCCAGCCCGCGCAGCGCCAACGGGTGAACATCGAAACCGATTTGCTCAAACTGAGCTTTGACACCGAAGGTGCCAGCTTGGTCAAAACCGAGTTGCTCAAATACAGTGATGCAGAAAACCCCGATCAACCGGTGGTGCTGCTGGACCAGAGCAAGTCCCGCCTGTACCTGTCTCAGTCGGGCTTGATTGCCCCACAAGGCGCCATGCCCACCCACAAAACCAATTACAGCTGGGTCAATGGCCCCACCCGTTTCAAAGAGGGTGAAGACCAGCTGAAATTGAAGTTTGTGTCGGAAGTGGTGAACCAAGTTCAATTGGTCAAGACCTACACCATTGCCCGCCACAGCTACGCCATGCTGGTCGAGCATGAAGTCATCAACCAAGGACAAGCCGCTGTGGCACCGCAGTTGTATGTGCAGTTGCTGCGCGACGGCAACCCGCCCCCGGGCGAATCGTCGTTTTATTCCACCTTCACAGGCCCGGCGATTTACACACCGGCGCAAAAGTACCAAAAGGTGGAGTTCTCCGAGATTGAAAAAAACAAAGCCACCTATGAAAAGAAAGCCGATCAAGGCTATGTGGCCATGGTCCAGCATTACTTTGCATCGGCTTGGATCTTGCCCAATGACATGTCACGCGAGTTTTTTGCCCGCAAGGTCGACAGCAACTTGTATTCGGTGGGCATGATTGCGGCGTTGAAAGAAATCGCTCCGGGTCAAAGCCAAAAAATCAGCACACAGTTCTACATTGGCCCGCAAGAAGAGAAAAAACTCGAAGCCCTGTACCCGGGCTTGGAGTTGGTCAAAGACTACGGCTGGCTGACCATCTTGGCCAAACCCCTTTACTGGTTGCTCGACCATCTCAATGAAATGCTGCACAACTGGGGTTGGTCCATCGTGGCCTTGGTGTTGTTGCTCAAAATCGCTTTTTATTGGCTCAATGCACAGGCTTACCGCAGCATGGCCAAAATGAAAGCCGTCAACCCCAAAGTGATGGAAATGCGCGAGCGGCTCAAAGACAACCCGCAGCAAATGCAAATGGAGATGATGAAAATTTACCGCGAAGAAAAGGTCAATCCTTTGGGCGGTTGTTTTCCCATCGCCATCCAAATACCGGTGTTCATCGCTTTGTACTGGGTGTTGTTATCAACCGTGGAGATGCGCAACGCGCCGTGGATTTTGTGGGTCCATGATTTGTCGGCCAAAGACCCGTTTTACATACTGCCCGTGTTGATGACATTGACCACCTTGTTGCAAACCTGGTTGAACCCCACACCACCGGACCCGGTGCAGGCCAAACTGATGTGGATCATGCCCTTGGCTTTCAGCGTGATGTTTTTTGTTTTCCCCGCTGGATTGGTGTTGTATTGGCTGACCAACAATATTTTGTCGATTGCGCAGCAATGGCTGATCAACAAACAAATGGGTGTGTTGGGCAAATGAATGCCAAGGCGCTGGCCCTGGGCAAAGGGCAGCGCTTGAATGGGCTCACCCAGGCATGTTGAGTGCCTGGTCTGACCCCATCGTGGCCATGGCCACCGCCCCAGGCCGTGGCGCGGTGGGCATTGTCCGCATCAGCGGCAAAGGCTTGCAGCCATGGGTGACCCATTGCCTGGGTCAAACACCGACACCGCGCATGGCCAGCTTGCTCACCGTGCATGACGCATCTCATTCGCCAATCGACCAAGTGATTGCGCTGTGGTTTCCAGCCCCACACAGTTACACCGGCGAAGATGTGCTGGAGTTGCAAGGCCACGGCGGCATGGTGGTCATGCAAATGCTGATCAAGCATTGTTTGGAAAGTGCACAGGCTTTTGGCAGCGATGCTCAGGTGCAGCGCATGCGTTTGGCCCGCCCGGGCGAGTTCACCGAACGCGCGTACCTGAACCACAAAATTGATTTGGCACAGGCCGAGGCGGTGGCCGATTTGATCGATGCCAGCTCAGAAGCCGCGGCGCGCAGTGCCACCCGCTCCATGGGTGGCGCATTTTCCAAAGAGGTTCACCACTTGGGCGATGGCCTGACCAAATTACGCAGCCTGGTCGAGTCCACCCTGGACTTTCCCGAAGAAGAAATTGATTTCTTGCAACAAGCCGATGCCCAAGGGCAAATACAGGCGTTGTTGGTGCAATGCGGGGCTTTGCATGAGCGATCTCGCCAAGGCGCTTTGTTGCGCGATGGCATGCGTTTGGTGATAGCGGGCCAGCCCAATGTGGGGAAAAGCGCTTTGCTCAATGCCTTGTCGGGGCAAGACACCGCCATCGTCACCGACATCCCGGGCACCACCCGCGATGCCTTGACCCAAACCATCCATGTCGACGGCCTGCCTATCCATGTGGTGGACACCGCAGGTTTGCGCGATCACCAACAAGAGGCCATCGACCGGGTGGAAAAAATAGGCATAGACCGCGCATGGCAGCACATCGATCAAGCCGACGCGGTCTTGTTTTTGCATGACTTGTCGCGCCGTGGCGAAGCCGTTTACACCGAGCGAGATGCCCAAATTCAAGCGCTGATTGCAGCGCGCATGGGTGGCCAGCAAACCTGCTTGCAGGTGTGGAACAAGGTGGATGTTTTGCCCAACCATGCCAGGGTGCCTGAGCATGCCAGCGAAATTTGGATATCGGCCCAAACGGGTGAAGGCATGGCCCAACTCAAAGCGGCCTTGCTGGCCACCGTGGGCCGCCAATCGTCAGGTGACACGGGGGAGTACAGTGCGCGCGGCCGCCATTTGCAGGCCCTGAAAACCGTCCAAGCCCACATGGCCATGGCGCAGCAAGGCTTGGACAGCCAACACCTTCAGTTGGAGGTGGTGGCCGAAGAACTGCGCTTGGCCCAATTGGCCTTGTCGGGCATCACGGGTGAATTCACCGCCGATGATTTGTTGGGCGAAATTTTTTCGCGCTTTTGCATCGGCAAGTGAGGCCGCGCCACACCACCGCCTTGGGTTTTTTCAGGGCTTGCCTCTATAGAATGGCCCCATGATCCGCCATCAAAACCACAGCCTGGGTGAACCGCTCGTGCCCGAGCACATCATGGCCTTGGCCCGCAATGCCTTGGCCATCGAGGCCCAGGCCATCGCCCAGCTGCAATCCCATGTGGGGCCGTCGTTTGTGCTGGCCGTGCAAACCATTTTGCAAGCATCGGGTCGGGTGGTGGTCATGGGCATTGGCAAAAGCGGTCACATCGGGCGCAAGATTGCATCCACCTTGGCCTCTACCGGCACTTTGGCCATGTTTGTGCACCCGGCAGAAGCCAGCCACGGTGACTTGGGCATGGTCAAAAACACCGACGTGGCCCTCATCTTGTCCAACAGCGGTGAGAGCGAAGAGGTGTTGGTCTTGTTGCCGTTTTTACAGCGCCAAGGCGTGCCTGTGGTGGCCATCACCGCTGGACACCAATCCACCTTGGCGCGCTGTGCAGTGGCCGTGCTCGATTGCAGCGTGGCCCAAGAAGCCTGCCCCCTCAATTTGGCACCAACCGCCAGCACCGCCGCCCAACTGGCCTGGGGTGATGCCTTGGCCGTGGCCTTGTTGGATGCGCGCGGCTTTCAGGCCGAGGACTTTGCCCGCTCGCACCCAGGTGGTTCATTGGGTCGCAAATTGCTGACCCATGTCGAAGACGTGATGCGAACCGGCGATCACATTGCCGCGGTGCGGCCGCAAGCCGGGCTCACCGAGTTGATGCGCGAGATGAGCCAAAAGGGTTTGGGTGCCACTGCCATCACCAACGAACAAGGCCATGTGCTGGGCATATTCACCGATGGCGACTTGCGCCGCTTGGTGGAAAAAGGCCAAGACTTGCGAACCATCCGCGCGCAAGAGGTCATGCACGCCAACCCGCGCACGGTATCGCCCACAGCCTTGGCGGTGGATGCGGCCCAGTTGATGGAGTTGCACCGAATCACCAGCGTGTTGGTGGTCGACGGGCAACAACGCCTGTGTGGCGTGCTCAACAGCAATGACTTGATGCGGGCCAAGGTGATTTGATGCAAGCCACCCAGCAATTCAGCACCGAACTGCTGCTCAAAGGGCAAGCGGTATCGCTGGTGTTTTTGGATGTGGACGGCGTGTTCACTGATGGCGGGCTCTACCTGGATGCCCAAGGCGAGTCGATCAAACGCTTTCACACCTTGGACGGCATGGGCATCCAACTGCTGCGCCAAGCCGGGATAGAGGTGGTGGTGATCACGGGCCGAGACAGTGCGCCACTGCGCGCGCGCTTGGCGGCCTTGGGTGTGACCCGGGCTTTTTATGGCGTGTACGATAAATGCGCGGTGGCCCAAGCCGTGCACCAAGAGTTGGGGATGACCTGGGCCCAGTCAGCCGCCATGGGCGACGATTGGCCCGACCTGCCATTGTTGCTGCGCAGCGCGCTCAGTTGTGCGCCACCAGGGGCCCACACCGAGGTGTTGGCCGTGGCCCATCATGTGACCCGGGCGCAAGCCGGACATGGGGCCTTGCGCGAGTTTTGCGATGTGTTGTTGATGGCCAAAGGTGAATATGTGCGCCAACTGCGCGCCTGGAGCCAAACTTGAGCCCTTGGCAAGTCGTTCGGCAGGGGATGCAGCGTTTGCTGGGCCTGGGCTTGGATGTGGCCAATTGGTTGGTGTTGTACCTGCCCGTGTTGTTGATGGGTTTGCTGGCCTTTCTCACCTACGGATTGCTGCGCAACACACCGACGATGGAACCCGATAGGCCCGAGGCGGCACCTCGCCATGAACCAGACTACACCATGGAGCGGGTGGTCATGCAGCACTACAAAGCCGATGGGCAAGCCCACGCTCAGCTGCAGGCCCAGTCTTTGCGGCATTACCCAGACACCAACAGCCTGAACTTTGACAACCCCGTGCTGCTGTGGAACAGCGCCAAAGGTGGCACCACCCGCGCCCAAGCCAAGCAGGGACACACCAATGCTGATGGCAGTGAGGTGGAGCTCACGGGCGCGGTGGAAGTGGTGCGGACAGCCACGGCCGGAAGTGCCGGTGGCGACGCATTGGTCATGCGCACCGAATACCTGTTTTTGGATGCGCGCAATGAGCGCATGCACACCGATCAAGCGGTGCAGGTCCAGCGTGGCGGTGACCGTGTTCAGGGCCAGCGCATGCAATACGACCATGCCAAGCAACAGTTGGAAATGAGCGGGCAAGTCAAAGTGGTGCTCACCCCCAAACCGAGGTCGTGAACCACCGCCTTTGGGCTGGTGCCTTCGCTGGCACCGAAAAGGTGAAGGTGAAAAAAAAGCCCCGTGAGGGGCTTTTTTGCGGGTGAGTTAAAACTCAATACCCTTGGTTGTTGTCGCTGCCACGGCCAGAGCCACGGGGACCAGAACCGTAGGGGCTGCGAAAGCCGCCATCAGGACCTGCGCTGTCACGACGACCGCCGCCGCCGTAGCCGCCGCCGCCTTCGCGTCGACCACCACCGCCGCCGCCGTAGCCACCGCCACCACCGCCGCCATAACCACCGCCGCCGCCGTAGCCACCACCGCCAGAGCGGGGGGGACGGGCTTCCATCGGACGGGCCTCATTGACGACCAAACTGCGTCCGCCCAAGGGCTGACCGTTCATGCCGGCAATGGCGGCTTGCGCCTCGGCATCGCTGCCCATTTCTACAAAACCAAAGCCTTTGGATCGACCCGTGTCGCGCTCCATCATGACTTTGGCACTGGTGACGGTACCGAACTGACCAAAAGATTGCTCGAGATCGCCATCGCGCACCGTGTACGGCAAATTGCCAACGTACAGTTTATTGCCCATGCAAGGGACTCCTAAAAAACACAAAAAAACAAGCGATGGGGTCCCGAAAGCACAACACAAAGGAAGCGGAGGCGCGAAACTGACCGATCACCCAAACCACTTTTGACTTATAAAAGACAGAAGCGAACCCATTATGTGGCACAAGCGCTTGTAAACTGCAATCGATTTTTCTTAAAACCGCCAAGACGCACCCAAAAAAACCACACAATGCTGGCAAATGCTCACCAAGAGGCTTCGCGTTCGGGCGTGGCGCTGGTTTTGTGGATGGTCAGGTCGGCCCCCTCGTATTCTTCTTCGGGGCTCAAACGCAGACCCATGGTCCATTTGAGCAGGCCGTAAACCACAGTTCCGGCCACCACCGCCCAGGCAACGCCCAGCAAGGTGCCCATGGCCTGGGCTTGGAAGCTCACCCCGCCCAAACCGCCCAGGGCGGGCAGGCCAAACAGGCCGGCGGCCAAACCGCCCCAGGTGCCACACAGGCCGTGCAAGGGCCAAACGCCAAGCACATCATCAATCTTCCAGCGGTTTTGGGTCAGGGTGAACATGCCGACAAAAATGATGCCGGCCACAGCACCCACCACCAGCGCACCCATGGGGTGCATGATGTCTGAGCCCGCGCACACCGCGACCAGGCCCGCCAAGGGACCGTTGTGCACAAAGCCGGGGTCGTTTTTGCCCATCACCAAGGCCGCCAAGGTGCCACCCACCATGGCCATCAAGGAGTTGACCGCCACCAAACCGGACATCTTGTCCATGGTTTGGGCGCTCATGACATTGAAGCCGAACCAGCCCACGATCAAAATCCACGCGCCCAGGGCCAAAAATGGAATGCTCGATGGCGGGTGGGCCGACATCGCGCCATCCCTGCGGTAACGGTTGCTGCGGGCACCCAACAGCAAAACTGCAGGCAAGGCCAGCCAGCCGCCCATTGCGTGCACCACGACCGAGCCCGCAAAGTCATGGAATTCGGCACCGGTTTGCGCCAGCAGCCAGGCTTGGATGCCCAAACGCTGGTTCCAGGCCACGCCTTCGAACAAGGGGTAAACCACGCCCACCAAGATGGCGGTGGCCAGCAATTGCGGCCAAAACTTGGCCCGCTCGGCAATGCCACCAGAGATGATGGCGGGAATGGCGGCGGCAAAGGTCAGCAAAAAGAAAAACTTCACCAGCTCATAGCCGTTTTGGGTCACCAAGGTTTCGGCCGATACCCAAAAGCCAGTGCCGTATGCCACACTGAAACCCACTGCAAAATAAACCACCGCAGAAACCGAAAAATCCACCAGGATCTTGACCAAGGCATTGACCTGGTTTTTTTTGCGCACCGTGCCCAGCTCTAAAAAGGCAAAACCCGCATGCATGGCCAAAACCATGATGGCGCCCAAGAGAATAAACAGTGCATCGGCGCTCGTTTTTGGTGCGTCCACAGACCTACCCTTTCATTTGTGCTTTGTTTTGGTGCGCTTTTGGGGTCCAAAAGCGGCTCGCACCAAAGGTAAGCAAAAACTACACCAAATTGGTGTGTTTCGCTTCGGCCTGGATCAGCGCTCGGTCATGGCCCCTTGGAAGGCCTTGAAAATGGGCTTGATGAGGTATTGCAACACCGTGCGCTCACCGGTGCGGATGTCCAGGCTGGTGGTCATGCCCGACTTGACCAAAATATCTGGGGCCCGGGGGTTGTGCGATTGGTCGGCATCGAGCCGCACCTGGATGCGGTAAAAAACGCTGGTCTCGCCTTTGTTGCCTTGCTCGCTCAAGGTGTCGGGGCTGATGTGGGTGAGTTTGCCTTTGAGCGTGCCATATATAGAGTAGTCAAATGCATCTACCCGCACCGTGACCGGCAGGCCCAGCTTGAGGCTGCCCACATCGCTGGGCGACACCCGTCCCTCGACAAAAAAACCACCATCGGTGGGCGCGATTTGCATCAACTCGTCGCCAGCGCGCAAAACGCCGCCAATGGTGTTGACCCGCAGGTATTTCACCACCCCGCCAACCGGGGAGACCAGGTCGGTGTGGTCCAAAATGCTTTGCCGCTCGTTGAGCTTTTGCTGGCTGGTGGCCAACTCCTCCTCGGCCTTGCTGGCATCTTGTCGGGCCTCTTGCAAGTAGCGGTTGCGGGTGGCGCTGATGCGACCGGCCAGGTCGGTGACTTGGCGCTCTGAGCGCAGCAAATCGAGTCGGCTGGTGTCGCCGGTCTTCATCAGCTTTTGGTTCATCTCCAATTCTTCTTTGGCATTGGCCAAAGCCTCTTGCAAATACCCCAGCTCTTCGTCCAGGGTTTTTTTGCGCTGCATGTACAAACCCGCTTGCGTTTGGATGAACTCGGGAAACTCCTTGCTCTGGCGGTTGAACACCAAAGGCTTTTGGTGGATTTCGGCATGGGTACGGTCCAAGATGGCGCGCAGCGAAGCCACCCGCGCCACCGTCTCTTTGAAGCCCGCTTGGGCGCGCTCTTTCTCCAGCACCGCCAAGGTCTCGCCGGCCTTGACCGCTTGGCCCTCTTGCACCCGCAACTCAAACAACACACCGCCATCGGCGGCTTGGATGACTTGGGTGCGTGCGTCGGGAATCACCTGGCCGGTGGCGCGCACCAGTTGGTCGAGTTCGGATTGCGAAGCCCAAATCGCCAAGGCGGCAAACCCGGCCGACAAAATGGAGATCATGGGCCAGCGCGAATGCTGATCGGCATAACTCATGGCGCAGCTCCTTGGGGCGCGGGTGTGTTGGACTGCAGCCGCTTGAGCACTTCATCGCGTGGGCCATCCAGTGCAACTTTATGCTGGGCCACGATGATCAAGCGTTGCACCAGCACCAACAACTCGGGTTTGTGGGTGACCAAAATCAAGGTGTCGGTGGGCTTCAAGGTCTGCACCAGCATCTGGATGATGCGCTGCTCGGTCGCCTTGTCCACGTTGGAGGTGGGCTCATCGAGCAACCAGATGGTGGGCTCGCGCAACACCACGCGGGTCAAGTTCACCAACTGTTTTTGACCGCCCGACAGGCCCAAGCCGCCTTCGGAGATTTTTTGCAGCAAGCCTTCGGGGTGCGATTGGATGACCGACTGGAGCAAACCGGTGCGCTCGGCAGCGGCCAAGATGCGCGCATCATCGGGCACCACCAAACCCAAGGTGAGGTTTTCACGCAAAGTGCCGGCAAACAAGCGGCCGTCTTGTTGCAAATACCCGATGTGTTCGGACAACACCCCCTTGTGGATGTGGGCCAGGTCCATGTCGTCCAAAAAGATGCGCCCTTGTTGGGGCGCATACATGCCGCTGAGCAAACGCAACAAAGTGGTCTTGCCCGCACCGATTGGGCCGAGGATGCCGATTTTTTCGCCGGCGCGAATTTGCAACTGCGGTGAGGCAAATGCCGGGCGCGAGCCGCCATAGCTGACCTGGACGTTTTCAAACCGGTAGGCCCCGTGGATGGTGTCGGGCATCAAGGGCGTGTCCACCCCGTGGTGATCGTCTTGCAAACCCCACAAGGTGTTGAGCATCTTGACCGACACCTTGGTGCTCGACCATTGCAAATAAAGCGCTGGCAAACCGGCAATCGGGGTGAGGACCCGGCCCGACAAGATGCTGCATGCAATCAGGCCGCCCATGGTCACCTCACCCCGGCTGACCATCAGCGCACCCACGGCCACCAGCAAGGCATAGGACACCTGCTGAAAAGCGGCGGTCAGGTGTTGCGCGTTTTCGGTCACCGTGCGCATTTGCAACTCGCTGGCGCGCGACTCGTCGGTGGAGTTCATCCAGCGCTGCAACATGCGCCAGCCCGATTGGCCCGACTTGATGGTTTCGGCCCCTTCAATGCTCTCGACCAACAAGCCGGTTTTGAAGTTGCTGGCCTGGTAAACAATTTCAGCCAGTTGGTCGGATTTGCGCTGAAAGTAAAAACCCAGGCACAGCGAGAGCACCAAAAAAACCAAAGGAATGGCCGCCAAATACGGCCCGCCCAAGATGGCGATGAGCAGCAAAAAGACCACCGCAAACGGCGCATCCACCGCCATTTGGGTGGTCACGCTGGTGAGAAATGAGCGGATGGATTCATAGCCCCGCAGTTGCGAGGCCAAACTGCCCACGCTGCGCGGCAATTGGTCCAGCCGGATTTGCAAAAACCGCATGTATGTGGCACGGGCCAAGCGCTGATCGACGCTGTCGATCAAGGCCTTGTAAAAATGGCTGCGCAAATGCTTGAGCAGCAGCTCAAACAAAATGGCAATCAACAGACCCAGGGTCAGCGCGAGCAAGGTTTGCACCGCCCCCGTGGGCACCACGCGGTCGTAGACCTGCATGCTGAAAAACGAACTGGCCAGCGCGATCAGGTTGATCACAATGCTGCCAATGAAAATTTCGGTGAAGATGGACTTGGACCGCCACAGCTCATTGGCCACGATGTGAAACACCGGGCTGCGGTGGGCCTCAAAGGGCTTGGCGGCCAGGCCGCGGAAAAAACGGCCTTTGGGTTTGCCGTCCAACACCTCTTCGGCCCATTTCTTTTGGCTGTCGTCAAAGCGCTCGATCACCCATTGCTGGCGCGCATTGAGGCCGCGCACCAAGGCAAAGCCTTTTTCCGCATCGTGGACCAACACCGGCATGGCGGCCGGGTCGAGTTCGCGCACCGGCTTGAACCGGGGTGATTGCAAGTGCGTGCTGATGGTGTTGAGCAGGTTTTGCGGGTTCAGCTCGGCATCGCTGGCGGTGGTCACCGATTTATAGGCCGCGTCCACTGCTTCCACCAAGGCCAGCCGGTCGCTGGCGGTGTTTTGCAATGCGTTCAAACGCATCAATGTCATGTACAAGGTGTTCATCGGGGGCTTATCTCAGCGGGTTCAGCGTGCAGCAGGCAGTCTGGGCCCGCCTTCGGCCAAGATGTTCAAGCGCCAACTCAGTTGCATTTGATTGGTTTGGGCATCGATCAACTGGCTTTCGGCTTGTTGGATCTCGCGCACCGCATTCATCACCTCCAACCAGGTTTTGCGCCCGGCCAAAAACTGGCGCTCCCAGGCCTCTTGGATCAAGCGGGCCGATTGCAAGGCATTGCCCAGCGACACGATGCGGGCCGATGAATTGCGGTAGAGCGTCAAGTCGTTGCGCACCTGTTCATTGATGTTTTGGCGCTCGTTCTCCACCTCGGTTTGTGCGGCGGTCAAGCGCATTTGGGCCGACTGTTGTTGGGTCAAGCTGGACAAACCGGCCCCCACTTGCGACGACACGCTGAGGTAAACCCGGTCCACCGTGCCGTAATTCAGGTAGGTGAAGCTGCCGTGTTGCCGCTCAAAGCGCAAACTCAGCTGCGGAAACATGTCGGCACGGGCCGCGCTGACTTCGGCCTCGGTGGCCAGGGCCTGCGCTTGCAAGCGCTGCACCACGGGGCTGTTGCTTTGCACCTGGCCCAGCCACCAGGCATCGTCACCCACCACCGGCAAAGCTTGGGTGGTGGCCGCGCTCAACTCAGCGGCCGCAATCGGGCGGGCCAGCAACTCGCTCAAGCGGGCCAGCGCCGAAGCTTTTTGTGACTCAATGCCAAACAAATCGGCCTGGGTGGACTCGATGCGGTTTTTCGACAACAGCACATCGGCCTCGGTGGCCGCGCCAGCGTCCAAGCGGCGCTGCACTTGTTCCAACAGTTTGGACTGGCCTTGCAAACTCTCTTCAAAGGCCTTGCCCTTCAAATGGGCCAGTTGCCAGTCGCAATAGGCTTGCAACACCCGCAAAGCCAGTTGTTGGCGCGCCTCTTGCACAGAGGCCTCTTTGCCTTGTTTGAGTTCGTTGGCACGGGTCACATTGGCCCCCAGCTTGCCAGCCGTCCAAATGGGTTGGCTGATGCGCAGGGTGGAGACCGGGTCATCGCGATTGACCAGGGCGGGGTCATTGGTGGCATTGGCCCGCTCCACACTCAGCGACGGGGTGGGAAAGTATTGCCAGCGGGCGCTGTCGACATCGACACCAGCGGCCGAAGCCAGGGCTTGTTGCATGCGAACTTGGGGGTGGCGTGCCAAGGCCTCGGCCATCAGGCCCGGTAAAACGCCGGCGGCAGGTGCTTTTTGTCCCCAAGCCGCGCTGGCCGTGGCCCCCAAAGACACCAGCAAAAAGCTGTGAAACAACAAATGTTTGTTAAGTTTCATAGAAATGATTGATTTAGAGGATCATTCTAGGCCAAATAAGCAGACAAATAGTATTCAATTTTGCCCTTGGCTAGAATAAAGCCACAGCGCCGATTTGCCAGAGCTTGCGGGCGCGTCAATAAATTCAGCTAAAAACAGACTCCGCTTGGCGCTGTCGAGGCTGACCCAGAGTGTTCCATGACCTTGATTGCCCAACCCCAGACCATGCATTTCACCCAACCCTTGGGGTTGCGGTGCGGTCGCGAATTGGGGCCTTATCAACTCGTTTACGAAACCTACGGCCAACTCAATGCACAGCGCAGCAATGCCGTCTTGATTTGCCATGCCCTCAATGCCTCCCACCATGTGGCGGGCACGTACCCCGGTCAAGACAAAAGCGAAGGTTGGTGGGACAACATGGTGGGCCCCGGCAAGCCGCTGGACACCGATCGTTTTTTTGTCATTGGCGTGAACAACTTGGGCTCGTGCTTTGGCTCCACCGGGCCGATGCACACCAACCCCCAAACCGGGCGGGTTTATGGGGCCGACTTTCCGGTGGTGACGGTGGAAGACTGGGTGAATTCGCAGGCCCGTCTGTTGGATGAACTGGGCATTGCCCAACTGGCGGCGGTTATGGGCGGCAGCTTGGGTGGCATGCAGGCCCTGAGTTGGACCTTGCAGCACCCCGATCGGGTGCGCCATGCGCTGGTGATCGCCAGCTCGCCCAATTTGAATGCGGAAAACATTGCTTTCAATGAGGTGGCACGCCGCGCCATTGCCACCGACCCCGATTTTCACGGCGGCCATTTTTACAACCACGGCGTGGTGCCCAAACGCGGTTTGCGCATCGCCCGCATGCTCGGACACATCACCTACCTGAGCGACGATGTGATGAACGAGAAGTTTGGCCGCCGCTTGCAAAACGCGCTGGCCAATGCCCCTTACCAATACACCACCCAAGACATTGAGTTTGAAATCGAGAGTTATTTGCGCTACCAGGGCGATAAATTCAGCGACTATTTCGATGCCAATACCTATTTGCTCATCACCCGCGCGCTCGACTACTTTGACCCGGCGCGTGAATTTGGGGGTGACCTGAGCGCGGCATTGGCGCGGGCCAAGGCGGCGTTTTTGCTCATCAGCTTCAGCACCGATTGGCGCTTCTCCCCGGCACGCAGCCGCGAGATGGTGCGCGCATTGCTGCAAAACCGCAGCACCGTGAGCTACGCAGAAATTGACGCGCCCCACGGCCACGATGCTTTTTTGCTCGACGATGCGCGTTACCTGGCCTTGGTGCGCAGCTACTTCGACCAAATGGCCCAGCAAGGTGGTTTTTCATGAGCGATCCCCTGGTGATGCAGGCTTTGGCCGATCTGGTGCCACGCGGCAGCCGCGTGCTGGACCTGGGCTGCGGCAATGGGGCGTTGCTCAGCTGGTTGCAAACGCACCGCGGCTGTACAGGCTATGGGGTGGAAATTGACGATGCCAATGTGCTGGCCTGCGTGCAGCGCGGTGTATCGGTGATTCAACTCAACCTGGAACAAGGCCTGAGCATGTTTGAAGACCAATCGTTTGATGTGGTCCTGCAAATCGACACCTTGCAACACCTGCGCAATGCCGAGACCATGTTGCGCGAAACCGCAAGGGTGGGCCGCATGGGCGTGGTGGCTTTTCCCAACTTTGCCCATTGGCCCAACCGCTTGAGCGTGCTGTCGGGGCGCATGCCGGTGACCAAACGCCTGCCCTATCAGTGGTACGACACGCCCAACATCCGGGTCGGCACCTACAGCGACTTTGCCCAGTTGGCGCAAAAAAACAATTTGCGCATCACCGATGCCTTTGGCCTGCAAAATGGCCGCGTGGTTCGGCTCTGGCCCAATTGGCGCGCCGCCACGGCGGTGTTTACCTTTCAGTGAGGACCGCATGAACGCACCTGTGCCAAGCCATGTGTTGCAAGCCCCAGCGGCTTTGGACCACGTCAGCCACACCTGGGACAGCAGCATCTTGCCGCAGCTGCAAGACTACATTGCCATGCCTGCCAAATCCCCCGCCTTTGATGCGCAGTGGGCGGCCAACGGTTGGTTGGACAAGGTGCTGGTGCATGCGGCCAGCTGGATAGAAGCCCAAAAAATTCCCGGCTTGAGTTTGGAGATGGTGCGCCTGCCCGGTCGCACTCCGGTGCTGTGGTTTGAGGTGCAAGCCACCCGTGCGGCCAGCAACGAAACCATCCTGTTGTACGGCCACATGGACAAGCAACCCGAGTTTGACGGTTGGCGCGCAGACCTGGGCCCGTGGACCCCCAAGCGGGTGGGCGACAAGTTGTATGGCCGCGGCAGCGCCGACGATGGCTATGCGGTTTACGCCAGCATCGCCGCCATTGCCGCGCTCAAAGCGCAAAACATCCCGCACCCGCGCATGGTCGGTTTGATCGAAACCTGTGAGGAATCCGGCTCGGGCGATTTGTTGCCCTACATCGAGGCCTTGCGGCCGCGTTTGGGCCAGGTGGCATTGGTGATTTGCCTCGACAGCGGCGCGGGCAACTACGACCAACTGTGGCTGACCACCAGTTTGCGCGGCATGGCCAGTGGGGTGCTCAAGGTCGAGGTGTTGACCGAAGGCGTGCACTCGGGCGATGCCTCGGGCCTGGTGCCGTCGAGTTTTCGCATCATGCGCCAGTTGCTCGACCGGCTGGAAGACAGCCAAACCGGGCGCTTGTTGCCGCAGAGTTTCCATTGCGACATACCGGCCGAGCGGGTGAGCCAAGCGCAAGACACGGCCCGCATTTTGGGCGACTTGGTGCACCAGCGATTTCCCTGGGCGCACCACCAATGCGACGGATCGGCGGTGTTCACCTTGCCCACCACCCAAGACCCCACCGAGGCCTTGCTCAACCGCACTTGGCGGCCCACCTTGAGCGTGACCGGTGCCGAGGGCTTGCCAGCGCTCAAAGACGCGGGCAATGTGCTGCGCCCCTACACCGCATTCAAACTGAGCCTGCGCTTGCCGCCCTTGGTGGATGCCGCCCGTGCGGTGCAAGAGATGAAAGCCCTGCTTGAAGACAACGCGCCTTACCAAGCGCGGGTGACCTTTGAGCACCAAGGCGGTGCCACCGGCTGGAACGCCCCCAGCCTGGCCCCCTGGCTGACCCAAGCGCTGCACAGCGCCAGCCAAGACCATTTTGGGGCCCCCTGCGGTTTCATTGGTCAAGGCGGCACTATTCCCTTGATGAACATGCTCAGCCAAGGCTTTCCCCAGGCCCAAATGGTGGTGTGCGGCGTGCTGGGGCCGCAGTCCAATGCCCACGGCCCCAATGAGTTTTTACACCTGCCCTACGCGCGCAAACTCACCGCGGCCATGGCCCAAGTGATGGCGGCTTTGCCTTGAGGCTGGACCGCGTTTGAGCGGCGGCTCAGGTCGCCTTGGCGGCGTTGCGGTGTTGGTGGCGGGCCAGCCACAGCAAGGCCACACCGGTCACGCCAATTGGCAGCAATGAGCCCAGGTTGAGTAAATCCCAGCCCGAGGTGGTGACCAAAGCGCCCGAGGCAAACGAGGTCACGGCCATGGTGGCAAACACGCAGAAATTGAGCACCGCTTGTGCCCGGTGCTTGTCTTCGGGGGCGTAACCCTCCAGCGACAAGGTGGTGCTGCCGGTGAACAGAAAATTCCAGCCCACACCCAGCAGCAACAAAGCGATCAAAAACTGTTGCACCTCGATGCCGCTGAGGGCAATGACCACGCAAATGGCATTGAGCAGCACACCCACGCCCATGATGGGCAAAGCGCCAAAGCGTTTGATCAGGTGGCCGGTGAAGAAGCCCGGTGCGAACATGCCAATCACATGCCACTCCAGCACCAAGGCGGTATCGGCAAAACCAATGCCACAGTTTTGCATGGCCAGTGGGGTGGCCGCCATCAACAGGTTCATCACGCCGTAGCCCAGGGCGGCGCTCAAGGCGGCGACAAAAAACACCGGCTGGCGCATCAAGCTGGCCCAACTGCGCTGCACCTGGCCCGCCGCTGGCGCGGGGGGCGTGGGGCCAAAGTCGATGCTGGAGATCACCAGCCAAGCCACCACCGCCACGCCCATCAGGCTCAAATAAGCCCCGGCAAACGGCACGCCCAGCCAGTCTTTGGTGTGGTTGGCCAAGTTGGGCCCCACGATGGCCCCCATCAGGCCGCCGGCCATCACCCAGGAGACGGCTTTTTCACGCCCTTGGGCCGGTGCCAGCTCGGCCGCGGCAAACCGGTACAACTGCGCGTTGGCACTGTAATAACCCGCAATGAAGGTGGCCACCACCAGCAGCCAAAACCACTGGTGCATCAAGGCCCACAAGGCCAGCGCACACGACAGAAAGGCCACCACCAGGCCAGTTTGAAATGATTTTTTACGCCCCCATTGGGCTTGGGTGCGCGAGACCAAGGCCGCGCTCAAGGCGCTGCCCACCACATAGCCCATCACCGGCAGCGTGGCCATCCAACCCACTGGGGCCAGGCTCAGGCCGACCAGGCCATTGATGGCGATGAAGGTCACGTTGTTGGTGAAAAACAAGCCTTGTGCCAAGGTCAGCAGCCACAGTTGTCGGTTCATGGTTTTCTTTCGCAGGGTTGTTGGCGCATGGTCAGGCCTTGGGGACTTCGGCACACCAGGTGAGTGCGGCCAGGGCCGCGGTTTCGGCCCGCAAGGTGCGCGGCCCGAGTTGCCAGGGTGCAAAGCCGGCATCGATGGCGAGTTGTTCTTCGGCGGGGCTCAAGCCGCCTTCGGGGCCGCTGAGGATGGTCACATGCGGGCTGCCCAATGGGGGCACCGCGCCACGGGTGGAGAGCGACAGCAAGCGCTTTTGGCTGTGGCCATGGTCGAGCTGCAACCAGGGCACCAAGCTTTGCGGCAGCTCGATCACGGGCGGGCGGTTGCGACCGCATTGCTCGCAAGCCGCATGCGCCATCGCTTGCCAATGCGCTTGGCGTTTGAGCGCACGCTCGCCTTGCAAACGCAAAACGCTGCGCTCGGTCATCAGGGGCACCAAACGGGCCACGCCCAATTCGGTGGCTTTTTCCACCAACCAGTCCATGCGCTCGTTGGCGGGCATGCCCACGGCCAACACCACTTGGTTGAGCGCTTCGCGCTCCAGCGGCAGGTGGTCCAACACCCGCACCTGCACGTCTTTGCGGCCCATCTGCTCGATGCAGGCCGACCACTCGCCGCCTTCGCCGTTGAACAGCTGCACCGGGTCTTGCGGTTGCAAGCGCAGCACTTGGGCATGGCGTGCCGCCGCAGGGCTGAGCAAGGTGCTCAATTGGGCTTGCAAGGGGCCGGGATGAAAAAACCGAGGCACGGCGTTCAGACCCGCCCAAACGCGTAGCCGCTGACCGGGGCCTGGCCTTCAATGCGATCGATCAAGCGCAGCAAAGGAAACAGCTCGCGGTAACGGCTGGCGGTGGCCCGGATGTAGGTCAAAAACCGGGGGGTATCGGCCAGGTATTTGGGCTTGTGGTCGCGCAGGCCCAGGCGCGCAAAAATGCCCGCCACTTTGAGGTGGCGCTGCAAGCCCATCCACTCCACCTCGCGCCAAAACAGGCCAAAGTCGCTGGCCAATTCGCCTGTGCCCAACAAACCGCGTTGGCGTGCCCGCTCCCAATAGCGCACGGTGATGTCGATCACAAAGGCCTCGTCCCAGCTGATGAAGGCATCGCGCATCAAGCTGGCAATGTCGTAGGTGATGGGCCCGTGCACCGCATCTTGGAAGTCCAACACCCCCAGGCGTTTTTCTTGGGGGTCCAGCGGCACCATCAGGTTGCGCGGCATGAAGTCGCGGTGCACATACACCTGGGGCACCGACAGGTTGCGAGCGACGATGGTCTCAAAAGCCTGGGCCAGGGTTTGCTGCTCGGCTTCGGTCAAGACCAGGGCGCGGTGCTGGGCCACATACCAGTCGGGAAACAGCTGCAACTCGCGCATCAGCAGGGCTTTGTCGTAGGCGGGCAATACTTGGGGCTGGCTGGCGCATTGCCAATCGATCAAGGCATCGAGCGCACGCAAAAAATCGGCTTGGTGTTGCGCCGGGTGGCTGGCATCGAGTTGTTGCATCAGGGTTTGCTGGCCCAAATCGGTGAGCAGCATGAAGCCGTGCTCGACCTGCCAATCCAGCACCAAGGGCACATTCAAGCCAGCGGCCTGCATCAATTGGGCGACTTTGACAAATGCGGCACAGTTTTCGTGCGCCGGTGGCGCGTCCACCACGATCAAGGTCTGGTTGCTGGCTTGGATGCGAAAGTAGCGCCGAAAGCTGGCATCGGCGGATGCGATGCGCAGGCTGTCGCGGTTCAAGCCATGGGTGGCTTGCAAGGATTGCAGCCATTGTTCAAACTGGGCTTGGCGGACGGGGTCTGCCCACTGCACCAGGGCAGCATGTTCCGGGCTGTGGCCGGGGGCGGTTGGGGGGGTGCTCATGGATAATCCATTCTACAAACCTGTACCGGTGGTGCATGAAGGGCCCCATTCGTTGGCGGACCATGTGGCTGTCCCGGGTTTGGCTTTGAACCCATGAATGCCATTCCCCCTTTCCTCCACCTGTGTCTGCGCACCCTGTTTCAGGCGGCTTGGGCTGGGGTTTGGGTGTCTGGGGCGGTGGCCCAAACCGATGCCGCAAGCGCCCCGGGCGCGCCGGTGCTCAAACCCAGCAGTTTGCTGCCCCCATTGCTCCCGCCCCAAAGCCGGGTGGCCTTGCCCTTGTTCATCCAGGCCGACCATGTTTCAGGCCGGCCAGATCTGGACCTGCTGTTGCTGGGCAATGTGCAACTGCGCCGCGCCGACACCTTGATCCAGGCCGAGCGCATCGACTATTTCCAGCCCACCGACACGGCCCGCGCACGCGGCCGTGTGCGCATCAACCAAGCGGGCAATGTGTTTGAAGGCCCCGATCTGGATTTGAAAATCGAATCCTTTGAGGGCAGCATCAGCGAGCCGCGCTATCAATTGCTGCGCAGCCAAGGCCACGGACAGGCCAGGCGGGTGGACTTTTTGAGCGAAAAACGCGCCGTCATTCACCAAGGCAACTACACCTCTTGCGCGCGCAAACCAGGCCCGAGTTGGATGCCCGATTGGTTGATCAGCGCCGACAAGCTGACCTTGGACAGCGAGACGGGCGACGCCGAAGTCCAAAACGGGGCCTTGTATTTCAAAGACACGGCCGTGGTGCGGGTGCCATCGTTTTCCTTTCCCATGACCAGCCAGCGCCGCTCGGGGTTTTTGCCACCCACCATCGAGACCAACAGCGTGGACGGGCTGACCTATTCACAGCCTTATTACTGGAACCTGGCCCCCAACCGCGATGTGCTGATCACGCCGCGCTTGATGAGCACGCGCGGCCTGAACCTGTCGACCGAGTTTCGCTATTTGGAGAGCGTCTTGCCCCCGGTTCAAGGCACGGCCAAGCTCGACCTCATGCCCGACGATCGGCTCACGGGCAAAACGCGCTGGGGCACCGCCTGGCAGCACCAAGGCCAGCTCGACACCCGCTCGGCCCGCTTGGGCCCCATGAACCTGGGTTTGAACATCAGCCGGGTGAGCGATGACAACTATTGGAAAGACTTTCCCCGCAACAACGTCAATGGCGCTTTGCGTTTGCTGCCCGCCGATGCCACCCTGGGCTATGCCCGGGGCGGCCTGACATCGCAGTTTCGAACGCTGCGCTGGCAAACCCTGCAAGATGCCAGCTCGCCCATCACACCACCCTACGACATGGTGCCCAAGTTGGGGGCGCAATACCGCTGGGCCTACCCGTCTGGGCTGGATGTGGTGTTGCTCGGCGAGATGACCCGCTTTCAATCGAACCGAGAGTTTTTGGGCCTGAGCAATGAAAACGGCCAGCGCATGGTCAGCCAGGCGCAGGTGGCCCAGTCATGGATCACCCCGTATGGCTCGGTCACCCCCAAGCTGATGCTGCATGCCCGCAGTTATCAGTTTGACCAAACCTTGGCGGCCACAGGCGTGCGGTCGGCTTCGGTGGTGATCCCCAGTTACAGCGTGGACGCGGGCGCAGTGTTTGAGCGGCCCACCCAGCTGTTTGCCAAAGACTGGGTGCAAACCTTGGAGCCGCGTATTTTTTATGTCAACACGCCTTTCAAAGACCAAAACAACTTGCCCAATTACGACTCGGCCAGTTACGACTTCAACATCGCCACCATCTTCACCGAAAACGCCTTCACCGGATACGACCGCATCTCTGACAGCCACCAAGTGACCACCGGGGCCACCTCGCGGTTTATTGATCCGCGCTCCGGTGCCGAGCGGGCCCGCCTGGTGCTGGCCCAGCGTTACCGCTTGCGCTCGCAAGAGGTGGTGCTGCCCGGTGGCACGGCTGCCACCGAGCAGCTCAGCGACACCTTGGCGGGTACCAATTTGCAATTGGCCAATGCCTGGTCCTTGGACTCGGCATTGCAGTACAGCCCGGATGCGATGCGTTTTGTGCGCTCCACCGTGGCCGGGCGCTATCGCCCAGGCCCCTACCGGGTGTTGAACTTGGCGTATCGCTACAAGGCCGATGCCGTGGGTGCGGCCGGTGGTGAATTTGTGGACACCAGTTGGCAGTGGCCCCTGCAACACCTGTTGTCGGGCGGTGGCTCGGCCGACAGCGACCTGGGTGCGGCCCCAGGGCGTTGGTACACTGTCGGACGCTTGAACTACAACCAGCAAGAGTCGAGATTGGTCGATGCGCTGGTGGGCTTGGAATACGACGCAGGGTGTTGGTTGACGCGCATTGCCTTGGACCGCTATCAGTTGACGGCCGACCGATCGGTTCAGCGGGTCATGTTCCAAATGGAGTTTTCAGGCATGTCCCGAGTGGGCTCCAACATCACCGGCGTGTTCAAAGATTACGTGCCACGCTATCAAAACTTGCGCGACAACGGGGGCTTTCCAAGCCGATTTGGCCAATATGAGTGAATCGATGTTTCCACCACTGGGGCGGCTTGTCGGGCGTGCCGCCTGCATGGCCTTGTTGACGGCCAGCACCGTGGCATGGGCCCAGGGTTTGCGTCCGGCCGCGCCCGTTTTGGGGCCGCTGCTTGCGCCTGCCGCGCCTGCGGCCAACGCCGCCACCTCGGGTGCGCGCTCTTCCGACTTCATTGTTGCGGTGGTGGATTCAGAGCCCATCACCAATCAAGAGTTGCAGCAGCAAGTCGAGCAAACGGTGCAGCAAATGCAGCAGCAACAAGGCGGCTTTGTGCCCCGGCGCGAGGTGCTGGTGCGCCAGGTGTTGGAGCGCTTGATCGACGAGCGCGCCCAGTTGCGTTTGGCCCAAGACCTGGGCATCCGGATTGAAGACACGGTCCTTGAGCAAGCGGAAATGGGCATGGCCACCCAAAACGGTGTGAGCCTGGAGGTTTTTCGCGAGCGACTGGCGCAACAAGGCATGTCCTTGAGCCAGTTCAGGGCCGACCTGCGCCAGCAATTGATCTTGCAGCGATTGCGCGAGCGCGAGGTCAATGCACGCATCCGCATCACCGAGGCCGAGATCGACAAACTCATTGCCGAGCGGCTCAAAACCAGCCAAGAGGCCGAGCCGGTGTTGGCCTTGGGCCATATTTTGTTGACCGTGCCCGAAGGGGCCAGCGAGACCGAACGCCAAGCCGTGCGGGCGCGGGCGCAGGCGTTGATGGCGCAACTCAATGCCGGTGCCGACTTCGCCAGCGTGGCGCGTGAAAACTCGCAGGCTGCCGACAAAGCCAGCGGCGGCATGATGGGTTTGCGCCCGGCCCAGCGCTATCCCAGTTTGTTTTTGGATGCGGTCAAAGGTTTGGCGGTGGGCCAATTGGCGGGCCCCGTGCCCTCTGGCGCAGGCTTTCACATCCTCAAACTCGTTGAGCGCCGACAGCCCCAGGCCAGCACCTTGACCGTGCCCCAAACACGCGCGCGCCACATCCTGCTGCGCCCGGGCGATCAACTCAGCCCCAATGCCGCGCGTGCCCGCATGATGGAGTTCAAGTCGCAAATCGACAGCGGACGGGCTGAATTTGCCACCTTGGCCCGCTTGCATTCCCAAGACGGCAGCGCCTCCGCCGGGGGAGATTTGGGCTGGGCCGGACCAGGCATGTTTGTGCCCGAGTTTGAAGAGGCCATGAACAAGCTCGCGCCAGGGCAAACCTCGCCGCCGGTGGTCACCCGTTTTGGGGTTCACCTCATCCAAGTGATGGAGCGTCGCCAGGCCGAGCTGAGTGTCAAAGAGCAACGCGAATTGGCGCGCAACATCTTGCGCGAACAAAAGCTGGAAGACAGCTACCGCGCTTGGGCGCAAGAAACCCGTGGGCGCTCCTACGTCGAATACCGCGACGATCCGCTTTGACCATGGCCCATCCGAACGCGCCACGCAAGCGCTTTGGCCAACACTTTCTGACCGATCAGGCGGTCATTGACGACATCGTCAGTGCCATCGATCCGCGCGCGGGCCAAATCGTGGTGGAGATTGGGCCGGGCTGGGCGGCATTGACGCAACCCTTGGTGGAGCGCTTGGGGCATTTGCAGGTGATCGAAATCGATCGCGACTTGGCCCGCGAGTTGCGCGGCCATGCACAGCTGAGTGTGACCGAGGCCGATGTTTTGCAGGTCAACTTCACCGAGTTGGCGCATCGCCTCCAGGCCCCGCAAATCCGGGTGGTGGGCAACCTGCCCTACAACATCTCAACGCCCATTTTGTTTCACTTGCTCGACCATGTGGCCGTGGTGCAAGACCAGCACTTCATGCTGCAAAAAGAGGTGGTTGAGCGCATGGTGGCTGCGCCCCACAGCGCCGACTATGGCCGTTTGAGTGTGATGCTGCAAGCGCGCTACCAAATGAAAAAAGTGCTGGATGTGGCACCCGATGCATTCCATCCCCCACCCAAAGTGGACAGCGCAGTGGTGCGCATGTTGCCTTTGACCGATGTGGCCGATGTGCCTTGGCCGGTGCTGTCGGAGTTGGTGCGGGTCGCCTTTGGTCAACGCCGCAAACTGTTGCGCCACACCCTGGGTGCCTGGTTGCAGCAAAAGGGCGTGGACACCGACTTTGATGTGCATCGGCGTGCCCAAGAGGTTACGGTGGCTGAATTTGTGGCCTTGGCCCAGCGGTGTGCCCAGCCAATGCCGCAAAGTTGAGCGCAGATCAAAGGCCCGTGGGCATGCGCCCGGGGCCAGAAACAACAAAGCCCGTTCATAAACGGGCTTTGTGGGTTTGGGCAGTGGGCCTCGATCAGGCGGCGGTCAGCCAGTAACCGGCGTTGAAGGGGCTGCTCATGCGCAAGGCCAGGGGAGAGATGTCAACCAACTTGTCGGTGGGCATTTTTTCGCCACCATCGGTCAGGTCGATGCCGCTGGGTGCTGTGCTGGCCGTGCCATCGCTGTCGAGCGCCGCCACCGGTGCGCGCGCGACCGAGAAGGAATAAAAGCAGCGGAAGGGAATTTTGCGCTCGGCCCAGTAATCAGAGGCCTCGCGGAAGATGTCCAACAGTTGCTCGCGCGCCTCTTTGTCAAATTTGGCGTGGGCGGGCACTTGTTCCAGCACCACCACAAAACCAGGCTGCGGGCCAGACTTGTGCAGGGGGTCGGTCATGCCATCAAACAAGGCATCGAAATTCTTGCTGGTTTGCGGCGGAAAGGTGAATTGCTGGGCGATCATGTCCAGCACGTCCTGCTTGCTTTGGGCCACAGCCAGGTTGGCATATAAAAAATGATGCCCCAATTGCTGGGCGGCAACGTGCAAATCCTGAACCCGATGGGCCCGGATGGATTGCACGATGTTGGTTTTGACGGTACGAAGTGGCATGTCCATCCTCGCTGTGGTCCTCAAAAAAACAATTGAAAGTGAGAATTTTGACGTTTGCAAGCCCTAACTTTGAACTTGCGCCAGTCACCCAAAGCCCCGGGATAACCCGAAAGAACTTTCGAATTGGATTATGAAGGAAAAGCATCGGCAAGGCAATAGCGCAGACCAAGATGCGGCCTTGCCGAGGGACATTTCATTAAGTTGGCTTGCACCAACTTAATGAAAAATCAAGACCTGGTCGCGTTTGCGTCCGCCACGGTCAGGGCGGTCATGTTCACGATGCGGCGCACGGTGGCGCTGGCCGTGAGGATGTGAACCGGTTTGGCCGCGCCCAAAAGCACCGGGCCAATCGCAATATTGCCGCCCGCTGCCGTTTTCAACAGGTTGTAAGAAATGTTGGCCGCATCCAAATTGGGAAATACCAACAAATTGGCATTGCCCGACAGGCTGCTGTGGGGCATTTGTTCGGCCCGCAATGCGCCGTCCAGGGCCACATCGCCGTGCATCTCACCATCGATTTCCAGCCAGGGTGCGCGTTGCTGCACCAGTGCCAAGGTGCGCCGCATTTTGGCGGCGCTGTCTTGCAAGCTGCTGCCAAAGTTGGAGTGCGACAGCAAAGCGGCTTTGGGGGCAATGCCAAAGCGGCGCATTTCTTCGGCCGCCATGATGGTGATTTCGGCCAATTGCTCGGCCGTGGGGTCCAAATTCAGGTGGGTGTCGACCAAAAACAATTGGCGATCGGGCAGCAGCAAGCCATTCATGCAGGCATAGGTGCTCACGCCGGGGCGGTTGCCAATCACTTGATCCACATAAATCAAATGGGTGTCGGGGCGGCTCCAGGTGCCGCAAATCAAGCCGTCCACATCGCCTTTGTGCAGCAGCATGGTGCCAATCAGTGACAAGCGCCGGCGCATGTCGATCTTGGCCAATTCTGCGGTCACTCCTTTGCGCGCGGTCATGCGGTGATAGGTTTGCCAAAAATCGCGGTAGCGCGGGTCGTTTTCCACATTGACCACTTGGTAATCCACGCCTTCGCGCAAGCGCAGGCCAAAGCGCTCGATGCGCTGGGCGATCACCGATGGGCGGCCAATCAAGGTGGGTTTGGCCAAGCCCTCGTCGAGCACAATTTGCACCGCCCGCAGCACGCGCTCGTCTTCGCCCTCGGCATAGGCCACGCGTTTCTTGCTGGCGCGTTTGGCTGCTGCGTAGATTGGCCGCATGGTGGTACCCGATGCGTACACAAAGCTTTGCAGCCGCTCGCGGTACGCGTCCATGTCGGCAATGGGGCGCAGGGCCACGCCACTGTCGGCAGCGGCCTGGGCCACCGCAGGGGCAATCTTCATCATCAAGCGCGGGTCAAAAGGCTTGGGGATCAGGTACTCGGGCCCAAAGGCCAGTTGCTCGCCCGAATAGGCTGCGGCCACCACATCGCTTTGCTCGGCCTGCGCCAACTCGGCAATCGCGTGCACCGCTGCGATTTCCATTTCATCGGTGATGGTGGATGCGCCCGCATCCAAGGCCCCACGAAAAATATAGGGAAAGCACAAGACGTTGTTGACTTGGTTGTGATAGTCGGTGCGCCCGGTGGCCATGATGGCATCGTCGCGCACAGCCTTGACCTCTTCGGGCAAGATTTCGGGCGTCGGATTGGCCAGGGCCAAGATCAGGGGCTTGGCGGCCATGGTCTTGACCATCTCGGGCTTGAGCACACCGCCAGCGGACAGGCCCAAGAAAATATCGGCCCCTTGCATCACATCGGCCAAGGTGCGGGCGCTGGTGTCTTGCGAAAACCCAATCTTGTCCTCGTCCATCAACTCGGTGCGGCCCGCATACACCACACCGGCCAGGTCGGTCACAAAAATATTCTTTTTGGGCAAGCCCAGCTTGACCAATAAATTCAAACAGGCCAAGGCCGCAGCGCCCGCGCCCGAGGTCACCAGTTTGACGTGTCGCAGGTCTTTGCCCACCACGCGCAGTCCATTCATGATGGCCGCACCCACCACGATGGCGGTGCCGTGTTGGTCGTCGTGGAAGACGGGGATCTTCATGCGCTCGCGCAGTTTGCGCTCAACGTAAAAACAGTCGGGCGCTTTGATGTCTTCTAGGTTGATGCCGCCAAACGTGGGCTCCAAGGCGGCAATGGTGTCGACCAGCTTGTCGAGGTTTTTCTCGTTGATTTCGATGTCAAACACATCGATGCCAGCAAACTTTTTGAACAAAACCGCTTTGCCCTCCATCACCGGCTTGGAGGCCAAGGGGCCAATGTCGCCCAGGCCCAGCACGGCGGTGCCGTTGGTGATCACCGCCACCAAATTGCCGCGGTTGGTGTAGCGAAACGCGGCATTCGGGTCCTTGGCGATTTCTTCGCAGGGAGCGGCCACGCCGGGTGAATAAGCCAGCGCCAAATCGCGCTGGTTGATCAACTGCTTGGTGGCATGGATGGCCACTTTGCCAGGGGTTGGAAACTCGTGGTACTCCAGCGCCGCGCGCCGCAACTCTTTGCGGGCCTCGTCTTGCGAAACGGGGGATGGGGCGGGTCGGTTCTGGGGCATGCGCTTCTCCGTGTGTGCAACCCTTGCATCCTGTACAAAAGATGAAGGGGTTCAGGGGAATGGATTGTAGGCGGCAGGGTGCGCAGCCCTGGCAAATTGATAAATCAGTGCAAAGCCCTGGAAAGGGCGGTTGATCAACTGCTTTGCATCAGTGCTTCAATCTCATCGGCCTTGACCGGCACACCACGGGTGATGAGTTCACAACCGCTGGCCGTGACGATGGCATCGTCTTCGATGCGGATGCCCATGTTCCAAAACGCTTGGGGCACTTCGGGGCTTGGGCGCACGTACAAGCCCGGCTCGATGGTCAGCACCATACCGGGGTGCAAGATGCGGCTGGGCGGTGGGGCGCTCGCCGCGCTGTGGTCGACGGGCGGTGTGTGGCCGGGCTCTACATAGCTGCCGCAGTCGTGCACATCCATGCCCAGCCAATGGCTGGTGCGGTGCATGTAAAACGCAAAGTAGGCTTTGCTGGCGATCACATCGTCGGCCGTGCCGTGTTGTTGGGCGGATAACAAACCCAGGTCCAACAAACCTTGTGCGAGCACGCGCAACGTGGCATCGTGCGGGTCGGTAAAGCGCGCGCCAGCGCGGGTGGCGGCCACGGCTGCATCTTGGCTGGCCAGCACCAGGTTGTACAAGTCGCGCTGCGGGCCACTGAACCGCCCATTGGCCGGAAAGGTGCGGGTGATGTCGCTGGCGTAGCCGTCGAGTTCACAACCCGCGTCGATCAGCACCAACTCGCCGTCGCGCAAGGGGGCGGTGTCGGCGCGGTAATGCAACACACAGGCGTTGGCCCCTGCGGCCACGATGGAGGTGTAGGCCGGAAACTGCGCGCCATGGCGGCGAAACTCGTGCAGCAACTCGGCTTCCAGGTGGTATTCACGGGCATCTTGCCCAGCGCGCAACAGGCGGGCGCTGGTTTGCATGGCGCGCACATGGGCCCCCGCGCTGATGGCCGCTGCGCGGCGCATGGTGGCTTGTTCGCTCGCGTCTTTGACCAAGCGCATCTCGTCGAGCACCACACACAGGTCGCGTTGTTGCGAAGGGCACATCACCCCTGTGCGCACTTTGGCGCGCACCTTGCCCAGCCATTCGTCAACGCGTGTTTCCAGGCCTTTGTGGGTGGCAAAGGGGTACCACACACAGCTTTGGTTTTCCAGCAAGGGCGGGAGCAAACTGTCCAGGGCTTGCACCGAATGCGAGGCATCCACACCCAAGGTGGCGGTAGCGGCCTCAGGCCCCAAGCGGATGCCGTCCCATATTTCGCGCTCCAGGTCTTTGGGTTGGCAAAACAAGGTGCTGTGGCCGTTGGCATCGATGACCAACCAGGCATTGGGCTCGGTGAAACCCGTCAGGTAAAAAAAGTAACTGTCGTGGCGGTAAGGGAAATCGCTGTCGCGGTTGCGCGCACGCTCAGGTGCGGTGGGGATGATGGCCACACCGCCAGACCCCAATTGGGCGGCCAATGCAGCGCGGCGTTGCGCGTAAACAGTAGTCATGGCGGGATTGTAGGAGCGGGCATAGGCCGCGCCGAAGCGATGGCCCAACGGCCCTCATGGGTTCGCCACTTGTGCACGCAGCTCCAAACCCAAAGCGTTCATCGATTGCCATAGGATTTTTAAAAGACTATATTCGGTCCATGCATTACTCCACCCAAGTCAAACCCATCAGCTACCTGAAAACCCATGCCGCACAAGTGCTGGCGCAAATCGCGGTTGACCGTGAGCCTTTGGTCATCACCCAAAACGGCGAAGCCCGGGCGGTGCTGCAAGATGTGGCTTCGTATGAGGAAACCCAAGACACCTTGGCGCTGTTGAAGCTTTTGGCCTTGGGCAACCAAGAGGTGGCCGACGGCAAAACCAAACCATTGACCGATGTGGTCAAGCGCTTGCGTGCCAAGCGCCCCAATCCCTGAGCCTGCGTTAGGCCGTGGACACGCGACCCGTCTTGTGCGAAGTGGTGCTGACCCAAGGGGCTGAGCAAGACTTGGAGGCCCTTTTTGACCACGTTGCGGAATACGACAGCGTGGCCAACGCCCACCGACTGCTGGACAAGCTCATGAACGTGGCGCAGAGCCTGTCCAGGCTGCCCGAGCGCAGCAGCCGCCCCAAAGAGTTATTGGCCGTGGGCATCAAAGAGTACCGCCAGGTGTTTTTCAAACCCTACAGGGTGATTTCCGTTTGCATGGCAAGCAGGTGGTGATTTACCTGATCGCCGATGGGCGGCGCGACATGCCTTCTTTGTTGGCCCGCAGGTTATTGGGTCACAGCCTCAGATAAAGATGGCCACATCGCCATGGTCGTTGCGATGCGGGTCTGCTGACCGCTACCTTATGCGTTCAACTGCGCCAAACGCTCAGGCGTGCCCACATCCACCCACAGGCCTTCATATATAGAGGCGCTGACCAAGCCTTGGTCCATGGCGGCTCTGAGCATGGCGGCGAGCGGCGCTTTCACGCCGTCAGGGTTGCCGGTGGGAATGGGGCACCAGGCGGCTTCAAAGAAAGCGCGTTTGTACAGTGCGATGGTGCTGAAGGTGTAGCGCGCTTGTGGGCCCGCTTTGGGCAGGTTCAAGGCCACACCTTCTGCCGACAAGCCAAAGTCACCCCCGGGGTTGTGCGCTGGGTTGGGAACCAGCCAGATGTGCGCCAACTGTGGGCTGGCGGTGAAGCTTTCATAAGCATCGGCAGAAAATACAAAGTCGGGGGCATAAATATCCCCAGCCGCTACCCAAAACACATCGGCCAAATGGGGCAAGGCCCGCACAATGCCCCCGGCCGTCTCCAAGGCCCCACCAAAATCGCGGCCCTCATGCGAGTAGCGCAAAGCCACAGGTGGCAGGCCGGGTGCGGCAAAGGTTTCGCCAAAGGTGACGGGAATTTGTTCACCCAACCAAGCGGTGTTGACCAGCACTTGGCCCACCCCACCCCTGGCCAATCCTTCCAAGGGCCATTGCATCAGGGGCTTGCCACGCACGGGCAGCAAGGGCTTGGGGGTGGTGTCGGTGAGTGGGCGCATGCGCTCACCGCGCCCAGCGGCCAGCAACATGGCGCGGGCAAGGTGGTGGGTGTGGGGGTCGGTGGGGTGCAAGGTGGTCATGGTCAGGGACCGAATATAGGCCCATCGGAACCACCTCATGGGCAGCGGTTCGGTGGCCATGGACCGCTTGGGCCCCTGCGTGGGCAAGCTGGCAGAACACGGGCAAGCCATTGCCGATGCGCTCAATGCGTTGTTGACCCGCAGCTGGGGCTGAAGCCCGGCACCCAGTGTCTAAAATGCAGGGTTTCCCCGCGCCCTCAACCCACCCTATCCGGAGTTTTTCCATGGCCCATACCACCCCAATGGCCAACGCGATCCGCGCGCTGGCCATGGACGCTGTTCAGCAAGCCAACTCCGGCCACCCCGGCGCGCCCATGGGCATGGCCGATATCGCCGTGGCCTTGTGGGGTGAGCACCTGCGCCACAGCCCGCGCAACCCGCACTGGCCCAACCGCGACCGCTTTGTGCTGTCCAACGGCCATGGTTCGATGCTGATTTACGCCCTGTTGCACCTCACCGGCTACGACCTGCCGATGAGCGAGCTGAAAAACTTCCGCCAGTTGCACAGCAAAACCGCTGGCCACCCCGAGGTGGGCATCACCCCCGGCGTGGAAACCACCACCGGCCCGCTTGGCCAAGGCATCACCAATGCCGTGGGCATGGCGCTGGCCGAAAAACTCTTGGCCGCTGAATTCAACCGCCCAGGCCACGCCGTGGTGGACCACCACACCTATGTCTTCATGGGCGACGGCTGCTTGATGGAGGGCATCAGCCACGAGGCCTGCGCTTTGGCGGGCGCCTGGAAGCTCAACAAACTCATCGCTTTGTACGACGACAACGGCATTTCCATTGACGGCAAAGTCGCCCCTTGGTTCATTGACGACACCCCCGCCCGCTTCAAGGCCTATGGCTGGAACGTCATCAGCGTGGACGGCCATGATGTGCCAGCGGTCAGCCGCGCCATCGCCACAGCCAAGCACAGCGCCGACAAGCCCACGCTGATTGCCTGCAAAACCCACATCGGTCATGGCAGCCCCAACCGTGCCGACACCGCCAAGGCCCATGGCGAGCCCTTGGGGGCTGAAGAAATTGCGCTCACCCGCGCCGCCATCGGCTGGCCGCATGCGCCCTTCACCATCCCGACCGAGGTCTACGCCGATTGGGATGCCAAGGCCAAAGGCGCTCACGAAGAGGCCGCCTGGAATGGCGTGTTTGCCGCCTACGCCGCCGCCCACCCCGCTTTGGCTGCCGAGTTCAAACGCCGCATGGCTGGCGACCTGCCCAAAAACTTCCACCAAACCGTGGTCGATGCCGTGGTGGCCGCCAACACCAAGGCCGAAACCGTGGCCAGCCGCAAGGCCAGCCAATTGGCCTTGGAAGCCCTCACCGCCGCCATCCCCGAGCTGCTGGGCGGCAGCGCCGACCTCACCGGCTCCAACCTCACCAACACCAAGTCCACCCCGAATTTGCGCTTTGACTTGGCCGGCGATGTGGTGAAAGACGAGCACGGCCAAGGCGGTCGCCATATCAACTACGGCGTGCGCGAATTTGGCATGGCCGCCATCATGAACGGCGTGGCCTTGCACGGCGGCTTCATTCCCTACGGCGGCACCTTCCTCACCTTCTCCGACTATTCGCGCAATGCCATTCGCATGGCCGCGCTGATGAAGCAGCGCGTCATCCACGTGTTCACCCACGACTCGATCGGTTTGGGTGAAGACGGCCCCACCCACCAGTCGGTGGAACACGCGGCATCGCTGCGTTTGATCCCTGGCCTGGACGTGTGGCGGCCGGCCGATACCGCCGAAACAGCCGTGGCCTGGGCCGTGGCTTTACAAAACAAAAACCGCCCCACGGCTTTGTTGCTGAGCCGCCAAAACCTGCCGTATTTGCCCAAAGGCGACAGCACGGCCCCAGATGCCAGCGGTTTGGATGCGATCAACAAAGGGGCCTATGTGCTGGCCGAACCCTCTGAGGTGGGCTTGAACAAAAAGGCGCAAGCGGTCATCGTCGCCACCGGCTCCGAGGTGCAATTGGCATTGAAAGCGCAGGCCTTGTTGGCCGCGCACAAAGTCGCGGTGCGGGTGGTCTCCATGCCCAGCACCACCACCTTTGATCGCCAAAGCGTGGCCTACAAAGTGGCGGTGTTGCCCCCAGGCATCCCCCGCATCGCGGTGGAAATGGGCTCCACCGACGGCTGGTGGAAATACGGTGTGGCCGCCGTGGTAGGCATCGACACCTATGGCGAGAGCGCACCCGCGCCGGTGCTGTTTGAGCACTTCGGCTTCACCCCGCGCAATGTGGCAGACACGGTTTTAAAGGTGCTGCAAGCGTGAACCTCAGAATTGAGCTGGGCCATCTGTGTGGCCCCGTGTTTGTTTTTTAACTTGACCAAAGAAAGCGCAATCATGGCCATCAAAGTAGGCATCAACGGATTTGGACGCATCGGACGCATGGTGTTTCGTGCCGCCGTGCAAAACTTCAACGACATTGAAATCGTGGGCATCAACGATTTGCTCGAGCCCGACTACTTGGCCTACATGCTCAAGTACGACAGCGTGCACGGCCGCTTCAAAGGCGATGTGTCGGTGGACGGCGGCCACCTGGTGGTCAATGGCAAAAAAATCCGCCTGACCCAAGAGCGCGACCCCGCTGCTTTGAAATGGGGCGACATTGGTGCCGATGTGGTGATCGAGGCCACTGGTTTGTTCTTGGACAAAGCCACCGCCGAAAAACACCTGGCCGCTGGTGCGAAAAAAGTGCTGCTCTCGGCCCCTTCGAAAGACGACACACCGATGTTTGTGTTTGGTGTCAACCACACCAGCTACAAAGGCGAGACCATTGTCTCCAACGCCTCTTGCACCACCAACTGCTTGGCCCCGGTGGCCAAGGTCTTGAACGACAAGTGGGGCATCAAGCGCGGCCTGATGACCACGGTGCACGCGGCCACGGCCACCCAAAAAACCGTGGACGGCCCCTCCAACAAAGACTGGCGCGGCGGACGCGGCATCTTGGAGAACATCATCCCCTCCAGCACCGGCGCGGCCAAAGCGGTGGGCGTGGTCATTCCCCAGCTCAATAAAAAACTCACCGGCATGTCGTTTCGCGTGCCCACTTCGGACGTGTCGGTGGTGGACCTCACCGTCGAGTTGGAAAAACCCGCCACCTATGCCGAAATCTGCGCCGAGATGAAGTCGCAAAGCCAAGGCGCTTTGAAAGGCGTGTTGGGTTACACCGAAGACAAAGTGGTGGCCACCGACTTCCGTGGCGAGCCCTGCACCTCGGTGTTTGATGCCGATGCAGGCATTGCCTTGGACAGCACCTTCGTCAAGGTGGTCTCTTGGTACGACAACGAATGGGGTTACTCCAACAAGTGCTTGGAGATGGTGCGCGTCATCGCCAAGTGAGCGGGCCCACCTTTGACGATGTGCTGGCCGCCGCCCAGCGGCTGGCCGGGGTGGCGCACCGCACGCCGGTGTTGCAGTCGTCCACCCTCAACCGCCAAGTCGGTGCCGAGGTGTTCATCAAGTGCGAAAACTTTCAGCGCATGGGCGCTTTCAAGTTTCGCGGCGGCTACAACGCCTTGGCACAACTCTCTGCTTCCCAGCAGCGTGCGGGCGTGGTGGCGTATTCATCGGGCAACCATGCCCAAGCCGTGGCCTTGGCCGCACAGCTGTTGGGCATACCGGCCACCATCGTCATGCCCCACGATGCGTCCCCCGCCAAATTGGCCGCGACCTTGGGCTATGGCGTGCAAGTGGTGGGCTACGACCGCTACACCGAAGATGCCATGGCCATCGCCAAAGCCCTGGCCGAGCGCGAAGGCCGCGCCTTCATCCCACCGTTTGACCATGCCGATGTGATCGCGGGCCAAGGCACGGCGGCGCTGGAGTTGTTGCAAGACCACGGCCCCATGGACCGCCTGTATGTGTGTTTGGGCGGCGGTGGTTTGCTCAGTGGCAGTTTGCTCGCGGCCAAAGCCCTCTCGCCGCACTGCCAGGTATTGGGTGTCGAGCCCGAGGCCGGTAACGATGTGCAGCAATCATTGGCCAAGGGCGAGCGGGTGCGCATTGCCACGCCCGTGACGATTGCCGATGGGGCCCAAACCCCGATGGTCGGTGCCATCACCTTTGAGATCATCCGCCGCCATGTGGCTGCAGTGCACACCGTGAGCGACGCGCAACTGGTGGACGCGATGCGCTTTTACGCCGAACGCATGAAGATGGTGGTCGAGCCCACGGGTTGCCTGTCACTGGCCGCCCTCTTGCAAGATGCCCCCGCCTGCCAAGGCCAGCGCGTGGGCGTGATCGTCAGCGGCGGCAATGTGGATTTGGCGCGGTATGCGGGTTTGCTGGCGGGCCAGGGCTGAGGCCCGGCCTGTCAAGGACTGATCGGATGCTCTGCAATGTATTGGCGCAAAGCCAAATCCATTCGCGTCTGCCACCCGACACCCGTGGCCCTGAATTGCGTGACGACATCGCGGGACAGCCGAATGGTGATGCGCTCTTTGGTCACCTCGGCCTTTGGCCTGCCCGTGCGCAGCTTAGGCTTGATGGCAGCCCATTGCGCATCCGTGAAAGGCACTGCATCGGGGTCTGACATGGCCGCAGCGGTGATGGCGGCATCTTCTTTGTCCGTGACGGGAACATGCGTCGGTTTAAGTTTCGGCATAGCGTTTCACCTCGCGTTGGTTGGCCTTTCGCAGGCTGATGATGCGCAGCTCTTCGCCCCGAGCAACGAACACCACATAAAAGAGCCGGTGGCCAATGTAGCCAAGCCCAGCAAATCGGGGTTCGCCATATTTGCGACGTTGATCAGGCCAAGTCACCGCCTCTTCCCATTCAAAGTTTGCCGCAGCAGCCAGTGATACACCGTGCTTGTCCCTGTTCTTGGCATCTTTGGCTGGGTCAAATTGGATGGGCATTCTACTTCTTGTACGTACATTAAGTATGGGTGCTGTCACTCACAGGGAAAACGCAGGCTAGCTGTTCACAAAATATAACAATATATAAAAACGCTTGGTTTAAATACAAACCAAATAGTTAATACGTCGTGTCTTGTCACCCGACACCATACTGCCTGAACCCCCGCCTCACGCCCTGTACCAAGCCATCCGCACCTTGCTGCTGGCTGCCCGCGCCCAGGTGCGGCAGACCGTCAACACCGCCATGGTGCAAACCTATTGGCAGATTGGCCGGGTGATTGTGGAAAACGAGCAAGGCGGGCAAAAGCGCGCGGCCTACGGCAAACAGGTATTGCCGGAACTGGCCAAGCGCCTGAGCGAGGAATTTGGCGCGGGGTTTGATGTCAGCAACTTGCGCAATATGCGTCAGTTCTTTCAGCATTTCCCAATTCGCGACGCACTGCGTCTTGAATTGAGTTGGACCCACTATCGCAGCCTGATCCGCATCGACAACCCCCAAGCCCGCGACTTGTACGCCAAAGAAGCCGTTGATCAAGGCTGGAGCGTGCGGGCGCTGGATCGGCAAATCGCCACCCTGTATTACGAGCGCTTGCTCAGTTCGCAAGACAAAACCAAAGCGCAACTGAAAGACGAGGCGGCGCACAACATGGTCAAAAACGCCGCCCCCGACCCGCGCGACTTCATCCGCGACCCCTAGTGCTGGAGTTCTTGGGCTCGCCCGCCGTGCCAGCCCTCTATGAAAAAGACCTGGAGCAAGGCCTTTTGGACCAGTCGCGAATTGTCATGTGAACATGTCTGTTCACAAAGCAGGAAGACCAGATCGTGCTCAAAGTCGAAATTAAAGGAGTATGAGGCTGTCCTGCCGCAGTCGACGTTTTGAAAGCATGGAGGCGAGACCGAGCCTGCTCAGCGGCCATTTGTGAGGAGGCTTAGAGGCTAAAGCTGCAACAAAACCTTACCCCAAATGCCCCCCAATCAACCCCGCCAACTCAAACATCCCCACGGAGTCTTTGCCAAACACGGTTTTCAGTTTCGCGTCGCATTGGATGGTGCGTTTGTCTTTCGGGTCTTGTAGGCCATTGGCCTTGATGTAGTCCCACAGCTTTTTCATCACTTCGGTGCGGGCCACGGCTTCGGGGCCGATGACCGCTGCCAAGGCCGCGCTGGGGGCTTTGCCAGCGGCGGTTTTGCGCGGGGCTTTGGGTTTGGCTTCTTTGACGGCTTTGGCGGCCGCTTTCTTGGCCGCAGGCGCTTTCTTGCCGGGCATGGTTTTGCCCGCCGCTTTCACCAAGGCGCGGGTGGTGGGAGTGCCGCCTTTTTTGGGGTACTTGCTGGGCTCGAAGGCAAAGCCCACCTTGCCCGCTTCTGCGTCGTAGCTCAAGTAGGCCTTGAAGGGGCGGCGCGTGCGCATGGAGACAAACTTTTCCAGCAAATCGGTTTTGCCCTCGGCCAAGAGTTTCTTCACCTGGTCGTGCTCAATCACCTGTTGCAAGATGACGCGGCCGGTTTTGAAGTCACAGCTCGGTGTGGGCTGGGCGTGGGTGGGCACGGCCTTGCTGCACACATAGTTGGACCCATGCTCGTGCACCGGTGAGCCGCACTTGGGGCAAGCGCCCAAATTTTCGGCTTCGCCAAATTCCACAATCTCGCCGCTCTCGGCGTTTTTGTCGTCGCCAAAGTCAAACTCCAGCTTCCAGTTTTTGTCTTCGTCGCTGAACTTGAGGGCAATCTCAGCGGTGAAAGGCCAGCCTGCTTTGGAGCGAAAGCCCTCCAGCGGCCCAATCTTTTTGTCGCGCAGAAAAAGCTCCACCTCTTCCAATTCAAAGGTGCGCCCCGCCGGTGTTTTGCCAAACGAAAAGCCACAGCCCGGGCCTTCGATCACGCCGTCTTCGTTGGTGGTGGCCACCGCGCCGGGCTTGCCGATGCAGCTGTAGCGGCGGTAGTTTTCTTTCACCACGCCGCCGCAGGTGGGGCAGGGGGTGGTGAGGGTGGCGTAGTCACCCGGGATGGTGTCGCGGTCGTACTCCTTGGCCTTTTTCACCATGCGACCGGTCATCTCGGCAATGTCTTGCATGAAGGCCTCGCGCGAGAGCAGGCCTTTTTCCATTTGCGAGAGTTTGAACTCCCAGTCGCCCGTCAGGTCGGCGCGCGAGAGTTCCTCCACCCCCAAGCCGCGCAACAGCGTCATCAGCTGAAACGCTTTGGCCGTGGGAATCAGTTCACGGCCTTCGCGCAGCATGTATTTTTCGTTCAGCAAGCCCTCGATGATGGCCGAGCGGGTGGCTGGCGTGCCCAAGCCTTTTTCTTGCATGGCTTCGCGCAACTCGTCGTCTTCCACGTTCTTGCCCGCGCTCTCCATCGCGCCGAGCAAAGTGGCTTCGGTGTAACGCGCTGGTGGGCGGGTCTTCAGGCCCTTGGGATCGGCCTCGCTCACCTGGGGCTTTTCGCCCGGGTTGAGTTTGACCAAAATCTTGCCCGACTCTTTGTCTTCTTCCTCGTCCACTTCTTTGCCGTAAATGGCTTGCCAACCGGGCTCGACCAACACCCGGCCAGTGGTTTTGAAGTGTTGGGTTTGGCCCAATGCCGCCACCTGGCTGATGCGGGTGGTGTCCATGAACTGTGCGGGTGGGTAAAACACCGCGATGAAGCGGCGCACCACAAAGTCGTAGAGTTTTTGCTCGGCATCGGACAAGCCGCTGGGCGCTTCCAGCGTGGGGATGATGGCAAAGTGGTCGCTGACCTTGGCGTTGTCAAACACCTTTTTGCTGGGCTTGATGTAGCCTTGCGCGATGGCGGTTTTGGCAAACGGTGCCAAGTGCCCCATGCCGCTGTTGGCCAGCATTTGCATGGTGTCTTTGACGGTGGGCAGGTAGTCCTCGGGCAGGTGCTTGGAGTCGGTTCGGGGGTAGGTCAAGGCCTTGTGTCGCTCATACAGGCTTTGGGCCAAGGCCAGTGTGGTTTTGGCCGAAAAACCAAAGCGGCCATTGGCCTCGCGCTGCAAGGTGGTCAGGTCGAACAAGCCTGGGCTGCCTTTGCTGCTGGGCTTGCTCTCTTCGGTGACGCTGGCGGTTTGGTGGCGCACCGCATCGGCAATGGCCTGGGCATCGCTCAACGACCAAACCCGGTCTTCCTTGATCTCTTTGTCATCCGGGTTGGCTTTGTGGGCCGGGTTGAACCATTTGCCCGCATAAGCGCCCGCTTGGGCGGCAAAGCTGGCGTGGATTTCCCAGTAATCGCGGCTGACGAATTTGCGGATCAGCTCTTCGCGCTCCACCACCACGCTCAAGGTCGGTGTTTGCACCCGGCCCACGGTGGTCAAGAAAAACCCGCCGTCGCGCGAGTTGAAAGCGGTGAAAGCGCGGGTGCCGTTGATGCCCACCAGCCAATCGGCCTCAGAGCGGCTGCGCGCGGCATCGGCCAGGCCTTGCATTTGGGCGGCGCTGCGCAGGCTGTCAAAGCCGTCGCGAATGGCCTGAGGGGTCATGGACTGCAGCCACAACCGCTTGACGGGTTTGTCCAGCGGCTTTTTGCCGCCCGCGTATTGCTCGATCAAACGAAAAATCAGCTCGCCCTCGCGGCCCGCGTCACAGGCGTTGACGATGGCATCCACATCTTTGCGCTTGGCCTGCTTGACCACCGCGGCCAGGCGCGACTTGGTTTTCTCCACCGGCTTCAAGTCGAAATACGGCGGGATGACCGGCAAGTGGGCAAAGCTCCATTTGCCGCGCTTGACATCAAACTCTTCGGGCGCTTGGATTTCCACCAAGTGGCCCACGGCGCTGGTCACCACATAGCGGTCGTTTTCGAAATGGTCGTCGTGCTTTTCAAACTTGCCCGCCGAGGGGGTCAGTGCGCGAACGATGTCTTGTGCCACCGAGGGCTTCTCTGCGATGACCAGTGTTTTGCTCATGAAATCAACTTCCTTATGTGTCCTTGTGCCTGGGGCTTTGGGGGCCACGGCGTGACCCTACAATGCGCCTCTCGCACGCGCACGCGCGCGCACGCATGTGCATGTATATAAATTAACAGAGTTTTGACCTTGTCCAAAAATACCTCCGTTGCGCCCCCATCCGGTCGGCGCATTCAAACCCGTCGCTCGGGGGTGCATGGCAAAGGCGTGTTCGCTGTGCAGCCCATCCCCGCGGGCGACAAGGTGATCGAATATGTGGGCGAGATCATCACTTGGAAAGAGGCCGATCGCCGCCACCCGCACGATCCCAAAGACCCCAACCACACCTTTTATTTTCACCTCGACGACAAGCATGTCATCGATGCCTTGTATGGCGGCAACTCCTCGCGCTGGATCAACCACGCGTGTGAGCCCAATTGCGAAGCCGATGTGGAGCATGGCCGGGTGTTCATCAAAGCGCTGCGCAACATCCGCCCCGGCGAAGAGTTGAACTACGACTACGGCTTGGTGATCGACACCCCCCTCACCCCTGAGCTCAAGGCCGAATATGCCTGCTGGTGTGGGGCCCCGAGTTGCCGCGGCACGATGTTGGCCAGTGCCGACGAAGACAAAAAATCCAAAAAGAAAAAGAAAAAGAAAGACAAGAAAAAGCGCCAAAAGGCCAAAGACAAACGCCGTGCCGAGCGGCGCGCGTCCAAAGCAGACGCTCACAGCTGACACCATGGCCGACTTGCACCTGTGGAACGACACGGCTGTGCAAGCCCTCACCGAGGCCACGCGCGGCCTGTGTGCCGATGCCGTGGTCGAGGTGGTCGATCGCATCGACTCCACCAACACCGAATTGATGCGCCGTGGCCAAAGCCCACAGGCCGCCCCCACCTTGCTGGTGGCTGTGTCGCAAACCGCTGGCCGGGGCCGCATGGGCCGGGTGTGGTCGGCACCCACCGGGCATGGCCTGACGTTTTCCTGGGGCATGTCGCTGGCAGCGGCCGATTGGTCGGGCCTGTCCTTGGCCGTGGGCCTGTCCTTGGCCGAGGCCTTGGACCCACAAGGCCAATGGGGCCTGCGTTTGAAGTGGCCCAACGACCTGTGGTGGCAAAGCGGTCCAGCGGTCCGCAAATTGGGCGGCATCTTGATCGAAACCCAAGCCGCTGCCACCAGCACCCCTGGGCTGGCGCGGCGCTGGTGCGTGGTGGGCGTGGGCTTGAATTTGATGCCGCCCCCGCAAACCGATTGGCAGGTGCCGCCAGTGGGTTGGTGCGAGATCACCGGCGAACCCCTGGCCAGTGCCCCCACTGTGTTGCAGCGCTGCGTGAGCGCCTTGTTGCCCGCCATGGCCGCATTTGAGCGCCATGGGTTTGCCCCTTTGGTGGAGCGATTCGCCCGGCGCGATGCCCTGCGCGGCCAAGCCGTGGTTTTGAGCGATGGCCGCCAGGGGCGGGCCATCGGTGTCGATGCCCAAGGGGCCTTGCTGCTGCAAACAGACCAAGGCCTGCAACGGGTGCACAGCGCCGAAGTGAGCGTGCGACCGCAGTCCTTGCAAGGGGCCAGCCATGTTTGACCGGCGCATGGTGGTGTTGCTTTTGTTGGTGGCCAACATCGTTTTTGGGGCCTGGGCCAATGGCTGGCTGGCCAGTTGGGGTTGGGCGCCTGCCACCGAGTCAGAGCCCCAACGCTTGGGCCAGCAGGTCGCGCCTTATAAATTGCAGGTGCAAATCGACAAAGCAGCGGACGAGCCAGCGGCAGCTGCCCCCCGCGGCAAACCACCCTGAACCCGCTGTTCAGGGGCGCTGGCGCAAACTGCGGCTGAGCAGCACAACGGGCAACAAGCCCACCAAAACCAGGGCCAGCGAAGGCAAGGCGGCCTCGGCCAAACGCTCGTCACGCGCCAGTTGATAGGCCATCACCGCCAAGGTGTCGGTGTTGAAGGGGCGCAGCATCAAGGTGGCGGGCAGCTCCTTCATCACATCGACCAACACCAATAAGAATGCCGCCACCAGGCTGCGCTCGAGCAAAGGCACGTGCACCCGGCGCAACAGCGTCGAGCCCGATGTGCCCAGCATGCGCGCGCTCTCATCCAGGCTGAGCGGGATGCGCGCATAACCGCTTTGGACCGATTGCAAGGCCACCGCCACAAAGCGAACCAAATACGCCCACACCAAGCCCAACACGGTGGCGGTGATCCAGGTGCCCGCTTGGCTGTTGGGCCAATGCTGTTGCAGCCAACCCAGGGGCAACAACAGGCCCACCACGATGACCACCCCCGGCACCGCATAGCCCAAGCCCGCCCATTGAACCGCCCAGCGCCCCAAACGGTGGGGGCGCATGCGGGCTTGGTAGGCCAAGGCCAGCGCCAGGCCCACGGCCAACACCGCCGTCATGCCACCCAGGCGCAGGCTGTGCCAGGTCCAGTGGGCAAAGCGCAGCCAGGGCAAATCGGTGTCGCCTGCTTGGACCAAGGCGGTCAACAAAATCAGCACCGGCACCCCAAAACCCAGCCACACCGGCAGGCTGCACAAGCCCCAAGCCAAGGCGGCTTTGCCCCCGCGCAGGCGCAGGGCTTGGGCCTCGTGGCCGGTGGTGCCCGCACCCAGGCTGGCAAAGCGCAAGCGCGCTTGCGCGGTCTGCTCCAAGTGCAGCATCAAGGCCACCAACAGCAGCAAGCTGGTGGCCAGTTGGGCCGCGGCCACCCGGTTGTCCATCACCAACCAGGCTTTGTAAATGCCAGCGGTGAAGGTTTGCACCCCAAAGTAGCTGGCCACGCCAAAGTCGGCCAAGGTCTCCATCAGCGCCAAGGCCGTGCCAGCTGCAATCGCCGGGCGCGCCAAAGGCAGGGCCAAGCGCCAGATGCGCCGCCACAGCGGTGCGCCCAGCAAGCGCGCGGCCTCCATCAGCGGGGTGGCGCGTTCGGTCAAAGCGGTGCGGGCCAGCAAATACACATAGGGGTACAGGCACAGGCTCAAGACCATGGCCGCGCCCCACAGGCTGCGGATGTCGGGCCACAGCGCACCTTGCCAGCCAAAGGCTTGGCGCAGCCCCATTTGCAGCGGCCCGCTGAATTGCAAAAAGTCGGTGTAGGCATAGGCCACCACATAAGCGGGCATGGCCAGCGGCAGCAGCAAGGCCCACTCCAGCGTTTTGCGGCCCGGGAAATCAAACAAACTCACCGCCACGGCGGTGCCCGTGCCCAACACCACCACGCCCGTGCCCACCATCAGGCACAGCAACACACTGGTCCAGGCGTAGTCGGGCAACACCGATTGGGCCATTTCGCGCAAGATGGCCGCGCTGTCGCCGCTCCACTGCAGCCACGAGGCCAGCACCATCAGCACCGGCAAGAGCAGCAGCGCCGTGAGCACGGCCAAACCGGCGCTGGTCCAAGGCAGCAATGAGGGCAAGGGGCGACGCATGAGGGGGTCGATTGTAGGGACGGGCCTGGGGCGGGCAGGGCGCTGCCTACAATCGCCGCCATGGCCGTTGAAGTCACTCAATTGCAGGTGCATTACCCCGGGCGCAAAGCGCCGGCGGTCGAGGGCGTGAGCCTGCGTTTGGCCACTGGCGAGATGGGCGTGCTCATTGGCCCCTCTGGTTGCGGCAAATCCACCTTGCTGCGCGCCATTGCGGGTTTGGAGCCCGTCAGCGCCGGGACCATCCGCATCGAACAGGAGCTGGTCAGCAGCGCCCAAGTGCAGGTCGCGCCCGAGCTGCGACGGGTCGGCATGGTGTTCCAAGACTACGCCTTGTTTCCCCACATGGACGTGGCCACCAATGTGGGCTTTGGCCTGCACGGCTGGCCCCCGGCCAAGCGCCAGGCCCGCATCGACGAGGTGTTGGCCCTGGTGGGCTTGTCGGCGGTGGCGCGCAACATGCCGCACCAACTCAGCGGCGGCCAACAGCAGCGGGTGGCGCTGGCGCGTGCGCTGGCCCCCCAACCGCAGTTGTTGTTGCTCGACGAGCCGTTCTCCAACCTCGATGTGGATTTGCGCGAACGCTTGGCCCATGAGGTGCGGGCCATCCTCAAGCAGGCCCAAACCACCGCTTTGTTTGTCACCCACGACCAAATGGAAGCCTTTGCCTTGGGCGATGTGATCGGTGTCATGTCCGAAGGCCGTTTGCACCAGTGGGGAGATGCCTACAGCCTCTACCACCGACCCGCCACCCGCTTTGTGGCCGAGTTCATTGGGCATGGCGTGTTCACCCATGCCACCTTGCGCCAAGAGGGCGGCCACGTGGTGGTGCAAACGCCCTTGGGCGAACTCACCGACATGGCCGAATTGCCCCTGCCGTGTGCCTTGGCCAGCGGCGAGTGCGATGTGCTGCTGCGTGCCGATGACATCGTGCACGACGACGATGCGCCGGTGAAGGCCGAGATTTTGCGCAAGTCGTTTCGCGGCTCTGAGTTTTTGTACACCTTGCGCTTGCACACCGGCGAGACCGTGATGGCCCATGTGCCCAGCCACCATGACCACCGGGTGGGCGAGTGGATTGGCATCCGTGCCCAGGTTGACCATGTGGTGACCTTCAACCGCGCTTGCCAGGTGAGCGGGCGCGAGCTGTGCCAAATGCCTTGCACCGCCGAGGCGGTGCAGCCCATCCACCTTTCACCCCAGCCACAGGAGCCGACCCCATGAGCATTCAACTGTATTTTTCGCCCGGCGCTTGTTCGTTTGTGCCGCATGTGATGCTGGAAATGGCTGGCGTGCCGTTTGAGCCCATCATGGTCAAGCTGCACAAAGGCGAGCAACAAACCCCCGAGTTCAAAGCCCTCAATCCCAATGGGCAGGTGCCGGTGCTGGTCGATGGGGGCGAGGTGCTGACCCAAATATTGGCCCTGGTGGGTTATTTGGACAAACGCTTTCCCCAAGCCCACATCCTGCCCGACTCGCCCATGGCCCGCGCCCGGGCAATTGAGCTGCTGGCTTGGCTCAACAACACCGTGCACCCCACCTTCGCCCATGTGTTCATGCCGCACAAATACAGCGATCAAGCGGCGGTGCAGGCCGACATCCGTGCGCATGCGGTGGAACAGTACCGCCGTTTGATGGAGTCCTTGCAAGCGCGCGTTCAGTCTTTGCCTGCGGGCCAATGGTTGACCGGCGAACACCTCGGACCGGTGGATGCCTATGTGCTGACCGTCACCCGCTGGGCCACCATCGCCGGCATTGCACCGACCGAGATACCCCAGCTGTGGGCTTATGTGCAGCGCGTGGCCGCGGATGCAGCGGTGGCGCGTGTGATCGAGCGCGAGCGCTTGAACCTCAACATGCACAAGCCCGCCGCCTGAGCGGCAAAGGGTTCAAGCCCAGCGGGCAGCGCCAGTGCGCGCGCTGACAAACTTCACCGTGAACAAAGCCCCGGGTGGGTTGCGTTGGGGCTGGGCATCGGTGACGGACACCTTGGCCCCGTGCTTGGTGGCGATCTCCATCACGATGGGCAGGCCCAGGCCAGAGCCATCGGCCTCGGTGCCCAAGGCGCGGTAAAAGGGTTGGAACACCAACTCGCGCTCGGCAGGTGCAATGCCCGGCCCAGAGTCTTCCACTTGCAGCCACAGCTCTTTGCCATCGGCCAGGGGAATCACCCGTGCGGTGATCACGCCAGGTTGCTCGGGGCTCGATGGCGTGTAGTTGATGGCGTTGTCCACCAAATTGCGGATCAGCTCTTTGATCAAGGTCGGGTGACCCACCGTCAAGGCCTGGCCTTGGCCTGCGTCGGGGCCTTCATAGCCCAGGTCGATGGCGCGGTCCATGGCCCGTGGCAATGAGTCTTGCACCACCTCCAAGGTGAGGGCCACCAGGTCACAGGTTTGGGTGGGGATCACCGCGCCGGTGCTCTCGGCGCGGGCCAAGGACAGCAGTTGGTTGACCGTGTGGGTGGCCCGCATGCTGGAGCGCCCAATTTGCTGCAAGGATTGTTTGAGCTCGTCGGCACTGCCGCCGGCGCGCTGCGCCAAGTCGGCTTGCATGCGCAGACCGGCCAACGGGGTTTTGAGCTGGTGGGCGGCATCGGCCAAAAAGCGTTTTTGGGTGGCGATGGATTCATTCAAGCGCTTGAGCAAATCGTTGATCGATGACACCAGGGGGGCCACCTCCAAGGGCACCACCCGGTCGTCCAGCGGGCTCATGTCATCGGGTTTGCGCAAACGGATGCGCTCCTCCAGTTGGCTCAGTGGCTTGATGCCGCGTGCCAGCGCCAGCCACACCAGCAGCACGGCCAAGGGCAAGATGACAAATTGGGGCAGCATCACGCCCTTGATGATCTCGGTGGCCAGCACCGAGCGCTTGCCCAAGGTCTCGCCCACTTGCACCAAGGCGGCAGGGATGTTGGGGTCGTTGGGGTAGACCCACATATATGCCACCCGGATGGCCACGCCGCGCATGGCATCGTCGCGAAACTGCGTCACCCCGGTGTTCTCCCCCGCGCCAGGGGGAATGCTGGGTGGTGGGAAGTCGCGGTCGCCGCTGAGCAACTCGCCATGCGGCCCAAGCACCTGGTAGTACACCTCGTCCACCTCATCGGCGCGCAAGATGTCGCGCGCGGCACCGGGCAGGCTGAACTCGGTGCGTTTTTGGGGGGTGGTGCGCACCAATTGCGCCAGCGCCTGCGCGTTGTACTCCAGGCCGCGGTCAAAGGGTTGGCTGGCAATGCCTTGCGCCACCAGCCAGGTCAGCGCCAAACTGACGGGCCACAGCAGCAGCAGTGGGGTGAGCATCCAATCCAGAATTTCGCCAAACAGCGAGCGCTGTTCGCGCTGGAAAATCTTCATGGCATGGGGGGTGGGCGCTCAGGCCGGTATTTTTTCCAGGCAATAGCCCAGGCCGCGCACGGTGGCAATGCGGATGGGGCCCTTTTCAATCTTCTTGCGCAGGCGGTGGATATACACCTCGATGGCGTTGTTGCTCACCTCTTCGCCCCATTCGCACAGGTGCTCGACCAATTGGTCTTTGCTGACCAGGCGGCCCGAGCGTTGCAGCAGCACCTCCAGCAAACCGAGTTCGCGCGCCGACAACTCGACCATCTTGCCGTCGATGGTGGCGACCCGGCCAGATTGGTCGTACACCAGCGGCCCGTGTTTGATGGTGGAGGTGGCCCCGCCCATGCCCCGGCGGGTGAGGGCGCGCACCCGCGCTTCGAGCTCTTGCAGCGAAAACGGCTTGGCCATGTAGTCGTCGGCCCCGTAGTCCAGGCCTTTGACGCGCTCTTCCACGCTGTCGGCAGCCGTCAAGATCAGCACGGGCATGGAGGAGCCGCGTGCGCGCATGCGCTTGAGCACTTCCAAGCCGTGCAGCTTGGGCAAACCCAGGTCCAGGATCAACAGGTCAAATTCGTCGGTGGTCATCAGGGCCGCGTCGGCCTCGCTGCCGCTGGCCACATGGTCCACCGCCGCCCCAGAGGCGCGCAAGGTGCGCAACAGCCCGTCGGCCAACACCTGATCGTCTTCGGCGATGAGTATGCGCATGGGGTCTCCTGTGTGTGGATCTTGTTTTGGTTCATTCTAGGCGGCACGGGTCGGCTCCCCACTGGTGTTTCCGATAAGTCAGCGCCAACCCTGGGCGTAGGCCTCCAGGCCCAGGGCGACCACCGTGGCCACCTCCGCACCCACTTCTTGGCTGAACTCGGCCTGCGCCTGGGCCACCGCTTGTTTGAAGGCTTCCAGCCAAGCCAGCCCATCGGGCGTGAAAGCGATGCGCTTGGCGCGGGCATCGGCACGGTCTGGCAGGCGCTGCACCAGGCCCCAGGCCTCGCATTGGTCGATCAAGTCGCCCATGGCCTGCTTGCTCATGCCCGCCAATTCGGCCAGCTCGCTCAAGCGCGAGCCCTCCAGCGCCAGGTGGCGCGTGATGTGGATGTGGGCCGCGCTCACCTGGTTGCGCGCGGCCAGGTTGGACAAGGCCAGCGGCACATCCGCGTTGTGCGCCATCAGGTAGAGCACCCGGGCATCAAAGCGGCGCATGGCGTGGCCCAGCAGGCGGCCCAGGTGAAGCTGGCGCCAATCGGGGGGCAGCGGCTCGCTCAAGGCATGGCCCTGGTGCCAACCCAGGCCGGGGCCTTACAGGGGGGTGGAAAAACGTTGGACATCGGCCGAACAGGTGCACATGGGTCGGTGGAGTTTATATTTTCACGGCAGTGGGCTGAGCGAGGGTGTTTTGTGCCGCGCCGCTGTGCAGAATCGGACAAGGCGGTAAAGTCGAAGCCCACACCAATGTCACCCGTTGACGAAAAGGATTGAATGAAGCACATCCCGTGGGCAGAGCAGTCGGCCGTCGATGTGGCCCAAGCCTTGCAAAACCGAAGCTTATCGGCCAAAACCTATGTCCAAGCCTGCTTGGACCAAATTGAGCAATCTGAACCGCAGGTCCATGCCTTCGCGCACATTGCCCGCGATGCCGCTTTGAAACACGCCCAATGGTTGGACGGCCAGGCCATTCAAGGGGCCATGCATGGTTTGACGGTGGGCATCAAAGATGTGTTTGACACGCATGACATGCCCACGCAAGGCGGCTCCCAAGTCTTTGCGGGGCATCAGCCCGTGCAAGACGCGGCATGCATTGCCACCTTGCGCAAAGCCGGCGGGGTGATGCTGGGCAAAACCATCACCACCGAATTGGCCACCTTCCCCACCAATGGCACGCGCAATCCGCGCCACCTCGACCACACACCGGGCGGGTCTTCTTCGGGCTCGGCCGCTGCCGTCGCGGCCAACATGGTCAGCTTTGCCACCGGGACACAAACCATGGGCTCGACCATTCGCCCTTGCGGTTACTGTGGTGTCACGGGTTACAAGCCCACCTATAACTTGGTGCCCAAGCGCGGCGTTTGGCCCAATGCCGACTCCTGTGACACGGTGGGCTTGGTGGCCAGAAATGTCCGTGACGTGGCCTTTTTTGCGGCGCAGATCGCGCGCTATCCCGAATTGTTGCTGCCCGATGAGGCCATCGCCAGGGATCAGCGACCCACCATTGGCCTGTGCAAAACCCATGAATGGGAGTTGGCCGATGCGCACATCCACAATGCCTTTCACCAATCTGCCCGGGCTTTGGAAAAGGCAGGGGCCAAGGTGGTGGAGATTGAGCTGCCACCGGCTTTTTCGCAAATGCTCAAGGCGCACACCACGGTGGTGCATTTTGAAATGAGCGGCGGCTTCATGGACATATTGAGCCGCCACGCCGACAAAATGCGCCCGCCCCTGCTCAAGCGCAGCTTGGAGGGTTTGTCGGTCACTGGGCGCGAGTACCAAGCGGCCCAAGCATTGGCACACCAATGCCGGGCATCCTTTGACCAGGTCTTGGGGGCTTGTGATGTGTTGTTTGTGCCCGCCGCAACCGGTGAGGCCCCCCTGGGCCAGGATTACTCGGGCGATACCCGCATGAACCAGGTGTGGACCTTGATGCACGGCCCATGTGTTTCGGTCACGGGCGGCTATGGGCCGAATGGCCTGCCGCTGGCCATGCAAGTGGTGGGGCGCATCAACGATGACCAGCGCACTTTGCTGGCCGCACACTGGATCCACACCCAACTCGGCCATGCATTGGGCCGCTGAACCCGGCATATTTTTCAACAAACCCCATGGGGCTTTTTTTACAAAGGTTGTATATGAAACTCTTCAAGGCACTGGGCTTTCTTTATATGCTGATGGGCGCGCTGAGCGTGGCTGCGCAAACCTATCCCAGCCAGCCCATCAAGCTGGTCATGCCTTTTGCACCTGGTACGGCCTCTGAAAATGCGGTGCGTTTGGTGCTCGACAAGCTCAGCGAATCGCTGAAACAAGCCATTGTTTTGGATAACCGACCCGGCGCAGGTTCAACCCTGGGCACCGAGCAAGCGGCCAAGGCGGTGCCCGATGGGCACACATTGCTGGCCAGCTACAACAGCGCCATTGCACCCGGGGCGTTGCTCTACAACAAGCTGGGCTATGACCCGCTCAAGGACTTCAAACACATTGCCCTGATCGGCGTGTTTCCGCAGTTCATGGTGGTCAGGAGCGACCATCCCGCGAAAACCGTGCAAGAGTTTTTGGCCATCGTCCGAGCCAAGCCTGGGGCCATCAATTACTCATCGGCCGGTGTCGGCACATCGGGGTTTTTGGCGGCAGAAATGCTCAAGCAAGCGATGAAGTTGGACATGACCCATGTGCCCTACAAAGGCCCAGCACCGGCCATGGCCGATTTGTTGGGTGGGCGCTTGGACATGATGTTCACCTCGAGCGCGGCCTCCTTGGTGGCCGCTGGCAAGTTGCGCATCCTGGCGGTCACCAGCGAAAAGCGACTGGCCTTGTACCCCGATGTCCCCGCCTTGTCCGAAATTTCCCCCAAGGTGCAAGCCGTGTCGTGGGTGGGCATATCCGCGCCCGCGCAAACACCGGCGGCCATCACCCAGCGCCTGGAGAAAGAAATATTGGCCATTTTGCAAAACCCAGACATGCGCCAACGCTTGAGCGACCCGGTCTTTGGCATGACGCTCACACCCTTGGGCTCCGAGCGGTTTGTCGAGTTCATTCAGTCTGAATTGAACACCTGGTCACCGGTGATCAAGGCGGCCAATATCGTGATGAACTGACCGCTGCAAACGCGGCAACCTCAACCAGCGGATGTTTTGGACAGGGCTTTGAGTTGCGCCTCGATCTGGGCTTGCCGCAACGCGGGTGGCAGCGCATCGGCTGCCAAAACGATGGCTTGAACCGAGCGACCGATCGCCAACAGCTCCTTGTGGGACAAGGCCCATGTGCCATGGGCCGGCATGGGGTCGGGCCGGTACAGCACCACATTGCAGGTCCATGTGGGCGTTTGTCCCTCGATGCTGAGCGGTGGCTGATGCGCTTGCTCTAAGCCTTGGGCCAGGTGCCTCCGCAGCATGACCACGCCCCGATCGCTGCTGCCTTTGTTCTCCAGTGCGTGGATGGCAATGGGGCCTTGGGAAACCTCTGCTTCCCAGTCGCCGGTGTTGCGCTGCATTTCCTCGTAGCCGCGCTCGCCGGTTTGCCCATAAATATCCAAACGGTTCAAGCCGACTTGGCTGGCGTTGCCCAGGCCCTTGGCTTCGAGGCTGGGGCTGAAATGGCGCCAACCAAAAATCCAGCAGTGGGTGTTGTCGATCGGCACCGTCCAGCGGGTTGCGCCAATGCGCTCAAAGTATTTGACCGCTTTGCCGTCCTCCCAAAACCCGGCCACTTGGCCAAAATTGGGAAAGGCCACTTCATTGAACCGCACCCACACATGGTCATCGATTTGCCGCGAGGTCAAATAACAAACCCGGTCGCCTTGCTCAAACCACTCCACCGCCGGCATTTCGCCCCAGGCCTCGGTGAGTTGAATCTCTCCCATGCGGCTGTGCAAAAACACGGCATGCAAGGGGTCCATCAAGTTTTCATGAACCTGCAACCAGTTGCAGTCGTGCGACAGGGCATAAGGCACCAATTCCACACCGTCAAACTGCATGCTGTCAAAGTTGGGAAATGCAGGCATTTGCGCCGGCGGCCCCAGGTAGGCAAAAACCAAACCCTTGAACTCCATGACCGGGTAGGCCCCGTGCTTGACCTGACGCAACAAGGGCGAATGGGGAGGTTCGGCCGGGGCATCCAGCAAACGGCCGTCGTGGCTGAAGTGCCATCCGTGGTAACAACACCGAATGCCTTCATCGGTGATGCGCCCAAACTCCAAAGAGGCGCCGCGGTGGCTGCAATGTTTGTGCAGCAAGCCCACCTGGCCTTTGCGGTCGCGAAAGGCCACCAAGTCCTCGCCCAAAATGCGCAGCGCCAGGGGCAGGTCTTTCAATTGGGATGACAGGCAAACTGGTTGCCAATGCAGTCGCATCGCCTCGCCCATGGGGCTGCCAGGCTGGGTGTGCGTGAGCAAGGGGTCTTCAGCGGTTTGGGTTCTTTGGGCGTGGCCCTGGAACCGATGGGCATCGGGCAGGTTGGGGTGGATGGCCATGCGCGCTCAAATGCCCAGGTAGGCCTCTTTGACCAACGGGTTGGCCAGCAGTTCGGCCGACTTGCCCTCCAAGGTGATGTGCCCGGTCTCCATCACATAACCCCGGTGGGATATTTGCAAAGCCATGTCCACCCGTTGCTCCACCAGCAAGACCACAATGCCGCTGGCATGCAAATGCGTGATGATGTCGGCCAGTGTGTCCACCACGATGGGGGCCAAGCCCAACGAGGGTTCGTCCAGCATCAGCAAGCTGGGCTGCGCCATCAAACCACGGCCAATCGCCAGCATTTGCTGTTGACCGCCGGAAAGCGTACCGGCTTTTTGTGCACTTCGGTCCTTCAGTATGGGAAACAAGCCGTAAACCCATTCCAAAGTTTGGGCGGGCGTGCCGCGCAAACCGCTGGATCGAATGGCCCCCAATTCCAAATGCTCCAACACCGTCATGTCTTTGAACAACAAGCGGCCTTCGGGCACATGGGACAGCCCACGCGCAATGATCTCGTGCGGCTCGAGTCGATCGATGCGCTCCCCATTAAAAAGTATTTCGCCCTGGCTGGGCCGCAGCAAACCGGAAATGCATTTCAAGGTGGTGGATTTGCCCGCACCGTTGGAGCCCATCAGGGTGACGATTTCATCCCCGGCCACGGCCATGCTCAGGTCAGAGATGGCCACGCGATTGCCGTAGCGCACGGTGATGTGGCGAACTTCAAGCATGGACTTTTTCCCGACCCAGGTAGACCCGAATGACCTCCGGGTGGTTGGCCACATGTTGTGGCGCACCTTCGGCGATTTTTTGACCGCTGGCAATCACAATGACGCGGTCGCACACACCCATCACCACTTTCATGTGGTGTTCCACCAAAACCACGGTCACACCGCGTTGGCGAATGTTTTTGATCATGCCCACCAGTTTGGCCCCCTCGTCAGGGTTCATGCCAGCGGCGGGCTCGTCGAGCAGCAGCAACTTGGGCCGGGTGGCCAAGGCAATGGCGATCTCCAGTTTGCGCTGATCGCCATAGGGCAGCGTGGCCGCCAAATCATCTTGGCGATCGGACAGGCCCACAAAATTCAAAATATCTGCCGTTTGCGCGGCCATGTCAGCCTCTTCTTGCCGATACCTGGCTTGGCGCTGGATGCAAGCCCACCAACCGGTTTTCTGCTGGCGGTAAGTCCCGGTGAGCACATTGTCAAAAATACTCAAATGCGGAAACAAACTGGTGATTTGAAAGGTGCGCGCCATGCCGCGTTGGGCCATGTCGTGGGCTTTCAAATCGGTGCAGTCCTCGCCATTGAAAATGATTTTTCCGTGGGTGGGCGGCATGCTGGCACACAGCATGTTGAAGAGGGTGGTCTTGCCAGCCCCATTGGGGCCGATCAGGCCAACGATCTCGCCCGTCTGGACTTCAAAATCCACTTCGTTGACGGCCACCAAGCCACCGAAGTGGCGCGATAACTTTTGGGCCTGTAGCAGGGGCAGCGGCATGGCGATCTCAGCTTTCACGAACGCGGTTTTGCCATCTCAGCCAGACACTGATCAAGCCGCCCGGCAAGAAAATCACGCAGACGATCAACATCGCCGCAAAAATGATCAGCCGCAAATTGCCAAATGCGCGCAACGACTCCAACAGCGCGATGTACACCATGGCCCCGATGATGGGCCCCAAGGTGGTGCCTTTGCCGCCCACGATGACCATGATGATCAATGCAGACATGTAACTGAGCGACATCAAGTCGGGTGTGATCACCCGCAAATAGTGCCCGTACAAAGAACCCCCCACGCCCGCCATGGCCGTTGCCACCGTGAAAGCAAACCACTTGTTGCGAAAGGTGTTGATGCCGATCGACTGCGCCAGCTCTGGGTTCTCGCGAATCGCCACATAGGCCCGGCCGGTTCGGCTGTTTTGCAGGGTTCGGCTCAAATAAACGGCCAGGGTGAGACAGGCCAACACCAAAAAATACATGTGTGATGCTTGCGAAAAATCCAAGCCCAACTCCTCGATGCTGAAAGCAGGGATTTGTGAAATTCCCATGGGCCCACGGGTCACATCCACCCAATAGTTGGTGATGGTTTGGATGATGGCGCCAAAGCCAAGGGTCAAGATGGCAAATTGCGGGCCAACGATGCGCAAGGCCACATAGCCAATCACACAGCCAAAGCCGGCCGCGATCAACCCAGCCGCCAAGGGGCCCAGCCAAATGGGCAGCCCCAGGCCCATGACCAGCAAGGCAGAGGCATAAGCACCAATGCCAAAAAAGGCCGCGTGGCCAAAGGTCAGCTCACCCAAAAAGCCAACAATGATGTTCAGGCTCAGGGCCAATATGCTGTAGATGCCCCACAGCACCATCATGTGCAGCAAATAGTCGTTGAACGCAGCCAAAGGCGCGAGCAATGCAAACGCCAGGCCCAACCACCACGCTTGGGCCGATTCAAAAAAAGGCGTGGCCTTCATCGGGTGCTTGCCTGCGGGTTGAACAAACCATTGGGGCGCAACAAGAGCACCACAATGATGATGGCGTAACCAATGGCCTCTTTGAAGCCCAAAGAGATGTAGCCGCCACCCAGCGACTCGGCGATGCCCAAAATCAGGCCGCCCATCAGCGCGCCAGTGACACTGCCCAGGCCGCCCATGACCACAACGATGAAGCCTTTGAGCACCGCCCAGTCACCCACGGTGGGGTAAAGCATGGCGGTCGGGCCGACCAATGCGCCCGACACGGCCGCCAAAGCACAGGCCAAGGCGAAGGTGTAGGCGTGAACAAACCGGGTGTTGATGCCGGTCAAGGCCGCGCCCTCTGGGTTTTGGGCCGTGGCCTGCATCATTTTTCCCATGCGGGTGTGTTTGATGAACCAATAGGTGGCCGCGATCATGGCACTGGCCACCACAATCACCCCCACCCGCTGTTGGGTGACGGTGATGTCGCCCAGGCTGAACGTGGCATCGGAGTAAGGTGTGTCCACGTATTTGGGGTCGGCCCCAAAGATGGCCTCTGCCAAATGGGACAACAACAAGGCCAAGCCCAAACTCGACAGCAAAATGGTGAATTCGTGTTCTTTTTTGAGCGGTTGGAAAAAGAACCGATTGGCCAAAATGCCCAACCCGGCCACCACCACCGTCGCCACCAGCAAGGCACTGATGTAGTCCATGCCCGCCAATGTCATGCCGTAGTAAGTGACATAAGCGCCCAGCATGAAAAATTCACCATGGGCAAAATTCACGACGCGCAACACACCAAAGACCAAGGTCAGCCCCACGGCAATGAGCACATAGCCCATGCCGTTGGCCAAACCATTGAGCAGTTGCTGTAAAAAAACCATGTTCAATCCAAACCTGGGGTCCGCATCAGCGGGCCCCAGGCTTTTTCAGTGGTGGGGTCAGCCACCCGATCCCACGATCTTTTTGTTCTTCACTTGAACCAGGTAAATGCTTTGTTGCGCCTGGCCTTTGTCATCAAAGGTGGTGTCGCCCAACAGGGTGTTGAGCTTGGGGCCTTTGAGCGCCGCGGCGATTTTGTCGTAGGCGCGTGGGTCACCCGCTTTGTCCACGGCCTGGGCCAGCACTTCAACGGCTTGTGCACCCAATGAACCAATGAAGGAGGGCTCGTTTTTAAACATCTTGGCGTACTGATCCATCCATTTGCGCGCCATGGGTCTTTGGCTGTCTGGCGCGAACAAGGAGATGGAATACACACCCTCCAAGGCCTGCCCTGACAGCTCCACCAATTTGGGGTTCATGTTGCCCGCCGACGCGATGATGGTGCCACGGTGTCCACTTTGGCGCAGTTGCCGGTAAATGGTGGCCCCTTGCGAGGTGTTGATGGCCGACACATAAATGGCATCGGCATTGAGGCTGCGCAACTTGGTCAAAGCGGTGGTGAAGTCTGCATCATTGCGGTTGTAGAACTCATTGCCTTTGATTTCAATTTTGCAAGCGCCCAACAAGCGGGTGTAGTTCTCAACCTCCAAACGCCCATAGTCGTCATTGATGGTGATGAAGGCGACCGATTTGGGCTTGATGTTTTCGCACACAAACTTAGAGTAACGGTCCGACATCATGTTGGATGTGGCGTTCAGACGAAACAGGTATTTGTGGCCCTCGTCCGTGACCTTGGGGTGCTGCGCTGAAGTCACGATGTGGATGATTTTGTCGCGGGTCACCTCTTTTTGACCCAATGCCACGGCGCTGAACCAGCCGCCCACGATCAAGTCCACTTTGTCTTGTTCCATGGCCCGTTTGGCCGCTGACACGCCTTCCTCGGGGTTGCCTTTGTCGTCATAGGTGATCAATTCCAGCATGCGCCCGCCCAGCACACCGCCATTGGCATTGATGATGGCGGCCATGGCCTGCATCCCTTCCAGGGCCAATTGACCATCAAAAGCGCCCGCTCCTGAGAGGGGATTGATGGCGGCAATTTTGATCGGCGGTTTAGCTTGTGCCCAAGCGCCCAAGGTAACGGTGGCGGCGAGCAGGCCGGCGGCCATGCTCAGCCAAGTGCGGCGATAAGTCTTCATGCGTGTGGTCTCCATTGAAAAAGTGGTTGCGGGTTTTAAAAAATCAGACCCATTCATGGGCCTGCATGGGCTGAAAAGAAAAGCGTTCGCCATGGCGCTTCACCCATCCGCCATGGGGGTGGCCAAAGTGGGCCGGGAAAAGACAAGCCTGGCGATCGGCGCAATGCTCCAAAAGCCGCAAACGGCTTTGAACCGCCACTTCGCCCATCTCGCAAAAACGGCTGTTCCAAGTGGGTTCGTAAATCTGTATGGGTTGGTGCAAGGCGTCCCCTGGAAAAACAGCACTGTGGTGCCCATCTTCCAGCATCACCATCATTTGCCCTTGGGTGTGCCCTGCCAGGTCGTGCATCTTCAGTCCGGGCACGATTTCGCAGCCATCCTCGGCCAGTTCGTTCAAGCCGGCTTGCACGATGGGCCACACACTGTCTTCGATCACGGCTTGGTTTTCGGGCAAGCGTTTGAAACCCTCGCCCTCGGACGACCAATGGTTGAACTCGTGCCGACCAAAAATATATTTGGCATAGGGAAAGGTGGGCACCCATTGGCCGTTGTGCCAGCGGGTGTTCCAACCCACATGGTCCACATGCAGGTGGGTGTTGATCACCAGCGTGACATCTTCAGGTCGCACGCCCGCCTGCAGCAATTGATCGAGGTAGGGTTTGTCCAGTTGGTGGAACCGCTCGAACAAGGGCAGGGCGCGCGACTTGCCGTTGCCGCATCCGGTATCGATCAAGATCACATCTTGCTCGGAACGTATCAACCAAGAGTGCATGCTCGACATCAGCTTGCCGCTGGCCGCATGCCAAAAACCTTCGCCCGACAACTGGGGTTGTTGCATCAGTATGTCGGCATTGAAATGTGGAAACAAAAAAGCCGGATCAAAGCCAGGGGTGAGCATTTCCTCAATGCGTGTCACGCTGAACCTGCCGAAGTTAAAGCGCATCGGCATGGCTCAATGCACCTGTTCCAAATCATGGGCGAGTGCACAGCGGCGCAAGGTGCGCTTTTCATGCGGATCGAAGTCAGGCCGGGCATGTTGCAGCAACAGGTTGTCCCACACGATCAAGTCGCCCACGTCCCAAGCATGGCTGTAGATGTGGGCTGGGTCTGCAATATAGGCATTGGCTTGGGCCATCAGCGATTCTTTTTCGGGCTCAGAGGAAGGCCCGATCAAATGTTTGGCCGTGGCCTGGCTGATGGTCAAAATTTCTTTGTGGGACCAAGGGTGGTGGGCAACCACAGGGTGGGTTTGGCTGACGGTGACTTTTTTCACCTTCTGGTTTTGTTGCTCACCATAGTCCACGCTGTCGTAATCAAAGGTGTGAACCACTTCATGCTGCTGCAGTGCTTGGCGCAATGGCGCTGGCATGCGCGCAAAGGCGTGATGGGTGTTGGCAAACAAGGTGTGACCCCCACCACGGGGCACATCGATGGCAAACAGCATGATGGCCTTCATGGGATAGGGAAAAAAATACTGATCAGAGTGAAACTTGAGCTCGCCCTTGCCGAAGGTGCCATCTTGTCGGGTGTTGGACACATAGGTGACATCTTGGGTGGTTTGTTGGATCGGTCCTTGGCGAGAAAATTTTCCAAAAATAGAAGCGAATGCGGCCTGCTGCATGTCGTTGAGCTGCTGTTTTTTGAACAGCAGCAAACCATGCTCATGCAATAGTTGGCGCAATGGCGCGTGAAATGTCGGGTCTACGCCCAGGGACAGGTCCATGTCATGCACCTGCAGTCCCAGATGCGGTGAAAGAGGTGAATGAAACAGCATGGCCAGAAACAGATTGCGTTGATTCTGAAGGTATTGGATGAGCAAAGAGGCTGGGGTAAACACTTAAAAGTCAAATTGAGCCGCGCACTAGGATGGGCGCTCATTGCTTGAGGGCTTTATTTTGGGTTCGACCATTGCAGAAAAAATTTTGGCCCGTGCCAGCGGCCAAAAGCAGGTGAAGGCCGGCGACAACATACAGGCCAAACCCGACTTTGTCGTGGCCTATGACTTTCCCGGCTATACCGATGTCATCTTCAAACAAATGAAAGATGAGTTCGGCATGACCGGCGTCAAAGACCCCAGCCGCTATGCCTTGTTCATCGATCACATGGTTCCGGCGGTGACACCCCAGGAAGAGGAGTTGCACCAAAACACCCGCGACTGGGGCGCGCAGGCCCAGGTGCCTGTTTATGAGCGCAAGGGAATTGGCCATCAAGTGGCCTCCGAACTGGGCTATGCCACCCCAGGTGCCTTCGTGGTTCACTTCGATGGCCACATCTCTCAGCTGGGCACCTTTGGCACGCTGGCCATGGGTGTGCGCAGGCATTTGATCGAATCGTTTGTGAACGAAAAAATCCGCATGGCGGTCCCTGCCACCACGCGGGTCGACTTGGTGGGCAGCTTGCAGCCGGGTGTCATGGCGCGCGATGTTTTTCACCATGTGGTCCGGGTGCTGGGTCCCGCCAGTTGCCGCTTCCAGGTGCTGGAGTTTGGTGGCGAGGCCATTGCGGCCATGGGCATTGATGCGCGCCAAACCTTGACCTGTTTGGCCATGTTCACCGGGGCTGTGACGGCCATCATCAACCCCGATGAAGTCACCCTGCCCTACGCCAAAGAGCGGGCACGCATCAATTTAGAGCCCTTGTACTCTGATCACGATGCCACTTATGCGGCGCGCCACACCATTGACATTTCGCAGTTGGAGCCGGTGGTGGTGATTCCACCCAGCCCAGCCAACACCCGCGATTTGTCGCAGCACCTGGGGCTACCGGTGCAGGTGGGTTATTTGGGCTCTTGCGCATCGGGCCGCTTAGAGGACTTGCGGGCGGCGGCAGCGGTTTTGCGCGGGCGCACGGTGATGCCTGGCTTTCAGTTGCATGTGGTGCCCACCAGCCAAGAGATCATGCGCCAAGCCGCCCAAGAGGGCTTGCTCACCGATTTGATTGCGGCGGGTGCATTCGTGTCATCCCCCTCTTGCGATTACTGCTTTGGCCGATTGGGCGTGATGAGTGCGGGCCAACGGGCCGTGTCAACTGGCACGCTCAATGTGCGCGGGCGCATGGGCAGCACCGACTCAGAAATCTTCATCGTCAACGCTGCCGCAGTTGCGGCCGCCGCCATTGAGGGAAAGATTGCCGACCCTCGCACATACCTGAGGTAATGCCATGAGCTTGCCCGCAATCCGTGGCCGTGTGGCTTTTGTGTTTGAGGAAATTGACTTCGATGTGGATCAAATCATCGGGGTCAAAAATATCAAGTTAAGAGACCCCGCCGAATTGGCTGCGGTGGCCATGCAGTCCTACGACCCCGACTTTGCGGCGCAGGTGAAAAAAGGCGATGTCTTGGTGGGGGCCATGAATTTTGGGTACGGGCATCCGCATTACCCGCCCATGATTGGCATGCGGCATTTGGGCATTGCGGCTGTATTGGCAGAAAGCTTTTCGCCCGGTTATTGGCGCGGTGAAGTGGCCATGGGCTTTCCACAAATTGCATGCCCGGGCATTTTGAAGTTTGTTCAACGCTGGGATGAGATAGAGGTCGACTGGTCGTCCAACCAAATCATCAACCACACCAGCGGTGGGCGACTGGACATGGAGGTCTGGTCAGAAAGCGATCGTTTGATGATCGAGGCCGGTGGGGTATTGGGATATTTGAAACACATTCGAAAAGAGGAATCCACATGAGCAAGAACAGAGCCGATTTCGCACACGCATTGCGACACGGCCATACCGTTTGGGCCGCCGGTGTGTATGACGCGCTGTCGGCCAAATTGGCGCAATCGGCGGGCTTTCCAGCGCTGATGACATCGGGATTTGCCGTTTCGGCAAGTTTGCTGGGGCAGCCAGATGTAGAGGTCTACACCATGACCGAAAACCTATCGGTGGCCCGCAATGTGTCCAATGCCGTGGACATCCCGGTGGTGGCCGATACCGACACCGGCTATGGCAACGCCATCAATGTGATGCGCACCGTACGCGAGTTTGAGCAAGCGGGGATCAATGCGCTGATTTTTGAAGACCAAGAGGTGCCCAAGCGCTGCCCCGCCGCTGCCGCTGTGATTGAAATACTGCCGGTGATGGAAAGCGCCGCCAAAATTCGCGCGGCCGTGCGTGCCAGACAAGACCCCAATCTCATCATCATCGCGCGCACCGATGCATTGACCGAGGACGACGCAATTGAGCGGGCCAAAATTTACGTGGAAGCCGGGGCTGATCTGATTCAACCCATCAGCCGCTGCTTCACGTCCATTGATGGCCTGCGCCGACTGCGCCAGGCCTGTGGCGTGCCCTTGTCCTTGCAGCTGTTGGGGTGGCTTGAAAACGACTTGACCACCGAACAAATCCAAGAAGTCGCCGGTTTGGCTGTCTATCCTTTGGTGGGCTTGTTCACCGTCACCGAAACCTTGAAGCAAAACTATGCGCAGTTGTGGAAGTCGAAATCGGTTCACGGCCTGCCACACCCGATGACGACCATGGCCGAATTCAAAAAGATGATCGGGTTTGCCGAAGTTGAGGCACTGCAGTCGATGTTTTTACTGGGCAACTTGCCGAAAAAATAAGGCCGTTGCTGGGCCTTGAGGGGCCATCACAAGCGCTGAAGAATTTCCAGTGTGGGGCGTTCTCCGCTGGCTTTGGCGGTGATGGGCGCGCGTGGCAGTTGTGAGGTGCCAGGTTCAATGGTGAAGGTGAAGTCCAGTGAATACCAAGCCCCGACCTCATCGCCGTCGGGGGTGGGCGCGTTTTCATGCAGCACATATTGGCCAATCAGCTTTTGTGTCACAGCAAACTGAACATCTGTGTCCAGGTGCGGGTCGTCATGGGAATAGACCTGGGAAAACTGTGTTTTGTACCCCGGCTTGACCACCATGAAGTGAATGTGCGCTGGCCGCATGTTGTGGCGACCTTGGGCGCGCAACAAGGCACCCACAGGCCCGTCTACCGGAATGGGGTATCCAGCGGGTTTGACGCTTCGAAATGAAACATGCCCAGCGGCATCGGTGACAAACTTGCCGCGCAGGTTCATGTCGGCCTGTGCTGGGTCTTGGTTTTCATAAAAACCCTCGCCAGATGATTGCCACACATCCACCTCAGCGCCACCCACGGGTGCACCCGCGCTGTCCCTGACCCAAGCGTTGACAAACAAAGGCGCACCGGGTGTGGCGGAGCGCACGATCGACGACCCATTGGGCATGATGCCCACGCCCGCGCGCCAAAACGGCCCCAGCAAATTGGCGGTGGTCTCGGTTTGCCCATGGTCGCCGTTGTTGAGCAAGCAAACCAAAGCCGAAATGCCCAGCGAGCCTGCAGCCAGCACCACCTCGTTGTGTGAGGCGGTGGTGGCTTGGCCCAGTTTGGCAATGGTGGCGCAGGCCAGTTGGAACTCTGCTTCGGTGAGCTTCACCTCGCGCACAAAATCATGCAAATGGCGCACCGCGGCACCCATGATTTCGCGAAAGCGCGGGTCTTGGGCGCGTTCAAGTTCGGCCAAGACGGCGGGCGTGATGTCGAAGGCGTTTTCTATGATCATGTTTAGTCCACCCGAGCCCCAGAAATTTTGATGATCTTGGCCCATTTGCTGATTTCTGCCAGCGTGAATCGGCTGAACTCTTCGGGCGTATCGCCCACCGGCTCGGCCCCTTGGGCCACCAGTTGTTCCCTCACGCTGGGCTGTTTGAGTATCTTGACAACTTCGGCGTTGATTCGGTTGATGATGTCTGTGGGGGTTCCGGCTGGGGCATAAAGGCCGGACCAAGCAGCGGTTTCAAACCCCTTGACACCGGTTTGGTCCACGGTGGGCACATCGGGCAGTTGGGGAATGCGTTTGATGCTGCTGACCGCCAGAATCTTGGCCTTGCCAGAGCGGACGTGGGGAATGCCGGTGGGCATGTTGATGAACATCATGTTGACCTGTCCACTGATCAAATCGGCGATCGCGGGTGGGCCGCCTTTGTAGGGCACATGCAGCAAATCGACTTGGGCCATGAGCTTGAAAAGCTCGGCAGAGAGGTGGGTCGATGTGCCTTGCCCGGTGGACGCAAAAGAAATTTTGCCGGGCGACTTTTTGGCCAAAGCGATCAACTCCGGCACCGAGTTGACGGGCAAGCCCGGGTGAACGATCAAGATATTGGGCACGGTGCCCACCAAGGTGATGGGGGCCAGGTCTTTCACCGGGTCATAGCCGAGCTTGTTGTAGAGCGAAGTGTTGATGGCGATGATTTCAGACCCCATCAACAGCGTGTAGCCGTCGGGGGCGGCTTTGGCCACCGCCTCGGCCGCGATGTTGCCGCCAGCGCCAGCGCGGTTCTCCACCAAAACCGATTGGCCCAAGGCATCAGACAGCTTGCTGCTGATGACCCGGGCAAAAAAATCAACTGTTCCCCCGGCGGGAAATGGAACGATGATTTTGATCGGCTTGCTGGGAAAGGTTTGCGCGCTTGCCGTTGCGGCGAGGAGCCAAAACAACAGGGAAAGGGTGTGCTGGAGGAAGTGTTTCATGCGGTCATCCTACATGGCCTGGGAGCTCCATGCCCCTGGACCGAAGCCCTTTTCCACACCACCCTGGCCCCGTTTGGGATGGACACCCGTTGACATCAGAGACAACGGCGGCTAGCATATGTATATCTGTTGTGTATTCATTTGGAGGTCGCCATGCGAGATGCTGCCATCAACTTACGTGCGCTGCCCCAGCAGCGCGACTTGATCGACCAGGCTGCGCAGTTGTTGGGGAAAAACCGCTCTGACTTCATGCTCGAGGCCGCTTGCGACAAGGCCCAATCGGTGCTGCTCGATCAGGTTTTTTTCAGCCTTGACGATGAGAAATATCGCCAGTTCAACGCGCTGTTGGATGCGCCTGTCCAAGCCAATCCCGGACTTGAGCGTTTGCTCACAGTGAAGGCGCCTTGGGCAAGCAAATGAATTTGAGAGCGCCAGAGCTGCTGACAACGGATCATCTGGTTCATTCTTTCGCTTGTGGCGAATCCTTGCTCGATGAATGGCTCAAGCGCCGTGCCTTGGGCAATCAGACCAGCGGCGCTAGCAAGACATTCGTGGTGACCAATGAAAAGAAAGAGGTGATGGGTTACTACGCGTTGGCTGCTGGAGCAGTCGCCCACCAAGACTCCACACGCGCTGTCCGACAAAACATGCCTGATCCAGTCCCTGTGATGGTGCTGGCCCGCTTGGCCGTTGATGTCCGCGCTCAGGGCATGAATCTAGGGGCCGCTTTATTGCAAGACGCACTGCAACGCTGTGTATGGGTGTCCCAGCACACGGGAGTGCGCGCCATGTTGGTTCATGCCATTCATGATCGGGCGCGACAGTTTTACGAACACTACGGGTTCAAGCCATCGCCTGCCCATCCAATGACGCTGATGCTTAGTATCAATCCATGATGGTTCGCCGTGTTGGCCTGAATGGCGAACTTTTAGACGCATTTCGGAGGGGCTAAAAGCCTCCATCCTGGTCTTCAAGCTCACCTCTTGAGCCTGGCAAAACCTAAGCTGACCCTGACACACAAGGAGTCAGACATGCTGGAAATAAAGACACACCAAGACATCGACCAACTGGTTTGGTCCTGCATCAGCGAGAGCCAAAACCCGCTGGATTATTTGGATTACATCCGCCACGTGCGCAACCGGTTCGCGCAGCAAGAGCAAGCCTTTGAATGTGCAGAGCGCTACCAAGGTCAAACCGATGCGCCACGCCTGTTTGGTCAAGCCGTGGCCGCGCTCACGGAGTTGGCAGGGCAGGGGGACGGCAACGCCATGTTCCACTTGGGGCGCTGGTACCGCTTGGGCTACGGTGTCGAGTCCGACTCAGACCAAGGCATTGATTGGTATCGCCAGGGCGCACAAGCGGGTTCAACCGCGTGCATGATCAACTTAGGCCGCTTTCTGGCACCCACCGACCGAGAAGCCGCCATTGCTTTGTGGCAGCAAGCATCGGAGCTGGGCGACAAGTCGGCCCACTGCTTTTGGGCAGACTTTGACAAGGCCCGTTATGAGTGGCATTTGGAGTTGGGTGGTCAGTCCACCGACGCGTTTGCCCAGTACTGCTGGGCCTACCACTTGCACAAGCACGCTGAAACAGCGGAAGAAAAGCTGCGCCACATGCCCCTGTTGCGCGTGGCCGCAGAGCGCGGCGAGAGCATGGCCTGCGTGTTCTTGGGACAGATGTTCAAAAACGGTTGGGACGGCTGCGACAAAGATGAAGAGACGGCTTTGCAGTGGTTTCTCATGGGGACCCGACTGGGCAACGAATGCGCTTGTGCGGCCTATGGCCGTCACATGTTGGTGCACAACGACACCGAGTTAGGTCGGCGTTACCTGAAACGCGGAGCAGCCTTGGGCGATGCCTATGCCCAATTGATACTGGGCCATGACTTGGTGTGGAACGGCCAAACACCTGAGCAGCAAGCAGAAGGTGTGGACTGGATGCAGCAATCGGCCCAGCAAGGCCATA
>JACCDW010984003.1_pt1 | contig 105840 bp, 97 predicted proteins | sample 7449781 | NCBI WGS metagenome assembly JACCDW01 (sample SAMN15323449, study PRJNA562643) | freshwater metagenome | isolation source: river surface water | place: USA:Blue River Watershed | collected 2017-08-18 | reverse complement strand
TCGCTAACCGCCGAATGAAGTCAAAGATACTATCAATCTTCGCATTACAATCCTTCGTATATACAATGAGCTGATTAGCAATGGTCTTAAGCTCAGCAATCTCAGTAGATTGCTCATCGATCTTAGCTGTCTGCTTATCGATCTTCTCAATCAAAGTGATATTCTCGGCGGTAAGCATTGCAACACGATGCGCTTCGGCTCTTGCTTGATACTCGCTATAGTAGCGAACTACCTTTTGTAAGAACTGAAAATATCTCGCGTAGATAACGGGATCTACTTCTTGATTAGGGCGACGCTGAGCACGTTGAAGTGCTAAGAAGAATGATTCGGGAGTCAGATGATAGACTTTCTTATTACTTCCGCCTGATCCTTTCTTAGTTTGCTGCAGGACGTCCTGCAGCAAAAAGTCTTCGTTCTCTACAAGTCCCAATGTAATTAAGCGATCCTTAATTGCGCTACTTCTCTCGCTCGTAGCAATGCCATACTTCTTAAGTCGATCGTGATGAACAACAAACCGATTCTCATTCTCTTGAGATGCCATCTCTAAGAACTCATCCATGAATGAGATATCTATGTTCTGATAGAACCGGTTGTGTAGTTCCATGGCAAAATCGCGAAGGTTAGGTTTTGCTGACGTAGCAATCAATTCATTGATATAATCCATGATTGTTGCAGTGGGGACAAATACCATGATATTTGCTGGAAAGAGGGCTTTTGGGTGTAGGAAGTGGTTTCTGATGTCGCTGGTATATTTAAGAAGCAAATCGTTCAATTTTAAGGGGTTGGGCTATATAGCTCAAATGGGATAAAAAAGAAACCTACGATCTTAATCTCTTGTTGCTCAATGAAAAAAAAAAATATGTAGCTCAAATGCACGCGCACATGACTTCATCAGAATCGTATTCGATTGGTCCGATCGAGAACGTCGAATCGGTTGAACTGGTAGAATCGGATTGTCTTTCCATGAAGTCAATCATTTCTTTCGTGATGAGTTGCTTGCGTTCGAGTTCGCCAATGTCTAATTCCTTCCAGTGCTTGCAGAAGAATTTGAATCCAACGGTCGCTCCTATGCGGACTTTTGCGCTTGGGTTGAAACCTTGCGCGAGTTTCTTACCGTGAAGATGCATATCCGCGAATTCTTCTGAATCAGAATTTATTTTTTTTTGAGATCGATTCATATCGAAGGCAATCCGGCGAATGTCCGCAATATCATACAAGAACTCAGTGCTGAGGTTGTTGGTGTTCAGCTGAGGGTGATCCCAGAGAATGAGATTGATATGCGTTTGTGCGAATTGTTCATCTGGGATATAATTCACCGTGATCCATTCCCAGTCGAGGTCGTGGATGTGCTGATACAGAATCGATGGGTGAAGCGTTTTGATGACATTGGCGGTAATATGTTTCCAGTTGAGTTTGTCTTCAAATAATTCCACGTGATACTCATTGAACCATTGCGGCAGGTTTTGACTCAACGCTTCCCAGTTTAAATTGTTTTGATATTTCATCACGAACTCAATTGTTCTTGTTGGCGCATACATCTGTACGTTCCACTGCACAACTTGTTTATGGTATCGATCGATAACTGCTTCTGGTAGCGGACGCATCAACCAGTTCCAGTTGATTTCATTGATGTGTTCGGTTATGAAACAACTGCTGAGTTGCATATCCGAGTTGAAGATACGCATCCAGTTTAGTTTGTTTGTATCGAATAGTGGCAGGTATGCCCGCAGGATAGCTTCATTCGCGAACGATGCGATGTTGGATTCGTTGTTGATGCGGTCAATGAGGTTCATGGTGGCTCAGTATATATTATACAAGTCGTAGTTGCGATTTTAATGGTCAATGGGTCGTCCAAAGCGATAATGACGAGACAAAAAAAGATGGTCTTCCGATGGGCCATCCGCGCTTTGTTAGACATAGATTTTTTATTTTTTGTTCAGTGGATATGCATACGTCATTGGACTATTACTTCACGATATATAATATGCAATGGAAATACATTTGACATTTACTTCTTACCCTTCTTCGCCTTCTCTACGACCGGCTCCTCCGCTACGGGCTCATCCGTAGCAGTCTCCTCCGTGCTGTCGTCTTCGGGGGCGTCCTTTAGCTCATCGAGGCGAGCCTGAACAACATCAAGAATGACAGCGACATCGGCATCCGTGGAGTGAATGTGATCCTGAAGAAGAATCTTTGTGGCAATGAGGGCAAGACGCTCATTGACGGTCTTGCTGTTGGCCGTGTCAAGCAGCGACTTAATGATGTTGGCGAAACGGTCAAGCGTCTGATAGATAATATCATTGACAACCTTAGTTACCTCCTTACCAAGAAGGAGACCCTTGAAGCGATCGTCGCGCGATACAATCTCCTTGAACGTGTTCGAGATATACTGCGATAGGCGGGGCTTAGCTACCTTTACCTCTACAACATCGGCGCCCTCCTCAGTCGTCTCCTCCTCGGTAGTCTCCTCCTCAACGGCCTCATCCTCTACGACCTCCTCAGTGGTGGGATGAACATTCTCAAAGACAACCTTAGTGTTCATATATACACCAGCAAGCTGCTTGGTCTGAAGATCGACCCATGGGATATGCGCGGCCTTGGTTAGCTTGGCCTTCTGGGAGGCGCAGCTATCGCAAGTGAAGACAAGAATCTCGCGAACCATGAGATTGACTACATGCGTTACAACCTCGTAAGCATACTTGCTGAACTTGAACTTCATGCTTGAAGAGATGTCCTTGAGGTTCTTTAGCTCGTCCTTCGACTCGGCAACCTTGGCTTTAAGCGAAGCAGATGCCTCATCCTCAAGGTAAGCCTTAGTAGCAACCTTGCAGTCCTCAAGAGCGGCGACCTCCTCGGTGGTTAGCTCAGCGGGGGCCTCGCCCTCAACAGGCATCAGCTTCTTAACAATGGAGATCCACGTCTCTACCTTGCCGTTAATCTTAGTATCGGCAAGATACTTCTTGATATGAATCGTGCCGATGAGCTTGCGGGGATCAACCTGCTTGTCCTTGATAGCACCACTATTAGCCATGACAATGGCGGAAGCGGTGTCAGCGGGTAGGCTGGTGTAGGCAACAACAGGGGTCTTAGTCTTGCGAACCATGATTATCGTTGTGGGTGGTGTGAGAGTTGAACTGTATGGAAGTGTTCAGAGTGGTTTATATACCTATACTTTCAATGCTTAGAATAAAACGTATTTTCTTTGCGTGAGGGTAAAGTATATTGAGTATGGATGCTATTTTTTTAATATCCATAAAAAATATATTTATCTTTTTATGCGAAGGCTAACTAAGCTCGATCTTCAAAATATGCAAAGTCGAACTGCGGATCGCGCTCATACCAATCAACGGTTTCGTAATGCATTAGCAGTTCAGCCTGAACATCTTTTGTTCTATGATAGTTCTGGCTGGTTCGGCTCGCATCGATGGTTCTCTTCGCGCGCTTCCCGCGATGTAGATCTATTTGAAGGGCCGTATCCGGCGAATTAGTATTGATTCCATTATCTGGGGATTTCTTGTAAAGAAACTGCTTTACGGTTGGAATAATATTACCACTCATGATTCCTATATTAGCAATATCCATAATTGTCATGAGCGCGATTAAGTTCCCGCATCAATCGTTCTATAGTTTCATTCTGTTCGTGAATTGCTCTCGACTGGCGCGCGATGGTTCTATTTTTGTCAAGAATAGTATTGTGCAATTGGCGAATTGTGCATTTATCCCAGTTCGCCATCTTTGAATAGCCGAGCCAAATGCGAATCGATTGAAAGGCATATTGTATGCTCACTCTTATTGCCGACCCTACGTTAAATATTATATTGGTTTGTTTTGCCCACCTATCCATTGATAGGGATTATGCTATATAAGAATGCATAATTGTAATTATCTGTTATCATTATTGGGAGGAGCATCAGTCGCCGCGTATCTCATATAGTTGCTGAACCGATACTGAACCGACGCATACAAAAAAGGGGCGATTGTCAGAGAGCCGTAGTGGGATCTCTGACAGAGTCCAATACAAATATCAAGATATGTGTCAGACAGCCGTAGTGGGATCTCTAACATCTGAGTTACACATGCGCATACAAACACCAAGTGAGACGGTGTCGCCCTTTCGCAGATTTTAACAAAGTTGCGCGGCCATTCATCTCCTGTTTATTTTTGGATTTGCGGCGGCCTACTCAAGCACAAGCCTTTCAGACCAAACCAATGAGTCGCGCGTCGCCAAACCTTGGCGTCTATTGGGTAAGCACGTCCCCCACATGTTGAAGTGTGCGACCAAGCTAATTGTCGTCCCAACAGGTATGCATCGCGCGTTTCGAGGAGGAACCGCTTGGAATGGACGTTTCGATGACGGAAACCGGATCGTTCGTCGCGCGGAATGTTGCCCCAAGTGGTGCCTGTTGGCGCGCCGGCATCAGCGATGGTGATACACTTCGGCGTTTCGACAAGCGCCCGCGAACATCCAGCGGGCAGAGCGGGGAGTCATGGGAAGATAGCACGGTTGGTGATCTCTCTACCCGCTCATGGAAGAAAGGGGTCGCCATCCAGATCAAGAAAACCATTAGGCTGACCGGAATCTTTGACGCGCGACAGAAGAACGCAAGCGCCATACGTCGTGATTTGAAGAAATCTAATTTATCCGAGAAGCAAGCGAGAAGAGCGTTCATTCAGAAGGTGCGCACATGGGATCACCGCAATCGAAGTGCGCTTTCGCAACCAGCTCCAGTGCAGCCTTCGTCGGTGCAACCAGCTCCAGTGCAACCTTCGTCAGTGCAACCAGCTCCAGTGCAACCAGCCGTTCAACCAGCTCCAGTGCAACCAGCTCCAGTGCAGCCAGCCGTTCAACCAATCGAGTTTATGGCAACGTTGTTCGGCAGTTTCTTTGCGGCCATGGTGGGGATGCAGGGGTTGCAGACGCCAGCAATATCTCAAGATCAGCAGGAGCGCCATGATCGACATCCCCCCGCCATAGAAGACGATATTTATGATGAAGTTGGCGGTCGCCCCGATTGTCATGGCAATGAGCCCGATCCCGATATTGAAGAAGACGCACCCGACCATCATTACGAAGTTCCCGATCCCGATATTGAAGAAGACGCACCCGACCAAGTAGGACACAACACCTTCTCGTCATCGGCGTCGGTCTTCTCGCACCACTCAACGAGTGATATTCCAGTTGGGACAACGCTGCTAACTCGACAAGTTGGCGGTCCAACAATCCGCTTCGTATATCACGATGACTGGTCGCGGGCGTTTGACACGAAGGAAGAGCAGGAGATTCCCCAAGACTTAATGCTGTTCATGGTTCGCCGTCTTGCGCAACTGGCTCCGTTCGACCTCCTTCGCGTGATCACGTCAAGTGAGCTCTCAGATATGCTACGCCAAGATAATGTTGATGTGTGGGACGCTTTGAAGATTCCGGCCGTGTCGTTCATTCCTCTTTGGGCCAATGATGCGTGGGGTCTTATCGTCATGATTCGCGTCGAAGATGTGTTCCAGCTGCTGCCGTTCCACGCATCGGTCTCCGATCTCGTCGAGTTTATCGAACGCAACAATCTTGGGAAAACGGAAGTCTTGGTTCCTCCGGTTCGCCAGTTCAATTCTAAGCGGAAGTCGATCACGGGCATCCATCTTCTCAGCCACGCGGGATCGGTTATCAAGTTGATGGCTTCTACCGACCCAGCGCATCTTTCTGATGCTATAATGCAACGTGCAAGTGATTTCAAGATTTTGACAAGAAACATGTTTGGAAAGGATTATAACGAATCCATTTACGACTCGCTGACGCTGAAGGTTTGTTGGGGTGTCCGCGAATCCCAAGAAGAAGTTTTGGAAGAATCTCGCCCAACCAAGCGCCGTCGTGTCGAAGAGCCGCAATTGCCCAAGCCCCGTTGGCCATGCCAACTCATTTGTGCGAGATATGCAAAGAAGCTTACCGGATGCAAGATTCAAGACAAAACCAAGACTGGTGCAGTATGGTTTGGCAAACACATCCGCGATGTGAATCTCATCGACAAGGACAGCACTGTGCGTATCGACGACCTTTCGGCCGAAGACGTTTTTGCCAGATACCCGTATGGCGACGATGAGAAGGCTGCGATTCGAGCATGTCTCTCTATGTCCGAGCTTTGATTCATGTTTGTATATTTGTTTGTGCTACACGTCTCTCTATTGTAGAGAGTTAATGCGCGTCTCTCTATTGTAGAGAGTTAATGCGCGTCTCTCTATTGTAGAGAGTTAATACACGTCTCTCTATTGTAGAGAGTTAATACAAAATTGATTTTTGTTCGATCAAACATATAGTTTCCCTTTCTATTCTTAAACCAATCGACCCACAATGAATGCAATGATCGCGAAGTATAATCAGCTCGAAGGAGACGCTGAGTTAGAGCTATCGTATGCGTTCGGTATCGATATGTATTCATCGCTGCTGGAACGTTTCGGACAGCTAAGTTCTCACACTGAGATGATTCAGCATTTGGATATCTACTACACGGACAATACTCGCCGAACAATGGTGTTCGTGGATGGAATCAATCAGAAACAAGATTCTTATATGAAGAAAGAGTTGCTGGCGAAACCGCATTGGTTCTCCCCAAATACGATTACGATTGGCTCCCCAAAGATGAAACTCAACCGAGAAGTTATCGTCGCGCCATCCAAGACAGGTATTAAGTTCATCCGCGCCAAGTTGCGTATGAGATTTATTCTCGATGATAAGTTCGACATTGAGTTGGATCTCATCAAAAATATAAATAAGGATGAACCCCAGCTGAAGGCAATCAAGGATTCTATTTTCAAGGCATACGGCTCAACCGCTGAGATTCTAACTCAGCTGTTTGATGAGCTCAAAGTGGAAACTGAGTTCAAGACAAAAAAAATATCCATGGCGGATATTAATCGTAGTATTGAGGTGGTCCTTGCTTCTGTCTGATTCGAAATTGCAATTCGTCAATTGCGCTTCCGATGCGAGTGTTCAACGCGCGAAGCTCTTTTACTTTTTTTAATTCTTTCTCAAATCGAGCGAAGTTAGAACTCAAATGAGTATGCATAAAGTCCAGTCCGGATTGTATCTCCAATACGTCTTCCTGCGACTCCGCCTTGCGCAACATATCTTCCAACACAATAATTCGTTTGACCACATATATACCATGTCGATCGATCAATCCCAACAACATCTTGTATTGAGCTAACGCGTTGTATTGATGAGCTCTCACTGTATCTATGCGTCTCTTAATTTCCGATGGATCGATTGTATTGCGCTTACTCAATATGAGCCCGTAGATGCTCTTGCGCAGTTTTCTGATTGCTGGAGATATGATCAACGTAGCTTGTATGGCTTTTATCTTCGCCAACAGTAGATTGTAAGCGCATAAGATAGATTTTTTGAATTCTCGAATTTCATATGCAATCGATTCCGATTTGTTCTCTTCTCCAAAGATGGCATCGTATTCTTCGGGAGTCAATGGGTCCATTGGGATCAGAAACATCTTATTTAGCGTTAGTTGGCCGTGGATATGTTCTATGGCAACAACTTTCAATTTTAAGCATCCGCGTCTTTGGTCTCGCTGTCTCCGGTTTGATCGTCATTTTCCATAATCTCCATAATCTTATCGAGGGTGCTGAATACTCCATCGAGCTTAGTATTTTTCTTTGGCATAGCGTTGGCCTGCTTGCGGAAGTGAAAGATAATACGCTTGAACTGACCCAGAGTCTGCGTATCAATGTGAAGATCTGAGCTAATATCATTGATGAAGTTTTCAAAGATAATAGCTGGATTACCCGATGCAACGAAATCTTTATAGTAATTGCTCATGCCATTCTTTAACATATCTACGCTATTCTCAATCAGACGGAATGCTTTATCACATCGAGGCACTTGCTTCTTTGCGGCGGTGATAGCCTTGACGATGAGCTCGGATAGTTTATCGATATCCACATCGGGACTGGTGACGATAGTATAAATATCTTGAGTCGTGATATAAAGCATATTGCACATGACTAAGATATATTGCTTGCATCCGTCGAGCTCATCCCTTTCCGGAAAGTTCTCTTCGAGAATGTGAGTGAATAGATGCTTGAAGTTGATATTCGCAAATCCAAAGATGTAGAATTCTTCTCCAACTGAGCGCTTGATAAAGCTCTCCGAAAGCGAACAGCGATCCTTGATACACTCTTCTCCGGAGCGAAGAACCTTACACACCTTAAGATACTCTTCGATCACAAACGAATCCTTCAGAGCTTGATACACATGAACCAGATTCTTGTCAGTGATCTCCGTATCCAAATACTGATCCACTTGATCAACAAACTCAACAAGACGGCGCACTTCATGGTCAAAGAATGAATCCACTCCGCGCTTAGTGTGGAGCCGGTCTAAGATAGCCTCCTTAAACTTCATCACAAGCTTATTGCAACGGATGATGTCATTCTTAAGGCGTTCATATTTCTCCTTTACAATAACGGGATCCAGTTTTGAAGGATCTCCCGTTAGTTGCTGAAACATCTCCAGTAGCTCAGCTTGATCGATCTCATTGTTGGACGTCACCACGCGATATTGCTTTTTGCCTTTAGCCATTTCTGATATAGTCAGTCTAAAAGTATAATAATCGTTATATACTAATTGTTTAAGGTATCAGATAAACCTTATTTACTGATGGACGAACAAGTGCGAAAGTATAACAATCAGATCCGAGAGCTGCTCGATATTATCGACGCTGAGCTACCCAACAACCCAATGGTAGAAACCATTCATCGCCGATTCCGCGTCGCCCTATCCATTGACCGCACATATATTATCGAGGAGACATCGCCGGAGCTACTACTCTATCGCGATCACATTGCCGAGGATCGCGTAGAAGAACTAATTCATAAGAATTGGGAAGCGGAGATCGATAAGAAAGAGGATGAGCTTATGTATGAGATCGACAACAATAGCCTGCGCGACATGGTGGGACTCCTTCGGCAAATGTGGGAGAACTATTCTCAGGAGCAGCGCGCCTATGTAAAAAAATCAATGAAGAAGCTGCTCAGCTATTGCATTAAGTATCACAAGGCAAAGGCAGAGGGCCGAAATTAATTTTTCGACGTAGTGAAACAAACATGTCTAAACTTCTCCATTGCATAGTCTGTTATTATTTTTTTTGGATTGTCATACTCGCTGGGTAGCGCTCCGTTCAACCGTGAATACATATAAAACAAACTGTAGCTTCCGCAATTGCCGCTATTCTTATATTTATCTTCTAATCCTTGATGCTGCAGCGTCGTGATAATATCAAACGTGCATTTGAATCCAGTCTCTCTTGCGATATCCATCGCAACCTTGTTCCAATAAGCATCGAACGATGAATTGCCCGATCCGCCACCAGCAGAATTAAATAATTCAATCCGAATCCAAGGCTTCGAAGTATTATTAGGATCTCTCTGGTCGGTGGATATATAAACAGCGAACCAATGTTGGCCGCTGCCATTAGAAGTATCTGTGTTGCATACAATACCAAATGATGTCATGGGACTATTATCGGCGGTAGTTAGTTTTGGTTTGAAGTCCATGGCTTCTTTCAGCATCCCGCGCTTGATTAGTGTGTATTTAAATTCTTTGCCAAAGTCCAACTCCTTCACCGAATATACCGGATATGTGTATGTTGATTTATCTGATGGAGGAAAGGATACAAGATCGCTCATATGAATAAATCCATGAGTAAAGCCGGGGTATTGAGATCGAAGCTGACTCATCACAGTGTCTATTTCGGTGTTGTTCATCCAATACTCATGATCTAAGCGCTTTGCTTCAGCCTTGAACGCCTCGCGTTTGATTTGACCGGCTACCGTGGATGGGATATTAGCGGTAGTCAATACACATTCATCAACATTCGAAGTTTGGCTACATTTAGATTGAATTGATAGAGCATTGTCGTCGTATGTAGATATCAGTGAGATATGGGCCGATTGGAGGCAAGAGCCATCGGCGTTAGGTGTAGCATTAAGTGCGCACTTTGACATTCTTTATTGGCAAGTGTGCTTCATATAATATATTAGATATTAGAACGATGGATACGATTGAGTATGACAAAACGTATGCTGTATATAGCTCAAATAATAGACAGAAGGCCTCTGATATAGAATCAAACGAAGATGCCCAAAAAACGGAAAACTTAATTCATGAGTCTGGTCGCATGCAGCTGAACACGTATCAAGCGTTCGTTCAGAATCTTATGAATCCAAGAAGTGATTTAAGATCATTGCTATTGGTTCATATGACTGGAACTGGAAAGACGATTACCGCGCTCGCCACTGCAACGGAGTATGTAAAGCAATATAATCCGCATCAAGAAGTCAATGCAGTGGCATCCGTTATCGTATTGGGATTTACAAAGGAAATATTCAAGCAAGAGCTACTTGCGCATCCGGAATTTACGTTTGTCAATGCGGATGAGGCAATCGCCTTGAAGAAATTGGAATCGGAGATGCATAAGTCAGATACAATTGCCGAACAGTATCATGCTAAGAAGAAGCTTTATAACAGACGCCTCGTCAAGCGTGAGGTAAAGGGAATATACCAGTTCTATGGATACAGACAATTTGCATCTCGTATCATTAACACCGATGATTTGAATGACATGATTCGCAAAACCAAGAAAACGGAAGATACCGATTTTGTTGATATCGATGCAAAGTTAATTCAAAAGTGGATATCAGATGGTAGCGTGCGCATCAACCTATCGTTTATAAAGAGTATTTCTCATTCATTGATAATATGCGATGAGGTGCATAACTTATATAAATCCGAATCGCTCAATACGTATGGATTGGCGATCGAAGTTGTGTTTAACTATTTTTACAATGATCCGAAATCTCCAGACTATGGTTGCGCCAGAGCGTTGCTATTGTCCGCAACGCCGCTCACAACAAGTGCCGCGGAGATTATTCCAATAGTTAATCTGCTATCGGGAGAAAAGTTGGAATACAAAGAATTATTCAAATCCGCCGATGGTGTAGATCAACTAACCACGACTGGGATTGCTAAAATTAAAACTGCGATCAAAGGAAAGGTGAGTTATATCATGGACGACAACCCAAAAGAATATCCGTCATCTTCTTTTGCCGGAGAACAGATCCAAGGCATCAATTATTTAAAGTTTATTAGAACAGCTCCCATTGGACATCAACTAAATTATTTCAATGAATGGGATAGTAGAGCGGTCAATAGTTCAGACGACAAGGGCACTAATATGTGCAAAGATATTATTTTACCATCCACGCCCGATCACCCACATGGAATTACATTTAGCAAACACATGGCTCTATTATCGGATTTACCACAGGGGAAATCAGTTCATCGCAGTGCAAATGGATTACTGACTTCCGCCATATTCAAGCTATCTGCGCTGAAGGATTATTCGTGTAAATATGCAAAGATGGTGGAGATGTGCATCGACATGAAATCAAAAGAACATGGTAAGATATTTATCTACCATCCGTTTGTTCAAGGTGCTGGGACAGATATGATTGCAAGCATACTCAATGCAAATGGATTTGTGATGGTTGGAGACGTTCCGGATAAATACAGTCTATGCATGGAGTGCAACAAATTAAACGGAGAACACAAAAGTGCAGACCACGAGTTTGTTCCAATTGTTTATACGATGATCAATGGAAATCTAAGCAAACTGACCGCTTCTAATAGACTGGCAGCCTTTAACAATCCAGCAAACGTGTTTGGAGAAAAAATAAAAATCATTATTGGATCCAGAGCTATGCGCGAAAGTCATACTCTGAAGGCATGCAAACACATCATGATCATGCATGAGCCAAGTTCTATTTCCGAAATGGTTCAAATTATTGGACGAGCCGTTCGCAAAAATGTGCATGCCATGCTACCAGAGGGTATGCGAACAGTTCTGATTCATATCCTGACCACCAACGTATCCAAAAATAATAATCTCAAGAAAGATCCGGTGGGAAACGAAGAAATGTCGTATCTATTGAAAGTATTGCAGTTTGCGCAAATCAATAGAATCGAGCGAGTCATGTATGATTCCGCAATCGACTATCTAATCAACTTCAGATTCAAACTCAAAGAGACGCCGCCCTTGTTAGGCGAAGCATACCCGCTTGATACAAATGCGTATAGCAAGTATGAAAAGGTATTGACCAAGGCATACAACGATCTGCGCAATGGCAATTCCCTTCAAGGGATACAAACTAATAGATTCAATCTTTTCTACTTAGAGAACGAATGCAAACTGGTCATCATGATCATCAAACGCATACTACTCGACTACCAACCAATGATAACTATTCGAAAACTCATGGATCGTATAAGAAGCCCGCCGTTTCATATCGAATATAATACGCAACTGATTTCGGACGAAGCGATCGCAATGGCGATACAAAAAATAACATTCACCCCAGATCAAATGCGTATGATCATTTCAAATAAGAACGAATCGATTGTTGATAGACTATACGACCAATCGTCATCCGTATTTAATCACAATAATGAATTGTGCAAGATCGTATCGATCGGAAACGACCTTTGCTTAGACACCTACCTAACAATCCAATCCGATAAATCTATTCTCGAAGGTAATAAATGCATCTTCGACTCATTTCGAAAGACGTTTGCGATAACCACCGACGAACCAATCAACACACAAACTTTATTGGATACGTGGGCGCTTTCGATAAATATTGACGACATCGTCGATGATATTATAAAATTATTTAACAACGGCATCGATAAGGACTCACAAAAAAACAATGCTATGATAGAATCGTTTGTATCAAAGTTTCCTATTCGCAATCATATTATGCTGGTTGAATGGGTTATCGAAAATGCTACCAAGCATGCTATTGGGAAGAAGAAAGTTAAAAATATTGACATAGTTAAAGTAATCGCGGATTATTACAGAACTACAAGATTGCTACTTTGGGTTTCAGATTTAGAAACGACGCGTATCTATTCTCGGTTTAAGAAATATGATAAAAATACAAGCACGCCTTGGTGGAGCTTACAGGCAAAGCCATCAACGGCAAAACTTCCAATAGGGCATTTGTTGGGCGATACCGTGCGTATCCTTGAACCTCACGATATGGCGTGGTTAGAGCTGGGATCAATCGGAGTCGGTATCCAAGATAAGCATCCAATGGGATGGTATATCTACGAAGAGCAGATTGGGAACTCACTTGAAGTCGCCTCTAAAATAAAATTTATAAAAGACAAAAGCTCGAAAGGAATCACATTGGGCTTTCTTCAACAAACGCAACTTTCCGAAATCGCCAAGCAACTAAAAATAAAGATCGACACCAAGGAACTTAAAATATCTATTATTCAAAAAATAGAAGAAGCTGCATGGGCCATGCAATCGAAGATTTACCCAAAACGAGTCATATATCAACTTATTGATATCTAATCATCGTAATGTCTTGATCTATGACGATCAGATCGAGAACGACTGCGTCTCTCTCGATAGCTATCACGGGCTTCTCTATATCTATTGCTAACACGACCCTTCATTTGTTGTCCTCTTTTTGTTTTAAAAACAGCAATTACGACAATAAATAAGAAGAATGCAACCACGCTGATCACGATACCAGCGATCGCAGCATCGGATAAACCAGTGGAAGCCTCAGTTGTTTCGTCCTTAGATGAAGATGATTGTGTGCTTGCAGATGACGGACTCGACGATGACGATTGCGTGCTCGGAGTTGTGGTAGTGGTATTAGTTGAACTGGTAGTTGTGGTTGATGTATCAGTTGCGCTTCCGGCCGATGTATCAGATGTGCTTGAGCCTGTAGTCGCATCGGTTGCGCTTGATGGCGATGTGGCAATTGGATTATTGTTCATCTCGCAGGTTTGCTGAATATTATACCCATTGGCCACATTCGCAAGACTCTGATCTTGAATACATGCTTGCATATTACATGTCGTTTCTAAAAAGGTTTTGGCTCTATACGCACCAGTATCTAATGCCTTTCCAAAACACGAAAGCGGAATATTAGCGTCTGCAAGTTTTTTATGGTATTCATCATATGGCACCTTGCCCGCGCAGAAGATTCGTAGCTTTTCATTGTTTTGTTTATTTACATTATCTATGGTGCATATCTTATCATAATATCTGTCGGCCTCAATTTTGATTTCTTTGCCGTCGTCGTTTGGAATCCATCCATAGAAGGCTTTGCATTTCTCATGATTAATAAAATTATTATCCTTGGCGCAATATTTTAATCTTTCAAGAGTTAGATCGCGAAGTGAGGTTGAGTCATTTTGGACATTTCGATAATCCGAAGTATCGCATGAGTCGTTCATAATTGTGGAAATAGTTTCAAGCCATTCTTTATTGGGATCTCCATTAAATGACTTTTCTATATTTGAAGGGTTATTGCCTTTAAATGCAATCAACTTACCGTCATTGGTTAGCCCCAGACGCATATTGCTACCTCGAGTATTGCCATTCCATAGAACAACCTTATCGCGAGATCGTAAAACAATGTTGCCGTCGCTTTTTTGAATTGATAACCATGGCTTAGTTGCCTTACATTTAGTTGTTTTACCGGATTCATACTCGCAATCGTATTCTTTTAATTTTGTTCCAGATGACCATTTGGTTGTCAAACCAGTGAGTGTTGTATTTGTAATTCCATAAATGACGAGATCGCCGTCGGGCAAAATTATAAACTTATATTTTGTATTAGGGCTATAAATCGTTGTGCCCATATAATAGTTACCCGTCGGAAGCGATGTATAAGAGGAAGGCATTCTGGCTTTACAGAACGAGTTTCCCATATTCAATAATAAATCGCGATTGGTAAGCTTAGAAGACTGAAATAACCGTTTCATCGCAGTATTAAACGCATCAGAGGTATTGCTTGGATTAAAACAACCTAAGTTAAGCGCGGCGCTGCTTGCATCCATATACATTATCAACATGTATTGCCGATAGTCGCCGGATGCTGATCGACAATACCAATTGCTTGGATGGCGAAGATCGGATGGATAAAATAATTTATAACCCTTTGACATCGCACTTTGTAGCGCAGACACATTTGAATATACGCGGGCAAAATCATAATAATTTGCGCCATCGTGAGAAATACCAGCCTTGTCGGTGCCAGCCTGCTTATATTTGATTTGTTCGTATTGCGCGGCCCATACATTTCCATTGGATCGCCAATAAGGCATGTCTTTCAACTTAGCTTCTTCAACACCTTGTGTTGCCATCTGAACATCATCTCCTAACAAATCTTTGATAACGCCAGCATTAGGGGTATAATCCATGTTCAATGGATTTTTATTTTTGCTATATGCTGGGATATACTCCCATTCAAGTGTTCTACTCTTCGGGATCGAAACATCTTTGAGAACGGTTGGTTTTATACTATACCATCTACCTCGTTTATCTAAGAATATTAAATCTACCACATTATCGATCTCATAGACTCGACACCATTCGCTATCGGGCCAACGGCTATTCACACCTTGCAATAAGTCCCATGTAAGTTTTCCGCCGTTGCTTCTACCATAATATTCCGTGGTCATTGTTCTTTTATAATGTATTAAATATTTTATACATAGCTTCTGCCATTGCGTCTATCATCTTCGCCATAATCATCTTCATTCGAATATTCGTCGCGTCTATCATCTCCGCGTCCGTCTTCTTCGTTAGAATCCTCTTCGTTCGAATATTCGTCGCGTCTATCATCTCCGCGTCCGTCTTCTTCATTCGAATATTCGTCGCGTCCGTCTTCTTCATCATTCTGATATTCTTTATCTGGATGATACGATTGATTATTTCCAGAACTGGCACCAAACAGCATTGGTATTACACCAGCTTTGAGTAAGATAGCCCCAATTATCACAGCTCCGATAACAACCGCTATGACTATCATAGTATAAGCATTAAAGAATGAACTAACGACTCCTTCGATATTATCGAGAGCTCCCGATTGCGTAGCCGTGTCTCTAAGAGTGGTGCTAACGTCGGTCATCAAATCGGCATCGTTCTTTATCATTGTATCAACAATGGTAGTTGCCAAAATATTAGCAACTGTCTTTTGGGTAACGTTGGATTGAGTTGAGTTTGATAAATCCATCTTTTGGTCAAAGTTGAAACTGTTAATGGTTTCATTTACAATATCGACTGGGAAATTATTCTCAACCTTATTTTGAATGCGAGTAATGGCCTCATTTTTATGCTCCGCATAACCTACCGTGCCACTCATATTACTGGTTTTTTCTTTTTCGAGCGCGCCCTTGATTTGAGATTTAATTTCATTAGCGACATTGTTATTTGCCGTATCCGTTATGCTAATATCAAGAACCATTTCTTGATTGATATCGGTCCAAGAGCAACAGGGTAAGGGCATATAACCTTTAGTCTCCAATACTTTAATGCGCTCTTTATACGTTTCTTCCGTAATGAAACCTCCCTTTAGTAAATCTGTATATTCGGTTCTGATCTGAGATATAGCGGCCACATTGTTGTTCAAACATGTTTTATATACATCCGGATCGCATCCGATTTTCATCTCTTGATTTGCGGCAATGGCGCGTTTATACGAATTCGTAACATTCGTGCATACATTGGTGACAAACTCATTTACGATCTCGGTTTGAGATTTATCTGTGCTGACTTGAGCTCCCATTGTATTGTGTATTATATTAGTTTATCGAAAAGTAATATAACACAATCATGACTGTTGGCATTCATATCTTCAGAAAAGATCTCAGAGTTAAAGATAATCTTGCACTGAACCAATTGGCCAATAAGGTAGATGAGATAATTGGCGTATTTGTTTTCGACACGAACCAAATCAATGCAACCACAAATACGTATCACTCCGCGCGAGTGGCGCAGTTTGTAGTAGAATCTGTTCGCGACCTAAACTCTCAATGCGATAATAAATTACTTACGGTAATTGGAACACCCGCAGTTGAAATAGAAAAGCTAATCAAACAAACGAAGGCAGTGGCAATATCATTCAATGCGGATTACACGCAATATTCAATCAAACGAGATAATGCCATACGCAAAGTTTGCGATAGACATGAAGTAGAATGTATAGTCAATGAAGATGATCAATCGCTACTGCCCATGCGCGATACAATAAAAAAAGATGGCACCCCATACATGGTATATGGACCCTTTTACAAATTAGTTATCAGTAAGCAAATAGATAAGCCAACGTCAAAACAAATAAAGTGGAAGAAACATGGAACCGCTCAATGGATCAAGCTCAAGCAATCATTCGATAATAATTGGAAGGGAGGAAGAACGGAAGGGCTACATAGATTAAAGACGCGGACTGCTACGGGAGCCATCGATGCAATGGCGGCGCCTACCATCCAACTTAGTGCTTACATGAATCAGGGGTGTATATCTATTCGCGAAGTGTATTGGGCGTTCAAAGAAAAATATAAATCAAAAGAACCAATAAGATCGATTGTATGGAGAGACTTCTTTCTATGTATCTTCCGGTTTGCGCCGAACGGAAACGATTACAATAAATGCATCGATGAACGATACCAACAGATCAAGTGGCCAAAGATAAATAAATCAAACTGGAATAAGTTCATCAACTGCAATACTGGGTTCTTACTGGTAGATGCCGCAATGCGCGAGTTGCTGGAGACTGGGTTTTGCAATAACAGATCGCGACTTATCTTATCCACCTTTTGGTCAAAGTATTTACTCATTGATCCATTTGATAAAACATATGGCGTGCAAGTGTGGTTTTCAAAATTATTGATCGATTGCAATGCATCTCAGAACCTAAATAATCATAGATGGGTAATGGGAGACTTAGATCTTGCCGGAAGACGATTTTGTATGAAGGGGGCCCATCCGCTGACGGGACGCATGATCAGAGTAGATAACCAGATGATTAAGAAGTATGACAAAGATTTCGAATTCATAAAAAAATGGATCCCTGAGTTCAAGGATCTATCACTCAAAGAATGTAAGGCTCGAGTGAAACAAATTGAGCCAATCTATGAGTGGCGAGAAAGATACTTACAATATTGCAAGCTCTTTGAGAAGATTAAGAAGACTTAATCTACAGAACATCGTTCTGCTTGAAGTGATCCATGATGGCTTCTTCATCGCCAAGGTCAATACCATCCATGATACACGCTTCAGTAATAGCGTTCGTCATCTTCTCAGATGCATCGGATACATCACGCATGACACGCTCAAGCGTTTGCTTGTTATCAAAGAACTCATCGTTGAACTTCTTTAAGAACTCAACCTCATTCTTCTTAGACATCTTCTGTAGCTCTTCGTTAGCACTATTCACATAAATGCAACTATGCGTATCGATGATCAGATCAGTGAAGATCTTTGTGATATCCTGAACCGAAACGTAATCATTCACGCGATATTCAATCGTTGATTTCTTAAACGTAATCGGAATCATCTTCTTGCTAAATCGCTGAGTCTGAAGAATTACTTTCTCCTTATTGGAGCTGGCAATCTTCTCACGATACTCAATCAGTAGAGCCTGCTTCTTCACAGAGAGATTTTCTTCCGCGGAATACTTCGCGATAGCCTTCTCTAAGTTCTTTACTCGCTTATCAATCTTCTTGATGGCAAGCTTACGTTCTGTGCGAAGACGCATTAGAACGGTATCGCACAATACCCCAAACTGACTTTGGACATTCTCAATGAATGTAGTGTAGCTTGGCATATACATCGGAGGCAGAGCAATCTGATAACGAATCGGGTTTCCATTGACATATCCTTGACGACTCGTTGGCTTATAGTCTCCCGTCATCAAGTTCTTAGTAGTATTCATCAGATGGCCATACTTGCCGTTTCTGAAGTTAAACTTAATAGCAACGTCCGGATCATCGACAATCGCATACATCAACGCTACGAATGGTTCATTGCTGGAGTTGAGAGCTGGTAAGACAGTTCGACGCGAAATTGCTTTTGCGTGAGCATTCGTCTCAATAACAACATTCTGAATCTCTTCCACACGATCAAGAAGTACTTCGTTCTGTTCCTCGGTGTGCTTGAGCGTTGCCTTAGTATCCTTTGCATATCCAAGTAGTTCCGCATACATAGCTCTTTGCTCTTCCATATGCTGCTCATGATCCGCCGTCAGATTAGCAATTTGCTCAGTTAAAGCGGTAATTGCGTCATCCTTCTCCTCAAGAACGCGTCTGTTAGCATCTTGATGCATGCGATCAAGAATGAATGACACTTTCATCGCATACGTCTTATCAAGCCATGCCATGAAATGATCAAACAAGTATCGATGAACATACGTTCCGGCGAACCGCTTAGGCGTTCCCGCGGCGAGTTCGTAATGAACGGCTTCCTCTGGAACGTATCTTTTACAAGCTTCGATTAATTCCTTAGTGGAATCACTTTCTAACCATTTACGAGCACGCTTTTCCGAACCCGCCCCGTTCTGGGCGGGTTGCTCCGAACTCGGAAGATTTCCTGCGGATTCATTGTCTCGCTTCTTATTAACATAATTCGCTATCTTCGTGATATTGTAACATCCGGTGTCGTCATGACGAATGATCGTAAGATCATCATCAATTGCGTTCTTGATAATGCTGAAGTCTTCTGGCGAGGTCTTAGGAAAGTTCATCGTCGAAAGCGTTGGTAGGTCAATTTGGGAATATCTGAGGCTCAGGAAGTCGTCGATATATTTTAGAAGTAATTCGTTCAATTTTACGCCTATGCCAATATAGCTCGAAAATAGACAAATATGGCCCGATTTGACCAATCTCAGCCTCATATAGCAATTTACAAAAAAAATCTACCCACGCTGGATAGGATTGTATCTACGCGACTTTCTTTTCTTTTTATCTTTGCCGTGTTGCGCCGGCTTTGTTTGATTGAATATTTCTTCGACGAACGCGTCAAGTGCTTTATATGGGATGATTTGAGTCGATGTCATCGACATATTTTCGAATGCGCTTGTAAGATCCATGTTGATATGTTTAGATTTATTTTTTTTCAATTTTAACAACTCTGCGTGTATCGCGGGTAGTGGGCTTGTAGCACGGCTTTAGCTTGTATGTGTATTTGCATTCGTGTTGCTTGGATTTCACGACGGGAGATCCATATAGTTGATTAGTTATCCATTGAAAGAACGAGAACATCATTATATATTAGCTGAATATAAACAATGCCCGTAGATAAGCGAACATTTATCGTTTCTAATTTACATCGAGATGAGTCGCTGGATACTAACAACGAGATACGAATTACTCTCCCCGATTCTATCTTCAGCGGTAAGGTAGAAGCTATCAATATGAAGCATATGTATATCGACTATGGCGTGGAGACGATAGGAACGTCTAACTATGAGTTCTACGTATCGTATCCGGAGACCGCCAATGCCGTTTTAGTCAGACTGGATATCAAAAGCTCTTCTTCTGACATTGTTCAAACCGATGAAGACTTATCTGCGTTGATAGCATCAGCGATTAATAGCGCGGTAGGCAACACTATATTTCAAGTGTATTACAATCCGATCGTAGTTGCTACCAATGATGTATATCGTGATAATAGCAATCTGTTGAGTTCCTATACAATCTTTACAAACAACAACACGAACTTTGTTTTGGATTTTTCAAGTAAGTCATCATTGGGCCCATTGATTGGTTTTGGCAATGGCATCTATAGGGGTGCGTTCAGTTATAAGGGAGGGAACATTCCGCCTATATCTGCATATGAATCTATTTACGTTTCAAACACGGCCTACAATACTATCTTCAAAGAATACGATGTGCAATCGGATATCGCATGTAAGATGGATCTCTATGATAGTAGCAACGCCTTAATCCCAAATTATTTGGATCCGCGCGATACAACAATTAGTCTTCCCATTGCAAATGGATATATCAAAAGTGTGCATGAGTTCATTGATATATTAGAAACTGAGTTAAATAGATACGAAAGCTATTTCGCGAACGGAACACTCTTCTCCGTTTCATTTGATTTAGAAACGTATCGTTTCACGATCTCAACAAATAACAATTCTAAGTTTGGAATTGGATTTAGATTCAATCGAGCTGGAAGTAATAACTACGGATCACTTCATCGTCAGTTGGGATTTCATAAAAAGAATTACTTAGGATACAAGTCAATCAGTAGTGTTGTCGATGCAAAGATATTCGATCGAGCGTATGTCGCTGAATATCTTTTCGTGTGTAGCGATCTGATTAAGTATAACTATGATACAAATCTGATCGTAGCTGAATCGGAAGGACAATCTTCATTGTATGAAAGTTTATTCACGATACCCATTGGCCAAGTTAAAGAAAACTCCTACACGCCAACGTTCGAGGATGAACATCGCGTTCGCATTCATGCATCCAAGCTGGCAAAGTTATACAACGAGAACAAGTCGGATGCAAAGACGATTGACTTTTATTTGAAGTTATCGTCTGGTCGGCACATTAAGCTTAATACTCAATGGAGCATTAAGTTTGAGATTGAGTATATGAACTAATTGGCGTGTTTTCAAGTATATCGCATATCAATATATAACACGATCAAAGATAGATTCGAATATGGATGCACAAGACTATGCAACCGTTGTCAAATCTATTTGCCGACGCCTTGGCAATCTTGAGCCCGACGCAACCGTGATCCGCAATGTTACCCAACATTGTAAAAAATTAGACTTAGCGAAAATGATGAAATCGGCCGAGAGTAAAAACGATTTCTTGGTAGATGTGGTAGAATCATATATTTCATCTCTGGCTGAGTCGGAAGAGTTCGATTACAATTCATACTTATATGAACAGCGCGAAACCGCAAAACAGTCCATCGATGCTTCCGCTCCACTTACGAATTGGCTTAGCGAGCGCATGCCAGTTATCTCAAGTAAAAGCATGTCAATATATTTTGATTCCAGACTTCGCATGTCATCCGGCAATGATCCTTCTATCACTGAGTTTGGATTCTCTTTAGTTCCACGCAGTGTTAGCACGGTATTGGGGGATGGCAATCTACAAGTGCGAACCATGCCGAGTGAGATAACATATTTCAAGTTAGGTAAGTTCTTACTTCCTTACGGTGTCGCATTGCGCGGAAGCAACTTTACTAACGAACTAACTTTGACCTTTACCGGCCTTCGTAGCAACGGCATCATAGCAAACGAAGAAACATTTCATTTCGTATTCAACTACACATCAAAGAATGATGCATTGGTTGAGGTTAGTCCAGTGAATGAGTTTTGCAAATTCAGTCCTCCGCTTCGTCTAATCGATAACCTGAGCCTCCGATTCAGTGATCCTATCGTTCCTATTACATTTCCTAAAGATCGAATGTATCCCAATTCGCTGAACTACTTATCATCGGATGGTCGAATCGAATTCTCATCTGCACATGGCTTAAGCGACAACGATGTTGTTATCGTGAATGGTCTCAAGACTAATGACGATGCCGCAAATGCCGCCATACTCAAAACGATTAACTCAGCGCGTGGTATTCCGATTACAGTTATCAACTCAACTATGATTTCCATAGGAGTTGATTTTACAACCATAAGATCTCCCGATACAAGTTCAAAGCCATTGATTGTCTTCTACAGTAAGACCTTTCGTTTTCCTTTAGAAATTGGATATCAGGATATTGCAGAGCTTGATTATTGAGCGCGAATTAATTGGTTTTACATATTCAAATCAATGTTTAAAGTATCTTATATAACTAACGGACTTAAAATCTCTTAATGCCAAATACGTATGGCGATATTATGGACTGTCTGGACACATATTTTCAGCCATCAGGTAAGTTCGAGACCTCGAAACCGCGCGTATCGGGCAGATCGGATAACTTTGTGCTAAGCTACGGCGTTGCTTGTGTTCGAAAGAATCCAGACACAAAGTGCTATGAAGTGTTAATGATCAAGAAGAGAAACACGTATTCTTTTATTGAATTTGTGAGAGGAGTCTATGATCCATATAAGGATCACGATCTGGAGTATATGTTTAGTTCGATGACAATCACTGAGAAGTCGATGATTCAGACACGAGACTTTACTACTCTATGGAACTATTGCAACGGAGTTCCATCAAAGAACGCGGAACGAAACGTCTTCTTGCGATCCTTAAAAAAATATACCACCCTCATAGAGAGAGATGGAGACATTCTCTATAAGCTGATCTCAAATACAACGAACGCTACGTTGCTTTGGGAGATCCCAAAAGGACGACCTAACAAAAAGGAAACGCCGATTATCTCAGCGACTCGGGAGTTTGAGGAAGAGACTGGGCTAAGTAAGGATTCGTATCGCATCCTGTTCGACGAAGGAACCATTGAATATACATTCATCGATTGCGGAGTTAAATACAAATATATTTACTATATCGCGGTCCTGAGTAGTTCCATTACGCCAACTTACGATTATACCAATCAGCATATGCTATGGGAGCTAAGCGAATTGCGATTCATGACATCGCTTGCTATTCAGGAAATGAATAACCAACGCCTCGCAAAGATCGCACGTATCATCATTAAGAAAGCAAAAAAATACCTTTAAGCATCCCGCTTAGTATTATTTTTTTATCTTTGAACTTATCCACTCCTTAATCAATCTAATAAACCACGCGGTATCGTAACCGTGATCTTCAAACATAACATGCCCTCCGCGGGTGGTGGTCACAATGGCAACATTCTCATTAATATACGGCAAGTGTAGAAACGATTTTGTGATCGAGCTATGGAACACGTTATCGTCCAACGCAGATACGAAAAGAGAGGGAACGTTAATCTTATCAAGATAATGAACCGGATCGCATTCTTTGATATAAGCTTCCTTTGACTGATATCCAAGTAATTCACTTTGAAACTCAAGCCAGTCGTGCAATGTTTTGATTGACTTCATCCGTTCGCGACATGGCATGTGTCGGGTGGTATATTTCAACTTATTTACTAAATACGACTGCGATATTCGATTCATCTTATCAAGCGATAATACAAAGTTGTAGCCGGGCGAAATCAGTATTGCGCTTTTGATGGTTTTGTCGGAATTATATTTGCCTAAGTATCGTATAAGCAACGCCGATCCTGCACTTGCGCCAATTGCGTGGATTGGGATATTCGGAAACTGAAGCTGAAGGAAACTCAACACGATTTGAAGTTCTTCGATCCGGCCAACCAAATTATATTTGCAAAACGCAAGAGACTCATCGTTGCCCGATCGCGTGTAGGTTGCATATACAATGTTATTGTCATGTAGGTGATCAGCTATGTGCGCCAGCTGAGTATAGTCGCCACAAACGGTATGGAGATATATCACTATGGCTCGCGGATTACTCGATGTTGCTCGATATCCAACCATGATCTCAGAGCCATCCCCCATTTGAATAATTTGTTTCTTAAACGTTTTGGAGGCATCTATCTCTCTGGGCTTGATTCGAAATCTATATAAGAACACTTGGCCAATACTACTGAGCGATGGCTTAAACCATGTTATCTTCTCACGAAGGATTGGGAGAAATATAGGAACATTAGAATAAACACGAGGATACTCAGATGTATAAAACATTGTTATATTAAATAAACGGATTATTGAGTTAGATCAATTCTGATGCATGAATTAATATGTATATAAGCATAGATCTACACATACATCGATAACATCGTTATAATGAGCACCGTGTCCGTTTCGCCTAACCTCGCGCTGCGCTGCTGCGAGCTAATGAAGCTGTTCTCCGTAAAGGCCAGCTACCAGATCGAGGAGTACGTCGATTGCGGCACTGTCTATAAGCGCCTACGCGAGGCTGCTGAGTCCAAGGAGACGAGTGTTGAGGTATCCGAGATCGACCTCAAGTATGTACTCAGCGCAATTAGCATTTGCAGCCAAAGAACGCCTGTGGAGGCACAAAATTACAAGGCTATCGCCGATCTCATTGAGCTACTTACAACCACGCTAAAGGGCGCCGATGTAGAGGAGGTCGAGGAGACCAAGACGGATCTTTAAGTATTCAGGATTGAGTAATTGAGATATTTTTTTTGTGATAAAAAAGAAACGCTACACATGGGCGCAAAATAATTGACTCAAACGCGAGCTGAAACCTTATTATAAACTTCGCTAATCCGCTTTAACAATGTTTCCTCATCCGAAATAGTATCCGCCTTTTCGTGCATGATCTTATTGCGAATGTCTCTGAATCCCTCATACGAATAAACTTCGCACTTTAACCCGGCAAACTGCAATAATGTATTAACAAAGTTTAGACTATCTTCAATGTTGGCATTAAAGTGGTGTCCAACTGCCTTAGCATTAGATGCGTCGTTCTTGTCAGGAACTTGAAACTTTGCCACAAGTTGGTCTTGGATGTGATTGAACACCATGCCCATTCGAAATTCATTGACTTGTTCATTTGTCGTTTCTTGGTACAATGGAGTCGATCGATGCGCAATCTTATTTCGCATATGATGCAGATACTCGTACTTTTGCACAATCTCCTTAGGCCAAGTTTGAATGATAAATCTGCGACTGGAACTAAGCACATTTTCAATGGGATTTATACTTAGAAGCATCTCGTAATCAATCAAGTCCTTGCCTTCGCTACAATATTGAATTGCGGATAGCATCCCCGTTCCATCATATAATCTGGCAACTAATTCTATCGGATCAGTTTCCTTTACAAAGTTATAAGCGCAGAACTGCTCCCAATCAACCTTGTCCAAATTTGCTTCAAGTAAATTCAAAGCCGCTGGATTGGCTGAAAGTTTGTGCCAGTTAATACGGTCTGGATTGGCTCTTATTATATCTGCCGCGGCCGGATTTTCCAACAAATTGTCCCAACTAATTAGACTGGGATTTGCCTTCAGATACTTGATTGCAATAGGATTGGTATTGTTTGATAGCATCCCTATCGCATTATCTGGCACCCATCTCTTTTCTATCGCATAGATGGCAAATTTAGTCGCCCAATCATTCGAATTTCCGCATAAGGAATGTAGCCCATGATGCAAATAAATCATTTCTCGAACATCTGCGTTATCGACCAGAGTTGGATTCCCAGAAATAAACCCGATATTGGGACCTAAAATATCACTTGAAAATTCTTGTCTGGCGAAAGTATCTTCGCGTCCTCTTTGTTGGCTCGCCGCAATCCTATCTATATTTTCCAAGATAAACTCCTTTGCATTCCGATTGATCGCGACATATTTCCAAGAAATGAGGTCCTTGTTCTCTCTCAACTCTGTCTCTGAAAGAATTTGAGAGATTCGTCCCCAACTTAAAAGCTCGCTCTCCTGATCATTTTGCATTGCGGCTCTAATGTCATTCAAATAAATTGGGTTAATGCTCATCCAATACAACGCATTTTCTCGTTGAGGATTACGGCGATTTGGACGATTTTCCCCCTTGTAGTAACGTCTAGGATACTTTGTCCAGTCAATGCGTCCTTCGTTCTTTTCGAGAACTTGGCGAATGCGAGCATTTACAGCAGCAACGCGTTCGGAGTGAGTGATTGCCATGATTTAAAGCTGAATTGCAGAAAGGAAGTGAAAATTTGTTTTTTATCCGCAATTGATATTATTGATATTTAACTCTGCTATTTTACGCTCAATTGATATTATTGATATTCAACTCTGCTATTTTACGCTCAATTTTACACATGACCAAAACTGTCAAATACGCACTCCATGTAGTCGTATACACCATCTTCGGATATATATTTATTATAAAACGCAACCGCATTCGACGCAATATCTTTGCATTTAGAATCGTGCGTTTTGCACCAATGGATTTTTTCCATTAAATCAGAGAGATCTGCCCTGACTGGAACATAATGAACCCATGGTTTTAAAAGTGGTTGGTGCCATATATATTGGTCGCTCTTTACGAGTAAAATGACGGAGTTATAACTAAGTTCCAAAGTTAATCTGAATTGCGCAACATTACCCTCTATTGATAAAATATATTTATAATTTGATATTTGGGCTAATGGCATTTTTTTATTCAATTTGATACGTAGCTGAGTTGGATCTATAACCGTAACATATTTATTATGAATATTTTTTTTTGGATGCGTTTTGAACGATACAACTCGAGCATCTAAATATAGCTTATGGTCAAATGAATTGTCTATACCATATTTCTTACTATGATAATATTTTTGCGTGAGATAAGCCGCCTTTAATCGTGGATTAGTATTTGTATCTACTCCACAACCAGTGGCACCGCCTCGGAATATTGCTGTAGGAATTTTAGAATCGTAATCAGTGTTTAACTTGTCTTTGACATTTAAATATATATCACGGCATGTTCCTAAAAACATCTTATTAGTTATAATCTCCCAATCATCGTTCGTAGGAACTGGTATATCAGCAAATTTTTTATGTTTATTGAAATTCAGGATTGGCATGTAGGACTTGTATTTCTTTTTAAGGGGCATTGCATAAGTGCCGTATAAATTATAGTGAGGAGACGATATTCCATCATTCATTAACATATTCAAATCTCTGGAATTAAATATAAATTCACAATCATTAATAGAACGATTTCGCAAAAGATGCTTCAATATATTGTAAAAGTAAATATATATACGATCAATTTCATGCTCACTCTTTTTTATGTTCCATAAATGGAGCGCGCAATCAGTGAAATATATTGAATCTTCCTTGCGTTTAAGAACGCGAAAGTTCTTAAATAACGTTCGTTGCGTTTGATTGATGAAGTCGTTCATATTTTTGTATTTGGATGGGTCAAATTTTAAAGTATCCTTAAGCATTTTGCTGTATTTTGTATCATATCTATTAATCATCACAAAGGTGTAGATTTTATTGTCTAAGATTTGAACAAATATGCATTTATGAAACTCGTCCAACACATATTCCAAAGTATCGTATGTGGCTTGGTGCGTTGTTGAAAATATCGATGCGCGTTGAAAAAGATTGCGGTGTTGGGCAAATATATTACCCTTAGACACCTTATTGCTATACTCTCTCTTGTTTTTGTGAAAATGTTCAATTCGTGGATATATATGCACCTTCATATCTTTTATCGAATCAATAACAAGAGTCGCTACCGCAGGGTAATCTTTATTGAATTCTCCTACCGTTAGTAATCGATCGGTTTCCGCAAGGCATTCCGTTTTATTGCTAAACTCATCCTTTTTGGCTAATCTCGAAAATGAATGACTCATGATTTAAATCTATATATAACTTACGAGAAGCAAAAAAATAATGTTATGTTTTATAATTCCCAATTACGCCTGACAGCTGAGGCATACCTCTTCTTCCTCTTCTGTATGATCCAACACCTTGTATCCCACATTCTGGGCCTTGACTTTGGTATAGTAGGATGATGTCTTATTACCAAGCTTCCACGAGTAAAGATGAGCATTAGTCAATAGAGAGATATCAGGTTTCGCCAAGTAGCGATTCGAACTGGAGCTCTGACAAACATAAGCTCCTCTGGTTGCTTCCATCTTGATGATCGACGTCAGCTTGTATTCATACACAGTCTTATAGATATCGCGTAAATGCTCGGGGATCTCATCAATCTCTTGAACTGAGCCTTCGTTCATAATTAGCTTATTGCGGATCTTTTTATTCCATAGACCCAGAGATTTGAGATCGCGCATAAGATACTTATTTACAACCTGAAAGCGTCCAGATAGAGTGCTGCGAGTAAATAGATTACTTTGAGGAGGCTCAACGCCCTCAGTAGTCATTCCTTGAACAATTGACGTTCCGGCAACTGGCATGATTGCCATCAATAGAGCGTTGCGTAATCCGGTGCGCTTAATCGTATTCTTCAACGATTGCCAGTCCCACATGTCAGTGGGCTCAACTCCCCAGAGATCGTATTGTAGAATACCAGATGCTGTCATTGATGTAGGAAACGTTTCATACGGACCATGCATCTGCGCGAGCTTATTTGACGCAACCAATGCTGCGTAATACATCGTCTCAAAGATCTTCTTATTAGTCTCCATAGCCAATGGACTATCAAACGGAGTCTTCATCATCATAAAGACCTCAGCCAGACCTTGAACGCCAATGCCGATCGGACGGTTCTTCATATCCGAGTTGCGCGCTTGTTCGAGTGGGTATTTATTATTATCGATAACCTTGTTCATGTTAATGACAACCTTCTGCGTGATCTGGTTTAACATTTGATAATCAAATACAATGTTGTCGTCGCTTTTCTTCACAAATCGAGGGAGACACACACTTGCGAGATTACAGACTCCGATATTATTGCTATCAGAGTAGATTAAAATCTCGGAGCAGTTGCATGCCGGTAAGCCGTTGAATATTCCCTTCTCAGTAATATAAGATTTAAAGCAGAAAGTGTCATGCAAACCATCCACCGGCTCTACTGAAGCAATGCGCACATAACGTGGGAAAGCTTTTGTTGGCTTAATACCATCGAACGTAAGGCGATGAGTCTTTAATCCAAGATTGGTATAAAGCTTGTAGGTATCGCCGGTATGGAACAACAATCGATAAATTGCTTTGCACGGATACTCCTTGAGATTGCCAGTTCCGTCATTTGCAGGCATCATTCTTGCGCCGGCTACTTTATTTAGTTTGATCTTAGGATTCAAGCCAAGTGTATTGCACATTAACTTGATATCAAATAAGAACTCTTTATGAATAGAACCGACTTGAATAGACTGGGCGTTTGTCTTAACCATAGTCCCATCGGCATCAAGGTATCCAGCAAGCCACTCAAGTTTATTCTTGACAGTAGCATTGATAGGAACTGCAAATTTTTCGTCGATATCACTTGGTAGCACATATCGCTCGCGTTGATATTGTTGATTACTTGACTGGTGGTAATCGTATTCAATGTATTGCACCAGACTTCTTTTCTCATGATATAGATCGATGACCGGTGTTTTGCGAGAGTTATCGGCATTGCGATAATTCGTTCCATCGCCACAATAGAATCCGTGCGTGTATGGATACTTAATATCACATTCTGGATTGCCCTCAATGACGGGATACTCGGTGCGAATCAATCTATCTTTCGGCTTTAGCTCATATGCGCGCTTTTCAATTTCTTCCATATCCTTAGCATAATCTCCTTCAAGAACCGCAAATCGATGATACTCCGTGCATTGTAGCTCACATCCATCGTCAGTGATAACCTTGAGTAGTTTTTGATTAGTTCCAGTTTGGCGAACGGGCGCATCCACAAATCGTTCGGTATCCCAGATCTTAACAGTTGATCCGGCAACATCTTTGATCTCAACGTAGCCCTTGTCCGTAAGAATGCGAGTATCACCGGCAACGCAGAGGTTTGACGATTTGATGACTCCTAAGTTGTTCTCATTGCATTTGCGGTTGCAATGATCTTTATACATGAGATAAGGCTTGCCAGTCTCAATCTGAGTAGCCATAATGAGTTCCCATAGTTCGCGGATATTAACTTGCTTTCGGTAAAGACCTTTTGCCTCATATGATTGATAGAGTTGCTCAAACTCAGCTCCATATGTATCAGCGAGTCCGGGGCACTCATGCGGGCACATCAGCGACCACATAACAGGTTGATTGGTCTTGAGAGATTGTTTAAGTCTTTCCATGAAGATATCGGGAACCCATAGCGCGAGAAACAGATCACGACAAAGCGTCTCTGGGGCACCTTGTTGCTTCTGAGAAAGAATAGTAGATTCAATGTCAGCATGCCATGGTTCGATATACACAGCCGTGCTACCTTTGCGCTTGCCACCTCCCTGCGATACGTATCGCGTGGATTCGTTATACACGCGCATGAGAGGAACGAGTCCTTCAGATCGACCAATCGTAGAACCAATGACTGATCCAGAAGCGCGGATCTGCGACATATGCACTCCTACACCACCGCTGAACTTTGAAATCTTAGAGATGTCGGTTAAGCGAGAATAAATGTTATCGAGACTATCATCAATCGCAAGTAGGTAGCACGATGATAGCGTATGATTGATCGTTCCCGCATTGAAGAGCGTTGGCGTGGCGTGCGTGTAATATCGGTTGGATAGCAGCTCATAAGTATCCACGATGCTTGTGTATGTCTCCTTATCGACCTTTCCATCGTCATCAATCTTATTCATGTTGATGCCAATCGCAACGCGTAGCAACATTTGCTGCGGGCGCTCCTTCGTGATCTTCACTCCATTGTCATACTTGTGCGCGAGCAGATATGACTTGATTAGCGTAACAATACCAAAGAAGTTGTTGAGGTAATCTTTGTTGTAATCGACAATGTTGGTGAGATCGCTGTGGTATCGTTTGATAAATGCCACAACCTTCGGGTGAAGGATTTCGATCTTCTTGCCACGATATTCATACGAAACCAAATCTTCCGCATAGCGCAGTAGATCAGGTGTAGTATTTTTATGAAGATCGCTGATCGTGATACGAGCGGCAAGATCGTCATATTCATGATCCTCAATGATAAGAGATGCGCAGATGTTAGCACTGATCGTATCAATCTCACTGGTCTTGATACGATCAACAAGCGACGCAACTGTCTTCACCGCAATGAGATCAGTGCTGACCGATAGTCGAGGCGTCATCTCCGCCAGTTGCTTGAGTCTGGCAGAGATGGTTTCCAGTTTGAGAGGATTGACCTCTCCGCGGCGGTTAATCACATTGATTGACATTATCGCTTGAGTTGTAAAAGAAAAATGCCTCTTTACGAGATATATACTAATATAGATATCTCAATTTGAGCGGAATGAGGTGGTATCGTAAAAAAAGATAGTGATATGATTATTCGTCAGTGTCATATCCAGAACTGTCGCTTTCATAATCAATCATTACGAATGGTGTTCCCACGGCTTGTTGAATCTGCGGCTGGCTGGTTTCCACGACAAGCGGCGGTGGTAGTTGGTCGTCCGTATCGTATCCATCGCTATCGTTGTCATCCACGCTAAGGTTGTATGGAATAGACGATAGGTCATTTGGTTCTTCGCGCACGACAATACCATTCTTGAGCTTATCTATCTCAGCCTCCAATTCCTTGATATGCGCTTGCATCGACGCAACCGTCAGCGACATCATTGCCATCTGAGTTTGCATCATATTTACTTTTGCGTTGAGCGTAGTATTGTCCATTGTGCGTTCTTCTTTGTTGCTTATATCATTACCCCACATATCTTTAAATGGTATCAGAAATAAGTTATTGATACGTTTGCGAGGGTTGCAAATAGTTGGATATTTGATATGGTCAGTAACACATGCACACATAGCTGCAATGCGTCCGTGAAGGGATCTGGACCAAGTTGTATGTATATAATAGTTCGTTTTATCCCATATATAAATAATGCCCACATTAAAAGCACCCAGCTGCTGTATATGAATGTTTCCGGAGATAAGATTGGTTTAGAAATGGAAACAAACTTGTTATCGATCGTATCGTTGGGGTGGAAAGTCCATTCTCTCAAAGATATAAATGTCAGATGAAGATTTATATAGGGAAAGTAGTAAAGCCATACAATAATATTGATTGGGCCGATAACATACGCGAGCATTTTTTATATTAATCTAAATCCAGCTTAAGTTGCATAACGAATAGAAAGCGCACCAGGCATCAGCACTAAGAAGTTAATGCACGTAGCACATACCATGAGCGATACTGGGTGATCATTATCAACGTATGAACTTTGGTATGCAATATACTGCTCGCGGGACTGGCTAAAGTTCAAATATCCGCTTGGTTGCGGTTCGCCGGGATAAATACTGAATGTCATGAGGTATGCTCCTTCTTCGCTTGGTGTCATAATCTTTTCCCCTCCATACCGTAGCGGGATGTAAGAGTTATAAAAGACACCGGGATTTAGATCATAGATTGTGTTGCCGTCGGATACCAGAGCGATGCTATTCACCGCGGGAGAAGATTCGTAATAATACATAGGAGTATAAGCCAATGATGTAATGCCGGCGGTTTGGATAATAGACGCGCAACGCAACTCCTTATACGTGCTAACATCATTATTGCGCCATATCTCGCATGCATTTGAATCGCGTTCGTTGCTAAGAGGGCGGAATCGAACATACAAACTCTCAACCGCAAATTTAATATCTGAAATATTTACATTGTCGAATCTCTTATTGACAATACGCTCCACACGTTTATGAACTCGAATGATACTAAACTGCGATTGATGCTTGAATAGCTCGGCGACTTCGGGTGTTGTATAAACATGATTGGTTATCAAATCGCATGCTTCGATTGTCGGGTATTCAAACTCTCCCCCATCGCCAGCGTAGTCAATGATTTGAACGCAATTCTCAACTGCCTCAAACTCAACTTCTATCCAAAACTTGTTATACGTTATGTTCCAGTTCGAAATCGCAAACGCGGGGTCGGTGTTGAACCAGAATAGTAAAGGAATGTATAGATCGTGTGCATCATGCGAATGCTTAGGCGTTTGCAATCCATTGTAGATCAGTCTGCGCTCACGAACTTCTTGATTGGTAGGATCTTGTAAGAATACTCCCATATTAGGCGTCTCTTGTCCAACGCATCGCTGCCAACCGTGTTTTTGATTCTCGCTCACATGAAATCGATAATACATTTCCATCTCTTCACATCCATATCTATCAAGAATGGTGCCGTCGCATACAAGACGTATCTCTTTAATCATACGATGACCAATAAAGTCAAACCACCGCACTTTGTTTTCTTTATGCTTAGCGGTCAATGCGGATAAACGAATATGCAACGCCTGATCAAGAACAAAGTCGCCGTAGATTGGAATCTGAATGCGCGTGGAAGAACCGAATAGGGGTAGCGGCGTTGTATTCGCTATTGAGTATCCATACGCAATAGATACCAAAGGCTTAAAGGTGGTGTTGATAAAGAATGCGTGCGACTTGCGCACATCGTCGTAGCTGGCATTGAGATTTTGCTTCTCCAACTGAGATACCTGATTCTCCAGTTGCACCTTGAGACTTGTATATTTATTAATCGAGTTCTGATCGGTTCCCGCCAGTAGCAACTTTCCGATATAAGTATCAATCTTATTGATTTGCTCAATGCGATTCGCGACCGCTGCGTCTCTTGCTGCTATCTTCTCATCTTTAATCTCTTTGAGCCGACGCAATAGTTTATCCTTGCTAAGCAACTGATTGTCTAAGTCAGATGTATTGCTGAGAAGGATCGCATAACCATTTTGAAGAATAGATTGCGACATTATGATTTCTATATTATCTAAATCATGATTAGAGATAAAAAAGAAACAGCTCTACAGCCCAACCGTATTGACGACGACAACATTGTCGATACCAACAATATACACATCGTCCTGAGAATCCACGAATCGAATCACAGGCGCTGGCTTTGATCGAAATATACGACATCTCACGCATATGATAGCAATAACAGTTGCCACAAAGAATATCCCAAGCATCACCACTGCGATTAGAGTATTGTCTGCCGCAGCACAAGGCTCTGAGATACACGTGAATGACATTTTTTATTCTTCAGATATTATTGGATCTGAGGGCGTGCTATTTTACGCTCAATTATGGTTCAGGCGAAATCACCACGAACTCCAATCCTGATGCGGTTTCAATATCTGGAGATGAGCAAACCGTTTTGTCGAATGAATAGAAACGCTCTCTCTCGATACGACGACCATCGCGAGAATATGATCGCATGTATATCACCATGATAAGACCGGTCATAGAGATCATTACAGCAAATAAGACAATCATGCCAGATGGGAAGCTTCTTTCTTTCTTGATAACATCCATCTCCGAAAGACTCGAACTGCCAAATGATCCAGAATAGTCCATAGTGAGATCAATCAATATACAATGAATGAAATTCTTCAATTTTACACCTGACGATCGATCGCCTCCAAACTACTTCTATTGGCCTTGACAAATACGCAATTGGGAAGTTTAGGCGTCTCAGCCATGCTTGAATTGTCATCATTTCTTATTTTACAATAATAGACACAGCAGCAGATCGCGATAACCCCGCCAGCTCCATATAGGCTTAATATCAGCGCATTCGCAAATGTATCAATACTCTTATGTGATGCCATCATTATTTATATATTAAAAGCAATACGTTGGCATGACAAAAAAATCAATAAGATCAGACTCTGATGAGACTTAATCTCTGATTGAGGGGGATCCTCATGCTTAGCCCGATCCGTTCTTCATGCGCTCATCTTCCAACATATCTTGCTGGAACTTGATATAATGGGCCGTGAAATGATTGACAAATTCGCGATTGCCACGGATATCATAGATATCTATGATAATGTTTGTCGTGATATAGTCAAACATATCAACATTGGAGTTTTGGATTCTCACAGTTTTGGCAATATTGCCACTACTCCCAAATACCAAGCATTTACGAATTTTAAAATCGCGAAACATGCTGGTTATGGTTGCATTGCTATGACCCTCTGTCTTCTTATACTCTCCCAATATATGGCTCACATTCACATACATTGGCTCGCGCTCATCTTTAAAGAGAGAAATGATTTTATTGAGGAACTCCATAGTGCTTTCGCGGGCAAAAGGTGGGTTAGCTGTCGTAAGCTATAATTACGAATTATTTCTTCAATTTTGAAGGGTTGGCCCAATGCTGCGATTTTGAGCCATTTTATGACTTTCGCGATTAATCCAGATATTCATATCTATCGGTTGGGCGGTAAGTAAATCCTTTAGTGATGTCACATATTTGAGACCATATAGTATCGTTCTGGATCAACGTTTGCGTTCCTTGTAGATGAATAAACGATAGCAGGTTCTTGCGTTTATTGTAATCAGGCACATGCATCTCTATGAGCTTATAAGTGATAAATGGGTAATAGAGAAGGTTGCTTTTGTTTGATGGGCGAATGATGTTATACGCCTTGACAGCTTTCGCGAATGAGTTTGCGATGTCTTGTGTTTCAGAGAACGTCAATTGCGGCGGAGCGATCCCAGTGATAATTTTTTTGATAAGTGCTACATGCTCGTTTAGCTCAGTTAGACCGGTATCCTTGAGATATCGACGAAGCTGCTCGATTGTCAGTCGCTTTTTATTTGCGATGCCATCGCGCTTTATGCAGGCCTCTATCTTCATGATTTGAGTTTCGTCGATCGTATTTGTTTCTCTTGCCTGAATGCGCTCCAGCCAGCTTCGGATGTGCTTACAGGGTTCGTAGCCTGCATGCTTATAACGGATACTCTCTTGGGAATAGAACTGACTATCACTGAATACCGTGCCCTTCAGTTCGTAAAGATAACCGCAACTGTCGCAAACAAGTTCGCTTGACTCCGCCATTGCCTGCATGACATTGCCACATTCGCAATAATCTAAGAGCTCCTCTGATGGTTTAAAGTCAAGTTTAATATTTTTGAATTGTTGGATCAAAATTCGTAATTTGTTTAGTAGATCTAAATCATCAAGTGATAGCAGAAGCTTACTTTTGCTTCGTTTGAATTCGTTTTCGTCTGTTGTTGATACGCATTTAATACTGGTTAAGAGATTTTCAAATTCATGAATAAATAGATCAGATAGATCATATACGCTCTCCGTCGCAATATAATTTGATAGCTTTCGGTAAATTGCCCACGTTTGCTCTCTGGCTCTGCGGAAGTGTGCCGAGTCTGTATGTATCTTAAAGTGTTTGAGATCATAGCAGTGCTCATTGAATATATCAACCAGTTCATGCAAGTCAAACATTTCATTTTTTTGTTCGCTGAGAATAGGGCTATAGTGTCCGCGATGGCTTGAGTAGTTATGAAGATATTTAGTATGGAACTGGTCTGAATGCTGATCAATAATATTGTAGTAATCGGCGATGAATGAGATAATTCCAATTTCGAATCTCTCCATCGTTTGCAGATATTCTTCATAGATTGGCGCTATTCGGCTCGCGTTGATATTCAATACACACTTATATACATTTCGATCCGCTACCGTATCTTTAATCGAATCTAATAGTTGGTCCATACACGCCTTACATTCTTTGATAATGCGGTTGCGTTCATGAAGATTATGCAGCACATGCTCGAACGAAGTATTTGATGTAGTCATTGTTTTGCATGTAAATATGAATACGTCTATATTCGATACATCGTCAATTGAATATACGATCATAATTAGTGCATTTATTAAGCATCAACAAACTACAATGAGCAATCAGCTATTGGATACACTTCTGCAAGAGCTAAACGCCGGAAACGAAGAGTTTGTTAATAGCAAGCTGGCCGAGCTATCCGAAGAGCAAATCGATGCTCTTTTTAGCGAGACGCAGGCATTCAAGTCTATTGGCCCTGGCTCAACTGAGAAAGTTGTAATCGCTTCAGTGAGCAATCTTCGCGAACAATATCTAAAGAAGCTACTAACTACCGCGCTGGTTAGCTTCATGTTTCAGATGAAGAGCGAATACACTATTGATGAGAATGAGCTCACATCTCCTCCCAATAAAGATGACTTTATGGAGGAGGTTGCGAACCACAAGCTTCCAGATAACTTCGACACCAATACTTTCTACTACAATGCTCTGGCTGAGTTTTATAAAACTAAATTTCCTGATCATGAGAATATGAATGTATCGGAAATGGAGGCCGCTCTAACCGAGGAGGAGCTACTGGAGGTATCTACCAAGGGTAATGAGGAGATGGCTAAAGTTACTAAGCCCGAGAAGAAGCTCAACGCCATGAAATATAATGATGCGATTCAGGCTGCGATTACGGAGCAGTCTGATAAGGAACGCGTTGTAATCAATAAGTTTCTTGAGTGGCTATTTAAGTTCAATCCAGAGAAGCACGAGCAGCAGGGGGAGAGTGAGACCAGTGATGATCCGGAGCGAGTCGATCTTACTGAGCTCAAGGGCACAGATCCCGTTTATGACAACATTCCTCCCAATGATACGCACTGCCGCTTTACATCATACTATGAGATTAACTACGAGAAGCTGCGCGATGCAACCAAGAATATCTACAACGTTAAGCCTGATCTGGAGCATGCCATGATTGTGTATGACGTGGTTAATTCGCAGGAGGAGGCGAACGCGTTCATTCGTAAGTATGCGTCATCGTCAAAGTATGACATTCTTTCGTTCAACATGAATATGTGGACACTGCTTGGTCCGTTCAAGGAGAACCGAGAGCGCGTGGATTACTACAATAAACACAATTCTATTATCAAGGCGCTACTTGAGCAACAAGAGGCTGACAATCAGCTGGCGGAAGATCTCATGAAGAAGCGCGTTAAGAGCACCAAGGTTAAGGCTGAGAAGGTATTTGGTAAGGATTCGCCTGGCTTCGAAGAGTATCGTAAGCTCAGTCCAGCAGAGCTTGAGACAAAGTATAATGCCAAGGTTGAAGAGCTTGACGATGATAAGATCAAGGTAACGCGCGAGGCCATCGTCGATGCCGAGACTGGAGAAGCACTAACACTGGATGATGATGGCGTTCCAATGAATGCTCTTGAAGTTCCAATCACTACGATCAATGCTAAGACCGGCGAAGTATCGCAGTCGCGCATCTTCACGCGTGCTGAAGAGACACAGTAAGCTCGGGTATCAAAAAAATTATATATTGGTTGGATATTTTTTATGAATGCTCTCTATGATATGCTAACGCCTGACACAATGTGTCCGCTATATCGTCTTGGTTTTTATTTTTGATGTGAGAAATCAATTCCATTTTATCCAATGCTGTCAATAAGAATATCATGTTCCACCGCGTGTGCTCTTTATTAGCTTTATAGTTGCTGCTCGCCTTTGCTAAAAACTCGGAAAGGGACAATCGCGGATGTAGCGCGATTGTATTCTTCCAACTGGGTTTAACCACTTCAATAGTAAATTTATCTGAATAGTGAAACACAATCATATTGAATATCGCATTGCTCAAATGATTGGCATTCATCTGATATTCGATCAACACGATTGTTGGATGATCGCCAATATATTGTGAGATTGAATTATCGAACGCCATGAGTGTTGATTTTAAAGACGCCGCCTTTGCGGAGATCGATGTGTCTTTTACCTTTTCTCCGGCATTGATATCATATACATTCATGACAAGTGGCTGCACACAAGAATCCAAATATTGATTGCGCTCAACAATATTTACGGGGATTTCGTGCAGCATATTATTGAACGACCGAAATCGATACAATCCCATTGCCAAAGACTTGGTGGCAACATCAATGCTAATGTAATCGGTAAACATTATCGGACGAGTATATCACGATATACTACTATCATAATGATTTACGTTGTGGTTGAGCGTGCTTCCCATCTTGAATCATTGAAGTATTTATGGTGCGTAGTAGGTTGCGATATTCCACAACATCAATGTGGCCGCCGTATGTAGATAGATCATAAATATATGGAGCGGGCTTGAATTCGGTTATCTTCTTTTGATGAAAGATTGTAAATAGCATCTTCAGCATGGATAACTTATCGAAATACGTCTTGTTCTTTATAAACTCCGCTTGGCTTTGGAGGTATGAGTATGCGCAGGCAAACCCACAAAACAAGCCGTGTGTATCATATTCTTTACCGTGCAAAGTATTTCTGATCTGACGAGGGACAAAGCACGGAAGGCCTTTGAAGCTTAGCCCACAATACCAGCACTTCAAAGTAGAATCCTTATACGCTTCCGCCCATTGCTTCTTATTGATAAACCGAGTCAGGCGAATATCCGCCTGCTTTGCGCATATTGGCTCCAATATTGGCTGCTCATCGCGAGCAATGTTTTCTTCGATCATATGATCCTCTAATGTTCTAACTTGGCTAAAGAAAATTCCTTGCATAAAGATCGTATTGCGGACAGGAATCTCCATGCTTCAATCTCACTTCTATATATTGATATATCGACTATCAGCATATATGTGAATTAGTATATAGAAGACGAACAACTATGGACCCTCAGTATTATTATACAACGCAAGGCGCCATCCCCGCCGTAATGCCTATGCATCCCATGAGCATGGGTATGATGGCACCACCGATGAGTATGATGCCGCAGCCAGTATATTCACCACCAAGAGGACGTCATCGATCACGTAGCCCTCCTCCACGTAGAACACGTAGCCCGTCTCCACGTAGATCGCGTAGCCCTTCGCCACGTGGAAGACTATCTAATCTACGCACTCCGCAAATTTGGCCTAAAGAGAGAAGTCATAGCAAATCACATGAGAGAGATGGTCCGCGAGCGCCGTCTGCTATGACAAGAATGCGAAATAAATATAACAATTTAGCACCCAGCAGTAAAAAGAAACTATTGGTTGGTTTCTTGATTCTTATCTTTATTATCATGCTGACGCTTAGTATTTTGTTTAGCGCCACTTCCGCGGAAACATTATCAAACCATGGCATTGATAGAAATATAGCGCTGTGGGTTTGTTGGTCGATAACGAGCTTTGGAATAATGTTATTAGTTGGATGGGGAGCAAGTCGAATGTATGGAGGTCGAATTAAAATGGGAATGGCAGCGATGAAAGGATATGGTAAAGCCAGAGGAAAGCTTCCAATGAAACGATTTGCGCGACGTTAAAGATAAGTATTGGACAAGATAATTGCGTATAATATAATAAAATGACTCTCCCTCATCGAATACAACAATTACTACACCCTCCCTTCATATATAAACGCAGTTGTTATGCGGCATTGTATGTGATCGCGTTTTTAATCGCCGGCATTGTATTTTTAATATCATCAAGCAGTTGCAATGTTAATGATGTGAATCACGATGGCGATATTGACTGGAATGAAGTTTATATCAATTGGATACTTCCTAAGGGAAATGAATGGTGGAAGTATCTATTGGGTCTTGGTTGCTTTGGCGTTGCGGCAAATGTAATGTATAGCGTATATAAGTTTGATAAAGAGAAGCAAGCTCGGGGGAGCGTTGCGGAAGATCAAAAAAATATATAATCACGAAGAATACTTTAGCCGGGCAGCATGCTATTTAGATCGCTGATATGACTTCTAATGCTATTTTTTTTATAAGTAGAATTCGCGTTGAGGCTATCTCCGGCCTGTAGCTTACGGCGTTGCGATTGCGTGATGAGCGATGGAAGTAGTTCCATCATCAAACGCGGAACTACCCCAACATTGTGATGCGTAACAAATCTGCTTACGGCAGTGCTTGTTTCAACACGAATGCGCTTTAGTTTTGATTTAACTACATCTGAATATCCCGTGATATCAGGTTTGCACCCAAAGTATTCATGCTTGCCGTTAAATACCATTTCAAGAAGCGATGCTCCGGCTACGAGCGCTTCCTCGGCGATTGAATTGTATTTCAGCTTATTGTATTTGAATGTGAGTCGGCGATGAACTTCTTCGATGCGACGCAGTGGCGCATCATATGCTACGTAGTATTGCGCTCCTTCTACCGAAACGCCGAGTTCGCCAAGATCATCTCTGAGCGCTTCGATTTGCTCAAGTAAAGTATTTCTACGCTCCTCTTCTATCTCATGCTCCATATCAATATTTATCTTAGGCACATCTTCCATTACTCGAGAGATAGAACTTTGCAAATGCTCATCCCTTGTCTTTTGCATATAGAAGCCATCGCGGGTATCAGGAATTGCAGAGTGTCTTGAGTAAGCGCGTGATACAACAGAAACGGCATCGTCTTCCTCGTCGTCATCTTCTTCTTCCTCGTCTTGCTCTGCAACTTCTGATTCTAACTCCTCCATGGCTTGCTCATACTCTTCGAGGATATCTCCTTCACTGGCCTCTTCGTCATCGCTCTCTTCTTCGGCGGCATCGATATACATGTTCTTCACTTTTTTCTCCATATCATCAATATCAACTGAGCTGGATACCTTTTCGGCATTTAGCAGAAGGCTGATTCCTGATATATTGGAACCATGATCTATAGTTGCGTCTGCCATTGTATAAATATACTTCTATATTGAAGTATATGTCAAGATTACAATTGCATACTCTTTTTGTGAGCAGGCGATACTGGCGGGGTATGGATTGAATATCGATGCGTATCGAGATTAATTTCATTGTATGCGTGTAGTATCCCATTGATATGACTAAGAATAGGCTCTGAAGAATCGCGGTCGGGTTCAGATGAACATATTTGATAAGATGCGCGATAATCTTCGTAAGTATCATTATAGTCTATTGCCAATCTACTATCTTCCGTTGCGTAGCTTGATGACATGGAACTATCGCGATTGGGCATGGCAATAGTTCCTACGATATCATCTATCTTAGAAGTGATATTAGAAAGTTTGTTGTGCAACTCACTGATGCGACTATCCACTTTGCTAATATTTGTTTCAATCATCTGATGAATGCTATAGATCTCATCTGAATATTCGCGATCCTTCATAACATTATCCGAGGTAATCGCGGAATGGCTTTGATATGACGAGTCGCAGTATTTGCTATAGCGTTGATACGGGTCCGCCGAAGATTGTTCTTGCGCATAATCGTCGAGTGTAACTATGAGAGGTCGAACGGATTGCTCTTTCATACTTTCGATTGTCTTGGTCAAATTATCAATATTGGCATGCAGCTGCGTGATTCTTTTATTGCTATTGACCGCAACGTAGTCGTCATAGAAATATAGTATTTCACAAATGCGAGATACGATCGCATTTGTGAATGCACTGCCGTATCTATTGGCTACAATTTTATATAACGTCCATCGCGTGATCAAATGGCCCAAGCATATCTCCTCCCCTTCCGCTTCGGTTGTTTGCATAATATAATCATCAAACTCAACAAGCTTATGCTTCGCGAGAAACCGCTTTTCTTTTTTCAATCGATCGTCGTGTTTATTAATTATCGATTGTAGAAGGTAAGGCATCTTCGATGAGTAAGCCGAAATATCAAACCCAATAGTCTCCAGTTCAAGTAATTGAATTTTAAAAGCTCGGATGTTGTATTTAGCGCATCTTAGAAATAGCGATAGCACGGATTGCAGCCATGTCTTTTCTCGATTTGTATTCCCACGCAACATATGCGTGTCCCAAGGAATGCTGTTTGTAATTTCAAAGTATTGCACCAGTGATAAGCCATTAACCTCATACAATGCATTGTTGCATTGCTCGAATGAATTAAAAACGCTGGGGAGGTAATCCGGCTGACTATCTATTGCGTCGCCAGAAGAATTCGACATTATGTTTATATATTTAATTGCCGCCATTCAAATCACACAATTGCAAAGCGGGCGTTGATTTAAAAAAAAAGATATATCTCAGTATCTACTTGGATGCGCTGAGCTGAGCTTCGAGCATTTGAACTCTCATCTGAAGAATCTCATTATCTTTTGTTGCGATAACCATCTTCATTTCCATCTCATGAGTTAGTCGCTCGTGCTTGCGTTGGAACTCAGATAGCTCAAGAGCGTGGCTCATCTGCATTGCCGCAATATCAGCTTCATACTTTGATACGATAAGATTTAGCTGACCGCTATGATTGGCTGCGATCGACTGATACACCAATATCACAGACGCCAATTCTTTATCATTTAACGCAAGCAACTCTTGCTCTCCTTCCCGCTGGTAAGAATAAGATTGAGTGATATCTTTGATCTGCTTCTCAGCTCGAGATAAGTTTGTCTCTGGAACAAACACAAACTTTATTAACTCCGCGTTATCTCCATATTTCTTCATATGCTCACGAAAACGCCGAGTAAGATGTTTCGTGTATCCATATTTGAAAATACGCTTATCACCATCAGTCTGCTGAATATCAATAAGATATAAGCAACTGATATCCCCAATACACTTATTCATGACCGCCTTGAGATGCTCAGCATCCGTGTTTAGCGTTCTTGCAAATGCCTCCGCCTTCTGATCTTTCGTTCCGAATGCCGCTGCGAATACGATTTCATCGATCCACTCCTTGAACTTGTATCCAATGCCAGAGCGCGATGACTCAATCATATGTTTTAATCCGGAATAAGTGAGATACATCTCTTTACTTCTGCCATTGCGAACTGTATCAGCGTTTTGTAAATTAAACCATTGGTAATCTTTTTGTTCATTGTATTTTGTGTGATCTTTAGATACAATGTCATCAATGCGTTTCATTTGAAACACTGACTCAATGTCTTTCACGCGAAAGTAGATTCCTTTGCGAGTGCGCTCTCCACGCATGAGGACGTCATATTCATTGCCATCTTCGTCCTTGAAAAAGATAAGATCATCGTCCTGAATGACCGGAGGTGCCATGGGATACTCCACAATCTCCGGAGTGTTCTCCGCATAAAGATCCATTATCTCATCTTTGCATACAAACAATGAGTTATGGCGATATGAACGCTTCTCTTTAATTTCAAGAACATTATCTACGATCTGCGCAATAATTGTATCCTTGAACTCTTTCTTCTTCACAAGATCCTTAATCGACTTGCACCCAGCCGCGTATGGGCGAAGTGGAAGCAGTTGCTTCAGATCAATGTAGATCTTGTTGTTGTAGTTATACTCAGTGAAGGCTGGCATGGTATTATATTAAGATATGCTGGTATCAATTGCGTCATTTTATTTCGTAGTCAGAATGGATCATCCGGAATGATTCAAATCACACAATTGCAAAGCGGGCATAATTGTTTGTATTGCAACCATTTGTAAAGACAATCTACATGGAACATATGATCGCATTTGGTGAATGCGGTATTGAATGGCCCATCCAAGTCATCCTGACATATAACGCAATTGCACATTTGATCGTTTAGCGTCTTTTGAATAAATTTGAGATACTTTCTATCCGACATTCGCTTGAACATATATTTCCCGATTATAACACTGGCTCGGAGTAGTTCATCTAAACGATTATTTATAACCAATGCTTCCTTGCCGGTAGTATCCGGTAGTAAGGGCATATCTTTAATATCCACCATAGACGTGGGGTTTAAATGTTTTGGGATTACACACGCTGAGTTTTTGATAGTAAGGGTTTCCACGAACTTGCAATTGATTACTGCAAATAATTTTTCACAATCGATCAGTTTAACGTTCTCCAATTTAGTTAGACCAAGATCAATTTGTTCAAGATCCCCACAATCCATGATTGACAGATCGATAAGAGAAAACATTTCGCGGATGAAACGCAAGCTATCGCATGAATTGATTAATAGACTCGTGGCGCACAATCCCGATATTTGTAATAACTCCGGACAATTCATCAGTGTCAGGTGTGTGAGATTATGAACATTTTCAATTGATACTAAGGCGCTGCTATCGACCACTGTCAGCTTGGCGACATACCATTTGTATATATGTTCAATTGAGTTTTCTCCATATATTTCTATCGATAGATCTGAATGCGCGAATGCCGAATTGCACTCAAAGTTAAACTGCTCGAATGAATGACAATTATTTACTATAATTGACTTTGCACCGGAAGATACATCCATCGATGTTAAATACGGACAAGAATCAACCTTTAAACATTCGATAATACTGACGGGCAGCGAAAGTAAGCTGAAGCAAAAACTAATACTCATTTCATGGCATGTGATATTAGATACATCGACCAAGTTGCCACATTTATCTATTTGAATCTTTTCAGCATCCACCAATCGCACACGACGAAGCGATGGACAATGATTAATGGTAATAGTTTTGATCCCAGACAGGCACTTAATGTTTGTTAGAGAACTGCAATTTTCGATCACGATATTATCTATATCGCGAAAGTCGGATAACGTTGTTATGTTATTGTTTTTTATGATTAGCGTAGAGAGTTCGAGCTCCGCGATATCATTGATAGAAACCCCATCAACATTATCTAATGTTAAAGATTTGAGATTAGCCATTGCGTGGATGATATCAACACCATCATCAATATCCATGTTCGTTATGGACAGAGTGGTGGCACTTGGCGCAACTACTTTACAAAGTGATCGCACCTTGTTTAAGATTATACTCTTTGCATTTGGAACTATTAATGTTTGTAGGTCAGCGCATGAATATAAATTAAGTTCTCTGATTGAATTGCTTTTCAGTAGCTTCATCCCGCGATTGCTTGTCATTGACAAGCTATGAAGCGATTTGCAGTTTTTAATTGTTTGAACGCAAGTGTTGTTCAAAGTCAAAATAGATAAAATAGGACAATTCTGGATATTCATAATATTTCGATTTTGATTGATGGCGATTGCCGTTTTAGTTTCGCTGATAAGCTTAGATCCATGCCTATAGTTATCATGGATGGCAAAGATAGAATCTGCGTAAGAATGCTTACCGCGGATCGTCATTGGTCCTGCAATATATATTAAATCCCGAATATATTGCAATAAGTAAAATTGACTAAATCAACCGGTAATATACTCTCGAATAATCTCTCTTCGCCATGTTCAAATACCAAGTGCTCGACTCGTTTATTAAACAATATGAACACCTACCTGAACAAGGAACCGATGAATGGAAAGCGCTGCGCAAAGATTTCATTGGCGGCAGCGAAGTATCTACGATTCTCAAGCAAAACAAAAACAAGTCAATCACAAAGCTTGTCTTGGAGAAATTAGGATTCGATCCATTTACCGGCAATGCCATTACGTATTGGGGAAATGTATTTGAAGAGGTCATTCGACAACATTGCGAAGAAACGTTCAAGTGTTCCATCCGCGAAACTGGTAGCATCCCATACGAACATGGTAAGCTATCGTATAGTCCCGACGGACTCGCCGTAGTTCCTACTATCCAACTTCAAAACATGTTTGGAAAATTAACTGAAGGCGTCGATGCGGAATGTCCGACCCAATTGGTTCTATTCGAATTTAAGTGCCCGCATACGCGCATACCATCAAATGTCGTGCCAGAATATTATCTTCCACAAGTTAGTATTGGCATGAATATCATTGATATCATGGAGACCGCGATATTTGTTCAGGCTACGTTTCGTAGATGCTCATTTGATCAGCTCAAGTATGATACCACGCATAACCCATGGGGACACTTCAAGAAAGCGGATGTGTCTAACCCACCCATCGCTTGCGGATTCATGATTGTCTATGTCGATGAATACACCGATTATCACGATGGACTCAAGGAAGCTCTGATTGATAGCGGAAGTGCTACTTACGCGTATGACGACATCATTGATATTGGTGGCATCGCGGACTCGTCAATGGTGGAAGAAATATTTGGCAACTGTGTCAGCAAGTCTTTCAAGATTGACTATTGCACTCGTATGATGTATGATCAAGAAGTGTTCGCCGAAGACAAATATACGAAGGCGCTATATGATGAAAGCCTTCGATATAGAATGATCACGCAACTACGCAAGAACCTTGAGAAGCACAAGTGCGTTATTGGAATCTTGCCGTATAAGCTACTCAATGTATTCTACACTCCGATTACTAAATCTCCAAACTACATTGAGGACACCAATGCACATGCCAAGGCGACGCAAGTGTTGCAATGCATCGAAGATCATCGTGGCTTAGACGATAAGGCCGAAGTGTCCAAGAGTGTTCGCAAATACAAGTTGTAATCTGCTAATACGACTCGCTATTTCATTTTTTTTCCATATACTATAATTCAATATCATGAATCCTGCTGACGCAAAGTTATCGTGGATTCTAAATGTTGCCGAAAGAATCAAAACATATTTCAAATCCGATTCGGCGGACATTAACGCGATCATCAAAGAAACCTGTTCGCGCAACTCAGCATTAGCTATTTACAACCCAATCATATCTGAAGGCAGTTCATTTCTTGTGATCACAAACTCACCCGTTGAATTGTTTCAAGAAATCGTCCGCGATATTAAGAACTCTAATTTAGGAACCAAATCGCCCGAACTCAATCCGATCAATATTTTAACAAAAGTGTTCAAGCAAGAATATTTATTAGATGCCAATGGAACCAGATTATGCTATGGGATAGAGGCGGCTATGCCATCTCGATTCTTAGCAAAGTCAATTGCATGTCAAACAATATCAACGCTGAATGGATATTACGAATACTTGGATCAAGAATCGCACATGCTAACGAACATAGAATGCATACACCCCAACTATGATTTCGAAACCAATCAGATAACTACAAAGGGAGGGAAGAAGAATGCTATCAAGCATAAACAAAAAAAGAATATCCGGTTGGATATCATCGGTCGATTGATAGCGTTCGTTCGAGACCATCCAAATATCTCAACTGGAATTATATTTGTAAATTCAATGCAAGAATGCGCAGCATCCGCGATCAATATTATTTATACCGACCGCAAATATTACACTGCCATTGCCGATTATCTAAAGCTCTTGATATCGGAGAATTATAAAGGTCTCAAGTTCAAATCGTTTTTACATAACGAATTCAATGTGCCATACTCATTGATGATGACAAAGCATAGTTGTCTTCTGAATGATAGCCACACAGGTCAGGCAACATATATTGCAAATTTATACAATATAGCAACATACATGCCGGTGCCTTGTGTGAAAGAAATTACAAAAGATAAATTTATTCATATCGCGCATCCAATAATTAAATTGCGATTTCTATACCTTGATTTATATTTGGTGGAAGCAAAGACAAAATCATTGGACGCCCATGCCGACTTATATCAATCCAAACTTATGAAAGCATATAGCGAAGTCTCAACATACGATAATACGCCTACTTGGGTTGGGGTTTATAAGGATGAGGCGTATGAGAAAATTCAATACAATATGAAATCAAGTATGACGGACCCATCAATAACTTTGTATGTATAATATATAAAGATATATGCAACGTATTCAGGTCCAACCCAAACAACCAATGGCAACAATATCACCAATCGACAATTCTAATCGATCATCCAACTTAGATCGCGATGACGAATCGAGTTCAAATAGAGCATCGCTTCAATACAGAAACAACGGAGATGCGATAGAAGTTATATTAGCCCAAAATGTCGATAAAGTGGAAGACACATATCGCACAACCCCCGCATATGATATTAATCTGGCGCTTTATTCTCCTAAAGAACTATTATCGGATCTCTTAATCAGTAAGCACAATAATTTACTTGTGAGAGGAAAGAGAATTCTAATGGAGGATCGATACATTACATATTGCAATAATCCATTTGCTAAGCTTGCCACTATATCCTCCTTTTTGATTATTCTCCTAACATTAGTTATCACATTTTGGCAATTAATAAACGATGCACATATTGAATATGTAACGCCAGACGGTAAGAAGGTAGAGAGTCTAACGACTACGGCCAGTTGGTTTAGTTGGGTAAAGCTTGGAATGTCCGGAGTTGCTACTGCATTCATTGCGTGGTCCGCGTTTAAGCGTTCAACAAAAGTTAAACACACAGCGGCGCTCAACGCGAAAACGCTTGCGCCGGTAGGAGCAATACATCGCCGCCAAGACGCAACTCGGCACTTAAGCCAATTATGGAAAAAATAAAAAAAAATAATAGAGTTAAACAATCTCTTCCATCTCTTCGAATCTTGTGTTAGACTTATTCGTTCGACAGCAACAATGTGAGCATGTGTATAATATACACATCGAAAAGCAAATTCCGCTAATCGCAGAACAGGCTATAAGCCAAGGCGACCACGATTCAATGTGATCAGGGTTTTCGTCTTTCAATTCATGATACATGGCAATGCGTGTATATACAGCATGCGTTCATTCAGATTGCGCCTCAGAAGATAATATAAGCTATCGAGATGCTTATTTATATCAGTTGATGGAATCGAAGTTATTTTTATCATTTGGATTATTATGCGATATGTAAATAATGACTGGCGATGCTGCGAGTGTAAATGTTATCGTTTGCATTCAAGGTCGTATTAACGACTTCGGAAAGTTCAGCTTTAAGCACTCCTGACTGGTGTTTCAATAACACCTTCTTAATTTTAGCAAGTATTCCCATTGACATAGAAGCATAAATAATATGTGTATGCGCTGATAGTTTTGTTCGTTCTACTCCCATTTTAGATTTAAAGCTATCGAGAATGTCTAATACGAGATCGGCAAACTCATCGCTTAATACCAATGCCACCAAAGCTGTATCTGTCTTATTGCCAACCTTTTTAACAACCGCGCTAATAAGCTCAGCCTCAAGCGATTTCAGAAAGTCCTGTTTCGTTATTTCTTCATTGAATGTCATATACTGAACACGCTTGAATAGCATGGCATCGTCGTCGGATTTATTATAGTTCATTGCATTGGTAAGTGTTTCATTATATGCTTTGATTAGAGTTGATGGCGCCTTTAGCATTATTTTTTTGATAATCGATTGATCTATGGAAGCTGTTCGCATTTTAAAATGAATCATATCATTGGTCCATAGCACGTGTGCGGTTTGAGTTTCATCGCCGACATTGATTGCGGTAATCCCGTATGATTTCAAGGCGGGAGACGACCCCATTCGAATGAGATGAGAGTTCTTTACCATCTCTGATGTCACGCCGGCGGATGGGTTCGATTTCGTAATTTCTAATAGAGGCGTCATATCGAAATACATATCTTGATTACTACTGCCAATGACAATGAGTCCAATATTCTTGCCAGTGCTTTTGGAATGCATCTTCAATGCGTTTTCGATCGAATCCGATAATTCAAGTAATGGCTTACCATCGGCAATATCAATACCATATAGGGCATGCATGCATTCCTTGAGCGTTTTAGTCTCGCCCTCATCAGGAACCAACCCAAATGTCTGCAGTCTATTAATATTCGCGATGTGTTCCTGCAATGCCGGTCGCGCGTTTAATACTACATGCTTGAGTTTGCTGTTCATGGTATGTATCGCGCTAATTACATCGGGCGAAGCATTCGTTTGTATTCTTTTGAGAATATCTACACCCACGGATATGAACGAATTGTTGATCCCATGAGTTTCGATTTTATTTTCTAAACCCTTTTCTTCCATACAAATAAATACAACCTGAGCTAATTCAGAGTAGTCATTTGTGGCAACGCCAGATACGTAATCAATGAATTGTTCCGACTGAGATATTATATTCTTCATGATTCGCGCATGTAGCTCCTCCAACTCAATTCTTACTTTTGTTAGCGATGAAAGAATTTGTAAAATCGAATCTTCGCTGCGATCAATATGTAAAACAAGATCTTCGTTGGTGTAATTGATATTGCCAACAATATTTTTTATCGCACCAGATGCAATCATCTGCGCTGAGTATGTTTCATAAAACATAACAATCTCTTTTGATAAAGAGTCCTTGGGCGATAGTGTGCTTATGAACTTAAATTCAACCGTGGGCAATTTGAACTCTACTTTTTGATAACTAATATTATTGTGTTGCTTGATTGCGGCATGACACTGCTCAAACAATGCATCGTTGGATTTGAATAACGTGGCGTCGAACATAGTTTCTATATAATATGCTTAATAACCCCCGCGTTGGGATAAAAAAAGGTATATGTATTTATTGCAAATCAAATAAGAATGTGGTTATAGGGTAACTCGCTTGATTCGACGCGGCTTCTTAGCGGCGTTAGATTTAGAGGAGTTTGTGATATACGATGGAATCTCGAATGATACCGCATTGGTAGTGTTTCCATACTCATGATCTGAGTGCTCCTCGTGCATATCGGAAATATCCGTTGGCGTGTTTGTATCATTAATATCAATGATAGTGTCGTCGTGAATCATTTGCTCAATTTCATCCAGATCAGGTTCTTCCTCATCGGAAGAATCATCTTCGGAGTCGTCTTCGCATGACTCTTCGTCCTCGTCTGATCCTTCCTCATCATCGTCATCCTCGGATTCTTCAGAATCGCCGGATTCGCTGTCATCTTCTTTCCCTTCTTCGATTGTAAATAGATGCTTGCCGCCTCGAACAGATTCGTCATCTGAATCTACTTCATATTTAGATGTGTCCATTGATGAAATAATTTGTGCTGGAGATGGTTTGAGCTCCTTCTCTGTAATGACTGGGATTGTGGTATCCTTTGGCTTGCGATACTTTGTAAAGTATGTCCAGAGAATGTATCCAATCATAATCACTCCCAGCACAAGCGCAATCGGAATTAAATATTGTTTTAGTTTTGAAATGATACCAACCGTTCCTACGATCGCAACATTTTTCGGAGCCGCTGAAGTCGCGGGAGTAACAACCTCGACCACTTCTGTGTCGGATGTGGAAGGCTCGGTCTTAGACACATTGGGTGATGCGGACGAACCCTTGGGCGCGTATGACGCCGCAATGGATTTATCCCACATGCGAGGAGCCACTTCGATATGTTCCTGAGATGACATTCTGGTTATATTACGATACTACTAATGTCAGAACAACGTTCAAATCTATAAAAAAATATACTTGACGTAGCATTCTACGCAAATGTATTGATCGCGCGATTGAACAGCACGAAGAAGATGTGCTTGAACGCATCCTTCATCTTTTGAGGAAACGAAAGCCAGATGATTACCATCATAACAATGAATATAATCATGAGTAAGATCGCCAGCAATGCAATAGCCGGAGCAATGCACAGACTGAGCCAATTCAGCGAAGTGATATCATCGATCGTGATTGAATCTTCAGGCGCCGACACCATTGACGTGCGCGCTTGTGTTGTGATATCGGATGCAAGTTGCGGAGGGTTGCTAACACTATGTGAAATAGTGGTTGGCACATCTGACGTTCTGCTTGAAACGCCGGAGGATGCTTCACTTGCGCCATCGGCAAAGTTGGCACTTTCAACACCGCTTGGGGCCTTCTCATTGTTCTTGATGATAACTCCATCCACTGTGATGTCCTTGAAGTAATACAGATCGTAGATCCACTCAGGAAGATCGGGAATGTCATCGACTGAGATCAATGGTGTCGACCATCGGTATGGAGATCCAACTACGTGATTGATAGAAGGCTCAGCTACGAACTGACATCCGCGGATCCAAAGATCAATTCCGATCTTATCACCATTGACACGAGCTCCCTTAATCGTTGCCTTCATTGAATTCATTCGAGTGGGGTTGTATTTGAAGATATAATGACGTCCGCCATTTGGAGTTTCTTGCGTTGGGCAGGTTGGAAGCCCGTAGTTCTGAATCAACTTTGCAAAGTAATGCATTCCATTATCCTTGGCATCAACGTCAATACAACAGATTCCAGATGCTTCTCCACACACAATGCCGATGTTATCACACTTTGATGTATTAAAGTTGAATGAGCTTGTCTTGTTCATCCAGTCGCGGCAAGCGGGAGCTTTGCCTGGGCCATCGACATTGCGCTTCTTCAATGGGATCACAGCCAATCCAAGCGCGTTATACTTATCCTTTGCATCGCGAAGGCGCTCGGCAAATGGAACGGTTGGATCATGGATAAACTTTAACGCTTGGCCACTCTCAGTCTGAGTCGATGGGGCATTGAATGTGATGCCGCGTCGTGAGTATTTGCTTACGTATCCCATCGCGACATTGGTTCTATTCTCGTGATGAGAGAGATTTACTTCACGAAGATGGTTCAGCTTTGAATACACTTGATGGTTGAAGTATGCGTTGCTCAAGTAATCAAACTTGAAGAAATACTTCATCAACCGACGCATCTGATCGCCATCCTTAGTCGCGTCTTTCGCAGAACGAATGGTTTCGTCCAAGTAAATGACGTGGAGGCGCATTGATGCATTTGTCCAAACTGGAACCTCGCGATAAATGCGAATATCAACATTCATCTGATTATCTCCATTGTCATTCATTAGAGGGCTAAAGGCATACTGAATCTCAGGGTATTGAGTTTCGTATGTCAGCTTAAAGCCTCGCGATTTCAAATCCTTATCTGTCGAATGCAGAAGCGATCGAAGATCTCCTAAGAAGGCTTCGTAGCTTACCGCGTTGAAGAATCCAAGATCAACATCTGCGGCAGGTTTGCCATTCATTGATGCGTCGTGTAGCATATATGCTACCATAACCGATCCATAGATGAACCCATTATGTTTATTGATCAACGATAGAAGCTGGTGTAGGAACGTGGGGCAATTGTCAAAGATTGTCTCGTCCATGCAGCTGAGTAATAGATCCGTCGCGCAGGTAGCGGCAAACATGGCAATTTAGCTGAAATGAGCGATTTGGTGCAATTTAACCCTTAGGTATATTTAGATATCTCGATTTGCGATTTTAAAGGCTTGCCCAGAGGCATCCAAATCACAAAAAAATGCCATAGTGGGAATTGGACACGCTTGCGGGAGCTTTGCAAAACCCAAACTCTCTAAGCAAAGGTCTTACGAATCGCGGCAAGGTCCTTCTTGATTGCTTCAGCCGCTTTCTTACATAGCGCTTCTCCAGAAGGATGATGAATGTCAAGAACACATTCACGTTTGGACGGATGGGGAATGCGGCTGGCGCAATACTTGATGGACGGCTCCAGCTGATAGATATACCAACTTAGGAGACGACCAATAGAGTAGGTCTCATTGAGGATGGTAAGCTTGAAAATATCAAACTCAATGATTGAGCGGCTGTAATCAATCGAGTCTAAGCGATCAATCAGACAATCAATTGCTTTGCGCATAAGCTCCACGGGATTCATGATACCGGCCACTTCGAGTTCAAGCTTGAACTTATCCGGATTAGTCAGGAGCGATGATTGCGTAAAGTCTTGGTCCAAGATTTCGTATCCCACTCTCCCAATAGAACAGCGAGCATTATCGAATCCATAACTCTCAACAACATGAATATCGTTGATCGAAAAGAACGTATCGCTGTTGATGACGCAGATTGGGATGGACGGCACGATATCTTTACTATTGCCAACGCCATTGATTTTGATATCGTGGCTATTAACATCGATGCAATCGTCTGTCTTGTTTTCGATCTTAATCGCGAATGTCGTATCCATATCAATAGATTGAGAAATCGGAATCATCTCAAGTCGTTTGCGAATAGCCTCTCCGATCACGTAAGGATCAGATGTCATGATGTCCGTCAGCGACACGGTGAGATGCTTGATTGGCATTTCAGACGTTAGGGTGCGACGAATTGCGTTTGCTAAGGAGCAGTTGGCTCCACTGAGTTCAACCGTTAGAATCTTATTCACAACAGACGGAACCATATTCGCGAGCGCCGCGTATGGGGTCTTCGCCAATTTGATCTCGCTGGAGGTGTTGCGGACAATCTTGGCGGACGGCATTGTGAGTGTGGATGATTGCGATCGAATGCGAATTCTATATATATAACCTTCAATAATCAATTTTATGGTATAAGTATGTCAGGATATACCAAGATTGTGATAATCCTTAAGGATGCCGACAACCATGCCGATTACAACCGACGCATCATGGACTATCTAAACGATAGACATACCACCATCAATGATAATATGTTTTCAATTGCGATTGAAGTGGTTGATGATAAGAATATTAATGATTACGTAGCATCTGGGATGGAGTCGATTCCGGCTATGCTGGTGCATGAAGACGAACCTTATGTATATGGAGTAAATTCAATCCTATCCGCATTGGCGAGATTAGAAATTATGGAAAGCGTCCCAGCAGCGCCCCCTTCCGCTCCTAAGAAATCTAAGTTTATCACGCAACCTTCGGCTACAGTATCAAGTAGTATGGATGATGGAGCCAATAACGCGTTCTACGATATGATCATGGAGGAAATGAAGAACGATGAGCAAGAGGACCCAGATGCGCCATCAACATTAAAGGCAAGACATCAGGATCTACCAGAAACACCGCTGAACGATAGAGCGATAGAAGAGAAAACAAAGGCTTATTCTAAGATCTATAAAGATCGCCAGAGACAGAACAGTCAGCGAAAGGTAGCGCCAATGGCCAATCCGCGCGGCAACTATGCGGCGGCCACAAACACAAAGATGGATATAGACTCTTTCATATCTAAGGGCGGGTATGATAAGGGAGAAGAAATGTTTATGCGCCAAATCGCAGCCAACTTGGGATAACATTCAATCTAACGTTGGCACATACGAATATAATCATGGACACGAATCACGAGGATCCCAACTTCTATATCAATGGTGCGCGGAAGATGGTGGCCGAAGGCATTGAAGTGGCAAGCAAGATCATGGCATATATGGCCAAACACGAGAAGCAGATCAAGGACATGGAACCCATGCAAAGAAAGAAATTTGTTTTAGAATTCGAATCGTCGAAACTATTCAATCAGATCCATCCAATTGTATTTCAGTATCTGGCAGTCGAAGGTATCTTCAACGCAAATGCATTCCGCAGATATGTTATCTCAGTTTATGGCAAGCCGAAAACGGAAGAGGACATGGCGAAAGCGCGAGAGGATCGCCGGTATATGTATCACTACAAGAACGCGCAATACGCGCTATACTACAAATACCTACTCATCGAAACAAACCCGAACATGAATAAAACGTCCATTCATGCCATGTATGAAGAAGTCGTTAATGAACTGAACCAAGACACAGATCGCATGCTGAACGCATACGAAAAGGCACAAGAAGAATCTAAGATTCAGGATGAGCAATACACACAGGAGAAGCGCAATGAACTTCTTGAGATCTTGAAAAAAAAGCTATAAGCATCTCCTGCAGGACGTCCTGCAGCAGGTAAGGCCTTTTAATTTTTTTAAGTCGAACGAATTCTTCATATGCTTAGAAACATTTCTGAGCTCACGAAGGTTCGTGAGCGGGTAATCTTCATTCATGCGATGCTAATATCATTAGAAGCCCGCACTTCGAATGTTCATTATCCATATTGTAATAACTCCCATTATAGCACAACCAACCGAGCCCCATTTCCATAGTTCCCCGTGTTTATCGGTATCAACTATCCACGCTAATAAAATAATATACAATACCAATAATATTAACATATATCCGATAAATGCAATGAATTCGGATACCAGTGGCACATATTCGCCCATTTTAATTCTATTTTAGTAGTTATACTTAATAGTTCTATTTTATTCTCAAGAAATTAAATTACTTCACGCGCTCGTAGCGGCGGTCTTGAAAAAAAGCTATAAGCATTTAACGATAGGAACTTAGCATACCAGCAACGTCATGCGCAGTAAGGCCTTCTGATTTTTTTAGGTCAAACGAATCAACGATGGGTTCGTCCAGCTGAATGTTGATACTATCAAGAATAGGCTCATCAGTCACACCGCCGGCAAAGATATCATCATATTTCTGATGTAAATCGTCCGACACATCACCACCAATCGAAATATTAAAATCAGAAACAAATGACTCAGTATTACCGCCATTAAGATCAATTGAAATTTCTCCAACGGGACTGTCATCGACAACCGGACTATCGCCTCCAACCGGACTGTTCCCGCCAATTGAACTATCGCCTCCAACCGGACTGTTCCCGCCAATTGAACTATCTCCTCCAACGGGACGATCGCCGCCTGTTGAACTATCAACGCTATTGACGCCACCTTCAAACGTATCATCTTCGCGATCGCTATCACTCTGAGTCGATTCGCTATCCGAACTGTCATCCGCGCTAAGATCTTTCCCACCAAAGATAGATTGAACTGAAATATCTTCCGCAGCCCCAACTACCTCAAGGCCTCCAACGTATCCATCGAACATCGCAATGGCGCTCCCGCCGCTATAGACATTATTTATAAAACTATCGAATACGGAATCGCACATCGTAGAATGGTAATTTATCTGTTTGTAAGTGTTTATTATATTATATTAATTTATCTTTCTGAGATGCGCTGCAGTTTTGTTGAAATCACATTATCTAACTGAAGCAGAATATCAGAATCGAGACGGTCCAAATCAATGAATGTTCCGCGCGCAGTTTCGTTGATCATAGATGTATCAGTTGTATTACTTTTGATTAATACACAAATATCAATGTAATCAGTGCGATCCAAGTCTTTTATAGCATTGACAATCTTTCGCTTGATTTGACTTAAATCCTTCATAACGAATCCGCTTATATGATTTAAGCAAATGGCTCAGAACTATCAGATGCTTAAATATAAAAAGACAATCATGCACTGCACCCAATACAACAATATACTGCGAGCGTTGGCTTTGCTATGCGCGGTAGGCATAGTCATACTATTATCCATTTCACTACGTAAGCAGCATACTTGCAAACCCAAACAAACAATGCCACCGCCAACCACAGATTTGCAACAATCAATACCGGTCCCGTCATTTACAACAGGAGAGAAACAAAAATCGTTTTCAGATTGTGAAAGACAATTCGGCGTTGGCTCTTGCGTAGAACTACCTTCCGGAGCTGTCATCCCAGTAGATTAAAGACAAGCGCCCTCTCTAAGATAAAAAAAGAAACGCGCAATGCTGCGCTCTGAGTAAATCACATTTACTCCTCCTCCGAGTCAGACGAATCCATAGGGCTCGATTGAGTAGAACGATTGGTATCAAGGATCACCTTGAGCACTTCATCGAACGACATGTATTCGTTCTGAGTGTAAGTGAATTGCAGTTTAGCAAACTTCACCGTGATAGCACCAACGGTTATCTTCTTTGGCTTCAGCTTCTCCAATTCGTAAATGCGAATATTTTCTGGGTGAAGCTTGTTGTGGGCTCGAATCTCCTTAAGTAGTTCTATGTTAATTGCTTTCGCATCGGCGGCTACTCTGTCATTGTAGTCCTTCACCACTTCTCTACGCTTGAGCTTGAATGCCTCTTGGGCGTTCTGGCGAAGATCGATACCGTTCGCATTGTAGAACATTGGAACTGCAATCTTATGATTGTCTTCTTCCACATACTTGTTCATTGTATTGACAACATACTTACGCTGTCCGGTGACAAACTTTGCCACTTCATCTCCGTTCTTCTTCACATACTTCGTTGCAGCAAAGCAATGATGTAAGTTCTCGTTGGACGGGTTCTTCGTGCTATGGTAGCTCTTCTCCTCAAGATATGACTTCGCAGTAGTAACTTCTTCTTGAGTCTCAATCAGAATATTCTTAGTATCAGTAAGCTCATCCTTAACATCATCAAGTGTGTTAGTGGTAGATTGGGCGTATCCAAGGAGTTGCTCAATCTGAGCTTTTTGCTCTTCAAAGTTCCGCGTCTGCTGAGCAATCTGAGCTGTTTGATCGGTAATCTGCTCTGTTAGATTAGAAACTTGCTCCGAAAGACCAGCAATCGCATCGTCCTTCTCTTGAAGAACGCGTCTGTTAGCATCTTGATGCCACATCTTCAGAATGGTGCTTACGCGCATAGCATACTTTGCGTCGAGCCATTGCATGAATGGATCATACAGCATTGGGTGGATATAAGTTCCACGATAGTCGTTTTCAGCGCGTTCATTGATAATGAACTTACAATCATCAACTGTGATAGAATGCATCGCTGCGCATTCTTGAAGTTGCTCTTGCGTGGTTTGATTGCGAAACCAATCTCTAGTTATTTTGCCACGGGGTTGTGGGGAATTCCCCACAACCCCATTTTCCTCAGCCTTAACTCTCGCACACGTTGTGGCACTCTTCGTGATATTGTAATATCCAGTCTCCACATTCATGATGATAGAGAATCGATTATCAACACCATTAACAATCGTTACAAAGGTAGGATTGGTAGGGGCAATCATCGTCAGAATGCGTGGGTAAGGGCTTAGAAAAGTTGTTTTGAGGGCTCAGGAAGTCGTCAGTATATTTAAGAAGCAAACCGTTCAATTTTGGGCCTATAGGCAATATAGCCCCAAAAATAGGGCATATGTGCTGTTATCCCAGTAGATTAGTCTAACGTTCCCACCACAACATTCGCAGTTCTCGACCCATAGATTGACGGGAAGGAACCTTGCTACTGACTCGCGGGGGGAGCTTTTTGTTTTTGTTTAAGAACGAAGGCTTGAGTTTGATACAAATCTTTGACTTGCTACTAATTGTAGCGACTGTGAAGCCGACGGCCTTGAATGCTTCCTTTACCGCCTTAACATCAGATTTGTTAATACTGTGATTAATGTTTAGCTTGCCCGACTTAAGCGCTCTCAGAACATCGATATCATCAACAAACAAATAACTCTGACCAGCTTTAACATAATTATCCATTTCAGTCCATGAGTAATCGATCCAGTGCTTAGCTATATCTGACCACATGCCCATATAGTTTAAATACTTAAACACAATATTTGACTTTTTGAGTTCCTTGGTCAGGTCAGACAACAGCTTCGCAATGCTTCTATACTCATACTTACAATGCTGCTCAAACTCTTTATTTGTGCTACACAGGCGAAAGATCGCAATTGCGTTAGCCTCTTTGGTCGGCAGTCGCTTCCAGCGAAAGACGCCTTCGTCATTTCCAACTGATATGTAAGGAGACTTCTTTCCCACCACTTGCCATTTCATCTCATTAGCAGAACGCATTGTTATATTAAAAAAAATATTGTTTGAGAATGCTTAGATGATGTTAGCATTCATGATAAAGGAACGCGTTGAGCGATTATTTGCTGAATATTTACTACAACAATGTTTATGAGCAATATTATTGCAATTCTTACATGCTTGGTATTTCTTGATAACAATATTCGGATGAACCTTTGATAGCTTTGCCGGAGTAAGCTTATCTTTTGGTAATATGGCTTGAGCCAATTTCAAAGATATATTAGCCCCTTTCTTATAAGCAATACAATGATGCTTGTAGCTCTTATATAATAGCTTCCATTGATTATATGCGCCACTGTTCTTGTCTCGGATTTCGTTTTTAATCTTGCCAAACGTGAGCCGGCCTTCCGCTGAATTCAATTGCTTTACAACTAAACGAAGTAGATAATGATCGTTATAGCAATTCCATCGTTTCTGTAAGACACATTTAACTGAATATAACCATACTAATGGATCAGGAATAGTATTACGCAATCCATAGACCATGCGATCAATGTTGTTAGTGTTTTTAAACCATTGATCCGGCAGAATCATCAATAAATCGTATATCTCACGATTAAGCATTGTTGCGTTAAGATGTTGCTGTAGTAAAGCATATTCTGGCGAATCTTGCAGATTCAGTTTGACATTGTTCTCCGGTTCATCTTCGTTATCAACAGCAATATCTTGCGTGTCATTGTTCTCCGGTTCATCTTCGTTACCAATAACAATATTAGGCCCAACGCATTCATGAAATGCCAGTATCATTTCTTTTTCATTTCCAGAAAAGAACTCACGACCTCTTGCCAATGTAAAGCGCGCATTAAACTCTTTAATGAGTTCAGCTTCTACGGGATGAGGTTCTTTGCATTGGGCCACCGCGATTGTTCTGGTATGCTTGCCATAAGCACGAATACGCTTGGTTGTATTCGAAGCGCTCATGCCAATTTTGTAAGTTGAGGTATCGAGATACTCTTCAGGCTGAACGAGATAGACGATGCCAAACATGATGATTCTTATATACAAATCCGAATACAATCAATTCTGTATTTGTTGGACGTAATTGAAAATCAGATGGGCGCCGATAAATTTCGATTTCTTCAAACTCAAAATTTTCAATGTCATCGCTTGATATTTTTTTCAGTCAGATCTCAGTTGGGGACCATGCCGAGGTTGTGTTATGAAATAAATTTACGTTTGATATCTTTATCAATAATGACAATAGCTATTGATAACAAATATACATTTACTTACCCATCCACTTATCCACCCACTTGCATATCTAATGCATAATTACAAAAAAATATAGTAGGCGTAGCAACCTAATTCGATATACTGATATGTATAAACTTCAGGATCATAAAATAGTATTTCCACTTACCATTGGTCGAACGGGAGATTATGTCTTATCGGGTATTCGCGAGGACTGGAGAAAGCTTGAAGAAATGATATCTGTGGAATATTTTGATAATTTTGGTGTTTTGACCGGTACCAAAAATAATATGACAGTTCTTCAGCTTCATCATGCGAAACTGGAAAATTTAGGGTTCGATAATATTGATACATTAATGGTAAACACACCCGATGGCTATACATGCTATGTGTTTGATTATGAACAAAGTCTCAATACCATATACAAGCTCACCAATAATCTGTCAATATATAACGACAATAGTTATATTATCGCCGGTCAGCAATACAGAGTTATTGGTGATAGTATAAACAAAATGCCTTCTCAGCTTCTCGACTATGTGCTTGAACAACAACGCCTCAATACGCCAGCTATTAGCAAAGAACTATACGACTTACTTATGCTTCTTCCAGATTCATGGTTTAAAGCCCGAAATCAAGTGGAGCGTATGATTTATGGTTTAAGAGATTGCACGCAATTTGACCAAGATATCTGGGTTCCAACATTAAAGAAACTATTGCGCGAGCGCTGGGATTTATATCACGATCAAGATATGATATTTCTATTGATGAAGAAACTTACATCAGAGCAACGTAGAATGACATTTGGAGGTCTCAAGAAACAAATTCGTAATCAAAATATTCATGGCTACAAACAATGGGAATTGAGATATAAAGAATACAAATATCGCCGCATTGTATATAAGAAAAATGCCAATATACCTTTGAAATTGGCACAAGAGCTACTTCCAAAGGATCGTCTTACTCCGGCAAAGTTGTCAAAGTCGCATAAAGATATTCAACTGAAATCTGCACATGCATGCAAATCATGTGGCAACATTGCGAAATCGGGATGTTGCAAGGATTATGCCAAAAGTAATCGATCAAAGAGAGTGTTCATCATAAATGCTGAGATTATCTAATTGATACATTCTGATAATATTTTTTTGCACATTCGGCAATGTCGCTCCACTCAATTAAAAAAATGAATCGACCAATTATAGAAACTGTCCGATATGCATTGCTGTCTCCAAAGGCATGGCGATCCCCAATGTCTTGATACAATGCTCGCGTTGAATGCATTCATGAATATTGGGGTTATCAAACCAAATCTTATGTTGGAACTCTCTAATAAACTTTATCGAAAGTCGTTGATATTTGCTAATGTATTCCCATTCAACCCGATCTTGAAACTCTCGAATGAAGTCTTCAGACAGTGTTTGATCTTCGCTAATGAGATCCCAATCAACCCGATCTTGAAACTCCCGAATGAAGTCTTCAGACAGTGTTTGATTTTCGCTAATGAGATCCCAATCAACCCGATCTTGAAACTCTCGAATGAAGTTCTCTGATATCTTTTGGCATGCGCTGATGTATTCCCAATCAACCCGATCTTGAAACTCTCGAATGAAGTCTTCAGACAGTGTGCAATGTTCGCTAATATATTCCCAATCAATCCGATCTTGAAACTCTCGAAAGAAGCCTTCGGACAGTGTGTGCTGTTCGCTAATGTATTCCCAATCAACCCGATCTTGAAACTCTCGAATGAAGTTCTCTGATATCTTTTGGCATGCACTAATGTTTTCCCAATCAACCCGATCTTGAAACTCTCGAATGAAGTTCTCTGATATCTTTTGGAATGCGCTAATGTTTTCCCAATTAACACGATCCTGAAACTCTCGAATGAAGTCTTCAGATAGCGTTTGGTCTGCGCTAATGAAATCCCAATCAACACGATCTTGACGCGCTCGAATTAAATTCTCCGAAATGAACGACATTGGGGTTGATTCTGTATCTCAAAATGAGGGGTTAGTATATTTATTAATGATCAGGAATGCTATTTTATGCTCAAATGGGCTCTTATAAAAAAATGAATTAGCCTGCGACAAACCCCAACTGAATTGCGCATCCCTAACTATAGAAACTGTCCGATATGCATTGCTGTCTCCAAAGGCATAGCGAGTCCCAATGTCTTGATACAATGCTCGCGTTGAATGCATTCGCGAACATTGGGTTTATCAAACCGAATCTTACGACGAAACTCTTGGATAAACTTTATAGAAAGTCGTTGATATTCGCTGATATATTTCCAATCAACCCGATCTTGAAACTCTCGAATGAAGTTTTCCGACAGCGTTTGATATTCGCTGATGTATTTCCAATTAAGACGATCTTGAAACTCTCGAATGAAGTCTTCAGATATCTTTTGGTATATGGCGATACGTTCCCAATCAACCCGATCTTGAAACTCTCGAATGAAGTCTTCGGAAAGTCGTTGGTTCGTACTGATCAAACACCAATCAACGCGATCTTGTAACTCTCTAATAAAGTCTTCAGATAATATTTGATGCCAGCTGATGAAATACCAATCAACCCGATCTTGAAACTCTCGAATGAAGTCTTCAGACAATGTTTGACGTTGGCTAATGTATTCCCAATTAACACGATCTTGAAACTCTCGAATGAGGTCTTCGGACAGTGTGCCACATTTGCTACTGTATTCCCAATCAAACCGATCTTGAAACTCTCGAATGAAATTATCTGATATCTTTTGGTATACGATAATGTATTTAAAATAAACACTATATCGAAACTCTCGAATGAAGTCTTCGGAAAGTCGTTGCTTCTTACTGATCTCATGCCAATCAACAAAATCTTGAAACTCTCGAATGAAGTCTTCGGAAAGTCGTTGCTTCTCGCTGATCCCACGCCAATCAATACGATCTTGAAACTCTCTAATAAAGTCTTCAGATAATATTTGATTCCAGCTGATGAAATACCAAACAACACGATCTTGGAACTCTCTAATAAAGTCTTCGGACAGTGTTTGATGTTCGCTAATGCATTCCCAACAAACATAATCTTGGAACTCTCTAATAAAGTCTTCGGATAATATTTGCTTCTTGCCGATCCGACAATAATCAATACGATCTTGGAACTCTCTAATAAAGTCTTCGGATAATATTTGCTTCTCGCCGATCCGCCAATAATCAATACGATCTTGGAACTCTCGAATGAAGTCTTCGGAAAGTTGTTGATATTTGCTGATTTGTTCCCAATCGACGCGGTCTTGGAACTCTCGAATGAAGTCTTCGGAAAGTCGTTGGTTCTTACTGATCTTATGCCAATCAACAAATTCTTGAAACTCTCGAATGAAGCCTTCAGATAGCCATTGTCTCCAGCTGATATCATACCAATAAACACAATCTTGAAAGTCTGGACCTCTAGATAATATTTCCTTCTTGTCCATCCACCAACAACCAAAACGATCTTCGAACTCTCGAATAAAACATTCAGATAACATTTGCTCCATACTAACCTTTTTCCGATTAATGTTTTGGGATTGAATAGTGATTGACGACATTGTTTTACGGTTGCAGTTTAACCCTGTGATTCAAATAAATGCGGAAGGCGTATTGTATATTTAATAATTTTGATTTGCGATTTTACGCCCAGAATAAAGGGCGGGCTTTCTGTCTCTATGTATAAAAAAATGAATTAGCCAATCGCCGCAACCCAAACTTAGAGTTTGTTATCTTCGTAAAGCTTCCAGATATAATCAAGACGATTATATTCTTCATCCGAAGCGCATTGCTCGGTAAGATTGTTGATCGTTTCGATCCATTTCACAAACTGGAATGCGATTTTGTTGAGCGCGATCTTTGGTGGTTCAACAATAGCAGTAGTATCTTCAGATGGCTTGCGATCGGTGCTTACGCACTGAAGCTTCGTCATATCAATTGCGTAATCAACACCGAACGATCCGTTCTGAAGTTGTCCGATATCAAAGATATCAACATCTCCTTGTTTGGTTGATTTGGATTTGTATGGGTAGAGTAGTTTGGCGAATTGCTCCCAACGGGTTTTGTCCAGCGTTTCCTTTCTGGCCAACTCACGATTGATGAGAGGAACGATCATCTTCTCATAATACGTCTTGACTTCATTTGAAAGTTTGCCAATCGCATAGCGTGTCGGATCGGGCACGTATGGTAGGAATGGATATCCATTTACCAGAATGTGTGTATTGCCGATTTTATACATGGATTGTCCAACGCGGACTGGTATGATATCTCCAACATTGAAATTCTCAATGCCTTGTTGCATGCGCATAAGGCATACAACGTGATCGTTTGTGCATTGAATCAAATCAAAATTACCAATCTTGCCGGCAGTGATAATTTTGTTAATCTTCATGCCTGTAATGAAATCATACTGATCGTATCGAATGACCGTAGCTTCAACAACAATATAGACTCTTGTCTTCGCATTGAGGTCTCGCTTGATCAAATTTGGAAGAGATCGTTTCACGAGCGAATCAATACTTTTGATGTATTGGCCGTCCCGACATTTGCCTTCGTAAAGAATCTTTGCGTGATCGATGAGCATCTGATCATAGTCAGTTGCGTAAATGGCATTGATATCTTGAATCGTAATGTTGAGCTCGAGCTGAGTGGTGAAGATCATATTTGTAAGTGCTTTGTTAGTTTCTCTGATGCATCAGTTATATTTAATTGTATAATTTTCAATTTTGTATGTATATGAATGCATAAAAAACAAAACGAAGCATTTGATCGTTTTTCACATATCAACGTTCTCGAACAGTTGAATGAGCCCGACTCGCTTATGAGAAGGCGAGCATGGCGGCGCATCAATGGATTTTCTTTTTTTCGAAGGCGGAGATTGGTAAGTCTCTTCTGGATCGAAAGTTAGCGCTCTTGGGGAAATGCGGTTGTATCGATTTTGACGAACAGGCGGTGGGCCAGTGCGGCGAATCGGTTGGGGCGGGGTCGAAAATGAATCCATTGAAGCTGATTATATTAATTGACGGAGATTCTTCAATTTTAACGATTTTGGGGCGAAAACACTTATAAACATGCATTCTCTGCATATAAAAAAATAGAATCCAGCGATTCTACCATGAAAACGCGAGCTACCTTGCGTTTGGGCATTTGCACCATACGCTTTTATTGCGATGTCGCGATACCATCGACCGAAACCCCAAGATGTTCCGCAATTCGATTAAGTAGCGCACGATTGTAAATGACATCATTTTGAACATTCGCCAGACCGGTTTGAACATTCTCCAGACCAGTTTCAACATTCTCCAGACGCGTTTCAACATTCTCCAGACCAGTTTCAACATTCTCCAGACGCGTTTCTACTGACTGAATGCGTCGGGTCAAGTTTGCAATCATACTTGATATCGTAGCAAATCCCATTCGCAAGTTGCGATTGATGTCATCACATATCTCAACTACGTCGGACATAGTGATACTTCGGGTGATAAAATTGTACACCGGTGTAGATAGTGATTTGCGGAATGATTCTATATTAGTATAGGTCACCTGTTGGATCGAAATTGCATTTTCAAAAATTCGATTGAAAGTTTCCCAAGGCATTGGAGTGTAAGTAAAGTGTGGCTTCTTCTTAGTAAAGAAGTTATACGATGACTTAACCATCGTTGCCGCGGTTGTTATCAATACAATCCACCCTATCATACTTGATATGAAATAAGCATCCATATCAAGTATTCCAATTAATTTTTGAATCGCGGTAATGGCGGCGTTTAATGCCAAGATCACTATCCAAGATTGATCTATGATAGAAGATGCAATCGTTTTCCAAGATGCCTTAATCTTATTGGCATTCAAAGTCTGTATGATGGCTACGCGAAGTGCCTCTTCCCAATTATTTTCTCCATTGTTATAAGCATTCGCAATATCTTGTTGATTGGCATCTTCTATCGTCCCGTAAGTCGTTGGAGCTTGACGAAACTGATCGCGAATGATATTAAACAATACCATATTGGAGAGTTTTGGTGAGATTGAGGAAGGTTATACGGGCTTTTGAGTTGCTTGTATATTTAAGAATCTTGGATTGCAATTTTGGCCTCAATCCAATATCATGGCCAAAAAGCCCAATTCGGGGCATATGTCAATAATAGATAAAATCTATTATATGAGGCTTTATATAACATCATCTCAATAAGACATCATGCCTAATCGTAGATTGTATGACATCCCATCTCTCCCAGAGTCATATCTCCAATCCAAATACATTCAAACAAAAGATATCTACCATGATCCTAATACGGTAGAGAACTTCATGAAGGAGGCCCTCCGCGATAGAGGTTCGGACAAGCCAATCTTTGAGCATGAGCTGCCTCGCCAAAGAAATCATTTTGCCGCATCTTCTCTACTCAGTATGCAAGAGCATGGTAGTCGCTATAGCCACGATCCGTATCATCCCGAATTATTTCTTGGTGATCTAACAAAGGATCAGCGTCAGTCCGACACGGCTCCGGTTGTGTCAAAGATGGCCGATCAGCATAAGTTTCGCCATGAGCGCTACATCGCGGGTAAGCTTCAAGACGTGGGCGACGTTCGCGCTGAAGGTGTCATTGGATCTAAACGCATGCTCAAACAAATCAAAGAAGGATACAATCTGACCGCCACTCGCATGGGTGGTATCTTCGATGATAGCACGAATACAATGGTTGCACGCGCGAACCCACACCCCGGCGACAGCACGCATAAAGTAGGCGACAGTCTCAAGGAGGATCAAACTATCTATCAGATTCAGGATGAGAAGATTCTGCCGAAGTATAGCACTGACATTGTAAATAAGATTAGCAACACCATCGGTAATGCATGGAGTTCTCAGCCTGACAATAAGTATGGTCTGAGTTCTGTATCAAACGTGTATAGATCTCAAGCTGATGTGAATCTATCCGCTAACGCGGTCTTTCGCTTAGCTAATCAAGAAACTAAATTCAAGACTGAGCAAGCGGATATGAAAACAAAGGGAGCTTCTGCGCCTCAGAAGGAACTAATGAAAGCGGCGCGCCAGAATGCACAATCAGTAAGAGTAGATCTAAAGGCGGACTCGTCAAAGACAAATAAGTTCTCGAATATGTTGATTCCTCCCATGCCACACTCGCGGGTGGATAACTTTGTTGGAACCCAATCTAAGAAAGAACAGATGAAGGATGTTGCGTCCGTGTTCAAATATAAGCCCGGCACGAAACGAACGGAGACATTGGTTGAGCCTATCAAAACAAATAATATGATCGAAACATCATACGCGCCAACGCTACCAGCTCGTGATAGAGCATCTGTTGTATATCAGATGAACACAACGCATGGTCAATCTAAGCGCACAGAAGACATTGAAGGTGTTCGCGCCAATGGTCTGCGATCCTTAGCGCGCGCGTTCTTAGATCGCACGGATACGCTACAAGAGCAAATCGCGAAAGATACATACCAGAACATGTCTTATGCGAACGGCATGCCTAACAAATCAATTGATCACGTATCGAACAATAAGATGTCTAAACCTAAGAACGCACCCAAAGAACAGTTGCAAGCCAACGCCACCGGAAGCAATAATCTACCTACGATGAAGACGACCGATGACTTTGAGTTCGATACTGATCCAACTATGAACAACGAATATCAAACGCGCAGCGGTGTTCGTCAGCGTATGAATAGACTCAGTGCTAAGCAAGAACAGGATAGCGTTGTATCGCCGATCAATGACACTATTGTTCCATTCCGCACCAAGTATTCCGTTTAAAATCGTTGTATATAACACAATTTTAAATTTTCACACACTCGCTACATGAAGCATTGCACTTATGATCTGGGATTAAATAATTGGGCCCATAATATGTTTGCAACAATTTATCTGGTTGGTTGGGAATATACATTGCATGTCCTTTAAATTCGACTTGTCGTAATTCGTCAATCCAATCCAGCGGGTAAGATATTTTTTTCTCGTGAAGAAAGTATTTGGAGTACCAACTCGGCACATTCCTGTGATATTTCTTGTCTTCTTGAATGTATTCAAATACATCCGCATTGATGCCAGTCTCGCGATGAACTACTTCAAACTGCTTCCATTGGAGAAATGATTTAGATCGAATCTTATAATCGGGATAATTGTTAATAACCACATTTACCGCCTCATACAATGAGTTATATGCATCGGATTTAATCCCCACATCCACATCAAAATCATAGCAAATCAAATCTTTGTTTCGAACGTATCCCAACAATGTGCCATATACCAAAAATGGTTTGGTATTACTAATTGATGCGGCAATAGATAATATTTCTATCAAAGTTATCATAATTGGCTCTCGCTCCGTAAAAGGAACTGCACGGCGCCTTGCTTCGGATGCATTCCGTTGTGCTTTAAACACAATTACAGCAATCGCTACAATAATTGTAATCAATAATGCCGCAACTGCGCATATAACTATAATTTGCTTGCGACTGGGCATCCTTATATAAAGATATAAATACAATTGCCCCATTCCGCACAAAATATTCTGCCTAAAGTGATATAAGCATAATAGTATATACACAAGACACAAAACACTCAACACAAAGCAACTTAAGCAACCAACCCAAGCAACATGTTTGAATACGCCGCCAACAACAAGACCTACATTGATCTCAAGGACATCCGCGAGGAATGTAAGGACTATTGCAAAGGCACCCGATCACACAAGCAACTGATTGAACGCAAGACGCTTCAAGATTACGTGTATGGTCAGGTCATTGATAACGAACTGATTATCACTGAGAAGCATTCGCGCAAGTTCGGCAGCGTATTTGTCAATAAAGAAGAAGTGATCGAACTCTTCAATATCCCAGAAGAAGAACGGGTAGTCGAAGCACCTCCGCTCATTGAAGACAAAGATCTCGTATTCTTTAAGGATGACGATGGCAAAGAATACTATGTTCCTATGCGCGGCGCCCGATCCAAGAATGAAATCTGCTTTCAAGTGAAAGGCGTGATGCAGGCATTTGAGATGCCAAACTTGCAAAGCAACATCCAATTGCGCCACACATCATACGAAAAGGGCATTCATTATATGTTCTTTAATATGTCGGAGTCATACTCCGTAACTACTGACATTAAAGAAATGTATCTCACGTATGACGGTCTTATGAAGGTTCTTAACGTATCTAAATCTGGTATTGGCCATAAGTTCAAGAACTGGATCGATGAAGTGGTATTCGCCGCTGCGTGGGGAACGCAGGATCAAAAGGTTGAGACGTTTCAGAAGGTTCTCAATGTAGATGCTGATCACTTGAAATGTATCATGAGCAAAGTCCCATCTAACATCTCGTGCCTCTATCTGATTGATATTAAGCAGGTCCATGAGAGTAAGCGGGTGTTCAAGTATGGCTTCACTGATAACGTTCATCGTCGTTTCAAGGAACACATGCGACGTTATGGCAATGAGATCGCACTGGATACATTCATCCTTATCCCCGTTCTTGATCTATCTAAGGCGGAGACGGAGTTCAAGCATTCAGTCTCGCGCTATCTGCTGGATCGCGAAGGTGAGAACGAACTCATTGCGCTATGTTCGGAAGGGTATCTTAACATCAAGACTATCTTTCGAACGATCTCAGAGAAGCACACGGGCAACATGGCGAAACAGATCGCTTACTATGAGAATGAGATTAAGACGCTAAGACATCAGCTTGAGATGAAAGACATGGAGCTTGAGTCGAAGCTTGCATTGAAAGACAAAGAAGTTGAGCTGATGGCTAAAGATCTTGTATTGAAAGATAAGGAGCTTGAGCTCAAAGATAAAGATTTGGAGATTCTTCGTTTGCAGCTACAGCTTGCTCGATCGTAAGTCCTGTCAATGCAAGATTATTTTTTTTGTAATCGATTGTTTAATAGAATCTGATTAAAGTATTCTCTATAATATATACCCACAGCTATAATGGTCGCTGAGCAGAAGTTCGCGCTTTCGATTCAGAGTCGTCCGCTTCCGCCTCTGACGGAGGGCGATCGCATTCATATCGGTCCCAGTAAGACTGTGAAGCTTGAGCCTCAGCGCCAAGTTCGCGTTTTCACTGGTGCTAAGATTAATAAGTGTGATCCCAAGGGTAAGCTCATCATTACCCCTCACTCAACGTATGAGAACGACCTTGTATTCAGTGAGAACACATACTGTCTTACTGACCGTAATGAGATGACCGTGGTGATTACGAATCATTCCTATCGCTTCATCCGCGTTGAGGCCGACATTAATTATCTATTCACGTTTGAGTGGGTATGTGATGATGTTGCAAAGACACTTGAGCCCGTAGCCGAAGAATCCGTAGCCGAAGAGATTCCTTCTGAAGTAAAAGAGATTGTCGAGGATCTGGTAGAAGCGGTTGCTGCCGAAGAAGCGGTCGAGGAAGAAGTGGTCAGCGATGATAAGGAAGCCGCTGTGGAAGAAGCTGTAGTTGAAGAGGAGGTTGCGCCGGAGACTAAAGAACCCGTTCCGGCGGAACCCAAGCCGGCGCCGAAGCGTCGCGCTCAAAAAAAGAAGCGAGTGACCTCAACGTAAATAATGCCTTAACTGGATAGCAATGTTGCAATGGTGGAGTTAAGCCCAGTCTTGCCTACTATACTAATTGTTTTTTGAATATTGCCGTGAATGACATATTCTGCAACTAATCCTGACATGAGAGCCACTATGATGGTGGATGTTATTTTTTTTACCTTAGATACCTTCTGGTTCTTTCCATGAACAATATCGTTTATTGAATTAATATATTTAGCCCGAATCTCAACTGGCATTTCGCGTATCGCGGTATGAAATGGCGATCCTTGCGGAAACACATCTTCTATATCTGACAAAGACACATTGCGATCTGGAGGCGCCCGAGATGCAAAATAGATTAATATACATAAGATCAATAGTAGCACGAATGCCATAACCATTCTCAAGGTATTATGAAAGTAAGATGGATTGGGCTTGATTCCAATCTTGGTGAATATTGGTGCCGCGCCTTTAGGATCGATTGTGTCTTCCGCGGGAGTTGCCATTGTTCAGTTTCTTTAGTTATATTATTCATAAATAATTATTACACGGACTCTGACCAAACGCGAAACGTGATCCCAAATGTATTGCGGTTCAACTGATTCGCACAATGTGTTATCCCTTGCGCATAGCGTTCCGACCCACAGATGAATACTCCAATGGGTTCTTTAGACACGCCTCTTGTTTTCGCTGAATATATAGCTCGCGAAAGGATCTCATAACTATCGGCACGTTGTAATAAGCAGCATGTATTCGATTTAATATTGGTTGCGATATCAAGTCTTGAATGTCCAAACACGATTCTTTGCAAATAAATAAATCGCGATTTAATTTGCTTGGGGATGCTATCGATCTCTCTTCTCTTTCCGTTTGAGTAATAAATATATATTTTTGTATTGAGCACGTTGGCTTGGAACCGGTCCAGTTCATCGCTGAACTCAGCGACGATACTGGTATCAGATATACTCCAAATCAGTGTTGTTCTGACCAAACTACTTACAGGCGAACGTTGCATATCCGCCATGACAGATATAAATGCGGTAACTCCAATGCCGGAGCAAAAGAATATTCGCGTGTTATACACACGATGGAATCTAAACTTGGATAAAGTGTATGACCCAATATTAATGTGTTGATCCAATTTATCGTTTGCGATTACATCTTTTAGTTGCTTTGTCCATTTACCGATCACCTGAATAGCTAAGATCGCATCGTGGTTGTTATAGCCTCTTGATAATGTAAATGGGTGCCATTCGACTTTACTTACCGCAGGGTGATTGACGTAGATCGATACTGTTCCGAATGAATGAAGGATGTGGGGTAGCTTGATTGTATCTTGAATAAATAATTTAATATATTTATCGGAACAGATCCACCGCGTCACCTCAACCGATTGCTTGACATATTCGCGGCGCTTTCCCCACGCGTAAGCCATCAATATCGGGAGCGTAAATATATAAGATAAGTTAAATCCGAGCAACTGATTAACTCCATGAATGATTGTGCAAATGAACACGAATAGAGCTAAATATTTATGAACCAACATATTCATGGAATAACGAAGAAGGCGTTTGCGGGCCAAGAGCACGCAAAGTATCAATGTTGCCATGAGCGCAAATAAGACGATACCAGACCAATAAGGAAGCTGTTTCAAAAAATACACCCACGAAATAATAATTGGGCCATTTGTATTGTTATCAGATTTGACAATCCGAAGAGGCTTGCGCTCGCAGCCATCGCGACATGAGGATAGCACTGATTGTATTTGTAGAACATGCGCTATCGTATGAACCAACGATGCGATTATGATTTTGTATCCGAACACCTTGTGGTAATATTCTTTATATTCAGAAGAGAATCCTTGCGCCACTATCTTATCCGCCACAAAGTAAGTTATTCCAATGAACGGGAGCAATAGATAAATTATATTTAGTAAAATCACGACCGCACCGGCCCTCGCCGCGTAAATCCAATCCAGCGGTTCGCGCAAAGGCAACACCGATAGTAGGCAGCATATGCAGTCGATTATAATTGTGGCCACCACCAATCCGTGCTTATGCCAATTTATATGCCGTCGCTTTAGTGTCACGGTTGAACTCAGTTGGATGTCTGTGTCGTAATATTTACTAACTACCACATACGGTTGCAAAGATCGTGTGTATTGGCGATACTTAATAATATATTTAGACGAATTGCTAAGCTGCAATAGACTGCTCCCATCGCTTACATGTATTTGTTTAAGCATGAATAGTAAATCGCGTCTATTCATCATATCCATGTCATACGCTCCCATAACATGTTCATATGCATCCGCCATATCATCGAATGTGATTATTGGTTCATCATTCTCCTTTGTTCCATTTTGCAACTGTAGCTCTTTGAACAATGCCAATTCCCACGATATGACAGCCAGACCTCTTTGCACCCTGATTGGCATATTTAATATGTTTGAAGATATCTGATTGTATATCTGTCTGGGCGATTGAATATCTTGTTGGGAATCGTTGTTGATATTTGATCGCCATGAAGATACTAAGCTATTATCGATATCATACGACATACTTACTTAATAGTATATAGAGTTCTTACAAACTCAAATCGCACAATATCGTTGAATAAATATAGCCTATGTATAATGCGACTACCAACAAAGAAACAATTCTCAAAAGCGATACTCATTGTATGCTTGATCTTCTTAGTCTCTTGGGTGATTGTTGCACTGGTCGCGTATAACAAATATGGAATAGACGTGTGGTGTGCGCAATACAAGTCATTTACAATATTTTCGATAATTACATTCTTCACGAGTATAATTGGAACTGTGATATTCTTTGCCACTCCGGGGTTTCGACATCGCGCTCAGTATCTCATCAAATATATCCCAGATAAACTTGAAAGTGCGTTAGATTCGGGAGTTACACCTTACTTTAACCCCGCCTACTACAGACTCAAGAATGGAATGTATAAGCTTGACCGCAACCCGTTCATTAAACCGGATGTATATGGCTTGCCTATAGTAGAACCAACTGTTCCACTAAACTCATTCAATATGGAGATCTATAAGAAATATCGTACGAACTACATTGATGATTATAAAAGCATCCAACAGATGCTTGCAAAGGAACATGCCGAGCTTAACGATGATATGATGGAACAACACGCGGCGATGTTTCTGGATGCGGTGAAGATGATCACGCGTATTGAAATTATTGGAGATACATGCGTTGTCGCGCGTTCGTGGAACAAGGGCCCTCTTCTAATTCACAAATCGGATTACGTTAATTTTGTAGCCGATAGTCTTAAAAAGGAGTCATGGGCATATATTATTGAAGAAGAAGTCCAACGTAAATATCGAAAGGCGACCAATATATATGGTGTCAATTGGATGATGGACCAGATTTTTGGATTTAGCGTAAATAAAGATTATAAGATTAATTTCGATGATCCCACTTCTGGTGCATATTCTGAGATATTGTATGAACTGTTTATGATTTACAAGAACTTCATTGTCTCCGAATCAGGAATCGATGACCAAGCTTTATCATATCTAATTGCGGGCTTGAGAGAATTATTAACGCAAGATCCAGAAATGGGATTAGCATCTATCATCCCACATGTGACTTCATATGCTTCAATCGCATATATCGCAAATAAACAAATATACCCAATAATCCGACAAACTACAAAGCTTCTCGAATCTCAAACTGCAATCAATATGTTTGACTTCTTCCATTCACTCGTCAATAAGACGGACGGCGTTGTTAAGCTCGCTGATGTATTGGAATATCGCAATGCCGAATTATTTCCGTTTTACGCAAACACAATCACGCGCGCGAAAGATCTTTCTGTCAATGGAAATGTCTTCGATAATATGTTCGCCGCTTTTGAATCTAATACGTTTATGGCCGATCCTCCGGATACCCATATAGATGTTCCTATCGTTCATTTATCCAAATATTTACCTTCCTTCAAAAAATCAATCAATAAGCACAATAGTCAATCCATTAAAGTAATTAAATGGATAAAAAAGAAATCTCCTATTCAGCTCAATAATATTATTTCCGTTGATAAAGGCACCAGCGTACGATTGGGCATTTGGGCGGCGCGACAAAGAAAGAATGTTCCCACAACTATTGCAACCATCGCACAAGAACAGAAAGACATAGATAGAAAAAATAAATTAATAGCACACAAACAAGACCACAACGCCGATTCTACCAAACTGAAAGAACGTCAAACTATACTTGACTCCGCCAAAACGCTGGCAACGAAAGTATTAAATCTCAAATCAAAACTATCGATGCTGCGATTGGCCGGAGCTTCCAAAAACGAAATCAAACAAGCCGAAAAGCAGTTGAGCTCAACCGAACGCGAACTGAAAACGGTGGAAGAAACAATGGAAGGCCCAATGGTCAGTGATATTGTCGTTCCGCCAAAGATAACAATTGTTCGTTTGGATCAATTGAAAAACAAGATTCGTAAAGGTGATGGTATATTCAATTTCAGTCGTAAAGGTGATAGCATCTTTGGTTTCAGTCGTAAAGCCAAACCTGACGATAATAAGCATAGCGGAGATAGTATCTTTGGTTTTAGTCGTAAAGCCGAACCTGACGATAATAAGCATAGCGGAGATAGCATCTTTGGTTTTAGTCGTAGCGCTGAGTCCGATGCTTCTGAGCCAGTCGCGGATGTAAATACAATTACTTTGCAGTGGGAAGTGCCGCTTGAAATAGATACCATCACTCAACATACGATAGGCGATTCTGTCGTGCCGGTAAAATATAGAACGGATGAAGTGGTGGCCGCAAAAGAAGCATATGAAGATGCTTGCAAGCAATACAATGAGCTGATCAAAGAGTATAACAATTTGGAGCCAGCGCCATCCGACTCCGTCGAACAATCGCCGCCCGAGAAATCACGATCTGAACTTGTTTTGGCAAAGATTAAAGAAATAGAAGCAACATTGAAGCCTAAGCAAGATGCATACATATCACTATTGAAAACAACGCAATCACTTGTAGAATCGCAGCGCTCCAAAATCATTCAAGAAGCGGATGAAGCGGTTGCTGAAATTGTTGCGGCCGCAATAGATTCAAATGACGAGGCCGCAACTCTTATGGCGCATGGTGGCGATTTAAAACGAACAATCGAAGAGAAGAGTCAATCGTTGGCAGATAAACAATCCGAACTACACGCGGTCGAACGGCGCATTGATGAGATCAATCAATCGATTAAAGACTTGGCTGTTCCAGAATCGGTTGCCCAAGTCTTATCCGATATCATACCAATTATTGAAAAGACGGGAGAGATGGATGCCGCCTTGCAAAAGGGCGTCGAGCAATACAAAAAGATCGATTCGGAACTGGAATTGATTCGGCAACAAAATCAAGATCTTTTACATGAGGCGGCCAATCGCGCTACCGCGTTAAGCAATCTCCAAGCCCAATTAGATGAAGTGCAGGGTAAGCTCGCCATGGCGCAAACCGAACGTGCCGACATTTATTCCAACCTCAATGATGTTGTATCTGAAAGAGATAGTATGCGCAGGCAACTAAGCGGAGTTATATCTGAAAGAGATAGCATGCGCGGACAACTAAGCGGAGTTATATCTGAAAGAGATAGCATGCGCGGACAACTAAGCGGGGTTATATCTGAAAGAGATAGCATGCTTGGGCAACTAAGTAGTGTTGTATCTGAAAGAGATAGCATGCTTGGGCAACTAAGTAGTGTTGTATCTGAAAGAGATAGTATGCACGGGCAACTAAGTAGCATTGCCGCGGAGAAAGCAAGATTACAGCAGCAATATGACCAAGAAACGCAAAAGCTACAGCGCGAACTTGCGAGTATATCATCGGAGAAAAAGGCCGCTAATGAAAAGATTATTGAGTTTAGAAAACAACAAGAGATCGAAAAACAAGAATTGAAAGAAGCGTTAAAACTGACCATGAAGGATATAGAATCGAGAAAACGAGCAAATGACGCGTTAAGTGGAACCAATGCCGATTTAGCCAAAGAACTCAACGCTCAACTGGAAAGAGAGCGCAATGAGGCAACTAAAAAAATGGAACAGCTTGATCTGGAGCATAAACGTCAAATGAACGAAATACTCGCCGATGTTGAAAATATGAAGAATGCTCATACAAAACTCGAAGAAGAGCATACTGCGGCTCAGGCGAAGTTGAAAGAGCGTATTGGAACACAACATCAACTTGAAATGGAATTGGCAAAGTCAAGAAACGCGAATTCTGAGTTAGAGATGGGTCTATACAAAACCATTTACGAGAATACGATGGCTTTACGTGGCCTTCAACCCGAGCAATTCGCTCAACAAACGGCCGATGGATACAAGACTGCTCTGAATGATCTTATTAATGATTTTGCCAGAGAAATGGAACAGGGAAGTGCAAACATTACGACCAATGACACCAATCTTAAAGAATTGGAAAATCAAAAGAAATCGTTGGAAATGGAAATCACCCGAATGAACTCCGAGAAGGTGCTGTTGCTTGCAAAGAATGCTGAGCTGGAAAAACAGCTGAGCGCAGTTGTCGATAAAGACAATCAGATAAAAAATTTAACTCAACAATTAAACAGTTACATGATTCTAAAGAGAGAGGCGGAAGCTGAAGTTGGCGAATTGACCGTCAAAAGGAATAGTTTGGTCGAAGAGCTAAACACCGTTACATCTGAGCTGAAGGAAGCGAAGCGCAAAGTCAGCTTATTGGATAAACAAACTAAGGAGCAAGGCATTAAAATCAGACGTCTAACTAGGCGCGTCTTTAATTGTACCAATTTAGGCATGACAATTGGCGCCAATGATTATTCGGCATTGATAGAAGGCGATGTGATTCGCGGATACGATATAATATTAAAGCAACCGAAGCCATTTAACTTTAACTTAACGGGACCAATATTAAAATCGTTAATAACTTGGACTAATCGTATTTGCGGTGGAGAGCAGCAAGTAAATTTAGTACATACAGATCCGTTAAATAGTGTATTAACAAAGAAACCAACATTCAAAGGTAATGAACAACTTAATTCGATGATGGATAGTTTTGCCAAGAATGGTCCAAAGGTCCTTTCGTTAATATATTCAGTTTATTTGTGTCTGCTGCATAACGAAGACCTATGGACTCGTTGTTTTAAAGGCCTCAACCGATCGCCTTCTCCAACGGATAATATGACAGATAGCCGATCGCCTTCTCCAACGGATAGTATGACAGATAGCCGATCGCCTTCTCCAACGGATAGTATGACAGATAGCCGATCGCCCTCCCCAACGGGTATTATCGAGATTGAAGGTAGCAGTGGCCTTAAGGTGCATGATGCGGATAAAATTGCAGCTGTAACACAAGCTATAGCACTTGAGAGTCCAAGAAATGCACCTGAGAGTTCAACAGGATCCGATCCTGTGCGAGACCATATAAGAGCCAAACTATCCAAACTACCCAAACAACAAGACAACCTTGTAGAATTGCGTTCAAGCTTTTTAAATCGTTGCAAGGAATTGTTTAGCAATGATTCGATTCTTTTGGCATTTGCCAATTCCAATGAAATGAAATGCGAAACCTCGCCTCAGCTGAAAGCATTATTGCTCACATATGGATTCGTGCGGAATACTCCTAAGGACATTGAAAAATTTATGAACACGTTTCGATTATGATCAATAACGCATTTGCTTTCAAAATCAATAATTATAATATAGCTCACGATGGACTCCTCCGGCATTTATGGACTATTGCGACATTTGCCTACGCAAGATGTTGCACTACAGACTATTTACTCGGATTACGAGCCCATAGCCCCTACTTCGGATAGTATCATCACAGCTATCACCGCTGATCGCAATGTTGATTATCTCACCAAGATGATTATCGATAAAATGGATCCATTGAGAAATGGCTCATTCATCGGCAGCGGTCGTTCGGCAACTATCAAGCAAAGTGTAAAAGATTATTTAGATTCATGGATTCGAATGGGTAAGTTCGATAAACACATGGGCACAAGCTCAAATAAATCAGTGGTGCTAAAGCAGGTAAATATTATTTCCTCCGTAGATTCGTATAACAAGGAGTTTGTGGATGCATTTGCGCATGTGATACTTCCGATAACTGATCCCACGAATGTAACCAGTGTTGTTAATCCAAACGGGATGTATGCTCAGCAAGAACGAGTTCTCATTACTAACAGTAAGCCAACGCCATTTTACGAAAGAGCACTTTACCGCAGACTAAACGAATGGAATATGGATCTGGGAATGGATGAAACGGAAGCTCCGTTTTATAAGATGGATCACAACCCACGCCTAAGCGTAGAAGAACGCAAAAAAACAAATGCGACCCAAGAACGGGAATCGCATTTAGATCGCGAGAACTTAGCTTTTCGCATGAAGCCAAAGTATTGAACGATCTAACTACTCAGCTCAATCCGGCTATTCTTCATGCGACGCTTGCGCACAACTTTTTTTGATTTCTCGGTCTGAACATCCAGATTGTAATGCTGGATGTTGTGCTCTTCGAATAGCGGGATGATGCGCTTACTCTCATGAAAGAGATCCAGCGCAATCGTTCGAATTGTGCCGTAGTTGCATTTGAACATGAGCTTGAATTCCTCTGCTTTGATAGGATGGTTGGTGGCGGTCAGAAACATGTGCAGAACGCAAAGCGCGCGAGTGCTTGACTTAGCGTTGGGGTTTAGCAGTTTTTGTTTTCCAACAAACGCCATCAACACCTGAAGGAACTTCATATGCTCTTCGCTCAGATCGAGCTTGGCTGCGTAAGCGTGTAGATAGCTATCCTCAGCATTGATAGTGCGAATATCTTCTGATAAGAATCCGTGATCGAGCATCTCACGCACTTTCTTATCTCCCTTGGAATAAGTCTGAGAATCCACTTCAAACCACTTGTAGATATCGGAAGGCTTGTAAATCAGCTTATGACGAAGACATTCATAATATGTCATTGCCGCAAGAATCGCGCGGAGAATGGTTCCACGATAGATTGTTCCTTCAGTTCGAATGTGTTTGAATTGCTCGCACACATTCAAAAGAATATCTTTTGGAATGGCACCATCCTTTCCGATACTATGATTGTATGCGAAAAGAATATTGCGCACATGGATCTCCGGAGAAGCGTCGTAGCTTGATTGCGATCTGAGAATCGTTTGGTATCGATGAGCGTTCGATCCCACGCATCTGAGTCCGCTCGACATGCTATTGTAATTCATCCCTGACGCTATCGTGCTCATGTCGGCAACCTCAACCGATTCATTCAATAGTCCGCATTGAGGGCAGACATATTGATTATTGGTCTTCACGGTCATTGGAATGTTGCACGTGGCACATCTATCGTAAGATATGGCGAGGTCATCTTCAATGGATTCAAATCTTTCCCCAGCTTCGATAGAGTGGAGGCAGGCTTCAAAGTCGTCCAAAAGCTCAAACGTGTTCATGGTGGAGGCAATGTTATATTATATATCAATTCTATCAATTTTGTAATATAGCACGATCTTAACTGCTTCAGAATACCGTTCTACGAATATAACACAATGTCGCTCAAAGACATAAAACAACCCGCCGATATTTCAAAGATAAAAGACTTGCAACAAGAATGTAGCTGTTCGATGAATTCGGAGGAACAACCATTGGAAGAGCCACCTTCGATTGGGATAAGCGATATTACTAAGTTCTCCAGCTTATCGTGGCTCTTTCATCGACAAAAGGCAAGACTTGTTGCGGTGGCGATATGGTGTATCATTGGGATTATGATATATTTATCGGTAAGATCGTTCGCGAACGACACATGCCGGTATAAAAAGTCAAAAGCAGGCGCATACGGAGGCGTGGCTTTCTTTCTTATAGTTATATACTTTCGATGTATAAATAAGCACATACGAGCTCCGTTCAAATCCGTGTCGTATAGAGATAACTTCAACGGAGTCGGATCTGTTTATCAGCAAATGAATATCATTAGCGCCAACGCCAACGCACAACTGGAATCCGAAACTCAAGAAGAACAAGCTCGCCAAGCTGATATTGACTTAGTGGAGATCATAAAAAATAAAAAATTAACTCGCGAGCAACAACTGGAATTGGGTCGATCGATTGACAATTCAGTGATTAAAGAAATATACACAACTCGAGCTAATGATATCCAAACGGATTATGTAAAGCCAATATATTATCCGATGCCGCCTCCACGACGCGCAATGTATCCACCAAATATCTCCCCACGACAAAGCATGTATTCAACCAATCCAGATGACGATTTTACTTTCTAATGCACGAATCAAGCAAATGTTAGTCCAAATGCGATACCACTAAGAGCCGCGCCGGTATATGCGGCGATGGCCCATGAAGAATCGAATTCTACAGAATCGTCATGAACAAAGTATAGCGTTAGGGATGCCGCAACTGTTAATACCAGCAGAACGATTGTGATTATGAGCCAGCCGCGCTTCATGTTTGTTATTATATTAAAAAAAACATATTAATGTCAAACTACGCCATCAACACGTAATCGCGAAATTCGATGTTGTATGCGCGCGCCATGCGAGAAATGCGCTCTGGGTCATACCACGCGGCGAGCAATTCCAAGTAAAGTTCGGAACGTTCCTCATGATGCTTTTTCTTATCCAACACATATGCATCCTTGCGATGTAAGATTGCAAAGAACTCGTTATCTTGATAGTAATCCGAAACATTCATGTAACGATCTATACGAAGAATGTCTTCGATCGAAACGTGAGGGCTTCTGATTATTTCGGCCAATAAACCAGTTCCAGCGAACCATCCAATGGAACCCGCGGCTCGTAAAATCATTTTAACGCCTAACTCGGTACGAATCAGCGTTCGCAGATCTTCTGTGTGAAGGGATGGAATTCTATGCGATAGCGATTCCATCAATGATTTATCGTATTTAATAAACTTCAAGCTTTCCGGAGTAATATTGTATGCGATTCCTTCATCGGTGAATTTGGGAAGCAGACGAGCAAGATTCAAATAATAACAAATGCGATCTGGCTTATGCTGCAGTAAGAACTTAAATGTTGGCTCCTGACTGTGTTGTCCAATCAATAGAGTTGCCCAGTCTTCATCTTCAACGCACTCGCGCTTGTGCTGTTCCAAAATCAGATTTGAAGCAGCTAATGCAAATTCTTTGATTGGAGTGATCGCAACCTTTACCAATCCATCAATTGCAGTGTGTAAGATATCGCCATCCAAGGAATTAATGCATGTTGCCATAAACTTGGCAGTAAATGGATTAGAGAAGAACGTGAAATTTACAACATCATTTTTTATGTCATCGACGCTCACATAGTTGGTAATCACTTCGCTGCCTTCCATATTTTGAATTATCCATATACGCAACGATTCACGATCTTTGAATCGCCCATCCATTACTTCCGAGTGATGTGCCAATGCATAGTCGATGATTGGCCCAGCCGCGGGATTGGCTAATATGGTGTCCCATAAGTCTAACGCATCAATTGTGTTAATGGTAGATTTCAATCCATCCGCACGCTCCACATCAACCCATAACAATAATTCCAATGCGGAACCATTTGTGTTGAAGAGCATACAGAATGCAAACCAACGATCCATTGCGTCGCCAATATCTTTGAATAGATTGTCAAAAAGTGCATTTGAGCCGCCATATCGCGATAGGTATGGCGCGATAAACTTCCATCCATACTCGCTACGTTGAATTGTGTATGCAACTTCAAGCGTCATAGGCCAATCGGCGTCGGTCCAAACATTAATCAAACTGCGCACCGCGTGATCGTTATATGCAACCCATGGCGCGACTGCTTCAAGAATACCCTCTGGAGGAGTTGTCATCAGCCCAAGGAGCTTTAAACAATCAACCACTATCGTTTGATTCATTTGAAATAGCTCGATCCATCGATCTTGTTCTATCTTATTAATTTGGTCAATAATCAAATCGTAATCGTCCTCCCAATGGGAGCTGCAATACAACATTGCCGCGATCGCACTCATAACCTCATTCTCATCGCTCGATTGCTCGAACTGAATGAGTTTGCATGGGAGCAAGCTCGAAGTAGAACTCATTGACATATCCGAATAATCTTCCATAAAATCAGTCTCTGACATATTCAAGATAGTAAGAACCCAATCTGCCGGACGTTGGATGTTTAGCATTGTTGCGCAATGTATATTTACTGAGGCGAGTCTGCGATTTTAACGGAGTATCAATATATATTTACTGAGGCGGGTTTGCAATTTTAAAGACACGGCAATCTCTTATCAATGCTATTAATATAACAATGATACAAAACCTTAATAGCACCGATTTCATACTCCAAAATCTTGATCCCAGTAGCCCGCGCGTGAAGGCGGCGCGATCAAATAAGGGATACGTTCTATTGATCAAGGCCGATTGGTGCGGCCATTGCCGACGCTACCTACCAATATTTAGAGACCAGAGCATCAAGCGTCAAGATTATACATTTTTGATTTTAGATCATGACAAAAACGAAACGCTTCTAAGACAATGGGCAAACTTAGTATCTCCTGCATTTGAAGCAAACTCTTTTCCCACAATCATAATATATGACGCCAGCGGGGCGCCGCTTCGTAAGTTTGAAGAGGATCGCACTAAGCTCGATACGCTACTTGTCTAATCTGAGCTTTATGCGATCAAGTCGCTTCGCTTCGGTCTTTGTAAATAAACTTCTTCCATCGTCTGTGATTAGTTTTGCAACATCTTCATATAATTGCTTCGCCAGCACCTTACAAGATTGTCTGATGTGTGCAATTAAGGATCGCTTATGCAATAAGCATTTATTGCAATGCGGGCATACAAAGCTCTTAACGGGCATATTTGAGAATGTGTCAAAAAAACGAATGAATGACTTTTGGGGGTTATGAACCCGTTGGCTTCGTTGCGTTGATTAGAATATCGTAAATGGTAGCGTCGGTTGTTTCCGTATTTAGATTAGGAATATATTTTTTTGAAATGATAGAAATCGCTTTGGCTCGTAAGGATAAGAACTGCATTTGCTCTCTACTATAATCTTTGATCACATCAACATACTCATCATCATTGATGACATCTATGAACGATGGGTTCGTTTGCGCAATTGTCGTTGTAATCAATATCATTAGTGAGTGGTCCGATAAGTCATCAACGTTAAGATTCTTGATCGATTCGTCTGAGGCCGACTGCAACTTATATCGAACAATTGCTCTCGCGGAGTTGCGGGCGGCTGGTTCCGCAAACCTATAATTACTATATTGACTCAGCATCTGATTGTAGTCGGCATAAGATATATTTTTGCATCCAATATTACTCATCAGGTGCAATATCAGCCATGAGATGAAGCAGATTGCCCATAGCACAGTTATGCAGACGGCAGCGACGGAGTATTTTCCCATGATGTTATATTATTCGCAATGAAGCCACGATCTAATAAATTATATAACTCTTCTTCTTCAGCATCCAGTAGAATAGCCTCAAATCGTAATGCCGTGCTGGGATTGTAAGATGGGTTCAGCTTTGATAAATAGGAATTGATTGCTTCCGTGTTGTCGGCAATATTATCATCTCCGATATTTAAGATCTCCTTAATAATATCAACCGTGGCCGTGCCATTTCGAATAGATCGGAACTTCTTTTTATTTTTGTCGTATGCGTTTATACACTTGAAATACAACGGATGATTGAATATAGGAATGTATGCGGCGCTAATGCTGAAGTTATTAGATTTAATTAGTTTATATAGAGCGATATCAGTTAGAGCGTCCGCTACGGGAAGTGTCTTTGGCTTGATTAGCGCAAAGAAACTAACAAAGTCATCGGTAGCAGTCGCATCATATTCATATATCGCCTTGTATGAATAGATCAAACTCGCGAGTGTTCTCTCATTGACTGTTTTAAATAATCCATTACTATCGAGACTTATCTTATCCAGTGTAATATTGTTGTCAGTGCTATAGGAGCACGGTGTATTTGCTTCAAGTATCAGTAGAATCCCAAATACTAAACATAGCACCAATACGACCACTAAATATGAATACTTTAAAATCTCTAACGATAGCTTGGGCATCGTGTATATATTATCTAATAAAAAAAGAGACCCAGTGGTCTTGCGAATGGAAACTCAATTATCGCTCAAACGCTTGATATTATCAAGCGTCTGGAATAGTTCTTCCATATTATCAGAGTGATAACACTTGCCGTAAGACGCGGCATCCTCGCAAAGTTCATTGTAAAGTTCGACCATTTTTATTACCCAATCAATACTATGGAAGTAAGGAACTGGGGTGTTGGTTGCTGGATCCAACGAGGCAAACACATGTACGGTTACAAACTGAGAAAGATCGGCTGGCGTCATATCCTGAACCGCCTTGGCATAAGTTAGCAAGCGATTGTTTAGTTCAGATTTGAACACTCTACGTTCGCTATATTGCTTGAACTTATCTTCATCGATCTCGTTTTTAAGAAATCTAATTCTTAAAGGTAGATTCGTCATTTCATCGTGGCATACATATCCCGGTACATTTGTTATAGAATCGAAACGCATGCTTACCCACTCGGCAACATATCCGATTTGAGAGGATATTTGTTTCTTGACATCGGCAGTGATCGTTTCGTTGGCAGTTTCCGATACAATTGCTCGCTTCATGTCGTCTTCGAATGTTTTGATATTTCTCATAATGTGCCATTTATTGACATCATATAATTCAGCGAATGGAACATCTGGACCAGCCTGATTGACCAATTCTCCTTTATCCGGATTAGCCGCAATCCAATCTAAGTAATGTGGGTTGTGTCTAAATCCATGTTCAACGCGCAAAGTGTTGAAGTTGAAGAGAGTGTAGCATTGCGTGCAAAACATTTGACTACATCCTTCGATCTTGGTGATCAACGCATCGCAGCCTGGGCATTGCTTGCTCGTTGCACTAATCATTTTTAACGTTGCCAAGATATTTGGATCACAGGAATGTTCGTTGCTTCCTTCAATCTCAGTCTTGCACTTAGTGCATTGCTCGGTATTGCAAAGTCCGCAAATCGCGGTATCTTCACTCGACGATACTTTGCCCGAGCATTCTGAATTAACGCAATTCATGTCGTATCGGATTATGTCATCCTTCAAATCATTGAGCTTTTCTTCGCTGTCCCAGATTCGCATTGTAAGATCCCGACGTTCTTTGCGATCGGTAGATTCTTTTCTCTCGCGAAGCATCTGGCGTATTTGTTTCTTCAATTCTTTCATTTCGATAGCTCGTTGAGTCGATATCATGAAAGCTTTCTCGCGTTCAAATATCATCTCACTGCAAATCTGTCGATACTCTTTGTTCATATAAGAAGACGGCATCTGCTTATATAAACTCTCTCGACTAAATGTTTCGTTGCAACTCATACACTGAAGATAATGAGCCGGATCGGAAGCATATTTATGGAAACATTCTTTGCAGCACATAAACTCGCATTCACCACAAGTAATGGGTCTGCGGGTAGTCTTATTGAGCTTTTCAACACAAATATCGCACTTGGGGGCCATTGTCGTTGATGTGAGAGGTATCTGGAATGGGGTAATCCTAAGGATGTCAAGGATATAAATATGAACGCGATGCTTCAATTTTGCGATATTTGGAAAGTGATCAATTTTGGGATATCTGACGCAAAATAGCGTTGGCCTACTAATTTTGATTTGAGGATCAAGAATATATACGATAGATAATGAACTGGTTTCGCATTGTATTTGATCGCAAGACACACGATGCTAAGTTTAGAATTCATCGTGGAACAGGTCAAGAAATCAATCTACAGATCCAAGCGGAGCTTAACAAACAGCTAAAGCGAAACAATGATCTTCAAAATGAGATTGATCATATCAAACGTCAGTTGGGCGATTTTGTAAAAACAAACAACGCGTTGCGAATCCAAAATGAGTATTTATTGCAAAACGCTCATGCGTCAGATCAAATGCAAGGGAGCGATCCTAATACTATGGAATACGCAAAGGATGCCTTATCTGGATATGCCATAAACGCAGATCCGGAAGTGGCGCTAATTAGACTGGAGGTTGCATACGATGCGTATGATAATTACAGCTCGATAATTGATTCAAAACGAATCGCAACAGTTCTAAACCCAAGAGAATCAAAAAAAGAAATTGCTACACGCATGGACACGCTGCTCAGTGCAATTGGAGCTACTGGGAGCGCCAAATTCAATCGGGATTTAGCCAACAAGTAGTTTGCGGGTGTTGTTGTGATCCTTATGGCTTCGCACGAACCCCTTACTCATCCTAAAATTCTCATCGACTAAATCGCCGCGAGAAAGCTTTATCAGCCGATTGTCAATATCGGAATAGAACACCTTCTTCAGATTTAGGTTGTCAAAGTTGTTGCGGATGAATCGCATACAGTTTAGGCAGCATTTTGAATTGCCGACCACGCCAGTTCGCGAGAGCTTAACTACCACAAGTATTTTTTTGTTCTTGCTTATCGCACGGGACTTGTAATACTTTGTGATCATTTGAATCTCAGCATGCACTGAGAACGGAAAGCTTTCCGACTTTAAATACACATTGAAGTCATATGCAAGAATGCGATTTGTCTTCATATCAATCAAGAACGCAAAATGTTTGTTAATGTATTCATTCTTGAACAGGCTTGTGTCAATATCCTGTTTAATATTACTTGGGAGAACAACTCCAAGTGCGTCAAAGATACTTTCCACGTTCTGAATGCGAGAGTGCATGGTTGATCGTTGTCAAATCGAAAGTATTATACTATTAGTATTTTGGAGCTGAGGTATATAATTACCAGCGCCACTTGCTATTTTACGCTCAATTGCTCAATTAGATGACAAATCACATAAAAAAATGAAATATGCATACGCCAACATTCAATCGAGCAGTAATTACTCGTATCCTCGCTGAACTCGATCGAAATGAACGAGAGCGGAAGTGGCTTGCTCGCGCAGAGTGGAGGCTTTCATTGCCGCTTCGACAAGCTTCTTCTGAGGCGCATTTTGAGAAATTCCCATACGACGCTTCAGCTCATTGCGAAGCTCGATCTCCTTAGTCTTCGCATGTTTAGCCGCATTGTTCGCAGCGCGTGTGGCACTATGTGCGATTTGAATAGAGTTTTGATATTGTGCGTTTGAGCACGTTTGTTTTATCTCTTCACTCTCACGTTTTCGTTTGTTAGAACGAAGTGGCATTTCACGTCTCAAATAGACTTCGCGGAGCTGGCAAAGCTCTACATTCATGCGATTCAACTCTCGAATCAGCAGTGGTCCCAACCTCGAGCTCGCAGTTTCTATCTCCTCATTGAGCACGCCAATATCACGTTCAAGAACGTTCATCCGAGAAGAAATAGCTGGAGTATCAAGATTGGATATCGCCGTGCAATCGTTTTGCATCATCTTCTCGTATCGACCTTGGCCCGCATGCGCGATCTCATTGCGCGCTCCTATCAAAATATGAAATTTGGCAACCAAGGACCCCGATGAAGCCAACAGATCTTTACTGATTGGGCACCACTTTCGTTTGTATATGACTTGTTCGGCAAACCGCACATTGTCAAGCATTCTCTCGATCAGTGTGTCCATAGAATCGTTGTCAATTGTATAGGCACGCATCAATGATGTTCTGAGAGAATTGATTCTCATCAGTAGCTCCATGCTTTCCCTAACGTTCATGGAATCAAGAATGTTATTTACATATCGTTTGCGCAAAGCATAGATCTCACCATTCACATTACCCGTTCCGAATCGACCATGATCATACACGAACCCATTCGAGGCACGGTATATCATTTTCACGCGGCTGTATAGTAGTCCTTCCAATATCACAAAGTCTTCAGACACGACCTTGGATGCTGAGCTAAAGAAGGAGAAGGATAGGATACTCATTTTGAGTATGATTATTATTTAAGAGGGCTCAGTATGCTATTTTATGCTCAATTGCCAATACTATAAAATAGCAATTTGGCTATTTATTATATAAACTAACGATCATGCCCATGTCAGTTGAAAACGGCGCACAGGAACCAGATTGCGGCGGCGATGGCTCATGCTTAATCAGTTTTCCAAAAGGAGGATATGCCAGCAATCCCGCATGTAATGAATGCGTTCCTCGGCAATGCAAGCGTTGCCACGAGGGCGTTCCCAAATGGTTGCACGATGCGAATGGGGGCAGGTGCCATATTTGTTATTATTTCAAATCACGCAATCGTCGCTAATCGTGCAACGCCGCTCTATCGTCTGAGACATTACTCCATGGTTCTGACCACACCTCCTCTGATTGGGCAAAGAACAATATAGTTCTGACCACACCTTCTCTGATTGGACAAATATCCTGCATTGCACATCATCCATGTAAGAGATACTTGATTGGATCTCTTACACAGGCGCGGATGTATATACAAACATCAAGTGTTTTTTTTGTCCAGCGCGGCCCTCTTCTACCTCATCAGTTTTAAAAATGAACGGTTCGGACCGGCCGCCGCCTCTCCCCCTGCGCCACAAAGAAAAACGACTCGCCGAACAAGAAGAACGGAAGAAGACCTCAAGACCAAGGCATGACTCGATAACCTCCGCGCGATCTGCAAACGAAGCATTTATCCTCGACGGCATCGACTCCAACTCGGACTTCGAGTCCCCAAGCGATTTCGACTGGTATATCGCTCAAGAAATAAAACGAAGAGAACTCCAAGCACTGGACCAAGCGGCCGCTGCGTTTGAAGAAAGGGAATTAATGGCACTTGAGGAAGACCAAGCGACATACGACTTTGTGGCAGAGACTCCTCCAGACGAAGAACGTGAAGCGCTGGAATCGTCGCAGCCCGAGTTTGACGATCTTCCAGCGACGCAGCCTGAGCTCGCCAATCTTCGCGATACACAACCGGATGACCGTCAAGCCGAGACACGTGCCAATCATGATGTAAGGGCCGGTTGCCAAGCTTCCGCAACCCAATCTGATGAGAGGAGCGTGTCTCGGCTTGATAGTCATCAACATGGAGAGGGGACCGGTTGCGAGGCTTCCGTAATCCCCGAGGATCCATATCGGACTCGACTTGGGCATACGATAGCTTTGTGGCTCAGGGACTACAATCCGGACGGTAAGGGGCATGTCACTAAGGACTATATACCTCTCTACTGTCTCCCCAGAGCAATGGAGCGCCGGCCGGATGGATCCCCAAGCAACGCGGACGGCTTTGCAAGAATCGTTTTCTTCGACAACCCCCAGCTACTTCAGATGCTCGAGTTCAACAGCTACCGGTTCTACATTGAGCTCTTCTTCCAGAACAGATACGCAGTCAAGATCAAGGCGGGCTCTTATGACACTCGACCATCTTTGTGGGACCTCGGCGTTGGGTGGGACTCCTTCATTAAGCGCATTGCAGCCTTCGACTACGGCAACCCAAGCGCGATCGACGAGCGCAAGCATTGGTTCTTCGGGTTCAAGGATCGGATTGACAAGTTCAAGACCAAGCATATTCTCGGCCTGATGTGGGCAGCTCACGAGCATTCCCAGTCCTTCGGCAAAGGGTGCGCGGTCAAGTCTCGCGCGGAATGCCCATTCTGCTACAGCAGCAACCCAAGCATGCCCGACGAAGCCAGAACGCCGGAACCTCCGATGCCTTTAGAGCTGCGCCGTGCGATATATCTCTTAGATCAATATTTAGATAAAAAAGAAAGAGAGCGCGGCTCTGGTTAATTCAAATGAATCAATTCAAATGAATCAGTTCAATTGAATCCCATGCTTCTCATACGCTTCAATTGTTCGATCTTTGTTGTCGCTCCAATGCTTTTGAATGATATCCTTGAACGGGGTATGTTCATTCTTTATCTGATCTTTGATCGCATGCTCGGCACACATAATGCGGATGTTGTCGCTGTATTTCTTGGATCTCATTCGACCTTGCTCCGTCTCAAGAGCATTATACCAAGCGGGTTCGTTTGTGTAAGGATGCTCAACAAAGATCATCGAAAACACAGATAAGATAACTTGAGCCAGCGTGGATGACTTTGGGTTCCATTGATTCTGTGCCCACGTTCCTAAGATCGACAGGCATACTTTGCCGCAGTTGTAGAGATTGGGATTGAACCGAACTGTTCCTTGGCCTGTTGTCAAGAAGTGCATCTTAGGAGGCTCATCGGGATACGTTGTCGGCACCCATATGTCGAACTCAAAGTAGCCTCCGCCATACGGCGTGTCGTAATCAGGAATCAACAACAACTTCATTTGCTGAACATTTGCTTCAGACACTAAGAGATACCCATCGAAGTCTTTCATAGCATTCCGCACTTGTTCGATCTCAGCAAAGATGCGCTTGACAAACTTGGCTTTTGCAACAGATACGTTCGAACTGAAATAATGCTCGGCAAATGATTCGACGAAAGATACTTTGTTATCTGATGAAACGGTAATCTCATCGCTGAACATGTCTTTGATGTAATCAACCTCGAATCCGTAGCACTTGCTATTAATGATGGATAACAGAGCCAAATAGAATTTTTCGTTCAGAGTTACCTCCAGCTTCGATGCCTTTGATTCTAACACTCGCGCAATGATACGTTCCAGTATATCATCGTGAAATGGTTCCATTAGGCTTAGATAGGGAACGATTGCTACGATGGGTTTTGTCAAAGATTCAACCAATGAACCAACGGTTGATATTTTGACCCCAGACGGCAAGTATCCGGTTGTTGATGCTACATTGCGGGCGGTGCCCATGGCAGGTAGAGTCAGCTTTGAAGAACCAAAATCATATGTCATCCCAACAATGGTAGAAGCGTGAAGTAGATTCTTTTCCATTGCATCAGTTTCCTTAGTATGAGATGGAACTGGAGACTCTTTCATCAAACGCAATGCCTTGTGTATGAACACATTTAGATCAACACAAAGATTCCAATGCATTGGATGCATGCATGTATTGAATACAATCGTAAGATAATCACTAAGCATCATCGCGGTTCCGGTCAAAGAAACTTTAGGCGGCGCATAAGGATACCATAGCGCGGCATTAGTGGTATTGGCCACTTCAAGCGCGAGAGTTCGATTGTTTGCAATAAACTGGATTGTTAAATTGTTTCGAATGTCATAGATACACTCGAATGGATATGTATCTGCAAGACGAGAACACAACACGGTCCAATGATATTGAATTATATCAGATGGAATAGTATCCTTTAACTCAGCAAGTGGAGTCTGCGATTGAATTGACACCATGGAACAATTCGACGAAAGCAAAGAGATAGACGAATCGTTGTGTGATTCGCTCGTAGTCTCATTCTCGGAGTCATACTCATAGTCAGAGCAGTACTCGTAATCACTTTCGCAAAGGGACATTGTTAAAGATGCTTCTGGTGGCGTCGATATATTAAGCAATGCCAATTTGCGATTTTAACATCTTTTGATAGATGAAACAATATTAGCATAGATATATAACCATGAATTGGCCTAAGCTAAGACTCATCGCACTTATAGTGATATGCGTGATATTATCAGCTCTTCTAATATGGGCGCTGATGGATAACCCGACATGTAACATTGTATGTCCGGAGTGTCCCGTAATGGATATGAGCGAATGCCCAAGCTTGAGCTTGCTTATTAATAAAGACCCCATTAATGCCATTGAAAAAAAATTATTCAAGGGCGTGTATTCTTGTTATGTGAAGAGCACAAATCTAACTTATCTATTCTATCTTGATACCGATAAAGATCAATTAATATTATTAGATGATGCAAATAATCCAATTGCCACTATTCAATGTAAATTCACATTCGTAATCAATGAAAACTCTAAAAGACGAATCATGCTCCATATTGACATCGATGCTAATCAACCAAACGCATTAGCAAATGTATTCCCATTAGGCACACGTAGTAATATCCTTTATGGGAATACATTTGCAACCATATCGATATCAACGGATTCAACATTCAATGTAGCATTCAAACAATACGCTAAAACAATCCAGTATGACAAAATGATAAAAAGCGCATCGACAAACTCTGTATAAAAAAGAGATTAATAGATTAATTGTTGCTGTTCTATATGGTTTTTCGTGGTTTAACCAATAACGTAAAGAAAGCGGCCACGCCGCCTACGATACCCAAGATAATATCGCTCCATAGCATGCCCGCTCTGCGACCATGAATGCCATTTACTAATTTTCCGCATCTATCTTATCTGGCGTATCGGAACTGTTGGTTAATTTGGGAAGAACCCGCTTGCGATTATTATTAATAGGATTGAACTGTTGGACGATAATGAGTATTAGCGAAATCGATACTATCAACAACGACGTCCAAATTAGGAAGGGTCTGGCTATCGGACGTATATCCAAAATTGAAAAAATAATTACGATATATATCCTGAGCCCTCAGTAAAGCATGAAGTCCCAAATTGGTAAGAAACTACGCGTGCAAATTGCTGAGCTATCATCATTTCATAACAATGAGTTGGTCGCAAACATAATTACCCGATTCTTTAATAACATCGTCAAAAATCAACATATTCATATTGAGCTTGACTATCTTGGGTGTGTTGGCAATTGTGTTCGACTGATATTTCCAACGTTTTACAGCATCGAGAGTAAGATGCGCTATTTGATCAATCATATCCGCACGAAACGCTATGGAGGCATTCAAATTGCGCGCGATACCATAATGTTCAGACAAATGCTTATTCACACTGGCATTCCAATTTCAATTCGTGTTATTGAAAAACAAGCAATGACCATTGAGAAATATGCAAAGATAAATAAATGCAACATTGTGCGTGGAGCCAGTCGATACATGCTAAAAGTGATTCGAGACAGAAAAGCTTTGCTTCACGAAGAGCTTATTGCGTGGCATTATCATCCAGCTAAGATCGCGAAGTGGCTTGAAGATGGAAACGAGCTCGAAGACTATCTTCAGTAGAGCAAGCGTGGCTCTTCTTTTTTTATGATATCAATCAACAAACATGAAATGAATTAAATTTAAAAAAAAAGAGCCACCAGCTCGCTCTACTGAAGATAGTCTTCAATGTCATTGCCAGCTTCAAGCCATTTGGCTACGCGAGACGGATGATACATCGCTTCGTAAATCTCCTTATTGAGGCGATGACGAGTTTTTTTGATCGTATCATAATCATACGATACGATGCCCGACGTATATCGATCAATCATATCGAGTAAATGACTTTTACAGTCTTCAAATGCGTCGCACTTATAACCAATCCGATAATTGGTAATGGCCAGATCGCAAATATCGCGATAACGTCGATTTCGGATTTCTTTGTAGATCGCGCTTCGATAGTAATTTAATTCGATTGCGCGCGGATCATCATCTTCTACTTTTAGAGTTTTATCGACTCCAGCATAATAGAAATCGTTGTATGTGATTGGGTTTCCGTTCTGCCAGAACACCTCATCAATGTCATCAAAGTTATCTTCAAATTCCAAAGTATATAATTCGTGATTCCATTCAGATAGTGGTTTGATGGTTTCAAGTAGAGCGATCTGTCCATTCGTAAGCGTGCAAGTCCAATCCCAATTCTGGGAAACTTCGGTATCGCTGTATGTATCAGACATGCTAAGAATATATTAGCTAAGAGGATTTGCGATTTTGCACATTAACTCTATGGCGAATGCCTGATGTAGATGATGCAATGTTATATTCATCTTCTTTGCTATTGTAGCTTTCATCAGGATTACAATTGCGTGCATTTGTTACACTTGTTTCAATTGATTGTAATCTTTGATCCATTTGCTCACAAAGTTTATAAATGGCATTCAGCGCTTGCATAAGTTCTTTCTTATTCATATGCTGTCCGAGATCATCTTTTGTTGCCATGGTCTCTTTCATTGTTTGAATTTGACGATCAATCTTAACGCCCATCGCATACATGTTCGACATATTTATATTTAAATATTGGCACATTAGCATGAACAAAAAAAGACACTTCCGCAGCCAGTGGAAGATGCTTTTGTTTAGTGGTTTAATCCACTATGGCTTGGCATTGCTCCAACGTGAGCTCCTCAACCTCAAGTAGCTCCAAGCTATCAAGCTCCTCACTACTGATGAAGATCTCGCCAAAGAGATCCCGACTCTGGCCGCGATGCACCTTCTCTACATTCTCGTAGATTGGGACTGCATCTTGGTCAAAGTGGCTGATGTTCTCAGCTTCGATGACTTCCACGCCAAACTGAAACTCCCCATCCTTGAAGTATCTCTCTGGATTAATATCGCGAAAGCAATACTTCCCGTCAAAGAGAACCAGCGGCCTGACCGTCCGATACATGCACAGATGAATATCAGTTTGATACTCAAGAGCCATGCCAACGCATAGGAGCTTGTAGTCAGAGAAGTAGAGTCCTGTCTTACCAGTATCCCCGCACTCATTCGGGCTCAGGTGGAAAGATGGGTCTGCTGCATTGCGAGCGCGGTATATGATTGAACCGGCTGGCATCACACGAGACATCATTTTTTTCAGCTGCTCTAAGAATTATAGGAAACCCCATGGTAGCTATTTTACGCTCAATTTACTGATGGTATCTCAACTGTTGAATAAAAAAAAGAATAGATGCCCTTACAAAGGGGCGCAGTCGATTATGAAGCATAACTGCTTACAAAGGAATCTACTTCAGAGCCACTTTGCGCATCTCTTGAAAGATCTGCGAGGCCAGTCTGCGCTGGAGAAGCCAGTCTGCATTATCTTCGCGCATATATCCATTAGTTGGGGGATAGAATGAATAGATCGAGTTATCCACCTTTCCGCGCTTGGGGTTTCCATTAGGATAAGTTCCAGAAGACTTGCCAAATAAACTCTCTCTAATATTCTTGAGCGTCTGACCATTGGGACGATATGTTCCATCTGGCTTGAGAAGGAAATCTGTCATGGTTAGATAATGACGCTGAAACGCGTAAGGGTCCTTGGCATTGGGACGATCATATCTGTAAATTGGAATGCTACACTCCGGATTTGACATACCAAAATTGGTTCGATCGCCACATTCGCAGATTGGGCACTTGGGACTATTCTCACCAACATTCTCCTTTGAACGAAGGAATACGAGTAGAGTCTTCAAACATATCACAAGCTGCATTGTTTTAGTATTGCCATGATACGACAATACATAGCTACATGGAATGTGAGACTCCAGATTATTCGCATAAGCCTGAACATTATCTAAATCACCTCGACCACGCGGATCCAACTTATTTAGAATCTCGATCATGGATGGCGATGCTGAAATGTTTCCTTCTGAATCAATGGGCAACATATCTTCAGTAATCGATCCAGATGTAAGATGATTGTATAGCTGCTCGCGAATGTGGCGCACTGATTTATCAATCGTAAGAGAGATAACAACTTTACCATCCACGATATCGAAGTATTTGCCCGAATTAGCTTTCTCCAGCCAAATGTAGTCTTTGTATTTGCCACACTTCGCGGCCGCGGTATGAATTGAGGCGGCTGCAAAATCGGAATTATCAATAACAAACTTGCCCACGCATGGTATCTCATTGATAATATCCATTGACTGCGGATCCACCTGATAAATTACTTTCTCAGGTTTGGCGTTCCCGCCTTTGATCTTCGCTTCTTCCTTTAGCACCTCGGCATATTCAACAATAGACATTCCCGCATTTTTACGTGTAGAACGTTTCTTAGCAGACGCATCAACCCATATCAGATTGGATGCGATAACATCGCCACTACGATCGATCTTATTAACCGCTTTGCCTTCAGGATCAACCTTTTCAACAAAGTAGTAAGCGATCAGGAAACGACGATTGACAGAATTCTGCGATACGCTATAGACGCTTGGAATTGCTTCCATTGCGACAACAGACTTATCGGGAAGTTGCTTTTGCGCGTTGGGCCAATTAATCAGATCGCGAGTGTTATTGCCAACGATTTGATAACCGCGGGATCCAACATTCTTGTAGATAACTCCAGTAGGCGATACATAGCGCTCCGGATCATACATTAATGGACCGGCACACTGGACGCAGTTGGAGGGAACTTGCTTTACAAACTCAGGCATGATTAATCGATCACTCGATATATTCATGATACCAATCGTTCAATTTTAAACACATGGGCCTTTGCAAAAAAATATAAAAAGAACCCTCTCAGATTAGAAGAAAGTTAATTAGCTTTCTATTGAAGATTATCTCCAAGGTGTTGCAACTGTTGGATAATAATCGTATATTCATAAAAAAATGAAACACGCAATGATTGTTTCAGATTTCACTTCTACTCAACCATAATGATAGATGATAGTATTTCTTCATCTGAAACATCCGTAAGTATGTATGGCACCATTTTGGAAATAAACGTAGCCGGTGTGATTGTTCCTTCTGGAATCTTTCGAAGCAAATGTTCTGGGATTGTTCTTCCAAAGAATTTGCTATATATCTTATTAAATTGGAAATGATCACATGCGGACAATTCTATCTTTGCATCAAATCTGCCATCTCTAACAAATGCTGGGTCAAGAATGTTAATGTCGTTTGTGGTTGCGATAAACACGCTACCATCATTTGTTAATGATCCTTGAAGAAGATTTAGAAAACAGTCCAATGTTAGCTCTGAACTGATATGTCGATTGAGACTTCGGTCATGAACAATCGGTGTCATTACATCAATGTCTTCCATCACAATAATACCACTATTGGCCATTTCTTTATTAATCTTACTAAACACCGCCTTCAAATCGTCATTGGTTTTGATATTATTGAAATCAACATAGTAAATATCTTTTTGAAGATAGCTTGCGATAGCAAGAATGGCGCTGCTTTTACCAGTACCTGGCTCTCCATATAATAGTGCTCCAAACTTATAAGGTAGTCCAAGATCTCGATACAAGCTTTTTTTGTGTTTAAAATTGTTCAAAATGGTGGAAAGAACGTGATCATCTTTCTTCTTCAAATATAAAGTCGAGAAATCCTTATAAGTCGAATTTAATTTAACACATTGAATATTAAGAATTTGACTTGATACCTCTTTGATTTCATCAATCACAGTCTTTTCAATAACTCCATTATTATTAGATTCGATAACCTTTTGAGGAGAATGTGGTGTAATAACACGTTTATCAAAAGACAATTTTACATCAAAGATACTAATATTGTCTTTTTTGGATGCATAATCAAATGCGGTTGATTCTGAGTTAATCACATTGACAAATTCTAACCATCGACCACGAAGTGATTCATTGGTTGCTGATTGATCTTTGGTGGATAATCGAATTAACATATTTCCACAACTTGTAATTTCCTTCTTTACCGGTTGTTCGAGAGATTGTTTGAGCCACGCTTCTAATTCTTTGGCTTGCGGAAACGTTTTTAGTTTGATATCGAGAATATTATAACCGCTATTAGGGTTGGGTAGTAAATCAGTGCAATAAATTGGAATTCCCAGAAATTCTACGACACTATTTCCAGGTGTTATTATCGAAGGCCAAAATACAATGTGGTTATTATTAGTCTTGGAAGGACTAAAATCATACTCTGGCTTCATTATTGCAAACACATACCCTAAATATTTAAACGTGTGCCATTTTGATTCTTCCAATATATACTGACTATGAATTAAATTAGTAATCAAAGCCGTAAAAGGAAACCAAACATGCGCTTTTTCTTCAAATCGATCAATACTATTACCGAGTGATAGTTTAGATCTTAATTCAGCAGTGAATTGAGGAAATGGAATTAAATCCAATACGCTCTTATACTTTGTGTTTTTGGAAATTGCACAATTAGGTTGATACATATCAACTTGCTTAAATTTAGAAACATTGTTACTAATAATCGAAGTATATATTATCGGATCATTGAACTTGACATTAATATCTTGAAACGATAAGTCAATCAATAAACTAAAACGTCTCTCGAAGGTATCTTTATCTATTTGAGATAAATCAATTTCATGGGCGATACAACGATTAGCATTCGATTCTATATAGTTGAATAAGTTCTCATAAAATATGCTATTTCCACGGAACTGAATTGTAATTGACGTATCAGCAATTACTGGAGCAGCTTCAATCTGTTCAATAGAACGCTCCGGGATGCTTTTTTTTAATAGTCGATTGAAATCTAACGTAGATGCCCATTTTCCAATTCTTGAACAAAGATGATTTATTAACTTTACGCATTGTTGCTTAGCGCAATCTGCACCAAAGAACAGAACAAATAAGAGTAAGTTATTTTTATTGCATTTCGATAAAATCTTATCCATCAAATTAATCATCTTCATTTGGATGACTTGCTCCATATAGTTCATTGGATCAGTCTTGATAAACATCGATGATTGGATTGTGGTATTTTCGTTCGATTGAGGCATTATCGATTTGATAGTAAATCTGCTTGAAGCAAAAGATTCTATTAGCTATCGAAGATTCCGGTTTTGTACCCAATGGATATATTAGCTATCCAAATCTGCAATTTTACACCTAATGGATGTATTAGCTATCCAAATCTGCAATTTTGGATAAAAACAAAGCGCGCATGGCTCATCTGCGATATGTATGATTGCGCTTATACAACTCTCTATGCGCCGGATCCTCGGGAATAAGATCTTCAATGGTGAGTTCGGGCGTTAGCATTGATTCTATTGCTCGCTCATTTGCCGCTATTGCCGATGCGTTTGCTTTTATAGCTCGCGCATTTGCTTCGATCTTCTGCTGCAAAAATTGAAAATCGGATTCTTGCACAAAGCAGTTTAAAGAATAGAAAAAGCGCTCGGAGATACGTGCGATATCGTGGAGGAACGAAGCAATACAATCCATGATCGTATTATATACATAGTGGTGCTGTTTTAGATAAAAAACAATGCACACGACTCATCCGTGATGCGCGTTGTTGCGATCATATAACGCTCTATGCGCTGGATCCTCTGGAATAAGATCATGCGGGGAGAATCGCGCTCGTTTTAAGAGCACCGGAGCTGTAGTGCTGCTATGCTTGGTATTACGCATTTGATGGCGATGCTCATCAACTGGATAATATAATCTGCACGTATCGACGCGCACATTACGATTCTTGAAATGGCGATGCTCATCCAAAACGGAACCTTGCGTAATCGTTGATTGTTGAGAGTGTGTTGGTAGCTCAGTCTGCTGAGCTCTTTCTTTTACAATTTCTTCATATAACATTGCTATACATTTAACTATAACTATAGGAAACATCCCCATGCAAACAGCCATATAAGCAACAAATACATATTCAAAACATGTATTTGCAATTGAAACGATTGACCAACTCATCCTTAATGAGTTATATATACAATATGCTCTGACTCAGATAAAAAGAACAATGACACATGCGAGGTTCGTGTATATTCGTAAAACGCGATTGATACGCCTTGATCGGTTTCATCTACTATAACGCATTTGTTTATGCATTCCAAATATTCATCAAGCGATAGTTTCCCATTCATGATCCCAATCGCCGCTAAATCAAATCGCTGGCTAATATAATCGATTACATGCTCGGATGAGTTTGATAGATTACAACTATAGACCCATATACCTAACTCATCTACTACAAACCAATCTTGATTTGGAATTGTTATTGAACCAAGAAAATCAGTTTTACTTGGCGGGTTATAGTTTGAGATCGCATTAAGTGGGTGACTATGGCCGATTATTGAATCAAACATTGGAATATCAATGCAATTATATTCTCCTTCGAATGTAGTTATGCTATTATTCGATAACAGAAACGCAATCTCATTAGAACTGGATTTTCTTATTGATCTGAGGTTCTCAATATCTTCAGCATCCAACGTAATCAACATCGTATATTCATATTGGCATAAAACAATCTTATAAACCAAAAAAAACACCTTGCCAACGCTAAACAGCAATGGCAATTGGGAGACCGCGCGCCCGCAAAGGATATGTGCAATGATGCAACTCAATCGGAATGAACATGGGCTTGGTCATACAGCGCTCGATGTAGTGGATCATCTGGAATAAGATCATACTGATGCATATTTTTTTATTCATGCGTAAGATCTTCGTTGGTTAGCATTCGCTGCCATGATCTCGAAGGGTTCTCCAGTAAATCAAATCTATTATTCATTTCTTCGCGTAGAGTTCCAATCTCAGTACGCACTTCTTCACGTAGAGTTCCAATCTCATCGCGCAGAGTTCCAATCTCATTGCGCACTTCATCGCGCACAGCATCGATCAATGCATTCATTCTTTGATCAATATAATCATTAGTGGTCGCTTCCTTTATTACTTCATTTACAAAGTCTATGAAGTAGCGCATACACCATTCGATCGCATTTTTATATTCGCATAGCATCATTGTTTGAAGATTAATATATTCTGCATATATTACATCGCAATATCTATCCAATATTTGTTGGCTTAAGATTGTTGAGCACTGATAATGAATATAGCGAAGTGCAAGTCCAGTTAATAGCTTTGCTACTGGATTATCAATAAATGGGAACGCACGCTCTACTAATGGTAGTAGAAATACCTTTTTAATGACCCAAGGAAGAATTTGATGCAAAAGACGTTGAAACATGTCTGAGTATAATAGCTATCCAAATCTGCAATTTTGAAAAAAAGATCCCCAGTGGCATTCACTTGTGCGGAACGGCCACGGCAATTGGAGTATCATAGCGAATACGCAACAAGCGAGAGAAGAAGCGATACACATATTTGAAATCAGCATGTAGCTCTGCGCGATGCTTCTTGATTTCATCGTAGTCATACACAATAATCTCAATCCGCTTTGCAAAGCGGATATCATCATCTGATTGTGGTTCATCTTCGATAAAGAGCTGGTCGAGATGATAGCCATCTGCAAACAATGCTTCAAGAAGTTCTGATTTGAGAGATGCAATTAATTGGTGTAATTGTTTAATACGTTTAAATGGCTTACGTTGTCTAATCAAACTAAGATTATTTTTTTGCAACTGAATTTGAGAGAGTAACCCGGATTGCGACATCTGAAGCTTACGATTAATTTTCTTTAGACTATTAATGCGATCGCGCCGATATTGAAGGTAACATTTGTTTTCTTTTATGTACGTATCATGATTTTGGATTGAATTACACCAATCAATGTTTATTTCTTTTAAATGTTCAAATGAATTTATTTGAACATTTGCTTGATTAGGAGATTGAAATAAACCGTGTTTGGGATTATATGATTTACTTTGTCTAGATAGTTTCATAATGTCAGCACAGGCTTGAAATAAATTTCCTAATTGCTTACAATTCCAATCATTATATCCACACTCGCATGGAGCATCGCACCAGCAATCAGATAATCCACCTAAGCTATCTTTATTTTCACTTTCACATCCGCATTCACATTCTCCTGTTTTGCAATCTTTATATGTAATAATTCTTGAATCATATAGTTTGCTTCCACGTCTCCAATAATAATAAATCTGATTACCTGATAATTCAATATTTCCAGTTTCCAGAAGATACGAGTATTGGCTTTGAACAAGTAATTGTTTAAAATTACTATACCCATAATCAATGTCGACAAATCCACGATAAAGTATTTGTTCAGATCGGATAATATTGCCACCAATGCCTTCTAAGCAATAAACAACAACCACTCTAATTCCATCGTCTATTGTTTTTTGAGTAGCATTATTTAATATAATCATATCATTTTCTTTGAGGTTTTGAATATAATCATGGTCTGTATTTGGAATCCAGCCAGGGCAGTTCATATAAGCTTGCATTCGTTGGTCATGTAATGTTACAAGAAAGGTTTTTTTATTACAGTATAGACGATTTCTAATGCTATAGTACCAATTATCCATCTTGTTTTGTAATACCAGCAATGAGTATATAAGTTATCTTAGAATGCAATTTTACGCTAAACAAATAGCAATTAGATTCATGATTGATTATATAAGCTATTACAGGATGCAATTTTACTAAAAAAAGAAGATTAACATCCACGTGCGATTACGTTCGTTTGATATCATATACGTTACTTCTCCGCCACAGGGATAGCGATTGGGAGACTGTAGCGTCCGCGAAGGATACGCGCAAAGATGCGTTGAGTAAGAAGCAACTCATCGCAGAATGGCTCTATGCGAGAACGAATCTCATCGTAATCGTATTTAATATCCAAACCAATTGCTTCTTCAAGCAAACTTACTTTGTCTTTCAACATTTCATTTTCGCGATGTAGCATAGCTATGTTCTCCTTGAGATCTTTAATTTGTGATTCAAACTCATGAATGTGAGAATCGGAATGTATAGCCTTGAGATTGGATACATATGCGATTGTCGCACAATATGATATATATTCCGGATGCAAACTTGGACATAATTTTTCATATTTATTATCAATTATGCTCTTAAGCAACTTCATATTCCATCCCCCACTATAAATTTTTGTATTAAGCATATTTGAATACCATCCATATTTGGCAGATTTCACATCTGTATGCATGACAATTCCGGAATGTGTTTCATAGCTACCTAATGTAATCACATTGAAGAGTAATGCATCTAACAACGGGTGTCCAGTATTAGGATTGGCCCCAATATTATAGACCTCGTCCATTATTTGTATTTGTTGATGATAGTCTCCAAATACTTGCTTTAGTTCTGTTTCCAGATCTTCTAGTTTCTTCACAATGGCGATGTAGTTGTTGTAGCTCTCCATGGATGGTTTGTTCGAGTCGATTGATATATTAGCTATCCAAATCTGCAATTTTGAAAAAAAGACCTTCACTAATCAGAAGAAAGTTATTTTACACATCTTCCAATCCTTCAAGTGAAATCGTTGGCTGGCCGTTATACTCGCGCGAATGGCTACGCATCCAGATGTATCCGGCGTAGAGCTTTTCCCCATCAAGATACTTGGCGACTGTCTTACGATTGATACGTTTATCAGAACCAGCATATGTTAGCTTCTTACTGAATTGGGTAGCGCTGACTCCGGAATATACCTTTCCGGACTTTTGGTCAATTGCAAGAATAAAGTTGAATGCCAATTCCATAAGACGATCGCGCATAGCATTGTAGTTAATATTCAACTGCGCAATGATGAATGTTTCCGCTTCAGTCAATGGTTTCATCAGATCTAACTTGCCTTCGTATGGACTTAGAATGCTATAGATATGACCTTCATGTGGGGTGAGCCAACGTTCTTCGCGAATGATGTTTCGTAGTAGCTGGTGATTCAATGTAGGCTCTGCATTCTTGAGTTCATCAAAGGTTGCATACTCGCCGACATACTCATACGACGATGCGTCATACTTATAGATGGGAATCTGATCTAAGAGTCTGGTTTTGTGACAATAGACGCATCCTCTCTCGCGATTATCCCAGATCTCTTCGTATGAGTTTCGAATGGTATGCTTAAGCACAGACATGCATTCAAATGTGTTATGAACGTCGCCTCTGCCATTGTATTCTCCTTTCAACCGAATGCCATAGGGCGCCAAACGCTCATTCACGGTTTCAGTCGTCAATGAAAGCGGATGAGCTTTGGTTTCGATGACTGGGACATAGCGATCGATTGGCTTGATATCAAAGTTCTCCTCGATGTATAGATCAAGATCCTCGATAACCATGTCTTCGAATGGAGTAATTGCCATATCTTTGTATGTGTCGTAGTAAGTGGTTAGTAGCTTATTGAAACCAATCGTGGATGATTGCTCAAACTCAGCATATACCGAAAGGATGGATATTAAGGTATCGAAATGAATTTGAACCAACTCTTTACTATCCTCATAACGAAAGCTATCTAAACGCGAAAGTATAATCTGCTCCAGCGCCTTTGCATCGACACATTTGATAATATGAAGATACGCGAACTTATCATCGCAGCTTCGGCCGGTCTGATAGCCAGTCATGCGTTTCTCAAGATGTTTGGTCATGCCAACCTTGAAGATATTCTTCTTCGCATAGTTGCGGCTTGATGCAACGTAGATGTATTGATCCATCTTATATTCGCTCTTCTTCAGAATCATCATCTTGAAATGATC